>Ga0182024_10016889_pt1 | contig 13776 bp, 15 predicted proteins | sample P32metaG_FD_120480 | JGI IMG/M metagenome (GOLD analysis project Ga0182024, IMG submission 120480) | Permafrost microbial communities from Stordalen Mire, Sweden - P3-2 metaG (Illumina Assembly) | ecosystem: Environmental > Terrestrial > Soil > Wetlands > Permafrost | place: Sweden: Stordalen... | reverse complement strand
AGTTACCGCGCGTTGCTCTATAAAGTCCGCCAGGCGGGCCTCCCTGCCAAGCGGCCCGCCCGCAGGATGGATCCGTCCGGCGGCGAACTCTCCGAACCCTCCTAAAACCGCCAGCCTGCGATTCTGGGTGCTAAATCCGGACGTCTAAAAGGGTTTGGCGTACGTGGCTTGATAGATCCGAACCCCGTCCACAGCAGACCTCGACTTGGAACGCCTCGAAATTCAGGCCGCGCGCACCCGTGTCTGGTATGAAATCCGCTCCTCCATCTTTCTTGCCCATGCGCGCCAATTCCGCTAGCCTTAGCTACGATGGTTAAGGCGACCGCAAACTCCAAATTACTAAAGGTCTGCATTCTTTCGCCGCACCCCATGGTGCTGGAGGAATTTCGCCGCTTGCTCGAAGAATCCAATTTTCAGCTGGTGATCCGGCAGCTCGATTCCATGCTTGCGCCGGATCTGCGCAACCTCGATGTGCCCCGAGCTTCCGTCTACGTGATTGACGCGCACGCGGCACGGCAAGCCACCGGCGCATTGCTGGGCAATATCCTGGACCACAATGCGGCCGCTCGCCTGCTGGTTGTGGGCGACAATCTGAAGGAATCCGATAGCTACACGCTCCTTCGTCAAGGTGTAAAAGGCATTCTGAATTACAAGGAAGCCCGCGAGCAGCTTCCGCGCGCACTTCCGCTGGTCGCCTCCGGTGGATTCTGGGTGCCTCGCGAAGTCCTCTCGCGCTTCGTGGACTCGATTTTGAGCACTACCCAGGGGCGCCGTTTGCGCGGCGATTCCCCAGCCGAATTGAGCCGCCGCGAGCAGGAAGTCCTTGCCGGTCTGCTCGAAAATCTGGCCAATAAAGAAGTCGCGGACCGCCTGCACATTTCCGAACGCACTGTAAAGTTCCACGTTTCAAACCTGCTGGCCAAATTCGGCGTTCGCCGCCGCGCGGACTTGATCCTGCTCTGCTACCAGCGCCGCGGCGCCGGAGTGTAATCCCGCTATTCCGCTCTTCACGTACTGGCAGCTGCACCGTCGCCTTCATTTCGCTGCTATAATCTTTTTCCTGCATCCTCCCTGTGTGGAGTCTGCGCGCAATTCATGGCTACCTTCTCGCTTGAAAATTTTGGCTGTCGCGCTACCGAAGCTGACGCGGCGGCGATGCGCCGTGCCTTGCGCTCCGCCGGATGGACCATGCTCGATCAGCACGTCTCCGCTGACGTGGTTGTGCTCAACACCTGCACCGTAACGTCCGCGGCCGATTCGCAAGCGCGCGATGCCGTGCGCAAAATTCATCGCGCGAATCCCGCCGCGCGCATTCTCGTTACCGGATGCTACGCGCAGCGCGCTCCAGAAGACCTCGCCCACCTTCCCGGTGTTTTCTGGGTCGTGGGAAATTCCCATCAGACGGAAATTCCGCGACTGCTTCGAGAATCTTTTGCTCCCTGCACGGAAACCGCGCCCGCAGACGGCTCTATCGCCAATTCCTTCGGCGGATCCCGAAACCACGCGCCTGCGCGAGATTTCGTTCCGCTCGCTAACCTCGACACAGAACCCATGTCGCTCGCGCGCGGCCCGGCCAAGATCCTCACGGGAGACATCTTCGAGCAGACCTCCATGCTGGTTAGTCCCCTCGAAGGCATCCCGGCCGATCGCACGCGGCCCATCCTGAAAATTCAGGATGGCTGCAACAATCGCTGCTCCTATTGCGTCATCCCGTTTGTTCGCGGACGGAGCCGCAGCCTCCCGCCAGACGAAGTGCTAGAAGAAACGCGGAACCTCGTTGCGGCAGGCGCGAAGGAAATCGTCCTCAGCGGAATCAATCTTGGTTCGTACGGGCGTGATCTGACGCCGCGTGTGGTTTTGCCGGATTTGGTGCGGCGCATTCTGAACCAGACCGCGCTCGAGCAGCTGCGCTTTAGCTCCATCGAGCCGCAGGACGTCACCGAAGATTTCGTCGCGCTCGTGGCTGCGTCGCCGCGCATCGCTCCGCATTTTCACGTTCCACTGCAGTCCGGTTCAGACCGCATTCTCCGCGCCATGCATCGCTGGTACCGCGCGGCGCATTACGCCGAACGCATTCAGCTGATTCGCAGCGCGCTGCCGGACGCCGCCATCGGCGCGGACGTCATCGCCGGCTTCCCCGGCGAGGCCGACGAAGATTTCGCCGCCACCTATGATTTCATCGCGCGCCTGCCGTTCACCTATTTGCACGTGTTTTCTTTTTCCGCGCGCCCCGGTACGAAAGCGGCGGATCTCGATTCGCCAGTTGCGGCTGCGGTTATACGTGACCGTGCCCGCGCGTTACGCACGCTCGGCCAGCAGAAGTCTGCGGCGTTCCGCGAGCTTCAAGCAGGACGAAATGTGCGCGCCCTGACGCTAGCACGTGGCGGCGACACCTGGACCGAAGCTTTGACCGGCAATTATTTGAAAGTGCGTGTGGAGGGCCGCCGCCCGGCGAATGTCTGGTGCGAAGTGCGCATCAGCGCCGCGCAGGAAGCGGCGGAACGCGAAGAAGTGCTCAGTTCTCGAAGATAACCTCGGCCAGCGCGAGATTTCCGCTGTGTGTGATCGTAAGCGAAATGTTTTTGACGCCAAGCCGCTCGGCGAATTCGCGCGCCACGCCGTGCAGCCGCAACGACGGTTTGCCGGTCGCCTCGCGCATCACTTCTATATCCCGCCAGCGCACGCCGAATCGCCAGCCCGTTCCCAGAGCCTTCATCGCCGCTTCTTTGGCGGCGAATCGTCCAGCATATCGCTCGAATTTGCTGCGGAAACTCTCGCAGTATGCGACTTCCGAAGGCGTGTACAGGCGTTCCAGAATCGGCGCGCCATGTCGCGTCAGCGCGGCTTCGATTCGGTCAATCTCCGCGATGTCCAATCCCAGTCCCACGATCACATGCGCCTCGCTTCCGAATCGGTCGGGAAAATGCAAATCCTGCGCCGCGCGCGATTATATAATGAATGCGCGCCGCGCTTTGGCGTGAGGTTCGAACAATCGAATATGCACACTCGTCTTGCAAAGAAAAAAACGCCGCCGCGCAAAATCAAGGCGAAGGGTCTGGATCGCGCCGCGCAGTGGAGGCTGCGCCGAAGCGGCGGCTTGCAGATCCTTGAATCGCCGTCGCTCGCTCGTGTCGGATGGCTCATTCACGGATTCAGCATGCGTCCCGGTGGAGTGAGCGACCTAGCCGTGAATCGCAACGGCTCAGACGCGAAGAAACAACGTGCGACGGAAAAGGTATTGAACCTGGGATTCACGGACTGGGATTCGCGCGATCGCGTCCTGGAAAATCGCGGCAAATTCTTCGCCGCGCTCGGCGCGAGTAAAATGCGCATCGTTGCATTGCGCCAAATTCATTCCGATATCGTTCACGTGGTTGGCGCCGCCGAAGCCGCGCAGGGCGAACAACCGCTGCAAGGCGACGCCCTGATCACCCGGCAGCCCGGCGTCCTGCTGACCATCCAAACCGCCGACTGCATTCCCATTCTGCTAGCGGATACCAAGCAGCGCGCTGTTGCCGCGATTCATTCCGGCTGGCGCGGCACGGCGCAGCGCATCGCCGAAAAAACGTTGGGCCGCATGCAAATGGAATTTGACACGCGCCCTCAGGATGTGATTGCCGCGCTCGGTCCAGGCATCGGCGGGTGCTGCTACGAAGTCGGCCACGAAGTGGTGACGGAATTCGCCGCCAAATTTCCCAACGCCCGCGAATGGCTCACAGGCCCAATCGATGCGCTCGAAAACGGAGATAACGATCCCAACTGGCTGCCCTGGCTCACCATGCGCCCGCCGGGTCACGCGCTGCCCGCTCCGCGCGCCCATCTCGACTTGATTGCCGCGAATCGCGCGATTCTGGCCGGCGTGGGGATCGCATCCGAAAATATTTCTTCATCCGGTTTCTGCACCGCGTGCCGCAGCGATCTTTTTTTTAGCTACCGCCGCGAACACACCACCGGCCGCCTGATGGCCGCTATTGGAATTCTTGGATGAAATACAATTTACGCGGCTACGAAGCGGGAGAAATCTGCTCAAGTGGCGATACCGCGGTCGGTGGCGCGGCTGATTCCAGCAGCGCCAGCTGCCCGCAAGCAGCCATCACATCCTGCCCACGCGAATAGCGCACAAACGCACGCGCGCCTTTCTCCTCAAGAATGCGGCGAAACTCTTCAATGCGCGCCGCGTGAGGCTTCTTGTACGGCAGCTCTCCCGGATTCCACGGAATCAAATTCACTTTCGCGCGCAAATTTGCCAGCAATTTCGCCACGCGCCGCGCATCTTCCGCCGCATCGTTAAATCCTCCCAGCAGCACATATTCAAACGTCAAATGCTCCCAGGGACGCAGCGGATGCCGCGCGCAAGCCGCCAGCAAATCTTCAATCGGATACTTGCGATTGATGGGCATGATTTTGTCCCGCTGGTCGTTCGATGATGCATTCAGCGAAATCGCCAGTTTCGGGCGCACTTTTTCGCCGCCCAGCCGCTCGATGCCAGGAATGATTCCACTCGTGGAAAGCGTGGTGTGCTTCGGCGTAATCGCCACGCCGTTCGGATCGAGCAGAATTCGCAGCGCCGCCATCACCGGCTCGTAGTTCAATAAAGGCTCGCCCTGTCCCATCAGCACGACGTTCGTCTGTGGCTTCAGCGTGGCGCGATTTTCTTCCAGCGCAATCAGTACTTGTCCGATAATTTCCCCCGCCGTGAGATTGCGGATCAGCCCCAGCGTCGCCGTCAGGCAAAAATGGCAATCCACTGCGCATCCGGCCTGCGTTGAAATGCAAATCGTCTGGCGATTTTCTTCCGGCATGAAAACCGTCTCGACCGTCGCAGGCTTCGTGGCTTTCACTTCGCCGCCCGCTTCCTTCGCCGCCAGCGCCAGCACGTAACGCACCGTGCCGTCGCCCGATCGGTAACGCCGCACGATCTGCGGCAGCGCAATCGCAGTTTCGCGCGCCAGTCGCTCGCGCAGCGCCAAGGGCAGATTGCTCATGTTCGCGACGTCAAACCGCTGCTCAGCGTAAAGTGCGCGGTAAATCTGCGCGCCGCGATAGGCCGGCTCGCCGAGCGATTGCATATATACCCGCAGTTCTTCCGCGGATTGGCCAAGCAGATTCACCGAAACGTGGGACTTGTTCGCGGGCATCCTAGAATCATGATAACACGCCGCCGCGCGCTGATTTTCCGCCGCCGGCCCAGCCGCGCAGCGATATAATGAAGCGTTCGGGGACCGTACGCACAGGCACTAGGAGGCGCGCCAATGAGCACCGTGACGCCCGCGGAAAATAAAAAGCCGATCGAACTGGTCACCATTGATGAATGGGTGAAGCAGCTCGGCGCCATTCCGGAAAAAGAATTTACCATTCCCCGTGTGCTTGAATTCACTGAACGCAAAGCCATCCAGCCGGAAACTCTGGCTCCCTACATTTTCTACGCCAATAGCCATTACACCCGGAATCTGATCTACAAATGCGAGCTCTTCGAAATTCTCGCGATCTGCTGGAATATCGGCCAGCTCAGCCGCATCCACAATCATCGCGATCAGAATTGCTGGATGGTCACGCCCATCGGCCGGCTGCGCGTGCAGAATTTTCGCGTGGAAAATCGCGACGCCGCGCACGGCAGCTGCAAGCTGGTCCCCTCCGATTCTTACATCATGGACGCAACGCATCCCGCCGTGGTGCGTCCCGAAGAGCCCGTACACCAGGTACAGAATTTGCAGGCATACAATCAGCCCTCTACCAGCGTGCACATCTACTCCTACCCTTACGATTCCTGCGAAGTGTATTCCATTGATAAAGGCGCATACGCCGACGTCCCGCTGCATTATTCCAGCGAATACGGCAAGCTCTCGCCCGACGAGAAACTGACCTAGGTTCAGCGCGCGGATCCAGCGGTCCTGCGCCGTACCAGCCACAACCCTCCGCGGATTTGCGTATCGCCGCAAGGTTCACAATGCGCAATAAAACAATCGTCGCGTCCATGACATTTATAGGCCCACCGTGCCACAATGGAATCAGACAACAACATGCCCGACACAAATCACAGGGTCCATACGGAATCGCTTCCGAACGGGCTCGTCGTCATCACCGAGCCGATGGAGCACGTGCACTCCGTTTCCGTGGGCATCTGGCTCCGCACCGGCTCGCGCTGCGAACCGCCCGGCCTGAACGGCATTTCGCATTTCATCGAGCACATGGTTTTCAAAGGCACCACGCGACGCACCGCCGAAGATATCGCGCGTGAAGTGGACAGCGTTGGCGGAATGCTCGACGCGTTCACCTCCAAAGAAATGGTCTGCTTCAATACTCGTGTCCTCGATGAACATCTGCCGAAAGCCTTCGACGTCCTCGCAGACATGGTTCTCGATCCGAAATTCGCCGACGATGAAATTGATCGCGAAAAATCCGTAATCCTGGAAGAAATTCGCATGACCCAGGACAATCCCGAAGACCTGGTCCACGAGCTGTTCACGCAGAATTTCTGGTCGCCGCACGCTTTGGGCAAACCAATTCTGGGAACGCCGGAAACCGTCTCCGCGTTCACGCGCGATACGCTGCGCACCTGGTTCAAGCAAAGATACGCGCCGAATAATATGGTCATCACCGCCGCCGGCCATCTGACGCACGCGCAGCTGGTGGACCTGGTTTCCGAACGCTTCGCGAAAGGCACCTCGGCAGGAGAAGACTCCGCGGAAGCCACCCCTCAGGCCGCTTCGCACGTTACCCTGCGCGCCAAGCACGAGCTCGAGCAAGTTCACATCTGCATGGGCGTTCCGGCGCTGCCCATGACCGATCGGCGCCGCTTTGGCGTCGCCGTGCTCAACAACGTTCTCGGTGGTGGAATGTCTTCGCGCCTCTTCCAGAATATTCGCGAGCGCCAGGGCCTCGCCTACGCGATTTTCAGCGAACTCAATTCGTATCGCGACGCCGGCGCGCTCTCCGTCTATGCCGGCACTTCGCTGGACACCGCTTCACAGCTGGTCCGCTCGGTGCTCGACGAATTCCGCCGCCTGCGCGATGAACCACTAAGTGCCCCGGAACTTCGCCGCGCAAAAGACCATCTGAAAGGCGCCACTCTGCTCGCTCTCGAAGGCAGCGGCCAGCGCATGAACAGCCTCGCGCGCTATCACATGTACTTCAAACGCCATTTCACCGCCCAGGATTTGATCGCCCTCCTCGAAAGCGTCACCGTAGAAGACGTCCAGCAACTCGCCCGCGAATTCTTCCAGCGTGGCCGCATCGCCGCATCCGTCGTCGGCAACCTCAACGGCTTCGAACTCACCCAGGATCAGCTCGCCATCTGATTTTCCGAATTCCTGAAGAGCGTCAATTCCCGTAATCAGTGCGATCTAGTTTCTCTTGCGCGACTTCGTATTGACGCCAGCGCAGCACTTTGCCATCATCCCATTGCAGTGTCGCGTGCAAGCAATTGCAGACGCGCACCGCGGGGGAAGCGTATCTCGTTTCGCGTATCCATTCTGGCGTCGGGCAGCGCGGGCAATTGCACGTTGCTCGAATCGAAGTGCACCACTCTCCTCGTTGACGCCGGCCTCGGCAAAAAAGAAATGTTGCGGCGCTTTGAAACTCTCGGCCGCGCGCGCCCCGAGAAAGTGGATGGCATCCTCGTCACCCACGAGCACTCCGATCATTCGAGCGGCCTCGCGCAAATGTCCCGCGAGTGGAATTGTCCCGCATACCTGACCCAGCCGACGCACCGAAGGATCGTAACGATGTACAACGAAGATCCAGAGAAACCCAGCAAAAAGGCCCAGATTGAACGCGTTGAATACATTCGGGCTGGCCAACGATTCGAGATCGGCGACATCGAAATCAACCCGTTCAGCGTTACCCACGATGCCGATGAACCCGTTGCCTTCTCTTTCCGCACAAACGGAACAAAGGTTGCCATTGTCACCGACCTCGGATGCCTTCCACTCCATGTGAAGGAACATTTGCGAGAAGTTGATTTCCTCATGATCGAGTCCAACCACGACCTCGACAAGCTCAAGGCCGGGCCATATCCCTGGCACATCAAGCAGCGCGTGATGAGCAACCACGGGCACTTGTCGAATAAGGTCGTCAGCGAATTTTTCGCTGATCCCGATGCTTTTGACGCACGCGCGCGCTATGTTGTCCTTGCGCACCTCTCCGAGCAAAACAACGACCCTAATGTTGCCGAAATCTCTGCCAAAGAGGCTCTCGACCGCCGCCCCGGCGAATTCGCCTTTCGCGGCACCCTGCACGTTGCCTCGCAACGCATCCCCCTCGGCCCCTTCGAGCTATAGTCGTTGCAGTTCCACCGCTTAGCGGGATTCTTCGCGCTGCGACAAACTGCTATAGAACAAATCGTGTACGGCGCGCGTTCGTCCCGTCTCCAGATCCGCGTCGCGCACAATGTCGAGCCGCGCGTCGAATGAGTTCTCCGCGCTCATCGCCGCTCCCGGCGCTACTTCGATCTGCACCAGATCGGCGCCGCGGTGTCCTTCGCCGGCTGCTTGTTGCAAGCCGCTGCACTGATAACACATGCCCGTTTTATTGATCAGCGCGCAAAGGCCGTCGTAATCCTCGATCATCTTTGCGCGCCCCGCCGAAAGACGGTGGCGGAACACCGGCTCGGAAACGCCCAGGATTCCTGCCGCTTCCTCTCCGCTGAATCCCAGAACTTCATTCAGCATCAACGCGGCCTGCTCCTCCGGCGGCAACGTCCGCGCAATACACGAAAAACAAAACGCAATGTGCTCGCGAATTTCGAAGCTGAATCCCGGCTGCTGCATAAAAGCTGTGAGCCCCGCGACTTTTTCCGGATCAGCCGTGCTTTCCTTCTCGCCGATCAATTGCGCCTCCACCCGCCAGCGCTTCTTTGCGCGCAAATGGTCCAGGCAAACATGCGTCGCGATGCCGAAGAGCCAGCTTTTGAACCGCGCTTCGCCGCGATACGTTCGTATGCCTTCCAGGACCCGCACCAGCACGTCTTGCAACAGGTCTTCGGCGTCCTGACGCAGCGTCACCATCCGGTAGATGTAGCCGAAAAGTGGTTTGCGCCACGGCTCCACCAGCGATCCGAGCGCCAGACTGTCTCCTTGCTGCGCTTTTTCCACCAGCTGCGCTTCTTCCTGCAGCGCGATTTCCGGCAGCGGATGCACGGCCATTTTTTCTCTCCTTAAGAAATGATCGAGCCGCGCCAGTTTACAACGAGAAGCGAAACCGGCGCGGCTCTCTGCGGTGCCGCGATGGACTACGACTGCATCAGCGGTTGCGCCAGTTGTAAGCGGTTGCCGGAAGGATCGCGAAACGTCGCCAGCTTCACGATGCCCGGAATCTCCTCGATCTTCCCTTCGAATTTCACGCCAGCCGTTTCCAATCGCTTGCGTTCACGCTCGATGTCCTCCACTTGCAGCACGATCATGGCTCCCGGCTCTTTTCCTGTATGCGGATTAACAGCGACGCCGATGCTCTCTTCGCCTTCCGCGCCTGCGAACTCCGCCCACTGCTGCGCTTCAAACGTTTTCTTCAGACCGAGCACGTTGCCGTAAAACTTCTTTGCGCCTTCAAAATCGTTCACGCTGAACCAGGAAACTTTCACTTTCATCGTTTTACTCCTCGAATTGAAATTCACCTGCTATCTACTAAGTCGTTCGGCATCTGCATTTCCGCCAAGCCCTTGAAAATAGATACCCTTACGGCTCGCTGAAACCTGGCCCTCGCGCTTCGCTCGCCCATGCAAATTCGGGTATGATGGCGCAGGGAAGTCCGCTCGCCGTTTACTGAAGGTCATCTGGTCATTCGCTCAGTGGCGATTTTCGCCAACGTGCAGATGCCGAGGGAGCTAAATTTGATCGCACGTTACACCCGCCCGGAAATGGGCCGCGTCTGGAGCGACGAAAATCGCTTTCAGAAGTGGCTGGAAGTCGAGCTGGCCGCCACTGAAACGCTCGCGGAAGCCGGCGTGGTGCCGCGCGAGGCCGCCGCTATATTGCGCCAGCGCGCGCGTGTGGATGTCGCGCGCATCAATGAAATCGAAGCAAAGGTTCGCCATGACGTGATCGCCTTCACCATCGCCGTGCAGGAATCGGTCGCCGATCCCGAAGCCGCTCGCTGGCTGCACTACGGCCTCACTTCCAACGATGTGGTGGACACCGCGCAAGCCCTGCTCATCCGCGAAGCGTCTCATCTCATCGAGAAAAAAATCGAAGCGCTGGGTGAAGTGCTGGAGCGGCGCGCCTGGGAATTCAAAGACACGCCGGAAATCGGCCGCACCCACGGCATTCACGCCGAGCCGATCACCTTCGGGCTGAAGATTGCCAACTGGTACGCCGAAAATCGCCGCGATCTTGCGCGTTTTAAGGTTGCCGCGCAACAAATGGCCGTCGGAAAAATTTCAGGCGCAGTAGGCACCTGCACGCATCTCGGACCGGCGATCGAACAGAAAATCTGTCATCGCCTGGGACTGGCCACTGCGCCGATCACTTCGCAAGTGATTGAACGCGACCGCCACGCGCAATATCTCACCACACTGGCAGTCGTCGCCGCGTCCCTCGAACGCATCGCGCAGGAAATTCGCCACCTGCAACGCACCGAGGTGCGTGAATTGGAGGAACCCTTTGGCGGTGAACAGCGCGGCAGCTCCGCGATGCCGCACAAACGCAATCCTGTCTCGAGCGAACAAATCTGCGGACTAGCCCGCGTGGTGCGCGCGAATTCCCTTGCGGCCCTCGAAAATGTCGCGCTGTGGCACGAACGCGATATTTCGCACAGCTCCGTCGAGCGCGTGATTCTTCCCGACTCGACGATTCTGGTGGACTACATGCTCCATCGCTCGACGGAAATCGTCGCGAATATGAAAGTTTTTCCCGAACGCATGTTGCGGAACCTCAACGCCACGCAAGGTCTGGTTTTTTCCGGGCAGCTTTTGCAGGACCTCGTCGAGCATGGCGCTCCGCGTGAGGACGCCTATAAATGGGTCCAGGCCCACGCCATGGCCGCGTGGGAATCCGAAACCAGCTTCCAGGACCGCGTCGCTTCCGATGCCAACATCCGCAAATTTCTGGACCAGCAGGCTCTCGCGCACACCTTCAACCTGCATCGCCAGCTGCGCGCCGTGGACGCCATCTTCCAGCGCGTCTTCGGCGCTAAATCCGCCGTCGCGGTCTAGTGGGTTCCTGAAGAAAAATTCCCTGGTGGGGCGGGATGGGCAATCGCGCGCAAGGATGACGGGTGTCCGCGATCAAGACAGCCCGTGGATGTGAAGAGATTTTGTCGCAGTCGCTCCTCCGTCCCGAGCCTTTCGGAACGGAGTAGGTATCTTTCTTTTCAACGTGACTTCGGATTACTGCACTCTCTGGATGTAGCGCGCCTCCGAAGTATCCACCTTGATTTTATCGCCATTGCCAACGAACGGGGGAACGTTGACGATCAACCCGGTCTCCAGCTTGGCGGGTTTCATCACCGCGCTGGCCGTCGCTTTCTGGATGCTCTGCTCCGTCTCTACCACCGTCAGATCCACCGTGTCCGGCAGCAACACGCCAATAGGTTTATCGTCGTAATACTCAATTTTCACGGGCAGATTGGGAATCAGGTAATCCCTGGTGTCACCCACGATATCGTTCTGCAGCGCCAGCTGTTCGTAATTCTCGGTATTCATGAAGTGGTGCGTATCGCCATCGCTGTAGAGATACTCGAACTGGATTTCGTCCACCACCACTTTTTCCAGCGTTTCTTCCGCGCGGAACCGGAAGTCCATCATGTTCCCATTGCGCAGGTTGCGCATTTTGGTCTGCATCGAACCGCGCTTATTCCCCGGCGTGCGGTGGTCCACGCTATACACGACGCAGAGGTCGCCCTCGTGCTTGATGATCATTCCCGGGCGTAGTTGGGTTGCCTTAATCATTTCCTGCTCCTGAATTCTGGTCTGGAATTCCCCGCCCTTGTTTAGAGTTGTCTCAACTCGTCTCGCGCAGGGCTAATGTGGGGGTAGCTCGCCGCCGCATGGCATCGGGCGCCCGTCAAACACTCGGCATAATCGCCGAGCACTCCTTGGGCGCGTATTTTGCCCGCCGCCGAAACGAGTATTATAGCGGCCCGCGCCGCACACGGTCAAACCGGCGTCCGAAACCAATGGCGCTGCACGATGCCCTTAAGCAGTCCGGTGCCGTCGCACACTTTCTCCGTCTCGACCGAGCCACTGTTCGGTCGCTGTCTGGTCGCCCCACGCGACCGCCCACTTTCACTCCGCCCATGGCGAAGGAATGCGGCAGCTAATTGAAATTGTAGCCAAATTCCCAAAGGAACTGGTGATTGCCCGTTGTAACGCCCGCGTTTCCGATCTGGTACGCGGCGTATAGCGTCAGTTTTGAGTTGAGTTTTATGATGGCGCCCGGATTCACGTATCCGACCGCTTGCTTCCCTGTGTACCACTCGGCTGCCAGCGTCACTCGCTCGCTCACTTGCTGCTCGAATGTGAACTGTCCGCCCGCACGATTGGCGTTCGCGACGACGTTCCGCGTGAAGTCGTATCCGCCAAAACCAATGCGCGTGCCGTGTTTCCATTCCTTCGCAAACGACGCGTACGCATAATTCCCCGCGTTGTACGTCCGTTGGCGTACCGGAAAAAACAGATCATCCCCAACGTAGAAGGACCAGCCCGACGATTCGTTTTCCCATATTCGCCATTTCACCGTCGGAGCGATGTCGAGCGGCCCCAGCGTGGGCGCGCTCAGCCCGTTGAAGTTCACTCCGACTTCGATTTGGTGGCCAATGCCAACAACCACCCGCGGCGTAAAGGTAGCCAAGGGATCCACCGGGCGTACGGTACCGTCCAGTTCGCCGTAGACCTTTCCTTGGTCCAGAACGTCCGCGCTGGGAACGTCGAATACCGTTTCTTGGCCGTTCGCGCCGCGAAATGGAAAGAAAATCAGAAGAAGTGCCAAAAGCTTGAGTGAACAGATTGCTCGTCGTCGGAACAAGGTAATGCAGGATAGCTTACACATCCATCGTGGTCATTCAGTTTTGCAAACGGAGGCGTGCCTGCTGCGTTCGCATTCTGCGACCTTGTCAACTACACGGCGGGCATCAACTTGGCGCGCCATCTTCCGGCGCGTGGAGCGCAGTTCGGCGAAATAGTGGAACTCGGCACTCACTTGCACTCAATAGATAGCATGGGCAACTTTAGATCATACGAACGCCGGATCGTTGTGGGCCTTGCGGAACTTGCCACAGCAGCGTGAGCCTAGATTCGGCGCAAACATAAGGGAGATTTTGCCATGAAAAAACTGCGGTTGGGATTTGCGGGTTTCTACCTCGTAGCGTTGCTGCTTTCGATGACGGCGTTTCAGGCCGCAGCGCAGGATGCCAATTTTGTGGGCACATGGGAAATGACCACCACAGGCGGCGGTCGAGGCGGTGGTCAGGGCGGGGTGGAAATCGCGGCGGCGGTGGCGGCGGTGCGCAGTCGCTCACCATCACCAAAGACGGTGACAATTTCAATGTCACGCACAAGACGCCGCGCGGCGAAAACACCGCTGACGCTACGGTTTCAGGCAACACGATCACATGGACCGAGCAGCGCCAGGGCCGCGATGGTGACACCATGAAAATCGGATTCAAGGCCACGCTCGATGGCGACACGCTGAACGGCACCATGAGCGGCGGAGAGTTTAGCCGCGAATTTACCGCCAAGCGCTCAAGCTAGAGTGGGCTTGACGCGCCGTGTTTCTGAACTCACTCCCGATCCTCCTCGCCCATTCTGACGAAGCACGACTCTAGGGAATTCACATCACTGCCTCT
>Ga0182024_10016888_pt1 | contig 13777 bp, 12 predicted proteins | sample P32metaG_FD_120480 | JGI IMG/M metagenome (GOLD analysis project Ga0182024, IMG submission 120480) | Permafrost microbial communities from Stordalen Mire, Sweden - P3-2 metaG (Illumina Assembly) | ecosystem: Environmental > Terrestrial > Soil > Wetlands > Permafrost | place: Sweden: Stordalen... | reverse complement strand
CTTTGACAAGCGCTTTCGGCGGAGTTGCGGCATCCTGCGCAAAAGCCACGCGCGGCAAAACGGCCAGCAATTGGGCGAACAGCAGCAGGAATCGGGTGTTCGGGATTAATCGCAAGCGGCGCATCAGTTTGATCATCGCCGCCGCGCAGGGCCTCTTCAACCATGATTTGGTATCATTTTGAATAGTTGAACCATTCAACTACTTTCTGAACGCCATGCGTATCGACGCCTTTCTCCGGGAAAGTCCCATGTTCGCCGTTAATCGCGCGGCGCGCCGTTTTGAGTCGCTCGCCTCGCGGGTGCTCGCCGCCGATAACCTGGGGTTTCTCGAGGCGCTGGTGCTGGCGGCATTGTTCTTTGAGGCGCCACGCCAGGTCAAGCCGTCGCAACTGGCGGAAACCTTCGCCACGACGCGGGGCAATCTCAGCCACTGCATCTCGTCGCTTGAGGCCAAGGGATTGCTGCTGCGCAGAATCGACCCCAACGACGCGCGTGCTTACCTTCTTGCGCTCAAGCCGCTGGGCAAGCGCTGCGCCATGCGCGTGATCGCCGCGCTCGATCGCATGCAAAAGGAGTTCGAGAGCGAAATCGGCAAAGCCGCGCTCGCCGAGATGATCCGGTCCATCCGCAAGCTGGAAGCACGCGCTGCGGTGCGATAGAAACTACCGCGCTTCTTACTCGCGCCGCCATCCCGACGGCAGGGACTCCCACTGCACCGGCTCCACTCGCCGCACGAGAAACACCCATGAGGCCGCGCCAACTAATGCCACGGCACCGCTGACGGCGAAGGCGAGGCGGGCGCTGCCACGCGTCTGTACGATCAGACCCGTGAGCCAGGGCGCGGCAATCCCGGAGAAATTGGCAAAGCCGTTCTGCAGGCTCGACCAGCGACCGGCCATCCTGGGTCCGGCGAGGGTTTGCGCGATGGCCCAATGGTTTGACGCGTAGCCGCCGTGGCCCATGCAGGCGACGGTGAGCAGGCCCAGCGCGACCAAGGAATGCCCGTGGACCACGGTGAGCGCAAGCAGAATGGAAGCCAATGCCTGGCCGCCCGCGACCACAGTAAGGCGCACCGCCGTGGGCGAATTGCCGCGCGCGATCAGGCGATCGGAGATCCAGCCAGCCAGCACGGTGGTACAGGCAATCAACAGAAAAACCGCCGCGGTGAGGCGCGACATGGCTCGAATGGAAAGGTGTTCCTCCTGGACGAGATACGTGGGCAGCCATGCCAGCACCAGGTAGTAAAAATAGTTGCCGCAAAAGTGGCCGATGAGTACGCCCCAGGCACAGCGCAGCCGCAGCATCTTCAAAATGGACGGCCCCGAGCCATCGTTTGTGCCTTCCCGCTCCTGCTCGCCCACACTTTGGCCCGCCGCCGGGCCGCTGCGCGGCATGGCGAAATACCACGGCACGAGCCAGACGAGCGCGCCGATTCCAAATGCCAGGAAGAGCATTCGCCAACCGTAATGCACCAGGATTACGCCACCGAGAAACGCGCCCGCGGCCGGCCCCAACTTGGTTCCCGCATCGATGAACGCATTGGCTCGCCCGCGATGCTCCTGCGGCATGGCGGCAAAGATGCGCGAGTAGCAGGGATACGCGACCGACTCGCCCATGCCCAGCACGAGTTGCAGCGCGAAGAGCGCGGTATAGCTGGGCGCGAGCCCGAGGCACGCCATGGCCAAGGACCACAACAGGTATCCGCACATCAGCACCCAGCCTGCGGAAAATCGATCCGTCAGCCAGCCTGCGATGCCGAAAAACTGCACCAGCGCGTAGGTCCAGAAGAATGCAGAAAGCAATTCGCCCGCGCGCAGAGACGAGAACGCGAACTGCCGCTCTAGAAGCGGAATTGCCAGCGAAAGGTTGCTGCGATCGACGTAATTGACGAGGACCGAAAGGACGAGGAGGCCGACGACGATCCATTCCTTGCGGGACATTCCGGCGCGATGCGGCACCGCTTCAGCCATCGTCTCCTCGAAGTCTCCGCAAATCCTATCACGCAGCTTCTGACGAATGCGCGTTCACTTCGGCTCAATGGCAATTACCCAAAGATCCGTGTCGCCCAGGTTGTGTCCGGTGTGCGTCTGTCCCTGCCGCCATTCGACTTCGTCGGTCTTCAGCGTCGACGGCTGCTTCGTTCCGTCAGGCAACACGTGCTCCAGTTGTGCGCCGTTCAGGCAAACCACCACGCGCGCGTGATGCGTATGCTGCGGCTCCCAGGCATGCGGGGCAATCCTGATTTCGTAGGTGCGGCTATGCCGGTCTTCAAAGAACACCTTGTAATTTGGCGGCAGGCCCGTCATGCCCCAGGTTTCGCCGCTGCCCTCGGTCAGAAATTCCGCGCGCACCAGTTTGAGCGGCGTATGCCCGGTGTTGGTCACCATTCGCCTTCCCGGCGCCTCGTTGATCACATCCCCAGGATGCACGGCTGCGTTCTTTGAAGTGCGATCGGCAAACTTCGCCTCGACGCTATCGCCACTCAGGAACACCACGACGCTAGGGTGCTCGCCGGCGACCGTCTCTTGCTCGCCGGGCGCCAGCGCCTCCTCGGTCACAATGACCTTCTCGTTTCTGAACATTTCTGTTGTGGCGGCAAAACCTGGCACAGCCGCGGCCACAAGAAGCAAACCCGTACCGATCCATCTTGATGTTCGTTGCATAAGGGCTCCAAACTCGTCGAACGCCGAATTGATGGTTGCCGGTAGCGCGATCCGCGCGCTATTCAAAATCGGCGCAGCCATCCTATCATGAATCGCAAGGTATGGAGGAGGTCGGCTGGAGATCGGCGCTACCTCGAGTTTTCCAGCAAGCTGTCAGGCGGTGCCCTTTCACGACGTTGCCAAATTGAGACGCGACTCCAGGAACCATTTACTGTACGTCTTACCGTAAATTCACTTGTCAGCCCCACTTCGTGGCCGTGAGGATGCATACTGGCCAGAAACAATGCCTGGAGGATCGTCTGCTGATGCGGATGTTGAAGTGTGCCCTTTGTCTCGCAATGCTTGGCTGTTCCCTTTCTTTGTCCGCAGCGCAAACGAATACCCCGGCATTACATCCTCGTCTTTACCTCTCCGATGCCGACGTGGCGCGGCTGCGGCAACAGGCCGGGGTTCCGGCCTTGGCTGCCGCTTACGCAGATCTCGAGACGAAGACCAACCGGAGTGTGGACGCCTGGCTCAAGAAATACCCTGCCACCCCCGCTCCCCGGTCCGCTGGGGAACTCGTCGGCATCGGAAAACGCGACAATCCTTCGCCTGACTTCAAGACCATCGCCACGGCCTATGCGCTTCATCCCACGCCGATGCTCGGAAGGGTGCTGCGCGAGAAACTGATGGCCGACATCGGCGTGCGTCAGATCAATAACTACTGGTTCGACGACGGCATTCATGAGGGCGAGGCCTCGATGCAGTTTCTCGAGGCCTATGACCTTGCCACAACTGCCGGCCTGATGACGGCGGACGACAAGCAAGGGGTCAAGGCAGAATTGCGGCGCTGTGCGCATTATCTGCAGGGCTGGATGCTCGACAGTTGGTGGCCCGACGAGCGGTTTTCCCAGGGATATACGTGGTATTACCGCAGCGTGTATTGCCTGAACTTTCACATCTTCGCCACCTCGATGATGGGGACGATCGCGATGCTTTATCCCGACCTTCCCGAGTCTCCGGAGTGGCTACGAGCGGCGCAAGCGGAGCTTCCCAAGCTGCTTTTCACGGAGTTCGGGCTTGACGGTGGCTATGGGGAGGGCTCGCTCCACTACTGGAGTCTGTCGGCTGACGCATTGCTGCAATTCATGGTGGCCAGCCGCAGCCTGGGAGTGCGGGACTACTTCGCCGATCCCGCGTTCACGGATGCGATGCGCCGGACGCTGGAGTGGAGGATGAACCTGACCGAGCCGGATGGTCACATCTTTGCCGTGGGCGACACGGATCGCGATACGGTGGGCGCTGAGGAATTGATCGAGGGCGGAAAACTTCTGAACGAACCGACGTTTGTGTGGGTGGGCCGGGCTGTGATCGAGCGCGGGAGGCCAGGATTGATTCCTGACGATCCTTACGAGCTTTTTGACTACGATTTGTCCGCCGCGGCAACGGCTCCGACTGATTTGTCTGCAAATCACCGCTTCTCCGGCTACGGGATCTTCCGCTCCGGTTGGGGCGCGCAGGACAATTACGTCCTTTTGAAGTACGGAACGACATTTATCGGGCGACGCGAGAACGAAACCGGGCTCGTGATCTCCGGCCATGCGCATGCTGACGCTCTGGAACTGGAGCTTTGCTACAAGGGGATCCCGATCACCGTGGACCGGGGACGCGTGGGCCGCTATCAGGACTGGGACACTTACGGCGGCTACTCCAAGGCGACCGTGGCGCACAACACGGTGGGCATCGGGAACCCGTGGGGCTACGACCGGCTTGATGGGCTCTACGCCGAACATGTGAAACAGCACGGCAAGGAATTTCTCTACGAGACATCGCAAAACGATATTGGCCGCGCCCATACGGAGCTGAGAGCCTTTGGGGATGTCGGCGAAATCGGCATCATTTCTGCAAAGCTCAAAACTTACGATCAGGTGACGCAGCAACGAAGCGTGGTCTGGTTCCGCGACCTCGGCGTGGCTGTGGTGAACGATCAGATGGAAAGCGACCGCGAGCAGCCGTATGAGTGGTATCTCAATCCTGCCGGCAAATTCCTTACACATGACAAGGTGCTCACGTTCGGCGATGACGTGGCGAGGCTCGATGTGGTTCCGATTTTGCCCGGGGATGAGACCGTCCAGATTGTTTCGAAAGGAGACCCCGGTCTGCCTCCGTATTATTTCTCGCTGCGCCCGACGGCGGTGACCGGAGGATGGTCGCCCCAGAATCGATGGGATAACTTCACGTTGCTGGTGCTCAAAGAAAATGCCCAGTCGACGGATTTTCTGAACGTCCTGATCCCGTATGAGAAGGTCTCGCCTTTTGCGGTGTCGCCGATGGGCGCGAAAGGAGCGAGGCTCACTGGGGAGGACACCACTCTGCTGGTCGCTTCCGGCGGAAATGACGATGCGGCACTTTCCGCCGACGGCAGTTTTGCAGTGGCGCGTTTGGATCGAGGATCGCTTTCGAGTTACGCGCTGCATCACGGGTTTCATTTAGGGCTTGGCAACGAAACGCTTATGAAGGTCGATCTGCTCAGCAAGCCGTGGGAGCCTTTTTTCGACAGCGCGGTGACTGGCGCCGTGAGCCTTGCTGACCGCCGCGCCAGCTTTAGCTTTCCGCTGAGTCCCATGGACAAGGGGCTCATCATGTTTAGCCCCAGGGTCAAGGAGGGCGAGGAGCAGCCACTTCCGCTTCGGGTCGAGGTTTCATTTCGTGTGAATGAGAAGCCTAAACGTATCATCGCGCTGCGCTCCGCGACGGAAATGCCGAAACTTGATGATCCGGAATTCGATCGCTTGTCCGTTCCCTGGGCGAACGATCCTCATAAAGGGCATTACCTGCGCGAGCCGCTTGATTTCACATGGGAAGCGGAAAAGAAACTTGTGACCGTGATCCTCGATGTGGGAATCCGCCAACTGGTCTGGGAGTAGAGCGCATTGACTTGAATGCGCGTTGATGATTCCTACTCATGTTGGGCTATCTCGAAAAGCGCGAGCTTGGATCCGTTTGGGAAATCGAACAGTATGCCGAAAGTGAAAGGCAATTCCCGTTCAAAACAGTTGAAGAACGGAGCTTCGTTCGCTTCGGAGCGAGACAAATAGGTGCATGAGGCGTTGGCCAACTCCGCCATCGAGGTTTCGAGGAGAGAAGATTCAACCACCGAGAATGTTCCCTGCGTTCGGACCGAGACGATACCGGCATCATCGACGCTCAGTTGGCCGGAGATTGAAGACCCTATCGAACATTTCGAATCTGAGAAGGCGGCCAGAGTTTTTGTGGAGGATGCACTCAGCCTTTCGAGGAAACTGCTGACTTCTTGTGGCGTAACGGTCTTCTGTGGCGTAACGGTCTTCGATGAATTCATATTCCTCCAAATGGTGAAAAATACTGGAGTTAATTAGAGCAAAAGAATACCCCGACAAACCGAAGCTGCCAAGTGAGAAATCGTTTGCACGGTCAAAGGCGGAGTAAAAGCAGACCATAGATCAGGGTTTGGGCAGCGACTTGCCGGAGGGTCAGGGTTGGCCAGGGCAGATTTCATACACCTGCGGGTTCCAGCGGAATGTCACAGAAGGGCTCGAAGTACGGCTATTCCGAACCTTTTGAATCAGAATCACTTAGACATGGAATCCACTGAGAAAATCACGGAAACCTCTGCATTTCATTGCGGCGGATGCCGGCAGTTTCCGCCTTTCTCACCGAAAGGCGGCGGGTTCTGGTTTGAAAAAGTCTTGGCGAACCGGTGGCAGAGTGCATGGTGTTGTGAGCTACTGCTAGGATGTCTTATATTAATTCGAGGGTCGAACTTGATCTGCTTGTTCTCTTCCTATGCGTACTCTCAATGAGAGAATTGGGCGCAAGCGTGGCCGGAGTTTTCCCCTTTCGGGGCATTTGCTTAACCGGCTGAACGGTTACTGAATTCGAGATTCAGCAACAAAGGGACGAATCATCGCCCTGTGCGCTGATCAAGAGGTCGAAATGTTGCCAGAACAATGGGAAACGTTCAAACGTGCGGTGCGCCGCGAAAAGATGGATAAGATTCCCATGGCGCTGATTATCGACAGCCCGTGGATTCCGGGCTACCTGGGGATCGAACATCTGGACTATTTCCTCGATCCGGAGCTTTGGTTTCAATCCAATCTGAAAATCATGCGGGAGTTCCCGGATGTCATCTTCATCCCCTCCTGGTGGATGGAATACGGGATGGCGGCGGAGCCGTCGGTGCTGGGCGCGAAGATTAAATTCTGGCAGGACAATACTCCCAGCGAGTACCAGACGCTCTATCACCTCGAGGACATCGACAGATTTCCCGATTACGAAGTTGAAGCCGACGGGTTTGCGGGGCTGACGCTGCATCGCATCAAGAGGTCGCGGCAGAGGATTCTGGATGCCGGCTACATTTTGCCGATGGTGACCTCGCGCGGGCCGTTGTGCACCGCGGGATTCGTGCGCGGCACGACCGAATTCATGATCGACCTGGTGGAAAATCCGGAGGGCGCGCACAAGCTCATCGATCTGTGCACGCGGGTCATCATCGACTGGTTGAAGGCGCAGCAGAAGGTGATGGGCGATACGGTCGAGAGCATTTTCATCCTCGACGACATTGTGGGCTTCGTCAATGAGGAACATTATCTGGAATTCGCGCATCCTTATTTGAAGCGCATTTGCGATGCTTTCCCCAAGGATTGGGTGAAGCTTTATCACAACGACGCTGAAGTGGACGCGTGCCTTGATCATCTGCCCGACACGGGATTCAACGTGTTGAACTGGGGAAAGCAGCGGCATATTACCGAGGTAAAACGGCGTGTGGGCGACCGCATGTGCCTGATGGGCAATGTGAATCCTCTGGAAGTGGCGGTGCGCGGCACGCCGGAAGAGGTGAAGGACGAGACGCTGGAGGTTCTGGAGGGCTCGGGCGGCGAGGGAATCATTCTGTCTGTAGGCGGAGGCACCAGTCCCGGCATGCCCCGCGAAAACATCCTGGCCATGCTGGAAGCCCTTGAGGAGTTCAACTCGAAACGAACGGCAGCGATGAGCGCCCGCTGAGGACAAGTGAGGTCAAGGAAAAATGCCCGACTACGCCCTGATGAATCAGTACCTGTATGAAGGCAACGCCGCGGAGGTGGAGCGGCGGACGAAAGAAGCGCTTGCCGAAGGGCGCTCCGTGCAGGAGGTGCTGACCGAGGGACTCATCGCCGGCATGAGCGTGGTGGGCGAGGACTTTAAGCACAATATTCTTTACGTTCCCGAGGTATTGATTGCCGCGCGCGCAATGAAGGCCGGCATGGCGGTACTGAAGCCGCTATTGACGTCGAAGGACGGCGGCACCAAGCCGAAGGGCGTTTTGCTGATGGGCACGGTGCGCGGCGATCTGCACGATATCGGCAAGAACCTGGTGGGAATGATGGCCGAGGGCGCAGGCTTCGAAGTGCACGATATCGGCGTGGACCAGAGTGTGGATAAGTTCATGGCCGCGGCGGAGAAATGCAAGCCGACTATCGTTGGCATGAGCGCGCTGCTGACCACAACGATGATGTATATGAAGACGGTGATTGACGGCTTTGATGCGGCCGGCCTCACCCACATCAAGATGGCGGTGGGCGGCGCTCCGATCAGCCAGATGTTTGCCGACGAAATCGGGGCTGACGGATATGGAGCGAATGCTTCCGCCGCAGTGGATCTGTTTTTGCGGCTATCGGCACAGTCTTAAATCGGCGGGGTGTGAACCGTGGCCACGTACAAGATTCTTTATTGGCAAGAGATTCCTACACAGGTCACGGTCGAGGATGAGTCTGACACCGTGACCGAGATGCTGGGCGACCGTTTCATGGCGCTCATCGACGCGCAGGCGATGAAGCAAGGGTTAACCGCGACCGACGCCTTCCTGGACGCATGGCATTGGAGCGAGGAAAAGGAGCGCGAAGGCTCGGCGGACGAAGTGGCGGCGGCGTTGAAGGCTGAATTCGAAGCCGAGAAGTGGTAGGAACTTTTTCCTAATGACGGTCACGCTCTCCATCAACGGACAATCAACGGAAGCGGCGAGCGGAGAGTCGCTCTTCGAACACGCCGAGGGTCTCGAAATCGACGTGCCGACGTCCTGCCGCAAGCAGGGCAAGTGCAAGGAGTGCATGGTCGAAGTCGTCGAAGGGATGGACCTGCTTTCGGCGCGGACCGATCCGGAACAACATTTGAAAGGTAATTTTCGCCTCTCCTGCCAAGCGTTTGTGACAGGCAGCAGTGGACATGTGCGCTGCCACACGATGCGCCGCGGGCAGATGCGCATCGAACGGCATGCGTCGGGCCTGGATGCGATCGAAGGGCAGATTCAGCTCGATCCCGCCGTTACCCGCGACGGAGACCGCATCCTGATCGACGGTGTCGAAGTTGATCGGTCGACCGGGCCCATTCACGGCATTGCCATGGATCTGGGCACGACTACGATCGTGCTTCGGCTGATGGATCTCGAAACCGGCGAGCTGATTGCGGACACTTCCTTTGAAAATCCGCAGCGCTTCGGCGGGTCCGAGGTGATGTCGCGCATTGCATACGACACCGAGCACCGGGGGCGATTGCTGATGCGCACGTTGGCCGGATATCTGAGCCATGCGATCGAAAAGTTTCCCGTCGATCCGAAGAGCATTTACGAGATGGTGGTGGTGGGCAACTCCACCATGCGCGACCTGTTTTTCTGGCAAAGCGTGTACTCGATTGGTCAGAGTCCTTACCAGTCCGTGACCGAGATCGAGATGGCTGAAGGCAAGCGCGCAAGCACGAGCCTGACCCAAACCGGACAGCACAGCCTTTTGCCGATCCATCCGCGGGCGCGCGTGTACGGGGCGCCGATCGTGAGCGGGCACGTGGGCGCGGATGCCGCGGCGGGAATGCTTGCGGTCGATATGGCGCATCAGGAGCGGATGGTCGCGATTATGGACATCGGCACCAACACCGAACTGATCGTGGGGAACAAGCATCGCATTCTTGCGGCCTCATGCCCTGCCGGACCGGCCTTTGAGGGCGGAGCGATTGCGTGCGGCATGCCGGCTTTGGATGGCGCCATCGAAGCGGTGAAGACTGACGCCGACGGCGGCTTCGAACTCGGCGTGATCGGCGACGGGAAGCCCGAGGGCATCTGTGGGTCCGGATTGGTAGACGCGCTGAGCGAGCTGTTGCGCACGGGGCGCATGAATGAATTCGGGCGCTTCGAGGACGGCGCGCATCGCATTGATCTCTACAAGAACGCGCTTAACAGCGACGCGGAGGGAGAGGTCTACCTGCTGGAAAGCGATGTAAGCGAGTTGGCCCAGGCCAAGGGAGCGAATGTCGCGGGACTGCACGTGGTGTTCAGCACGTACGGAATCGATTTCGACGATATCGACGTCTTCTATCTCGCGGGAGGATTTGGGCGGCATATTGGAGTGGAGGCGGCCAAGCGCATCGGACTGGTGCCGAATCTGCCGGCGGCGAAGATTGTGCCGGCGGGCAACACCGCGATCGAAGGGGCAACGATTGCCCTGCTTTCGAAAGCGAAGCGGCAGGAACTCGAAGAGCTGGTGAAACGGGTTCAGCACTGCAGGCTCGAGACGCATCCTGATTTCTTCAACTTCTTCGTGGAAGGCTGCCAGTTCAAGCCCGTGGAGACGATGCCGTGCCTGCCGTGAGCGACAAGATCGAGTTGGCGTGCGCGCTGTCTTCGCTCGAAGTGCGTGAGGAGGAGTACGCGCGACTGCTCGGCTTTCCGCCGGGCTGGGTATTCGAAGGTCGAGCGCGCGAACTTGCCAGCTGGGCGCGGGACTGGTACGCGCAGCATGGCAGGCCCTGGATGTACGCGCGGCAGGCCGAGCAATTTGAGATGGCCGGCGACTCGATCTCTATTGATGGCGTGCGGTTTTCGAGCCAGCGGCTCAGGAACACGCTCGAGGACGCCGGGGCGCACAGCGTGATTCTGGTCGCTGTTGGCGCTGGTCCCGAAGCCGAGGAAGAATCGCGCCGGCTTTGGGCAGACGAGAAACCCGACGAATATTTTTTCCTCGAGGTCTACGCATCCGCGGTGGTCGAGCATCTGACGACGCTGGCCGGAGCGCGGCTTTGCGACTGGGCGGAGCAGCGGCAGATGGCGGTGTTGCCTCACTACAGTCCGGGGTATCCGGAGTGGGATATTCAGGAGCAGCCGCGCTTGCTCGGCGTGCTCAAGAGGACGCGGTCTGAAGTATTTCCGTCCGCCGTGGAAGTGTTCGACACAGGGATGCTGCGGCCCAAGAAGACGCAATTGGCGGCGTTCGGGCTGACGCGGCATACGGAGCGACTGCAAAAGCTCACCTCTCTTGTTCCCTGCGAGCGATGCTCGTTCGGTCCGTGCCAGTACCGGCGCGCACCCTACCGCAGAGCTCCGCGGAACGCGGGAGAGCAGATTGAAACGCGCGCGCCCGCGATGGATCGCAATGCGCGGTATCAGACCAACAAGAAAGCTCTGGAACGATGGACGCAGGAGCGGCTCACCATGCGCATGGAGCCGGACGGCGGTGTTGACGCGGTGTTCCGCTACGATGGAACTACCTGCACCAATATGGGCCGCCCGCTTACGTTTCTTTACCGCGTGAAGCTGGGACCGCGCGCCGAAGAGTATCCGATTCGCGAACAGGAGTGCCTACCGGCTGCGGACGACGATGGCTACACGTATATGTGCCGCTTTATCGAAGGCGCGGATGCGCTGATGGCTGCGATTGAGCGGGAGAAGCCACTCAAGGGGGAGCGGCTGAACGCCGTAATCGGATGGAAGCGGACGCCCGCCGCGTCGGGGTGTTATTGCGAGGCTTCAAGTCGCGATCATAAATGGGGGATCGTGCTCGAAACCATTCACTATGCTCTGGTACAAAGGGAGTTGGCGGAGGACGCCGAAGAACGATGAAGAAACTCTTACAGGAAGCGATGCTGAAGCGGCCCCTGCTGGGCGATGGCGCTATGGGAACGCAGCTGATGTTCGCGGGACTGGAGCAAGGCAACTGCGGCGAGGCGTGGAATCTGAACCATCCCGAGCGGGTGCTCGCGATCCAGCGCCGGTACGTGGAGGCTGGCTCGGAGTGCCTCATCACGAATACGTTTGGCGGTTCCCGCATCATGCTCAACCGGCACGGCGAAGCGGATCACGTTTCCGAAATCAACCAGGCGGCCGTGGCGATTGCGCGGCAGGCATTCGGCGAGCGAGATGGTTATGTGCTTGGTGACATCGGCCCGTTTGGGGGTTTGATGGCGCCCTTCGGCGAGTTTACTGAAGACCAGGTGCGAAGCGCTTTCGAGGAACAAGCTGCGGCGTTGGTCAGCGCCGGCGCAGACGCCATCATTGTGGAAACGCAGACGGGGCTCGAAGAGCTCGGGCTCGCCATTGAAGCCGCCAAAAAGGCCGGCGCCCCTTGCATCATCGGATCGATGGCGTACGACGTGACGCTGGACGGCTCGACGTTTCGCACCATGATGGGCATCGATCCTGAACGCGCGGCGGAGTTCATGGAAGAGCACGGCGCGCACGTGGTGGCGCTGAACTGCGGAACGGGCATGGAGATGGAACGCGCGCGCGCCGCCGTGGTGCGGTACAAGAGCGCAACCAGCCTGCCGGTGATGGTGCAACCCAATGCCGGAAAGCCGCGGCTCGAGAACATGAAGGTGATTTACGACGAATCGCCCGAACAAATGGTGAAGGGCCTTGTGCCTCTGCTCGAAGCGGGCGCGAATGTTGTAGGCGCCTGCTGCGGAAGCACGCCGGACCACATTCGCGCCTTCAGGAAAACCATGGACGAATACCTGACATCGAAACCACAACGGAGCCTCGCGTGAAATCGAAACTCTGCGATCTGAACCCGGCCGCGAAAGAAAAACTTCCCGCGCACACGCAGGACAAGTCGGGAATCGGCGTTCACTATGTGGATGCATACATTAAACCGATGAACACGAAGCTCGAAGATGGAACCGCGGTGAAATGCAAACGGCGCGGGCTGAAGATCACTCTGACGGCGGGCGGGAAAAAGGGCGACGGGCTGATGCGGCGTCTCGACGTAAGCTCCGATCCTGTGGTGATGCTGGACGCGGCGCTCAAAGAGGCGGCGACGGCCGCGGGTGTTGGGCTCTCGGTAGAAGACGGCGCGATGTTTATCGAGCTCTGAGCGACCCAGCTATCGGACTTTTCACAGCCCGCTGACGTCGGGCGATGCGCCGGTTGCGAAGATCTTGTCATCAAAAACGACGATTTTTTCTTTGCGCAGATTCGCGACGGTTTCGAGCGGCGAATGACGGGTGAGAATAAAGCGGCTCAGGTAGCCCGACTTAATTTCGCCAAACTTCTCCTTGAACGCGAGGCGCCGGGCGCTTGCCCCGGTTGCCGAGTGGATGATCGCAGCGGAAGAAAGTCCGGCCCGCTCCATCAGCTCAAGCTCTTCAAGAAATCCGAGCCCGTGCGCTACGCCGCAGGAGCCGGCGTCACTGCCGGCAATCACCTGAACTCCCATGGCGTGGGCTTTCACCAAAGTGGCTGCGTGCCGGTCGAGAATCTTTCTCAGGATTGCCACCACGTGCGCATCCCAACCTAATCGATCTGCATGGTCCACCTGCTTTTGCACTGGCGAAAACGTGGGCACCCACGCTACCTGCCGATCGCGCATTTTGGCGAGCTGATCGTCACGCAGAAAGAAGCCATGCTCGATGGAATCGACGCCGCCCTCGATGGCGCGCTCCAGTCCTTCGTCTCCCGAGCCGTGCGCGATGGTTTGCCGGTTGTGGCTTTTGGCAGCGGCGACAATCGCGGCGATCTCTTCGGTTGTCATCTGCGGCGGGGCTGTGACTGCTCCCTGTTTGAAGTCGATAATGCCGGTGGGAATGAGCTTGATGCGGTCGGCGCCGGCGTTGACGCGCGCAGCCACGCATTCAGCCGCCGTCGGAAAATCTTCGAGCGGCTCGGCCATAAAGCTGCCGTAACGGCCGCGATGGTGGATGGCCGCGCCGGGGCTGTCGATGTAGGGCATTAGCGGCCGATCGTGGGACGCGCAAACATGGGAGGCGCAAAGCCTGCTCAGCGCCAGGCCCACGCCATCTTTATCGCCGCAGTCGCGCATGGCCGTTACGCCGATGCGCACGATCTTTTCGAGGCG
>Ga0182024_10016887_pt1 | contig 13778 bp, 9 predicted proteins | sample P32metaG_FD_120480 | JGI IMG/M metagenome (GOLD analysis project Ga0182024, IMG submission 120480) | Permafrost microbial communities from Stordalen Mire, Sweden - P3-2 metaG (Illumina Assembly) | ecosystem: Environmental > Terrestrial > Soil > Wetlands > Permafrost | place: Sweden: Stordalen... | reverse complement strand
CGCTACCACACCGGGCGACGCTATCTAGTGCGCTTCTGCGGCGCGTATCACGGTTGGTGGGGTGAGGTGCAACCCGGGGTCGGTAACCCGGTGAGCGAGCGCGACACGCTGACGCTTAAGGATATGGATGAGCGAAGCCTACGGGTGCTGCGCAGCCGGCGTGACGTTGCCTGCGTGCTCGTCAACCCGGTGCAGGCGTTGCATCCGAACGCCGGGGCGGCGGCTGATTCCACGCTGGTGGGCGGCGGTGCGAGCGCCAGCTTTGACCGCGCGGCCTATACCGCCTGGCTGCAGCGGCTGCGCCGCGTGTGTTCAGACCGTGGCATCGTGCTGATTTTTGATGAGGTGTTCCTGGGCTTCCGGCTGGCCCGCGGCGGCGCCCAGGAGTATTTTGGCGTTCGCGCCGACATGGTGACCTATGGGAAAACCGTGGCCGGTGGACTGCCGATTGGGGTGGTATGTGGGCGCGCCGAGTTGATGAAGCGGTTTCGTGAGGACCGGCCTGCGGACATTTGCTTCGCGCGCGGTACGTTCAATTCCCACCCGTATGTCATGGGGGCGATGGCCGAGTTTCTTGAGCGACTGGACACGCCCGAGATCCTGGCTTGTTATCGCGATCTCGATGCGGTGTGGAACGGCCGGGCGGCCCAACTCAATGAGCGCCTGCGCGAGGCCGGGGTGCCAGTCAGGGTCACCAACTTGTCATCGGTATGGACGGTAAGCTATCTGCAGCCCTCGCGCTACCACTGGATGTTTCAGTATTATCTGCGCGCGGAAAACCTGGCGCTGAGCTGGGTGGGAACGGGCCGGCTCATCTTCAGCCTGAATTACACGGATGCGGATTTTGCCGCGGTCGCCGACCGGTTCATCGCGGCGGCGCGACAGATGCAGCAGGATGGCTGGTGGTGGGCAGATAGCGCGCTCACCACCAAATCAATCAGGCGTCGCGTACTGCTAGAAATGTTTCGGGCTCGCGCACATCGTCCATGGGATCGATCAGTTGGCCACCCAGCAGGTACAGAGGCGCTCGATAGTAAAGCATGAAGTCGTGAAACGGATCGGTCAGGATTTTCGTCATCCAGACCAAACCGCTCTGAACGTCCCGGATGAAGAACAGTTGCACGGTGCGGAATAGCAGCGCGCCGAAGCCGACGACCAGCCAGATCTGACCGACGTGCTGTATGAGGGTGGCGCGATCCGCGTGCGCGGGAAAAATCCCGAACAGTGTCGGGTTCACCCACAACAACGCCGGGGAGAGGGCCCAGATGGAAAGCAGCACTATCTTGCGGCGGAGGTTGTAGCCAACCTTTATATCCTCCTTGTGCTCATGGGTCGCGTGGTTTACCTGGTCGTAACCCCTGGGCTCGAAGAAGAAGTGGCCGGCCTGCCGGCTGACCATCGCCACCAGCCAGCCGATCAGCGCCGAGGCCGCTGGGTTCTTGAAGATCAAGCCGTAGGCGGTTAGAAAGCTGAGCGCGCTCAGCAGGTGAAGCGATTGATTAATGCGGCTGTGATGATAGTAGCGGTGGTCGTCCCACCGCTGGATTCGCAGAGCTTCGAGAAAACCTTGCATGCTGTTTTCCTTCCCAGGTTTGCCGGATCCGGATGGCCTTAAAGAAGGAGATATAGCAATGTTGTTACAGTCATATGACAGTTTGCGCCCCGCGGCTCGTCTGCTCTTGGCGAGTAAGACACTGCCGGAATCAGTTCTAGCGCTCCTGGGCTGAACTCTTCGAGGCGGTTCCGTTTCGGCGGCGCGGCTTCTGCCTGGTGGGTGCGGGTTGGCTCGCGCGAATGTAGGAGGCGGCAGCCATGAGCCGTACTACTGGCTTTGGGTCTTCAAATGCATCCTGAAGCGCGTCTGTTACTTGCTTGCCTCGATAAGCGCCCAGCTCCCGCGCCGCTGCCGCACGCACAAAGGAGTCGCGATCCTCGAGTGCATCCAGAAACTGTTGCATGGTCGCCTTGGAGTTGTCGTCCGCCAGCAGAGTCGCGGTCAGCACCCGTGGAGAGTTTCCGTTGTTCCCCTTCCGCGTCATTCTGAATGCGTCCACTCCGAACCCGACGGGCCCTAGCAACGCGTACGCACCCTGCTCAGCGCCAATCTCAGCCAGCTTCGATGGGCTGTGCAGGTCCTGATCGGCCTGATGCAGGCCAGAACCAACAGCTCCCTGCTTCACCTTTCGCTCTCCCGCAAGGACACCATACAAAATGCTCTCGCCACTGCGATCGTTCATCTTCCACAAACCTACTGCCGCGGCGAAGCTTACCTCTGGGGCACTGTCTTTGAGGGCTGCTTTCAGATCTGGAATGAATATCTCAGCTTTGCTGGTGCCCATTGCCGCAACGGCCGCGAAACGCAGATAGCGATCGGAATCCTGTGCTGTATCGCGCAGCAACTTCTGCGCCTGCTCGAAGCCGCTTAATGTACCGAGAGCGGTGACCGCGTCGATCCTCGCCTGCCGCGCCTGGGCCTTTGAGTCAGAGAGCGCGGTTGTCAACATCTCCCAAGCGGTATTGGTCTGCGATTGCACGTCTCCTTTGTCCGCTTTCGCAGGCTGCGCTGCCGGAGAGTCTGGCTCCTCGCCGCTGCCGGCGGTTGTATCCGGCGTTGACTGGGCCGGTGGCGCCGCCGGTTGGATCTGCGCCCGGCCCGCTGCACTGGCCAGGCACAAGAAAAAAATCAAAACCGTCCCTATCCTCATGATGCTTCTTCCTCTTCCCATTTTGTCTTCCCGTTTCGGAAAGTGGCTCGTCAGATATTGGATGTGCGAAGGGTCGGAGCGGATCTTGATTTCAATCACGAGCTGAGGGAAGCTCTGGAGTCTCAGGCCGGTTTATGTCTAGAGGGGCGCTTGGTGAGTGTGGGCCTGCAGCCGATTCCGCGAAGCAGGATGGAGATCATCGCGTCTGCTTCGGTTTTGTCGAGAGGGCCGTGACCGGCCATTAAGCGAAAGACCATGGGCCCAAAGATCAGATCGATGATCGTTTCCTGATCGAGCTTGGGGTCAATCTCTCCGCGCTTGACGGCACGATTCAAGACCTCTCGCGTCGCTTCCCGGCGTGGCTTCAGGAAACGCTCGCGAAATAATGCCGCAAATTCGAGGTCATTTTGAGACTCGGCCAGGAACTGACCGAAGAGACGTCCCGTGGAACTGGAGTAGGAACTCATGGCGGAGTGGAGCAGTTCCGCGAGATCTCTCTCCGTGTCGCCTGTGTCAGGGATAACGATCATCTTGTTTATGGTTTTTCTAAAGGCGTCGAGAGCGACATAAGCCTTGCTGGGCCACCACTTGTAGATGGTCATTTTGCCGACGCCTGCCTTGCGGGCGATGGCCTCGATGGTGATTTCGCGCAGTGGCTTTTCCTTCAGGAGTTGAAGGGTGGCGGTGAGAATAGCCTTTTCCGATTCGCTGCTGCGCTGGCGGCCACGGCTTTTCAATTCAGTCATAAATCCTTGCGGCGGTCTAGAGGCTACGGACAAAAGATGATTTCGGCAAAAAAAGAGATGAAAAGCGTACCTCAGGGCCTAAAGGCCAGATGTTTCTGCTGGGTTTATGTACGGGCTGAAGCCCGTACCTACCAGCCCGTACCTACAGCCCTGCCTACCGCACTGAAATTCCCCGCAGCCTGTTCGGGCCGTCAGTTTGCCGCTCTATACGATGCGGTTATGACCCAAAGCCACTCAACAAAGTATGCACCTTTACCCCGGGTTGCGACATCTGAAGTTTGGGGCTCCCACAATACTATACGTCTAGTATCGAATATTAATCATTCGAGCTGATTGTGAGCTTTTGGGTGCAGGAGTCGAGGGAACGGCATGTGGATTGTCAGAATCGCCCTGAACCGGCCTTATACGTTTATCGTTTTGGCGCTGCTCATTCTTATCCTGAGCCCGGTCGTCATTCTCAGAACGCCCACGGATATCTTCCCGAATATTAATATTCCTGTGATCGCTGTGGCCTGGACCTATACGGGCCTAAGCCCGGAAGAGACGGAGGGACGCATCACCACCGTCTATGAGCGCGTACTCACGACGACGGTCGACAATATTGAGCATATTGAATCGACGACGGTGAACGGAACGTCGATCGTGAAGGTTTACCTGCAGCCGAACGCAAGTATCGATCGAGCGAATGCCCAGGTTACTGCAGTCTCTCAGACCATTCTGCGACAATTGCCTCCGGGCTCTCTGCCACCCCTGATTCTCAATTACAGCGCCTCCACGGTTCCCATTCTTCAACTGGGCCTTTCGGGACACAATCTTACCGAGCCGCAACTGAACGACATCGCCTTGAACTTCTTGCGCACCCAGTTGGTGACGGTTCCGGGAGCTTCAGTTCCCTTTCCCTTTGGCGGAAAGCAGCGCCAGGTCATGGTCAATCTCAACCAGGGCCTGCTGCAGGCGAAGGGACTTTCGCCCAACGATGTGCTCACCGTGCTGGGAAACCAGAACCTTATCCTGCCGGGCGGCACGGTCAAGATGGGGCAATTCGAATATGACGTCGACCTGAATGCGGATGTGAAAACAGTTCAGGAACTTAACGATCTGCCGGTCAGGACCGTTGGCAGCTCGACGATCTACCTTCGCGACGTGGCAACGGTAAGTGATGGATTCGCACCGCAAACGAACGTTGTTCGCCAGGATGGAAATCGCGGCGTGCTGGTGACTGTGCTCAAGGCTGGAGACGCGTCGACGATCGATGTGGTGAAGGGTGTTCGCCAGATTCTGCCGCGGGTTGCGCAGACCCTCCCTCCCAGCCTCAAGATTCAGCCACTGTCGGATCAGTCGATCTTCGTTCGGGCTTCCATCAATGGAGTCATCCGTGAAGCCATCATCGCGGCCGCTCTTACCGGCCTGATGATCCTCGTTTTCCTGGGCAGCTGGCGCAGCACGATCATCATCGCCATCTCGATTCCTCTTTCCATTCTAACCTCGGTCATCGTGCTTAGTTTCCTGCACCAGACGATCAACATCATGACGCTGGGCGGGCTCGCGCTGGCGGTCGGTATTCTGGTCGACGACGCTACCGTGACTATCGAGAATATCGAGCGCCATCTGGAAGAGGGCGCTGAGCTGCACGATGGGATTCTGGATGGAGCGGCGCAGATTGCCGTCCCTGCGCTGGTCTCGACATTGTGTATCTGCATTGTCTTTCTTCCCATGTTCTTTCTCAGCGGCGTCGCCAAGTACCTTTTTGTTCCTCTCGCTGAGGCGGTCATCTTTGCCATGTTGGCTTCGTATATCTTGTCTCGAACGCTGGTGCCGACGCTGGCGATGTACCTGTTGAAGGCGAAGCAGCACGGTGGTCCGCAGTCGCGGAGCCCGTTTGCGATTTTCCAGCGGGGCTTCGAGCGAATTTTTGAGAGAGTTCGCGTTGCCTATTCGTCGTTGCTTACGTGGCTGGTTTCGTTGAGAAAGGTGTTTATTCCGGGCTTTTTGGCTGTCTGCCTCAGCAGCTTCGTCCTCATCCCATTCCTGGGTCAGGACTTCTTCCCCAATACCGATAGTGGGCAGTTCATTCTGCATGTCCGTGCCAAAACGGGGACGCGTATCGAGGAGACGGCTCGTTTAGTGGATTTGGTGGAGACCAGCATCCGGCAGATGATTCCGCCGGCTGAGGTGGACAATGTTCTCGATAACATCGGCTTGCCGATCAGCAACATCAACTACATCTACAACAATTCGGGGCTGACGGGCGCGGCGGACGCGGACGTACTTGTCTCGCTGAAAGAGAAGCATCACCCAACAGCGGACTACGTGCGCAGGCTTCGCGAGCGGCTGCCCAGCGAATTTCCTGGAACTACGTTTTATTTTCTTCCGGCTGACATCGTCACCCAGACGCTCAACTTTGGTCTTCCGGCCCCTATCGATATTCAGATCGACGGAGCGGATATCGCGGGGAATGCCCGCATCGCCGACAAGATGCTTACAGAGTTGAGGCATGTTCGCGGCATTACGGACCTGCGCATCCAGCAGCAGGCCGACTATCCAAAATTTCACGTGGCGGTCGACCGTACGAAGGCGGCGCAGGGAGGGTTTACCGAGCACGACATCGCCAACAGCCTGTTGATCTCTCTCAGCGGCAGCTTCCAGGTGACGCCCATGTTCTATCTCAACCCGAAGAACGGTGTCTCCTACAACCTGGTTACGCAAACGCCGCAGTACGATCTCCAGTCGGGCCAGGATTTGCAGAACATTCCTATCAGCGGTCCAAATCAAAAACGGCCGGCGATCCTTGCGGATGTTGCTTCGATTCAGCGCACCAGTGAGCTGGCCTCGATCAACCACTACAACATCCGCCGCGTCGTCGATATTTATGCTTCGGTGCAGGACCGGGATCTGGGCGCGGTTGGCCGTGAGGTTACCCAGATCGTCGACGCTAATCGGAAATCGCTTCCGCGCGGAAGCTTTGTGACGGTCCGCGGGCAGTACGGTACGATGCGCACCTCTTACATCGGCCTGATCGGTGGGCTGGGCTTTGCGATCATCCTGGTGTACCTGCTGATCGTGGTGAATTTCCAGTCATGGCTTGACCCGTTCATCATCATTACTGCGCTTCCCGCCGCGCTGGCCGGCATCGTTCTGTTTCTCTTCATCACGCGTACCACGCTCAGTGTCCCCGCTCTTATGGGAGCCATCATGTGCATGGGCGTGGCCACATCCAACAGCATCCTGGTGGTGGCCTTTGCCAAGGAGAGGCTGCTCCACCACGGCGATTCGATCATGGCTGCTATTGAAGCGGGAACCACGCGTTTTCGCCCGGTCATCATGACGGCTTTGGCCATGATCATCGGCATGATTCCGATGGCGCTCGGGTTGGGCGATGGTGGGGAACAAAATGCACCGTTAGGCCGCGCGGTCATCGGAGGTTTGCTGTGTGCCACTGTCGCTACATTGGTCTTTGTCCCGTCTGTCTTTGCCTTGCTACATGGACGGCGCACGTCGCCAGACGCACAAGCGGTTGCAAATCGAGAAAACGAACCTATTCACGCGTAGTGGCATGTGTACGAATGGAGATATGACATGAGCAGCATCCAGAACCAACCAGTTGAAGTTTCCCAAACCGATACGGAACGGATTGTGCCGGCAGCGTCTAAGGCGTCGTCGCCCTGGTTCTTGGTTGGTTTGGCAGGTACTGTTCTTGTTCTCGGGATTGTCATCTACTCTGGGATTCATGAACGCGCCCACGCAGAGAACACTCTGGGCGTTAGTACAGAGCGCGCAGCCGTCCCGACAGTCAATGTGGTTGAGCCAAGCTCGGCTGGTTTGTCCCAGGAGATCGTGTTGCCTGGCAACACTCAGGCGTTCAACGACACGCCTATCTATGCCCGCACCAATGGATATCTCAAGCATTGGTATGTAGATATTGGGACCCATGTCAAACAGGGACAACTGCTGGCAGACATCGACACCCCGGAAGTGGATCAACAACTGGAACAGGCCCGCGCGGACCTGAAGAATTCCCAAGCAAACGAGCAACTGGCGCAGATTACCGCGGCGCGCTGGCAAAACCTGCTGAAGACGAACTCCGTTTCCAAGCAGGAGACCGATCAAGCAATCAGCGACCTCAGCGCACGGCAAGCTTCTGTCGACTCCATGACGGCCAACGTTCACCGGCTGGAGCAATTGCAATCCTTCGAGAAGGTCTATGCACCCTTCGCTGGTGTTATTACCGCCAGGAATACGGACATCGGCGCACTGATCAATGCCGGAGCAGGCGGGGTGCCACAGGAACTGTTCCACATGGCGGCGGTGGATCGTCTACGCGTCTATGTAGCTGTGCCGGAGGTGGATTCTCTGGCCGCGCAAACCGGAGCCAAAGCCACGCTTACCCTGGATGAGTTCCCGGGCGAGACGTTCCAGGGCACGATCGTCCGCGATTCTGATTCGATTGATTCCGCCTCGCGGACGCTGAACGTCGAAGTCGACGTCAACAATGCACAAGACCGCATCAAGACCGGGGCGTATGCCTTCGTGCATCTCAAGCTGCCGCAGTCTGCGCATAGTGCGGCTCCATCGCTCACCATCCCAGCCAACACCTTGCTCTTTCGGTCAGAAGGTTTGCGCGTGGGTGTGGTGCGCAATGGTCACGCAGAGCTGACTCCGATTAAGATCGGCCGCGACTTTGGCGCCACTGTCGAGGTGGTCGCGGGGCTTCAGCCGACGGACCAGGTGATTGTGAACCCGTCGGATTCCCTAACCAGTGGCAGCCCGGTGCAGGTGAGTACAGCACAGGCTGGAGGGTCAAAGTGAAACGGCATCTTGCTTTAGCCATAGCTTCTGTCAGTCTGCTTGTCAGTGGATGTATGGTGGGGCCGAAATACGTCAAGCCAACTGTTCCCATGGCGCCGGCATTCAAGGAGCAACCTCCGGAGTCATTCAAGGGGAGCGACGGCTGGAAGCCTGCTCAGCCGGGGGATCAGACGCTACGCGGGAAGTGGTGGGAGATCTTCGGCGATCCGCAGCTCAACGAGCTGGAAGAAGAGGTGACCCAATCCAACCAGGATCTGAAGGTGGCCGAGGCGCGATTTCGCCAGGCACGCGCCATGATTCGGTTTAACCGGTCGGCGGAGTTTCCAACGATTTCTACCTCGCCGAGCATTGTCAATGAACGATATTCCGCGAACCAGCCTTACTTTCCGACGTCGCTGGCGAACAATGGCACGGGTGCTTTCACTTTGCCTTTTGATCTCTCGTATGAAGTTGATTTGTGGGGAAGGGTCCGCCGTACTGTGAGTGCATCGCGCGAGGAAGCGCAGGCCAGCGCGGCCGACCTGCAGACTGCCAATCTAAGTTTGCATGCGGAATTGGCCGCCGATTATTTCGAGCTGCGTAGCGCCGATGCGCAAAAACAACTTTTGGACGACACGGTGAAGGCTTATAGCGATGCAGTGCAACTGACGCAGAATCGTTTTGAGGGTGGAGCCTCTCCCCGATCGGATGTGGCCCAGGCGAAGACCCAGCTGGACGCTGCGCTGGTTGCGGATACCGACATTACCGTGACTCGTGCACAGTTTGAGCACGCGATCGCCGAATTAGTTGGGAAGCCTCCGGCGGAGTTCAACATAGCTCCTGCGCCACACGCGGCGCTCCGGCTTCCGTCCATCCCGGTCGGCCTGCCTGCGAGCCTGCTGGAGCGTCGACCGGATATCGCTGCTGGTGAGCGCCGCGTTGCAGAAGCGAACGATCAGATAGGCATCGCACGCGCTGCGTACTTTCCTTCTTTGATACTCGGCGCCACGGGCGGATTTACGGGCACGTCGATTACGAATTGGTTCAACTGGCCCAGCCGTATGTGGGCGGTTGGACCACAGTTGTCAGAGACCCTCTTCGACGCCGGCCGTCGCCGGGCTGTTTCTGAGTCGGCAACTGCGAACTATGACGGCACCGTGGCTTCGTACCGGCAAACGACGCTTACTGCCTTCCAGGAGGTAGAAGACAATCTTGCTGCATTGCGGATTCTGGAAACGGAAGCGCAACAACAACAGCAGGCTACGGCGTCTGCCGCGGACACGCTTCAGTTGTTTACGAATCGGTACGTGGGTGGGGTCGATAACTATTTACAGGTCATTACTGCGCAGACCGTGCTATTGACGAATCAGCGCAATGACATCGACATTCAACGGCGGCGGATGGATGCCAGCGTGCTGCTGGTCAAGGCCGTCGGCGGAGGATGGGATACGACGCAATTGCCTAGGTTGTAGGTCCAAAATGCGGAGTCCGGTTTTGGCGTCCGTGCCCTAATGGGGCAGACGGGCTCGATGCTCGCCTGATGCCATTCATTGGCGTGATGATGGTCTTTCTCTCAAGAGGTCTGGATCACAAAAGCTTCCGCATTGGAATGCGGATAACCAATGCTGAATGGATTAATGCCAACATGCTGCAGTCTCAAAGCAAAGAAGCAGCTATGACGATAATTTCGGCGGGAACGAAATGAAAAACGTACCTCAGGGGCTTTAGTGTCTGCGTGGACCGCTCGCTGATGGAGTTGACCGCACTCTCACCCGTCATTGGCTATGACAAAGCGTCGAGGATTGGGCACTGTGCGCTGGACAACGACCTCTCACTTAAAGACGCTGCCCTCAAGCTGGGATTTGTAACCGAGGAGGAGTTCGACCGCATCGTCGATCCGGCGAAGATGGTCCACCCTTACCTTGCCAAAGCCAGCTAAGCTGGAAGAGGGTATTGCAAAGGCCGGGATGAACGCTCAAGCACGATCGTAATTGGTGGGTGCGCTTTCCGGGCCAGGCAAAAGAACTGTGAAGACGGCACCCGTCGTCCCATCCTCATTCTTAGACTCGACGTTTACGCTCCCTCCATGCCGTTGGGCGATCTCTTTGCACACCCATAACCCGAGTCCCGTCCCCACGTCCTTCTTGGTGGTGAAGAATGGCTCAAAGATTCGCTTCATGTTCTCGGGGGCAATGCCGGGACCGTCGTCTTCTATCTTTAGCCGGATCGAATCACCGTTGGCAAGCTTTACGGGTGACGCGTCGATTTTCAACGTTCCGTTGAAGGGAACAGCGTCGATGGCATTGGAGATGATATTAGAGACAAGCTGCTGTATCTCACCGGCTAAACCGGTGATGGGCGGGCAGGTTTCGAGGCCAAGTTGAAGTTGAATCTGCTTGACTTGCAGCTTATTCGAATACAGGGTGAGCACTGATTCTACGAGGGTCGGAATGTGGACGGAGGTGGGTGAAGTTGACTCTCGATAAAAGCCGAGTGTCTGCCGCGTGATGTGCGATACGCGCGCCAGTTCCTGTTCTGCGAGTTGTAGTTGCTCAACAACCTTTGCAGGCGAAGCCGGGTTAGTTCTGGCAAGAAATATGAGGTTCCCGATCGCTTCCAGTGGATTATTGATTTCATGGGAAACGGTCGCCGCCAAGCGAGCAGCCGCGGCAAGTTTCTCCGTTCGACGCAGCACTTCCTGCAGGCTTCTTTCACGAGAAGCGTCGTGAAAAACCAAAACGACCCCGATCAACTTGCCAGAATCATCTGTGATGGGTGCGGCGCTATCTTCAATAGGCAAAAGATGACCGTCACGATGCCGCAACACGGTGTGGTTTGCGAGCCCAACTATGCAACCCAACGCCAACACCTTTTCCACGGGATTGTCGACCGGGTTATTCGTGGTTTCACTGAAGATAGGAAATACTTCACCGATTTTCTTTCCCCTCGCCTGTGCCAGGCTCGTGCCCGTAAGCCGTTCCGCTATAGGGTTCAAAAACAAAACCCGGCCCTGGTCGTCGGTTGCGATGACACCGTCTCCGATGGATGAAAGGGTCACCCTGAACCATTCTTCGCTTTGGCGTAGAGAGGCAGCGTCTCTCTCTCGGGTCTCCATCTCCCGAATGATGGAAAATGCCAGCAGGATTATTCCCAAAGCAGCAATTGCGCTGGCCGCATAGATACAGATGACCGTGATCCTGACGCTTTCTTGGTAAGCCGCTCTACGCAGGTCGCCGACGGATGTTTCTTCCTGCTCCATCTGCCCGAAAAGGGAGCGGATGCTTTCCATGATTTTGAAGCCCTGGTCAGACGTCACCAACGCCTTGGCTCCCGCCGTGTCTCCTGATTGAAAGAGTGAGATTGTCTGCGCCAGCTCGGCGAGCTTTTGGTGTACCAGCACTCGAAGATTGGCGACCTTGGTTTGCTGCGGAGGGTTGTCGCCAATTTCAGCGGTAAGGTTTTGAAGGTGCGAATCGATCTGGGCAACGGCAAGGCTGTAGGGCGCGAGGTAGTCGAGCTTTCCGGTATAAAGGTAGCCGCGCTGGCCGGTCTCGGCGTCCTTGAGCAGAGATTCGGTATTTCTTAGCTCCTGTACCACCCGCCGGCTACGGCTGAACCACTCCTGATTTCCCACCTGGATGGCAAGTTGACGTCTCAGAACGGCGGTGTTTATTGCCAGAAGGAAGAGAAGTACTAAGAAGCCACCGATGACCCCGAAACGTTTGTGGATTGAGCGCATGGTCCTTCCGCAATAGCCTCAGAGGTAGCTTATTTGCATCCGCTGGCTTGTCAAGAGGTTAGATCGTGCTCAAAGCTAGTGCCTGAGGCGGCAACAGCAGCCCAAAGCGCCCCCTTGGGGGTCCGGGTGGCACAAAATGACGCTAAAGCGTCGTGGCAAGCGCTTAGGGTGCGAGAAACTTCAGCAACTCGCGGTTGAAGACGTCGGGAACTTGAAGGTGCGGCACGTGGCCGACCTTTGGAATGATCACCAGTTCGGCGCCAGGAATGGTGTCGGCGATGTGTTTGGCTAGTTCGGGAAAATTCTGGCCATCCCTCTCTCCACCCAAAACCAGCGCCTTTACCTTAATATGCGCCCAGTCATCGACGACCGGATCGAGATACGTGATCTGCTGATAGATGGAGCGCACCATGGCCAGGCGCGGCCAGTCGCCGCTGAGCGTTGGGGCGTACAAAATACGCACATACTGCTCATACTCCGGTCTCCAGGCATCGGGAAAGTAGCGCTGAATATTGGCATACGCGGCTTGCCAGACCTGATCCTGGCTTCGCGCCATGGTTGCTTTGTAGGCCTCCTCCGCACTGTGCCACGGTTGGCTCCAACGTACATCGGTGAGGCCGATGGGATCGTAGAGTACAACGCGCTCCGTCATTTCTGGATAAGAAGCGGCGAACCGGGCTGCCAGCATACCGCCCATGGAGTGACCCACGATGGCCGCCTTGCCTATGCCGAGCGAGTGCAACAGGGTGCGCGTGTTCATCGCCATATCGTGAAAGTTGTAAGGGATGACCGGTTTCGAGGAACGGCCGAATCCGATCTGATCGGGCACGACAACGCGAAAGCCCGCCTTACGCAGGGCCTCAATGGGACCACCGAAGTAGAAGCCCCCGAAATTCATTCCGTGGAGCAGAACGACGGTCCGGCCGTTCGGTTGGCCTGCGGGTGGAATATCCATATACGCCATGCGCACGTCCTGGCCGTACAGCGTCAGCGGCAGATACATTACTGGATATGGATACGGGACGTCCTCGTAGGTGATACTGCCCGGCTTCACATCGGCCGGAGCCTTCATGGTGGCGTCAGATCCAGCCGCGACGGATGGGGATTGTCCATGCATCAAGAGGACTCGGCCGTACGCGAGCATGAACAGGAGGCAGAGACTCCGACAAAAATGTTGACGGGCACTATTTGAATTTTTCATTTTGCCGGCGACGGAAAGTTTCAGTGGCCATGATATACGCCTTCGTGGAGGGATGGCGCACACAACCGTAGCCGCCGCGATTCGTGTAAGGATAAGCTACAAAGGCGGCCGCCGTCGTCATAAAGTCTGACGAAGGCCAGGAAGCACAGCCACGACACGGAGACTATATCCATGGCAAGCCTGGAAGAGACGCACATCTCCGCCGAGGCCTTACCCCTATCTGCGGGCTCGATTTCCGCGCGGCTTGACCGGATTCCAGCGACGCGGACGATATGGAAGTTCGTCGTGTTGCTTAGTCTTGGATTTTTTTTTGAACTCTACGATCTGCTTTATTCCGGATACGTCGCGCCGGGACTGGTGAAGAGCGGCATTCTGACAACCACTACGGCCGGCCTCTTTGGCATAAAGGGAGTGGCGGCCTTCCTTGCGTCTCTGTTCTCGGGGCTGTTCGTAGGCACGATTTGTTGCGGGTTTCTTGCTGACCGTTTTGGCCGTCGTGCGATCTTTACGTATTCGCTGCTTTTCTACACGGCCGCGAACCTTGTCATGGCATTTCAGGTCACGGCTTCAGGCCTGAACTTCTGGCGTTTCATGGCTGGGAT
>Ga0182024_10016886_pt1 | contig 13778 bp, 11 predicted proteins | sample P32metaG_FD_120480 | JGI IMG/M metagenome (GOLD analysis project Ga0182024, IMG submission 120480) | Permafrost microbial communities from Stordalen Mire, Sweden - P3-2 metaG (Illumina Assembly) | ecosystem: Environmental > Terrestrial > Soil > Wetlands > Permafrost | place: Sweden: Stordalen... | reverse complement strand
GGAGACGCCGCAACCGACAAGAAATATCAGCAGCAACAGGACAAGCTAGCTGCCGAGCAAACGCAGGATCACCAGAAGCTCCAGCAGCAGCAGGACAAAGAACACCAGCAAGCCACCACGAAAAACTACAACGACGCGCAAAAACAGCAGATGGAGCAGCGCCACACTCAGCAAACGCAACAGGTCGAGCAAAAGCATGCCACTCAGCAGAAGCAGATGGAGCAGCGCCAAGCGCCGCGCCAAACTGCACCAAAGGCGGAGAGCCGTCCTCCCGCGGAAAAGCATTGATTGGGCTAACCGCCGCAGGCAGGGCTGGATAGCCGCGGTCTTCGCAAAAATCAAGCAACCAACCGGGCTGGTAACGATTGCGTCGCATCGCTGCCGGCCTGTTTTTTATTTTCCGCGCTTCGTGAGGATTCCCCTTGGGCGACCGCGCGGATGTCATAGCGTGTGGTAGCTTCGGAGTAATGACGACGCTGTCCTTTAGGGCCATCCGGCCCGCGAAACTTTATGAAAATTTAGAGTTATAATGGCACGGCCCGGAGCGCAGTGATTTTCGACCCTGGAGTTCTGGTGTGTCTTCCCTTCCGCAACTCATCCTTAGCAATAGCCGGATGCCGCCCCGCCCGTAATCAGGTTTCGTCGGAGCTTTGTCCCGCAGCCGTGATCCAACCGCGGTTTTGACATCGTCTCATTGCTTTCGGCACTTCAACAGTGGTTCCTTTGCAGTCCTCTTCTTGCCTGATCCCTGACCTGGTCATTGCCAGGCCTTTTCCTTCCGCGCTCACCACCATGGCTTTTGACCACAGCCGCCGGAGATGGTTTGGAACCTGCTCCTGCAGCCGGTTCCGAGGGGCCTACCCTCATCAGTTAAACAGTTACGCACTACTCGGCCTCGCAGCCTTTCGCGCTCATGGCGCACGATCACGAGCAACCCGGAAGGTAATGGGGCAGTTTCCGGTTGGCCGACCATCTGCCCAGAAGCAATATGCGGTACGAACACTCCACGAGCGCTCAAGGTCACTTGCACGTCTTGCCCGTTACGGATCGCGATGCCGTTAGGACTGTATGCGGCCTTCATCGTTCACTGAGAGGTATCGTTGCCTTGCCGGTTACGGCACAATGGGGAGAACCAGAGCCGAGGGCCGGTTTTTGTCGTGGTAGATGATGTTCGTCGCTTTGGCCATGCGCGTTCCATGCGCCTGATCCTCGCCAGTATTCAGGTTGCGATCGAAGCGCGGGAAATTGCTACTGGAAACCTCGAGCCGCAGTATGTGTCCTGGCAGGAAAACATTGCTCGTTGACCAAAGATCCAGGTTGATGTGATAGATCTCGCGGGGATTTCCAAGTCTCGGTTTCTCCTGCGAATCGCGGTAGCGCAAGCGCAGAGTGCCTTCCGTCAGATTCTGAGCAAGTCCGTTCGGCCAGACGTCAACCAGTTTCCCCGTAATCTGTGTCGACGGCAGAACTACTGACATACAAGTCGAGCAAAATCGGACCTGTAACCTCGGTGTTCTGTGTAAATGCTGGCGAAGAGAATACGAGCACGTCGCCGCGCGCTTCCGCCGGACGCTGGTCTTCGGGACCGACCCCCGATGGCAGCCCCGGCTCGCAACAAAGCGGTCCGCCAATTGTGGGGGCTGCGTCGCTCGGATCGTAGACGTACTGGTTGGGCTTCTCGTCGGCAGGCGCGGCTGTACTCAGCGTGCCGCCTCCTTCAAGACCGTTCGCTGGCTTGGCCGAGTGCAAGTAATACCCGTCGCCTTTGCGAGCGCCAGCGGCCAGTCATCTTCTTCGCGCCAGTCGCTTTTGCCCATGACAAAGATTCTTACGGGTTTCTCATGGTCCAATCCATTCCCTATTCCCTTCAGGAGACTGTCGTACCAGCGCAGTACCTCTTCATTCAGATCGAAGGGAGAGGCGTACGGAGGAGGCATCCCCATGGAACTACACCATCGTAGATGCTGAAACTCTGACCGTTCAGACCGTGCGTGTCTTGATAGTCCTCCCGCAAAACGCATCCGTCAAGGATGCGATCCACTCGGATTCGTGCCACCCTCGTGGTCGGGCTATCGACGTCGAATACGTCCCAATCCCCAATCCAGAAGTCGAACTCCTGATATTCGGGCGCTAAAACAGACGCCGGGTCTTGCAGAGTCCGCTGAAGCGAGAGGATGAGCGGCAGAGCCTTGCCGTCCTGCGAAAAGGACGACCGTGAAAACAACGCCGGCCTTCAGCCAGCTAACGATTGGGTTCATCGTGGGTTTCTCTCTTTCTCCATCGGTTTCAGATTCAGGTATCTAGTGATATCAAATGACCACGCATCCTCTGAATGATAGCTCTCCAGCACGATTTCCTCGGCTGTTCCGTAACCACGATCATGAGCCACCTTGGAGACCTCACAGTTCTTCATCTCGCTCCATCTCCATCGGCTGACGACGCATGGCCTCCTGCAGGAGCAATGCAGTGTGTATTCATCGGAAGAGCCAACAACCGTGGGTACGAGGTAAGACCTATTGCGGTAGGGACTGAAGGCGATCAGATATCGCATATGACACTTCGGGCATTCGACGCAGCGGCGAACACGGGGACGAGCCATAGGGCGTTTTGATCAAGATAGATCCGGTGATTGAACACCGTTGGACGTTTGCGGACCCTGTTCCCGAGATACAGGTTCTACGCTCGCGAAAACCCCTGGTGCCCGGAAGAAAATTAAGGCGCATCCGTACCCCCAAAGTACGACGCAACCAGCTCCGGCGCGCCTCCGGAACACCTTCACCTCATTCGTTCCTCCTATAGTGGCTCTGTCGGACGCACATTCGGCAGTCTGCCAGTTGACGGACCTGAACAATTCGTCTACCGTCAAAGTATGAATGTCGAGGACCATGCTGACGTCGCAGTTTCCAGGATCGCGGCAGCTATCGGCGAGCCCGCACGCGCTCGCATACTCTACTGCCTGATGGACGGCCATGCACGAACAAGCACTGAGCTTGCGGTGGTGGCTGACGTGAGCCCGTCAACCGCGAGCGTACACTTGAATCGACTGAAGATAGCGCACCTGGTCAAAGTGCTCGTCCAGGGAAAGCATCGCTTCTACAGTCTGGAAGGGCCCGACGTGGCCAGTGCGCTGGAAGGCCTGAGCGTCCTCGCCGGCGGCTCTCGCGACAAGTTCGTGCCAAGCACGCCAAGCCGACTACGCGCGGCACGGACTTGCTACGATCACATGGCGGGCACAGCGGGCGTATCGCTCCACGACCGCTTCAAGGCACTGGGGTGGCTGTCAGCCGGTTCGAACGGCAGCGACAACTCATACGACCTCAGCTTAGGTGGAACGAAGGCGTTTGAGGCTCTTGGTATTGACATCAAGGCAACTCGGACGCTGCGCCGCCGGTTCGCGTGCGCATGCCTGGATTGGAGTGAGCGACGGCCTCATGTAGGCGGGGCGCTGGGGGCGGCCCTCCTGAAAGTCGCGCTGAAAAGAAAATGGGTGATCCAGGATCTGGACAGCAGAGCATTAGGCGTCACAAGTCTTGGGCGACGCGAAATGCTGACTCGATTTGGCCTTCATGTTTGATTGTGCCCGAGTGACGGGCAAGCCTTTCATAATCCGGTAAGGGAAGGTTGCCGACAAACCATCCAGAGTAGCCAAGTCGGCTTCAATGCCATGGTTTGAGACTATAATGGCGGACGCCGAATGACCCTCACCTTTGGCACAAAACTCGGACCTTACGAAATCCAGTCTCCGCTGGGCTCCGGCGGAATGGGAGAAGTTTACCGTGCGATGGATACACGCCTGGATCGCGCGGTAGCGATCAAAGTTCTCGCCTCTCACCTGTCTTCTTCGCCGGAATTGAAGCAGCGCATGGAGCGCGAGGCCAGGGCAATTTCCTCGTTAAACCATCCACATATCTGCCATCTGTATGACATTGGCTCGCAGGACGGCACCGATTATTTGGTGATGGAGTTTCTGGAAGGCGAGACGCTGGCGGAACGGCTTCGCAAAGGCGCGATACCACTCAACGAGATTCTCAAGATTGGGATCGGAATCGCCGAGGCACTGGCGGTGGCGCACCGGCAGGGCATTGTACACCGCGACCTGAAGCCGGGAAATATTATGCTGACGCAGGGTGGCGCAAAGCTGATGGATTTTGGTTTGGCGAAACCGCTGGGCTTGCAGAACGCGAGCGTGGGATCGGGAACGGTGCCTTCATTTACCGCGGCTGCAACGTTGAGTGGGCCGAGTCCGCTGACTCCGCTGACCACAGCGGGCAGCATCGTGGGCACAATACAGTACATGTCGCCGGAGCAGATTGAGGGCAAGGAGGCAGATGCCCGCTCGGACATTTTTGCGTTTGGCGCTGTGCTTTACGAAATGGTGACGCTAAAGCGGCCCTTTGTGGGGAAGAGCCAGATCTCTCTGGCATCGTCAATTCTCGAGAACGATCCGGAGCCGATCAGCGCTGTGAAACCGCTCACTCCTACCGCCTTCGAACACGTCGTAACCAGCTGCCTGCAGAAGAATCCGGAGGAGCGATTTCAGACCGCGCATGACATCAAGTTGGAACTGCAGTGGATTGCGATAGATCGATCAGCGCCAGCCGCGGCTGCATCGCAGCCATCATCCTCGCATCGGCGAGAGCGTCTTGGCTGGGCTGCGGCTATTGTCGCAGCGGTTGTCCTCGGTGCGGCCGCCGCAATGTTCTTCTATCATCCCCCCCAACGCGCGGCAGCCATCCGCACCGTCATCGACCCGCCGGAAAAGACCACGCTCAATCTGACCGGCGACACCGCCGGTCCGCCGGTGCTGTCACCCGATGGCGCATCCGTCGCGTATACAGCCAGCGGTGGGGACGGCAAGCCCGCTCTCTGGGTTCGCCCCATGAACTCGCTGGAGGCGCATGCGCTCCCCGACACGCAGGGTGCGATTTTTCCATTCTGGTCGCCCGACAGCCACTCGCTCGGATTCTTCGCCGACAGCAAGCTGAAGACGATTGATCTCGATGGCGGTTCGGCGCAGGTGATTACCGAGGCACAGCTCGGGCGCGGCGGCGCCTGGGGACCGGGCGGAGTGATTGTCTTCTCTCCGAACCCCACCGCGCCCATGCTGCGTATCAGCGCCAGCGGAGGACCCGCATCTCCGATCACGAAGCTCGACACGGATCAGTTCACCTCGCATCGCTGGCCGTTCTTCCTTCCCGACGGCAAGCATTTTCTCTACCTCGCCATTCACCACGATCCAGCGAAGTCGGCGAACAATACGCTCTATTACGCATCGCTCGACGGCCGCGAAAATCGTGCGCTGTTCCGTTCTCAATCGAACGCCGTTTACGCGAGTGGATATCTATTGTTCGCGCGCGGCGACCAGTTGATGGCTCAACCGTTCAATCCCGACAAAGGCACCCTGAGCGAGGAGCCACGAAGCGTTGCCAAAGGAATCATGAACGACGTGAGCACCTGGCACATGGATGCCTCGGGTTCGGGCGACGGCCTGCTCGTCTTCGGTAGCGGTGGCATGGCCGATTTGCAGTTGATCTGGATGGATCGCGGCGGGAAACACATCACCACCATCGCCGAAAAATTCACCAACCTGCAATTTGCCAATATCTCCCCGCAAGGAGATCGCATCGCTCTTCAGATTGACGCGGGAGAAAACGACATCTGGGTGCTCGACTTGGCGCGCAACATTCGCACCAGACTCACTTTCGGACCGGTGGCGAACACGATTCCAGTGTGGTCGTCCGATGGCAAGTGGATCGCCTATACCTCTGCTCGTAACGGTATCTTCAACATCTTTCGCAAGCCCTCCGATGGCAGCGGCGCGGAAGAGCAGTTGCTCACCAATGAGCAGCAGCAGATCATAGCCGAGAATTGGTCGCGCGATGGCAAGTACCTGATCTATTCGCGGCGCCAATCGGAAGGTTGGCAGATCTGGGCCCTCCCGCTGGAGGGAGAACGCAAACCGTTCTTGGTAATACCGCGCGGTTCGCAAGGGCAGCTTTCCCCGGATGGCCATTGGCTGGCCTACACCTCGGATGAATCCGGGGTTATTGAAGTGTATGTGGTGCCCTTTGGTGGCGGACAGGGCAAGTGGCAGGTCTCGACCATCTCAGGCGGCATGCCTCGGTGGAGCAAGGACGGAAAAGAACTCTATTATATAGACGGTTCCTACAATATTTTCGCGGTGCCGGTGAAAGACGCCGACGGCGCCCTGCAATTCGGTGCTCCTGAGACGCTCGTCAGCACCTGGTCCGCCCCGCAGGTCTTCTACGATGTCGCCCCCGACGGCAAGAAAATTCTTTTGCTCCGGGTTGCGCAGCAGGTCAGCCAATCCGTCACTGTGGTGACGAACTTTACGGCGCAGCTAAAGAAGTAAGCGATTTCGCTCGTTAACGTTATCGGGCTATGCGTTCGCCACCGAGTTGCGGCCTCCGCTTGCGTCAGCTTGGTCAAGGGGCTGACGGCTGAGTTTAAATCCCGCTTGTGCAAAGATGTCGTTGATGTAATGCAGAATCGCGTTGACCCCGGAGAGTTGGTTCAAGACTCCCATTGAGATGGCAAGAGAAATGGGCAGTCCGTGCGCCTTTGAGAAGAGAACATTTCGGGGCTTGTCGTCGTTCCAATCAGGAACTGTTCTTGTGAGCGGGAGACAGGATTACCTGGAGTGAATTGCCGGCAGTAATTATCACCGGATTGGCGAACTCCAGCATTAAATCCTTGCCTTGTGCTTCCAATTTATGGCCTGCAATGGACTTTCCGCCTGGCCCGGTGAGGTCCCTTACCGCCAAAACTGCCCCGGTATCGTTTTTCAGTTTCAAGTACCGCAGAGGAACTTGTCCGTGATGCACCTCCAGCCGTACCGCGAGCGATGCGCTCTGAATCCGCTGACTGTACCCTCCCCAACCCGAGCCAGCCGCAAAGAAACAGCGGAAATCTTCCGGGTTCAGGAGAGGTGCAAAGCTCAGGCGCTGGTCCTTGGCGGAATACCTGTAGCCGGAAAGCGCAAGCAGAACCGACCAACTCGCTAAAGCGCGGGCATAGTGGGAACCGCACTCAATTTCGTTCCAGGGATTACGGCGAAGACCGTCGTATCGGTCTTCGATGCCTTTGACGATGGTCAATCCTTCTTCGACTAAGCCTTCATAGATCATGTGCGCGGCGACCTGAAACTCAATTCCCGTCCAGACTTCATCCGAGTAAACGAACGGAAGCGCCGGGCGGCCTCCCTTTGGCCAGCTGCACAGCAGCAAACCCTTCTCGTCATTCAAAGCGTAAATACGCTGCGTGTTGGGATGATCGTAGAAGCTGTTGCGGAAGTTGTAGCGATAGATGGACTGCAGAGCTTTGCGCACATGCGCAGAGGCCCACCCCACGTCCAGTCCCAGAACCGTCGCCATCCAGGCCCCCAGCAATTGGTCAGACAAGCAGCCATCGCCGAACTGATAGCGGATTTGCCCATCTTGTACGGTGTCGGAGTACCAGTTTGCGTCGGCGTATGTCTCCATGGGACGAATCCCGTCCGCAGACGGAATTTTCTGGATGTAAAATTCCCCGTTCCATAGCTGTTCCAGATTTTTTACTCCCTTCTCGCGCACCTGCCGGTAAGATTCGGCCGCCTCCGCGTCTCCCACCGCATTCGCCATAAGTTCACCGGCCCGCAACGCTCCCTGATACAAGGTGCTCATCATCGGATTGGGGCCGTAGAACTCGATGTCGTACGTATTGTGCTGCTGGCCCTCAAACAGGCCGTCCTTATCCGCATCCCAATGCGTCCAGGCAAATTCGAGCGCTCGTTTCGCGGCTGGCCACAGCTGTTTGAGAAAGTCGTCGTCTGCAGAAATCTGCCACTCCCGATACAGCTTCATGATGCAACCCATCTGACCATCTGCCGCGGGCCGGAAATTCCATTGCGCCCGGCCGAGCGGCACGAGAGTACGAAACGCCATGCTGCTATCGGAGCGCATGTTATAGGTGAAATCCGTGCGACGCATGGAGCGTTCCAGCTCGGGATACAAGAATGCGAGCGCCTGTTCATAGTTCCACACGTGCGTGCAGTTCATGGGACAGCAGCCCGCGTTATCCTCACAACCTTCGAAGGCAAAAAACTGCTTGCCCTCCAGCAACATGCAAGTGTTGGTCCGGATGATAGCAGCTTGGCTGGAAACTGCTTCCAACACGTAACCCGGAAGACTGGTGGAATAGAAGACCTCGTCGAAAGTCCGGGTCTTGTCCTCGAGTTCTTTCAGGCGTGAGGCAGTGTGGAAACCCACTTCCCAGGCGCTCTGAAACCGAGTTCCGTAGTAGTTACGCAGCCTTTGCCCTTTAACTTCCTTCTCATCATTCCAATAATTCTCGCGGATCGGGAAATACCAGGCCAGCAAAAAGGTGACGGTCGTGGATTCGCCCGGCCCAAGCCGCAATCGCGGCGCCAGCGTCGCGTAATTTGAACTCCCGTCCTCAGAAGGCTCGGTCGCTCTGGGATCATGCATCTCCCCGTTGGCCGCAAACTCGTCATACCACTTCTGAAACGGATCCCACCAGTCGCCATGTGACCAGGATGTCTTCGCTGTAACGTCTGCAGAAGTCGTCAGCAGCGCCATTGAACCATAGCCCAAATCTTCTGGACCGTATTTCGGGGAAGTCATATCGAGCCCGTTAATCGGCGTGCCCCTGGCTTCCTCCCGCCGCAGCTTAGTCAGATTTTTTCCAAATCCGGCGTGCCGCGTGCCCTCCAAATCAGCTTTCCCGTCGTAGCCCACCGCGTTCAGCAGCGAAAACGCCAGGGCTAGGTCCACGGGTTTTTTGCAGAGAGAATGAAGGTGATATTGAAGGATGGCAACCGGCAGGCTCGAATCGTCAACATGGAGAGGAATAAAGGGATTGAAGGCTTCCAGAGAGACTTGAACCGGTACGGTCTCGTCTTCGAAATCAATTCTCGCGAAGGGATAGGTGCCAGTAAAACGCGCTTCTTTGAAACGCGGCAGCCCTTCGGCAGAATCCCGGTGATATCCGCCAGAACCTCGAAAAGGCGGCGTCAATAGACTCTCAACTACTTTGACCGTCGCAGCCCCGCCTTCGGGACGCGCCCACAGCGCCGCAAAACTGAATGGCAGAATCTTGCCCTTGCCGGGACGATTAAAAATCTCCCAGTCGCGCAATTGGCCGCGCCCGCCTAGCGAGACCGTTCCCGTGCCTATGCCGCCAAGGGGAAAAGCCACCTCGGAGAGATGTTCCCCGGCAAATACTCTTTGCTTCTTGCCATGCAGCAACAATTCTTGCTTGGAATATGGAATGACGGAACCGGCTGCAGAGCGGAATGCCTGCGGCCCTTTGCTGGCTGGCGCTTCCTTGCCTTGCGCCAGAGTCGCCGCACCCAATGCCGCGGCTGAGGTGGATACCAAGAATTCTCTGCGATTGATGCCTTTTAGTGGGTCCTCGTCTTGATTCTTCGCCATTTCCAACCTCAGTCGAGATTCGATGCGTTCAGGCAAGCCTAATCCGCAGGCTGCAAAACCGGTCGCTGGGGCGGCAATGGCGCGAACGATTCCAGATCCTGCACCGTCGCCGACACTCCTTGCTCCCGCGCTGCGGCCTGCAGCGCGCTTTCCACTATGCGCCGCAGGTCTCTAGGATTCGCGCCGACTCGCGCGTTGATGACGGCGGATGCCTCGCGGACGAGGCCAAGATTCCCTTCCCCATCCCACGCCGCCTGGCTGACGCTCGTTGTGAGCGCAATCCGGTCGCTTCCCTCCGCACTCACGAGCAGAATCTTCAAGTGAGCGATGGCGCTCTCCGCGACCCGGCATTGTTCCTGAATTTTGACGACGACTGCTTCTCCCAGCTCGGCCAGGAGGAATTCTTGGTCGGAAACGAGGTCCACCGTGGCATTCAGCCATCCCAGAGACGCCTCGGCTTGGCCATAAATCTCGTAGTCGAGATCTAGACCTGTATTTCCAACGGACCGTACACTCAAGAGTTGATCCACCCACTCGTTGACACCGACTCCTGTTCTTGCACTCAGCAACCGGATTGGACTCTTCCCAGCCACCCGTTGAAGTTGGGTTGTGAGACCTCTTACTTCCTCTGGATTCAGCAGCTCAGTCTTGGTAAGGATGATGAGTTCCGCTTCGGCTAGTTGCTTTTCGAAAAGATAGCGAACGCTGCTTTCAAACTGGCTGGAGGTACCAAGCAATTCCTGGATGCGAGCCGGCTCGACAAAAATGGAGAGCGGAGCCAATTCAAATTCTGCAGAATGAAATCGCCGCAAGGGTTCATACACGGTAGCGGCTAGATCGGTACAACTCCCGACGGCCTCGGCAAGGATGATGTCTGGACGATGTTGTGCCACAAGCCGAAAGGCGTGCTTCGCAAATTCAGAAAAGCGGCAGCAGAAACAACCGCCGGTGATTTCTTCGGTCTGCAAACCCAGGCTGAGGAATAGCGCCGTGTCCACTAGATTGCTGCCTTGGTCGTTGGTGATGACTCCAACCTTCAATCCGCGGGCGATCAGGTTTCTCGCTGCTCCCATCAGCGCTGTCGTTTTTCCGGCTCCGAGAAAACCACCCAGGCACGCGATTCGGACCATTCCCTTTTCTTCTCCCCGAGGAATTACATTTATGCCCGATGACAAGACGGCGGACAGGCGCGCGTCTATTTTAGCCATTAGCTCAGCCCGAGAAACACAAAATCACTTCTCGGCGAGGTCTCCAGGACGACCGGTCCGTACTTGACCATACTAGGCGAAGGTTGACTTTTCGGAAACTGCACCGCTTATCCCCGTTTACGCGCGACTTGCTGACGACGAATCTGCCGCCCTTGTCTGGCTGAGTTTTGGGGAATGCAACCCGTTGTTGTCGGGCCTAAGCGATCCGGAAGACACCGGAAGTGTCGAGCGAATGCTTCGACCGCGCAGATTAATAGCGTGTGGTCGCTTCGGAGTAATGACGACCCTGGAGTTCCTCCAGCATGATCTTGCGTAGATGGGTCACAGGGACCTCCTTGTGACCCACAATTTATCTGACGAGGAGCACTACGACTGCCGACCTCACCCACCCGGTAGCGTCCGCCGCGCCAGCGGCTTCGTTCTCACGGGCCACTCGGACGCGATCTTGGTGTTTGCGATGTCAGCGGAATGGTTTGATAATGGCCTGAGGGTCAGGCACCTAGCCAATGAAGAAACTTCCGCGAAGGACTCGCAGCCGTACGGGAAAGCCGGATCGGGTTTCGGTCCCCGAAGACCGGCGTCGGCTTCGTTTCTCCCGGGAGCTTTCCGTGCTTTACGAAGACGATGCTGTGGTCGTTCTCGACAAACCGGCCGGACTTCTGGCTGTGCCGGTTAAGGGCTCCGATACTCCGTCCGCTTTGTCTTTGCTTGTCGCAAAACTCCAGCTGAAGAGACAACGAGCGTTGATCGTGCATCGCATCGATCGTTTTTCCTCCGGGGCTCTGTTGTTTGCGAAGACCGGTCGGGATCGAGATGCGCTGGTGCGACAGTTTCTCGACCATACTCCCGTAAGGCAGTATCTCGCGGCACTGCGCGGCCGTCTCGGTGTTGAGGCAGGGACGCTCGTGCACTATTTTCGACGTGAAGGAATGTTTCAACAGTTGCGCACGGCGAAAGACCCCCAAGCGGCTCGTGCCGAACTTCGATATTCCGTCGAACGCCTTTTTGCGGATGCTTCGCTCGTCCGGGTTGAGCTGGTGACAGGATTGCAGAATCAGATCCGAGCGCAATTTTCGGCGATGGGCCACCCGGTTATCGGCGATAGAAAATACCACCGAGCGGAATCGTCGGAGCAACTAATTGCTCGCGTTGCTCTTCATACCGCGCATCTTCAGTTTGTCCATCCGCGCTCGGGAAAGAGCGTCTCGATTGACTGCAAACTGCCCCCCGATTTTCAGCATTTGGTTCGAGAATTGTCGCGATCAGGCCGTGTGCGCCGGTGAGTCCGGGATCCGCCTGGTGATCGAGACGAGGATTGCGCCCGAGTCACAGGCAAACGGGAAGTGATCTTAGGAGACTCCATCGGGGGAATTACTTCCGAATCGCCGACCATCCGGGAGTTTGGCGCTGCCCTTCTGCGTCAGTCTCGGCCGACAGGGATTGATTAGCGTGCGGCGGCATTGGCGGACGTCGGGATGGCAAGCGTAATCTTCACTGAATCCGGCTGCGTCCACGCTGCCTTTCCGTTGTTCAACTCCAGGCGGTTCATCGTAATCTTCAACTGCTGATGGTCGACTTCGACGAGAAGGTAGTGGTAGTTCACTTGCTTGCTTTGGAAAGGATCGTCAGGGGCACGCTCGATGGGATATGCATGAGCTGCTCCTCCACCGGAAACGAAGTAAGTAACGCCGCCGTGCTCGTGGCGCTCGTAATTGTGCACGTGTCCGGAGAAGACCACGAAGCGAACGCGAGCGTGCGCCTGGCGGTCCTCAAGCATCTTCGCCAGTTGTTGTTCCGTTGATCGCGCGGAGTGTCCGCCCCCGTACTTTTTCGCGTCGGAGGAGCTGGTGTAAGGAGGATGGTGAAACATAAGGAAGACGAAATCCACATCCGATGGGATGTGGTCCAGTTTGTTGACGAGCCACTGGCTTTGTGGGCCCGAGGTTTCGTCCAGTGAACTGTCGAGCACGAGCGTTAGCGTGTTCGCGGCGCTTACAGAGTAGTAGCGGCTATTCTTCAGCTCGGGGAAGCGTTGAAAGTAATTGCCTAATGCGATCTTCGGGTCCCCGTGCAGATCGTGGTTGCCGAGCGCCGGGAAAATTGGGATGTTCTTGTCGCGCCAAATGCTGGTCTCGCTGTCCCAGGTTTTCCAATCGTTCAGGTCATAGCCGTTGTAAACGATATCGCCGGTGAAGCACACAAACGCGGGATTGGCCTCGGCAATGGCTTGCACCAGAGCTACACGCACTGCGGGGTTCGCGGCTTCGGTATCCGTCGGGTCATGAAAGCGAGTGTCACCGTAGGCCACGAAGCGAAACGGGACACTCATCTTCAGTTTCAGTTCGACCGGCTTTTGCTCGGTTGGCTTTTTCGTGCGGCCAGTCAACCCAAATAGCGTTGTGGCTAGGCACAGGAGTAACACCGTACGCGCGAAAGATCTGCGTTGTGAAAGCATGCTTGAGGTCTACGCCCTCTCAGGTACTGACTATTTCCCTACGACCAGCACTTCGAACTGCCCAGATTCTGCCGTGGACAGGAACAGCCGATGCGTTTTTGGATCCAAAGCCATGGTCTTGGCCCGGGGCAGAGTCGTCACGGTCTCGACCACGGAGTACTTGTCCGGACCGTCCTGGCGGATCACGGTGATGGTTCCTTCCCCATTAGAATTAAAGATCAGCTTGGTCTCTGGATCGAATGTGGTCGCGTCCACGTGATCGCCAATCGGTAGCGTGGTGATGACCTTGCCGGTGTCGGCATTCATGACAGCCATCACTTTGCTGCGGCAACCAAGGAATAGGCGGCGGTTGGCGCGGTCCATCGCCATGCTGCTGGGGGAAGCGCACGGGGCGGTGGGCCAGCGCTGCTCAACAGCGAGTTTGCGGGAGTCGATCTTGAGGACCAGGCTCTCATCTTCCAGGTTGTCGTAAATGAAGCCGTTGCCGTCCGCAGCGGCAAATTCTGGACCGCCGCCGAGATCGACCGTGCCCACGACCTTGCCAGTGGCGGCATCGATGGCAGTGGCGCTGTTGCTGCCGCCATTGAAGGCGAACACGCGCGAAGTGCCGGGATCGAAGATGATGGCATCGGGCTTTTGGCCCGTCGGAACATCGGCAATCGG
>Ga0182024_10016885_pt1 | contig 13779 bp, 12 predicted proteins | sample P32metaG_FD_120480 | JGI IMG/M metagenome (GOLD analysis project Ga0182024, IMG submission 120480) | Permafrost microbial communities from Stordalen Mire, Sweden - P3-2 metaG (Illumina Assembly) | ecosystem: Environmental > Terrestrial > Soil > Wetlands > Permafrost | place: Sweden: Stordalen... | reverse complement strand
GGAAGGCACGCTCGATGCGGTTGGCAGCGAAGACGAACCAATTACGTTCACGTCGATCAACGACAACAGCGTGGGCGGGGACACAGCCTATGAAGAGGTCAAGCCCGGCAGCTGGGCGGGGATCGTGGCGCACCCGAGCGCTACCGAAGATCCAACCATCACACTGAAGAACGCGATAGTGACATATGGGGCCAGCGGACTTTCTGTCACCACCAACAAGACTGCGGAGGTGGAACACGACCTATTTGCCCACAACAAAACAGCCGTAGAAGTCCACGCGACACTCGGAACGAACGCCGCTATACACGCGAACTGGTTTGATGAAAACGAATACGCACTCAAGGGCAGCTCGGACTGGGACCCAGTGTCGACGCTTTTCACGAGCTGTCGATATGTACCGATGATTTCGGCGACCAAAAACGAATACGGCCCGACAAAATCTAGTTTTCCCTTTCTGACCGAAGAAGAACTCAGCATTCTAAACGTTGCGCTCTTGGTGCCCGAGACGGGGAGCTGGCCTGATGAATGGTACAAGCAGGTCAACGAGGGTCCAACCGATGGTCTCGGCTGGACCGAGTTGCCATGTAGCCCTGCGGAAGAACCAGATGACGCGCACTTTGTTGTGGCAACCCCGTTCGAAACGTTCTAGACGAGGGCGGCAGGGCAGTGCTTCGGTGCGGCTTGTGCCGGCAACGACGGGGCAGATAATCTCGCCCGGACCGTGACGCGCTGGCGGCCCACCCTAGTCTGCTGAGCTTGAGGTATCGGAGGGCGGCGAGGAGCTTCGGCGCTGGCGTCCTTCCCACAAGTCTTCCCACATTCTTCCCACAAACGACACGGGACAATGTGGCGAGCTAGCGTCGGGGGCGGCCAAAAACCCCAGCAAACAATCGGATTCAGCCACGTAGGTCATCGTCGTTTGCGCCCAAGACTGATTCGACAAGGCGGAGGTCACTGGTTCGAGCCCAGTATCGCCCATCGGCAGATTTGGCTCTAGGGCAAGGGTTAGCCGGCCCCAAAGGGCCAGCCTGGTAGCAGTTTGGTAGCAATCCTATGGCCGTAGGATGTCTCGGAGACTGGCTGGAGCCAGATGTCGTGTTCGTGGGGCGTCTGGTTCCAGATGGTCCGGTTTGCGCTCTATCTTCGGACCGGTGAGTCGAGGAAGGAAGCGGAAGGGCAGAGGCCCGGTCGGGCCGAAGGCTGCGAGACGCCGCAAACAACCCGCCAGCTCATTGCAGCTGGTCGTTGCCGCCCAGCCCGGTTCTGCGATGACGGTTGCGCCGGAAATCGAGCTGGTCAAGGCGGGACTGCTCTACGGCGATCGAGTCACGCTTCTTAGCCCGATTACGACGATGCTCCTCGACGTTGCGGCGCTTGAGCGATTCTCTCCGCTGCAACAGATCGACTTGGTGCGACGGGTCGCCCCATACCTGTCTAACGGAGCGGAGTTGGCGGCCTCTGAGGCTGGACTTGATCAGCTCGAAGACTTCCTGCGACGCAGCGCTCGGAGTGCGTCTCTATCTGATCGTCTGCTGCGGGTTGGCCTGACCCGTCAACTGGCGCCCGTAAAACAGATCTTGGCGGACGCCGTCGGTGGCATCGAACGGGAATCGGGACCCGCGAACCTGGAGCGTCAGAGCCGCAAGAAGGCGGCGACGACGGCTGTGGAGTCAATCCTGCGCGTTTGGCTCGAGCCGTTCTTTGCGGAGCGCGATCTACGCCGGATCACAGCCCAGGACGTTCAGGATTTGATGACGATGATGGAGAAGGGCGAGAGGTCCGGACCGAAGGCGAAGGGGGATCGTCGCTATGGGCGTCCTGTCGGCGCAAAGTCGGTCCGCAACTACATCGGCTACCTCTCGGCGCTGCTCGGTTTCGCCGAGCGCAAGGGATTGCTACCCGTGAACGTCGCCCGGCATATCGAGCTGCCCGGCAAGCCCGAGAGCGCCGAGATCAGGTTCCTTGAGCCGCTTGAGGTGCGAGCGCTCGCTGACGCCGCTGTCGATGGGCCTTACCGCGAGATCGACCGTGCGATGTATCTCACGGCCGCGATGACCGGTCTGCGGCAGGGCGAGCTGGTGGCGCTTCGATGGCGCGACGTGGACTGGACCGCCGGTCGGATCAGGGTCCGCCAGAACTACGTGCTGGGCGAGTTCGGCACTCCGAAGTCCCGTCGCTCGACGCGCAGTGTTCCGATGGCCGACGAGGTTGCGGGAGAGCTTGACCGGCTCAGCCGCGCAGCCGGGGAGAGCAGTGGCGATGCTCTCGTGTTCGCCGGCCCCCATACGGCCGGGCCGCTCGACAAGGCGGCGATCCCGCGGCGCTTCCGCCGGGCGCTCAAGGTCGCGCAGCTTGAGCAGTCGCGCCGCTTCCACGATCTACGCCACACGTTCGGCACGGCGATGGCTGGTACCGGCGTTCCCATGCGGACCTTGCAGGAGTGGATGGGGCATCGGGACATCGAGACAACCCAGCGCTACGCGGATTACTCGCCGAGCGCGCACGAGTCGGCGTTTGTGGAGGCGGCCTTTGGTCGGGTCGCATCGGCCGACCGGCTTGCAGCGCAGACGACGTGACGGCGCTCAAAGATGCCTAAGGATCGGACTCGACGCCGCTTCTTGGCTTCCGATGTGCAGCTCGTGGTCGAGCGTTCAAGCGAGCACCCCGTCGAGTATGCGATCGTGCTCCTCGCGTTGCGGGACGGTCGCTGGCGCACGGTGCGCACGTTCGACAACGCTCACGATCCGAGCGAGCACCACGAGCACACATACGTCGGCCCGGAGAAGCAGTCTCCCATCGTCACGTATGGCCCGGTGAACGATGCGATGTACGCCGCCGAACTCAAGCTGCGACGCGAGTGGCGCGATATCGTTCACGATTGGGAGCACCTGCAATGAGCGAGATCACCGACAAGACCGATGAGCTGTTCATGGCGGCGTCGCGGAGCGACGACGATCTTGGCTACCCGGCGGATGTTGCGTTCGTTCCCAGCGATGAGGAGTGGACCGACGACGTTCTGTGGCGCAACCTGATCGAAGGGCAGGCGACCGTCCTTGTCGGCGAGGACACCGAGCTGCTGCTGGTGCCGCTGCGCCGCAGCGTGATCGACCGGCTCACGGGCCGTGTGCCCGTCAGCGTCGCGCCTCGAACGCATGGGCACCCCTCGTCCTACGCGACGTTGAGTCGTCTTGGGCGCCACCCGGTGCGCCAGATGCGCGCCCTCGCGCACGCCTGACTTGCCGGCGAGCACCTGAGCTAGTGCAGCGTTTCCCGAGGGGGCTGTCGATCAGCGGCGCTGGTAATGATCGCTCGCGCACCTGTTTTTCGTCCCCAGCGAGCGTCAGCGAGGACTCAGTTCAGACGCTCGCTCGTCCGCGAGAGCAGGCGCGATGCGCCTCCCCTCCTACTGGCGAGGAGGAGGACGCGACCCGCGCGTCGGTCGACACCTCCATTGCCGCGCACGGTGGTACGTGACGTGACGCGGCCAGGCGGATGCATGGCACGCCCCGACCGCATTCAGCCGTGGATGTGCGACCGCGAGCACCTGGCTCGGCCGGGGGGTGGCAGGTGGCCCTCCGGGAAGGACTGTGGAACGTACGAAGCGCTTGCTGCACCGGTGCTTTGGGCTGGTCCGCGTGGGCTGTCCACCGGCGAGCTGCAGCGAAGGCGGACCCGGACTTTGATTTCAGGGTCCGCATTTTGCGCCGGTGGGGGTGACTATGGGCCGCCAAATCAGTTGTCCGAGGCACGTGATGACGCGAGAGGTGGGCTGCCGGTCCGCGGCTCGTCGGGCTCGAACAGCACGAGGAGGGCGCTGAGCAGGATGCAAACGGCCCAGGCCGCATGGTTGTGAAGCCAGCTGGTGACCAGTCCACCGAGCACAGCGCCGAGCAGAAACGCGATACAAACAGTTCCGAACGTCACTGCTTGCCCGCGCGCGTCACGCTCCCGGCGGAGCAGCACTCGATACGCAGATGCTGCCGCGGTGCGCAGGTTGCCGGTGGTCATCGTCGTGTTCACCGACCAGCCGCCAATTTTTCCGAATATCGTGCTCTGCAGCGCTGCGACGAAGGCCACTGCGAGGATGACTACCGTGTTGCTGAACGATGTTGGCAGTACTCCTACGACGGCGAGCACCGCGATCTCGAGGACCAAGGCAAAGCGCTGCGGCCGCTTCAGTCGCCGACCGACTGGTGGGTCCCCGACCTTCTCGGCAACGCCGACGCCGATCACGAAAGCCAGAATCGGCAGCACATGCCGCGCCGCGCCGCGCCAGTCGCCGGCCGCCGCGAAGACGCCGAGCAGCACGACGTTGCCCGTCTGCGCGCTGGCGAACACGCCGCCGTGGGCGATGTATGTGAAGGCATCGAGAAAGCCGCCGGCGACGGCCAGGAGCGCCGCGAGGCGGACGGTCCCGCCGCTGGCGCGCGAGTCCCGACGTGCGTCCGGCGGGCGATACAGCGTGGTGCTAGACACGGGTGCGAAATTGCTGGACAGCCCAGCCATTGCCATCGGGGTCAGTGAAGAACACGAACCGCCCCGTCGGGGCGTGCTGGACGTCTCCCACTTCAACGCCGGCGTCGCGTAGCTGCGCTTGTGCGGCCTCGATGTCGTCGATGACGACTTGGAGTCCCTGTGCGGAGCCCGGGGGCGCTGAAGTCACGCCGTTGCCGATGACGATCGAGCAGCAGGATCCAGGAGGTGTTATCTGGACGGACCGAAGCTCATCGCTGACGCGATAATCGTGGTCGATGTGATAGCCAATCCGCTCGTAAAAGTCCTTTGCGGCGTCGATGTTGCTGACCGGCACAGCGACGACCTCGAGCCTGTAGTCCATTTCCCACTTCCTTTGTCGCGTTCTCGACGACGAGGAGTGTCCTTTGCGCTGGACGTGGTCGCATCCGGCAGGTGGACAGTGCGAGTGGGCAGTCCTAGCCGTCCGGCCGCGCTGGGTGTAGTAGTGTCCGCGGCCCAATAGCCGGGGGTGGGGTCATGGGTGGGCAGCCTGTAGTGCTGAGGGGCAGGCGCAGCGAGTGTGCTTTGCTCGACGGCTTTGTTGGGGCGGTCCGCCGCGGTGAGGGCCAGGCCCTGGTGTTGCGGGGTGAGGCCGGGATCGGGAAGACGGCGCTGCTGGAGTATCTGATCGCGTCGGCGTCGGATCTGACGATTTTGCGGGCGGTCGGGGTGGAGTCGGATATGGAGCTGGCCTATGCCGGTGTGCAGCAGTTGTGCGCGCCGGTGCTTGACCGGCTGGGAAGGTTGCCCGGGCCGCAGCAGCAGGCGCTTGAGATCGTGTTCGGGCTGAGCACCGGGGCGGCTCCGGATCGGCTCCTCGTCGGGTTGGGGCTGTTGAGCTTGCTCTCTGAGGTGGCGGATGAGGGCCCGGCGTTGTGTGTCGTTGATGACGCGCAGTGGCTGGATCAGGCCTCCGCGCTGACGTTGGCGTTTGTCGCTCGTCGGCTGTTGGCGGAGCCGGTCGGGATCCTGTTTGCCGCGCGAGTGCCGGGGGAGGAGCTTGGGCATTTCTCTGAGTTGGAGGTGCTTGGCTTGCGCAATGGTGACGCCCGGGAGCTGCTGGGCTCGGCCGTGCGGTTTGTGCTGGATGAGCGGGTGCGTGACCGGATCGTCGCGGAGATGCGCGGCAATCCGTTGGCGTTGATCGAGCTGCCGCGAGGGTTGACGGCGACGCAGCTGGCGGGTGGCTTTGGTCTGCTGGCGGCTCAGACGCTGACGGGACGGATCGAGGAGAGCTTCCTGGCGCGACTGAAGGAGCTTCCGGACGATGCGCGTGTGCTGTTGCTGGTGGCGGCGGCCGACCCGGTCGGCGATCCGCTGTTGTTGTGGCGTGCGGCCGACCGGCTTGGGATCAGCCCGGCGGCCGCGGATGGCCCGGAGGCGGACGGGCTGCTGGCGATCGGTGAGCGGGTGACGTTTCGCCATCCGCTGGTGCGCTCGGCGATGTACCGGTCGGCGGCGCCGGGTGAGCGTCGCGCAGCGCATCTGGCGTTGGCGGAGGCGACCGATCGGGAGGCTGATCCAGACCGCCGTGCTTGGCATCTGGCTGCCGCGGCATCGAGACCCGACGAGCAGGTGGCCCTTGAGCTCGAGCGCTCCGCCGGACGGGCGCAGGCACGCGGCGGCCTCGCCGCAGCAGCCTCCTTCCTACGACGCGCGGCGGTACTGACTGGTGATCCCGGGCGTCGTGGTGGCCGCGCACTAGCGGCAGCCGAAGCGTGCTTGCGGGCGGGTGCGTTTGATGCTGCCCGTGAGCTACTGGCCGCAGCCGAGGTGAACCCGCTGGACGAGCTCGAGCGGGCCCAGGTGGATCTCTTGCGAGCCCAAGTCACCCTTGGCTCGGGCGTCGGTAACGACGCGCCGCAACAGCTGCTCGAAGCCGCGAGAAGCATCGAATCCTTGAGTGCGAAGCTCGCGCGTGAGACATATTTGGATGCTTGGGGCGCTGCGCTTTTCGCGGGCGGCTCGGCGCCTAGCGGCACGCTGCAAGCCATCTCATCGGCCGCCATGACGGCACCCCGGGCGGCCGACCCGCCTGACGCGTCAGACCTGCTATTGGATGGATTCGCGCTGCTGATGACCGAGGGGCGCGTTGCCGCACGAGCGACGCTGGCTCGCGCTGTCAGTACGTTTGCCAGCAGCGCGGGTGCCTCGATTGAGGAAGGCGTCCGTTGGTCCTGGCTTGCCGTATCGGCCGCCGCAACGCTTTGGGACTACGACACATGGCGCACGATTCACGCTCGCCAAGTCAGTATCGCCAGGGACGCAGGCGCGCTGGAGGCGCTACCGATCCAGATACACGGCCAGGTCATATGTGACGTCTGCGGCGGCGAGTTCGCCGCCGCCCGCTCGATGGTTGCGGAGGCAAACGCGGTGGGCGGCGCAACGGGCGCTCGGATCGCTCCATACGGCGCGGTCCTCCTTGCCGCTCTCGAGGGTCGGGAAAACGAGTATCTCCAGCTGTCGCGTCCCGTGGTCGAGGAGGTGCGCGACATCGGGCAGGGCGTGGCGGTTCAGTGGGCCAGCTGGGGGCTGGCCATCCTCTACAACGGTCTTGGTCGTTATGCCGATGCGCTCCAGCCAGCACAGGAAGCGAGCGATGAAACACCCGAGCTGTTCATTTCCGCATGGGCTCTGGCGGAGCTGGTCGAAGCGGCGTTCCGGAGCGGCAAGGCTCATCTTGCAGGAGAAGCTGTCGAGCGGCTAGCAGACACGACCCGGCCCAGTGGTACCGACTGGGCGCTTGGCGTCGAGGCCCGTTCACGCGCACTGGTGAGCGAAGGCGCGACCGCCGAAAGCCTGTATCGAGACGCGATCGAGCGGTTGAGCCGTACCCAGCTTCGCCCCGAGCTCGCTCGGGCCCACCTGCTCTACGGCGAATGGTTACGCCGCGAGGGGCGTCGTGTGGACGCGCGCGAACAACTTCGGACCGCCTACGACCAGCTGACGTCGATCGGGATGGAGGCGTTCGGCGAGCGCGCACGCAAAGAGCTGCTCGCGACGGGTGAGAAGGTGCGCAAACGGAGCGAGGAGACACGCGACGACCTCACCCCTCAAGAGCACCAAATCGCGCAAATGGCTCGCGACGGACTCTCCAACCCCGAGATCGGCGCACGGCTGTTCATCAGCCCCCGCACCGTCAAGTATCACCTGCAGAAGGTCTTCACGAAGCTCGACATCAGCTCGCGCGGCCAGCTCGACCGAGTCCTCGCGCGAACACCAAGCGACGCGCCGACCGTCTGACGACAGAGCGCCACCAGGTGTCCCGCGCACCGCGTGCGCCGGCCAAGGGTACGCGTAAGGCGTCCGACCACTGGCCATGACTGCCCACGCGGACTGTCCACCTGCCGGATGCGAGTGCGGCCAGTGTTGATGACACTCCTCGGCACGTCATGCGCATCAAACCACCACTCAGGAGGATCTCATGAGTACTACAACGACTGCCAGGCCCGCCGCACCTGGCGTAGCGGCCGCGGGCCGCGACGCCGGCCGCGCAGCAACCGATCCCGCTGGCCCCACGGGCCGCCTGGCCACGTGGCTTGCCGACGTCACCCTCGACGATGTGCCAGCGTCGGTGCGCGAACACGCCAAGCACCTGCTGCTCGACGGTGTGGCGTGTGCGCTCGTTGGCGCCCAGCTGCCCGTGTCACGGAAGGGCGTCGAAGCGATTACCACCCTGGACGACGCCGGAAGCGCAGAGCTCATCGGCTGGGATGGCCTCAGCACGAGCGCGCCGTCGGCGGCGATGCTCAACTCAAGTTTCATCCAGGGGTTCGAGCTCGACGACTACCACCCGCTGGCGCCGCTGCACAGCAACTCGCTGGTCATCCCCGCGATGCTCGCGGCCGCGCCGCACGTGGGCAAGGTGACGGGGTCGCAGTTCCTGTTCGGCGCGATCCTCGGGTACGAGACCGGCCCTCGCGTGGGCCAGGCGCTACACGGCCTGGAAATGCTCTCCCGCGGCTGGCACTCAGGCGTTGTTTTCGGCACCCACTCCGCCGCCGCGGCCGCCGGCGCCCTGTATGGCCTCGACGCGGCCGGCTTCGAGGACGCCCTCGGGATGGCCGCCACTCAGTCATGTGGTCTGATGTCGGCGCAGTTCGAGTCGATGGTCAAGCGGATGCAGCACGGGTTCGCCTCGCGCGCCGGCCTGACCGCGGCCGCGCTGGCAGCTTCGGGCTACGTCGGGATCAAGCGCGTGTTTGAGCGGGAATACGGTGGTTGGCTTCCTGTGTTCGGCGAGGGTCACCACCCCAACGCCAGCGAGATCAGCGCGGGTCTTGGGACGGTTTGGGAGACCGCGCGGATTGCGGTCAAGGCGTATTCCGCGATGGGTCTGCTGCACGCCGGGATCGACGCCGCCCTGAAGCTGCGCTCCGAAAACGTGCCGGTTGACAAGATCAAGCACATCGAGATCGACCTGGCCGAGGGCGCCTACCAGCACGGCGGCTGGCAGGCGGTCCGCCCGCTCGAGCCGATCGGCGCGCAGATGAACATCGCCTACGTAGTCGCGGTCGCCCTCCTGGACGGCGACGTGCTGATCGACCAGTTCGCAGAAGACCGGATCAACCGCGACGACGTGTGGCGACTGATCGACCGCACCCAAGCCCACCACGAAGAGTCCTACGACAAACTCCCGACAGACGAGCAGCTCAGAACCAGAGTACGTCTTACGCTCGACGACGGCAGCGTCCGGGAAGCGACCGTCACTCACCCCCGAGGGACCGGCGACCATCTGCTGAGCGACTCAGACATCGTCCAGAAGTACCGCAGCCTGACCCACTCATTGATCGCCCCGGAGCGCCGGTCCGCGATCGAGGACGCCGTCCTGAATCTCGACAAGGTCGATGACATCGGCCAGCTGACGGCTCTGCTGACCCCGGCGGTGAAGTCGGCGCTCGATTGACAGAGGTGGGATGCCAACGCATCGCTCGCTCGCTGAGCTGGCGGGCGATGCGACTCCTACCCACGCCCATCCCTATCGGTCGGGACCGAGTCCTGACCGTCCAGCAAGGAGCACACCCATGCCCACAACGCTTGATCCAGCGACCGCGCTCATCCTGATCGACCTGCAAGACGGCATCACGGCCCTGCCCACGGTGGATCCGTCGGACCAAATCGTCGCTCGCGGCGCGCGACTCGCGGACGCATTCCGAGCGCATAAGAAGCTGGTCGTAGCAACCCGGGTGGCGTTTTCCCCGGACGGCGGCGATGTCATCAAAACCCGCACCGCCATGAACGGGACTGACCGCACACCGACGCCCGACTATGGCGAGTTCCGCAGCGAGCTCAAGCTAGGCGATGGCGACATTCCGATCACGAAGCGTGGCTGGAATGCGTTCTACGGAACCGATCTGGACCTCGAGCTCAGGCGCCGGAAAATCACCGGGATCGTCCTCGCCGGAATCTCCACCAGCATCGGCGTCGAGTCAGCGGCGCGGTCTGCCAACGAGCGAGGTTACGAGCTGACAATCGTCACCGACGCCGTGACTGATACGGCCCGAGGCGCTCACCTCAACAGCCTCGAAGTGATCTTCCCACGGATCGCCGAGCTCGCCACGACCGACGACGTCCTCAACGCGCTCGAGAACACACACTGACCTGAAGAACACACGACAGGAGCGACTGCAATGACAATGAACATGACACATGCAACCGGGACTGGCGACAGGCACCAGGCCGGCGGGTCCGCCGGGTCAGCGTCGCGTCGCCATGTGGCGTTCTGGGTCGCGGGCGCCACGCTCACCCTGTTCCTATGCGGGGCCAGTGCTCCGAGTCCGCTCTACGCGATCTACCAGGCGAAGTTCGCGTTCTCAGCGACGGTGCTGACGGCGATCTTCGCCGTCTATGCGGTCGCGGTCCTCGTGACAGTGCTGCCGGCTGGGGAGCTCTCCGACCAGGTCGGCCGCCGGCCAGTGATCCTCTTCGGGCTCGCTCTGCAGATCGTCGCCACAGTGGTGTTCCTGGTCGCCAACGATGTAGCGCTTCTCTTCGTAGGGCGCATCCTGCAGGGCATTTCAGTCGGGGTCGTCATCGGAGCGCTCAGTGCCCTCCTTGTGGACCTGCAAGCCCGCGGCAGCGCCCTCGGCCCGCTCGTGGCGAGCGTCGCGTCACCTCTCGGCCTTGCCGCCGGCGCCATTCTCTCCGGAGTGCTTGTCGAATACGCGGCAAGCCCGTTGCGTACCGTGTACTGGGTGCTGCTGGCCCTGTTCGCGCTGGCAGTACTTGCAGTTCTGGCGCTCGTCCCCGAAACGAGTAAGCGTCGCCCGGGACAGCGACTCGCGCTGGGGTTCGAGGTGCGAATCCCCCGGCGCGCGAGAAGCGCATTCCTCGCCCTAACGCCTGCACTGTTTGCCACATGGGCTTTGGCGGGTCTCTACCTCTCCCTGGGCCCGAGCTTCACCGCGTCGCTCCTGGGCGACCGATCGGTCGTCGTAGGCGCGCTCATCCCGACGACGCTGTGCGGTGCCACGGCGGTCGCCTCGGTGTTGACTCGAGCCTGGACCGCGCGTCGCGCCGTCGTCGTCGGCAGCCTCTTGGTAGCGCTTGGAGTCGCGATCACGATCGTCGGCATCCGCAGCGAGTCGGCGCTGCCTCTGTTCCTGGGGTCAGGGGTTGCTGGGCTCGGCTTCGGCACCGCTCTTGCCGGCAGCTTCCGGACGCTTACCCCGCTGGCCGAGCCGAACGAGCGAGCCTCGCTACTCGCGGCGGTGTACCTGGTCAGCTACACGGCCTTCAGCGTGCCTGCTGTGATCGCCGGACTCGCCGTCACACACTACGGCCTGCGTGACACGGCCACCGTGTACGCCGCGGCGGTCGTCGTCCTGGCGCTGAGCGCAGCGCTCGCGACAGAACTAACGCTCGGTGCTTCCAGACGCGGCACCCCCGCCGCTAGCGCGACCGGAGGCGCCCGTCAGCCCTCAACCCCACCTGAAGGAGCACACCAATAACGCGCGCCGACTTTCGCGAATCCGTTGCAGGACCTCACTACCGACTCGGAATACGTCGCCGATTAGGCATGAGCGGACTCACCCGTCGTGACACAAGCCCGCGGCGGCATTCAACGCCACTCGACAAAGGAGCACAGACGATGAGCACGATCACCACTCAAGACGGCACCGAGATCTTCTTCAAGGATTGGGGTTCGGGACAACCGATCATCTTCAGCCACGGCTGGCCGCTGTCGGGCGACGATTGGGACACCCAGATGTTGTTCTTTCTGCAGCACGGCTATCGCGTTATCGCCCACGACCGGCGCGGACACGGACGCTCCTCGCAGACCGGCGACGGTCACGACATGGACCACTACGCCGACGACCTGGCCGCGGTGACCGCCCACCTCGATCTCAAGGACGCCATCCACGTCGGGCACTCCACCGGTGGCGGAGAGGTCGCCCGCTACATCGGTCGACACGGTGAGGACCGTGTAGCAAAGGCGGTACTCATCAGCTCGGTGCCGCCGCTGATGGTGCAGACCGACGCCAACCCCGGCGGGCTGCCGAAGAGCGTGTTCGATGGCCTGCAGGCCGAACTCGCCGCCAACCGGTCTGAGTTCTACCGGGCGCTTCCATCGGGACCGTTCTATGGCTTCAACCGGCCCGGCGTGAAATCCTCGGAGGCGATCATCGAGAACTGGTGGCGCCAGGGCATGATGGGCGGCGCGAAGGCACACTACGACGGCATCGTCGCCTTCTCCCAGACCGATTTCACCGAGGACCTCAAGAAGATCACGGTGCCGGTCCTTGTGATGCACGGCGAAGATGACCAAATCGTTCCCTACGCCGACTCCGGACCGTTGTCGGCCGCGCTCGTGCAGAACGGGACGCTGAAGTCGTACAAAGGATTCCCGCACGGCATGCCGACCACCCAGGCCGCAACGATCAACGCCGACCTGCTGGCCTGGCTGCAGGACGAAACGGAGACAGCGGACCAGCCTGGCGTCGACTCGGTCGTGGCTGTTTGATCCACGTCCGTTTCGGCAGCAGGGGCTGTGGCTGGGATCGTGGTCCGCGCGTCACAGCGCGGGCCACGATAGTGCCTCCTCGGCCGCAGAACTCAGTCAGGCGGTGCGAGTTCATCCGAAGGCACCTCGGCAGCTGAACCGTTCATCAAAACCGATGGGAGGTTGTTCGCGTGGCACAGATCATGGAGCACGAGACGAGGCAGATCGATGCGGCGCACGCCTCCGGACACGGTCCGATCGTCGACAGCGAGCGCGCTGGCGAAGAGACGCGAGCCCGTCGAGCAGCCACCACGACGCTGGGCCGCAAGCTCACCGTCGAGTTCATCGGGACGTTCTTCCTCGTGTTCACCGTCGGCACGGCCACCAACCCAAAGACCGGGGCAGGCACGCTCGCGCCGCTCGCGATCGGTGCCGCCTTGATGGTGATGGTCTTCGCAGGCGGACACATCTCCGGCGGTCACTACAACCCCGCCGTCAGTACGGCCGTGCTCATCCGCGGAAAGCTCAGTCGGGAGCAATGGGTCAGCTACGTCGCGATTCAGCTCACCGCTGGGGCTCTCGGCGGGCTGCTTGCCCGGGCGGTCGTGGGGGCAGGTCACGCGGGCGGTCCGGCAGATACATGGAAGATCCTCATCGTCGAGTCGGTGTTCACGTTCGCGCTCGCCTACGTCGTCCTTAACGTCGCGACGGCGAGCGAAACCGAGGGCAACTCGTTCTACGGTCTGGCGATCGGCTTCACGGTCGTCGTGGGCGCATTCGCCGTCGGCGGCGTGTCAGGGGGCGCCTTCAATCCTGCAGTCGCCGTCGGCGCGAGCGTCCTCGGCATCCTCAGCTGGAGCCACCTATGGATCTATGTCCTCGCAGCTCTACTCGGCGGCCCACTCGCCGCGATCACGTTCCTGTACGTAGACCCGACCGCGAATAGCCCAGAACAATGACGTTCGTTGCGTAGTTCGCGAGCGAGCTAGTACCGGCTGGCGCGCGTGTTTGAGCTGAGCGCCAAGGGCACCTGATTGGACTCGACCACACGCGAGAACTCCCCGCAAGGCCTCGATTAGGCGCGGAAGGGTTTTAGATGCGTCCACCCGGTAGCAGCGGCTCGTTCAGATCCGCCCAGCGCGCTGCTCCTGTCGAACGAAAGCGGGCGAACGCATCGCTCAGCCCGACGTGATCGCTCCGGACGACATCCACGCGCGACGCTTCGAGGTCGGTTCATGCTGTGGCTGCCGTGGGCTGCGTAGACCTCCGCGCGCCGTCCTACCCTTGGATGCTGTGCCGATCTTCCGACGTGACCCGAACCG
>Ga0182024_10016884_pt1 | contig 13780 bp, 15 predicted proteins | sample P32metaG_FD_120480 | JGI IMG/M metagenome (GOLD analysis project Ga0182024, IMG submission 120480) | Permafrost microbial communities from Stordalen Mire, Sweden - P3-2 metaG (Illumina Assembly) | ecosystem: Environmental > Terrestrial > Soil > Wetlands > Permafrost | place: Sweden: Stordalen... | reverse complement strand
GGAGATAAAGTAAGGGGGGGCCCCCCAAATTGTGAACCCCTTTTTTTTTTCCCCCCCCCTCCTTTAGGGAAAAAAAATTCCAAAGGAAAAACCCCCCCCCCCCCCCCCGCCAGTGACTGTTTTACCCAAGTGTCTCACGGGTATCCAAGGTCTCGACGAAATCACGGGCGGCGGATTGCCGCAGGGGCGGCCCACGCTGGTCTGCGGCGGTGCCGGTTGTGGCAAGACGCTCTTGGCCGCGGAATTTCTCGTGCGCGGCGCGGCGCAATTCGGCGAGCCGGGCGTGTTGATCGCCTTCGAGGAGACGGAAGCGGAGTTAAAGGCCAACGTCGCATCACTCGGCTTTGATTTGACGGGCCTCGTTCGCCGCAAAAAAATCGTAATCGACTACGTCCACATCGAGCCCGGTGACTTTGAGGAAAGCGGCGATTATGACTTGGAAGGGTTGTTCGTCCGGCTGGGTCACGCGATCGATTCCATCGGGGCCAAGCGCGTGGTGCTAGACACACTGGAGGCGCTGTTCGCCGGACTGCGCAACGAGGCCATCGTGCGCGCCGAGTTACGCCGGCTCTTCCGCTGGCTCAAGGGCAAGGGCGTGACCGCCGTCATCACGGCCGAGCGCGGGCACGATCATCAACTGACGCGTCACGGACTGGAGGAATACGTGTCCGACTGCGTCATCCTGCTCGACCATCGGGTCAACGACCAGATTGCCACGCGGCATCTGCGCGTCGTGAAATACCGCGGCGCGCTGCACGGCACCAACGAATTTCCGTTTCTCATCGGCGACGAGGGCTTGAGCGTGCTGCCCATCACGTCGCTGGGGTTGAATCACAAGATCTCGAGCGAGCGGATCGGCACAGGCATCCCACGGCTCGACGCGATGCTGGGCGGCCGAGGTTTTTTTCGTGGCAGCAGCATTCTGCTCACCGGCACGCCCGGCACTGGCAAGACCATCGTGGCCGCCAATTTTGCCGAAGCCGCCTGCCAGCGCGGGGAGCGCGCCTTATTCTTCTCGTTCGAGGAGTCGCCCAACCAAATCGTCCGCAACATGCATTCCATCGGGATGCGCCTGGAGCCACTGGTCAAGCGCGGCCTGCTGCGGTTTCACTCGGCGCGACCGTCACTCTACGGCTTGGAAATGCATCTGGCCACGATGTTCAAGGAGATCGCTACGTTTCAGCCCCACGTCGTCATCGTGGACCCCATTACGAGCCTGATGGATGCCGGCACCGATTCCGAGTGCAAGGGGATGGTGACCCGGCTGATCGACTACTTGAAGGCCGGACAAGTCACCTCGATGTTCACTAGCCTGACGCAGGGCGGCCACGCGCTGGCGCAAAGCGAATCCGCCATGTCCTCGCTCATGGACGCGTGGATTTTGTTGCAAGACTTCGAAGGCAACGGCGAACGCAATCGCGTGCTCTACGTGCTCAAGGCCCGCGGTATGGCGCACTCGAATCAAATCCGCGAGTTCCTGATTTCGCATCGCGGCATCGACGTCGTGGACGCCTACATCGGCCCCAGCGGCGTGCTGACCGGCTCCGCCCGCGCGGCGCAGAATGCCCTGGAAAAGGCCGCCGTGCTGGCGAGCCAGCAGGAAGCCGCGCAGCTCAAGCGCGAAGTGGAGCGCAAGCGCAAGGCGCTCGACCGGCAAATCGGCGATCTGCGTTCCGATTACGAAAGCGAAGCGTTGGAACTGCGGCGGATTGCCGAACAGGTCGGCACGCGCACGTTCGTGCTGGGCACTGAGCGGGCGGCCTCGGGTCTCTTGCGCCAGGCGGATACCAAGGTGGCGGCCATCACGCGGGGCAACCCCAGACAGGGGAGGAAAAAATGATGAAAACCAAAACGGTGAGCCGACGCGCCTCCGCCTCCCCGCGCCAGCCTGCCCAACTCTGGCAACTGCGCCTCTATGTAATGGGCCAGACGCCCAAATCGCTGATGGCATTCTCGAATCTAAAGAAGATTTGCGAAAGCCATCTCAAAGGTCGCTACCGCATTGCGGTGATCGATTTGATGAAGCAGCCTCAATTGGCCAAAGGTGACCAAATCCTAGCCGTTCCTACGGTGGTGCGCAAATTGCCGAAGCCCGTGCGAACAATCATTGGTAACCTATCCGATACCGCTCGCGTGCTTGTCGGCTTGGATTTGCGCGCTGCGGTGTAACCGAGATGAAGATACCCCCCCCCCGGCGCGCTGAAAACCAACAAAAACAGCCGCGCGACACGAGCCTTTGAAAAGGCCCTGACCACCAAGCCCGAGGGAAAATATTTCCTGCGCCTCTACGTGGCGGGGGCGACGGCGCGATCACGTCAAGCCCTCCGGCGCGTCTATCAACTGTGCGAAGCGGAACTGAAGGATAACTACGAACTGGAAGTGATCGACGTCTATCAGCAGCCCGAACTGGCGCGCGCCAACCAGATCGTCGCAACTCCGACGCTCATCAAAGAACTTCCCCAGCCCGTGCGTCGCTTTATCGGCAATCTGTCGAACCTCACCCGCCTGTTCGGCGAGTTGGGCTTGAGCGCAGAAAGTAACCACACGCCGTGAAAGCTGCCCGGGAGCAACCCTCCGCCCGACCCGACCTGTCCCACGAAAACGCCGAACTCCGCGTGCGCCTGGCCGAAGCCGAAGAAACGCTCCGCGCCATCCGCACCGGCGAAGTGGATGCGGTGGTGATCACGGCCAAACAAGGCGCGCAAGCGTTCACCCTGGAAGGCGCCGGGCACGCTTACCGCGTGCTCATCGAATCCATGAACGAAGGGGCGCTGACGCTGACGGCGGACAAGGTGATTCTCTATGCCAACCAGTGCTTCGCCCACATGGTCAAATGCCCGCTGGAGCAGGTGATCGGCAGCTCCTTTCGCCGCTTTCTCTCCGCTGAGGACCGCGCCACGCTCCGACCGCTCCTGCAACGAACCGACCAATCCGGCTCCAAAATCCAAGTGCTGCTAAATGCCGGCGACGGTTCGCATCTGCCGGTGCAAATCTCCATTCGTCTGCTAGCCCAGAATAGTTTTAAGCAGGCGACTCTTGGCCTGGTCGTGATGGACCTGACGGAGGCCCGGCGGGCCGCCAGTCAGGAGGAGACGGCGCGCTTGTATGCGCAGGTCCAAGAGCACGCCGCCGAGCTTGAGCGCCGGGTCGGCGAACGAACGGAGCAATTGCTCCACGCCAACCAGGAGCTGGAGGCTTTCGAGTCTTCCGTGTCGCATGACCTGCGGGGTCCCGTGCGGCACATCATGGGATTTTCTCAAATCCTGATCGAGGACTACGCGGCGCAGCTTCCGGAGGGAGCGCGGGACTATCTCAACAAAATCCTTGATGGTGCCGGAAAAATGGAGCGCATGATTGTCGCCTTGCTGGAATTTTCCCGCCTGAGCAAACAATCGCTTTTGCTTCAGCCCGTCGATGTCGGCCAGATGTGGCGCGAGATTCTCGCGGGGATGAAGCCGGAAATGGGTGACCGGCGGGTCGAGGTGACGATTGGTGATCTGCCGCTGTGCCACGCCGATCCCACCTTGTTGCGCCACGTCCTCGTCAACCTGCTCGACAACGCGCTCAAATACAGCCGGACCCGAGACCGTTCGGTGATCGAAATCGTGGCTGCCGCACAACCCGATGGCGGATGCACGGTCTATTCGATCAAGGACAATGGCGTCGGTTTCGACATGACCAACGCCGACAAACTTTTCACCGTGTTTGCCCGCTTACATTCTACCAGCGATTTCGAAGGCACCGGTGTAGGCCTGACCACGGCGCAGCGCATCATTCAAAGGCACGGTGGGCGAATCTGGGCGGAATCGGCTCCGGGTGCAGGTGCCACGTTCTTTTTCACCGTTACTCCGGCACCGTCAAGCCCGGTCCACGGCGGGGCTTCAAGCGAAGTCAAAACCATCGGGAGTGTCTGAAAATGAAACTCTCTACCGCGTCGCATTTTCGGCCCATTCGTCGAATTGGGCGTGAGCACAAAAGGTAGAATCGCACTTTGAAAACGGCCCGCAGACCACACTCCTCTCTTCTCGCACTGTCCCGCGAAAACGCGGAACTCCGCGTGCGCTTGGCCGAAGCCGAGGAAACGCTCCGCGCCATCCGCACCGGTGAAGTGGATGCGGTGGTGACCGCGGGCAAAGCGGGCCTTCAGGTGTTCACGCTGGAAGGCGCCGGGCACGCCTACCGCGTGCTCATCGAATCCATGAACGAAGGGGCGCTGACGCTGACGACGGACAAGGTGATTCTCTATGCTAACCAGTGTTTCGCCAAAATGGTCCGGAGCCCGCTGGGGCAGGTGATGGGCAGCTCCTTTCGCCGCTTTCTCTCCGCTGAGGACCGCGCCACGCTCCGCTCGCTCTTGAAGCGGACCGGCCAGTCCGGCTCCAAAATCCAAGTGCGGCTGCACGCCGATGATGGTTCGCAAATGCCGGTGCAAATTTCTGTTCGCCCAACAGCAAAGAACGGTATCAACCGCGCGACTATCGGCATGGTGGTGACGGACCTGACGGACGCCCGGCGCAACGAGGAAATATTGCGCATCCTGACGCAACGCGTGGTGCAAATGCAGGAAGATGAGCGCAGGCATGTGGGCCTCGAATTGCATGACAACATCACCCAGCTACTCTGCGCCATCCTCATCCGCTTGCAGGCGCTGGCGATCCAGCTTCCGGCGCGCGAAAGGACCACGCGAGGCGAGGCGGGAAATCTCATCAAGCTGCTAGGTGAGGCGGCCGATGAAGTGCAGCGCATCTCGGGTAATCTGCGAACCAGCGTCCTGGACAATCTGGGTCTAGTCTCCGCCTTGCGCACCGCTGGCGCGGCGTTCGAGAAAGGGACGGGCGTGCCCCTCACGCTGGCCTGCGTGCAGTTGGCGGCGCAGCTGCCCGCCGGCACCGAGCTGGCGCTCTACCGCATACTCCAAGAAGCCTTAAGAAACGTGGAGCAGCACGCCCGCGCTCGCCACGTTACGGTGCATCTGACGCAGCACGGTGAAATCATTCAGTTGTCGATCAAGGATGACGGGATCGGCTTCAACCCGGATCATCGCCCGGCCGGACGAAAGGGAAAGGGCGGTATTGGCCTGCTCAGTATGCGTGAGCGAGCGACTTATGTGGGCGGCGCTTTCGAGGTCAAATCTGTCCGCCACATTGGCACGGAAATCGAGGTGCGTATTCCCCTGCCACCGAGCGCTACGGCCGTTTTGACCACCAAAAGCTCGCATTGATAAAACAGTTCCGACGCGAGAATCGGCCACAAATTTCACCCACGAATGCGTTTCCACGGAGCATCGCTTATTTTAGAAACGCTCAAAACTCGGATGGTTTCAACGCGTATCCGATCGCTGAGGCCCGATGAAAAAAGAGCCGAACTCCAGTTGTCACAGCCAATTCGGGCCTGCGTCCCTCTTGGCTATCAAACGTTCGGCAAGAAAAGTTTCCCCAGCTCAATCATGAAATCTACACTGCTTACGCCAGCGTTCAGCATCCTGCTACCTACGTCAGCCGGCGACCAATACCTCGGGATGCTTACGCGCAATGTCGAGCAGGCGCAGCGCGGCTCCGGTTGGCTTCCTCCGTCCGCGCTCCCAGCTCGCGGCGGTCACCGTCGGGATGTTCATCATCGCGGCAAAAACCGGCTGACTGACGTTCAGTTTCTTGCGGATTGATCGCACCTGCGAGGGCGTCAGCGATTTGACCGGCGGCGGCAACGGCATCGTCGCCGTGCGCAAGGTAAGCTTTTGCTTGCCCGTCAGGTGATGGGCGAACGCCTCGACGCTGCCGACGAGATCGTCGGCGTTGAACTCAATGTCCTTGGTTTTCATGTCTGAATTCTCGTTTGATGATTTCGACGGCGGCCCTCAACCGTTTCTCCTGATCCGGGGTGAGGTTCTCCGACTTGGCTTTGGTATAAACGTAAAAGAAAATGACCGTGTGGTGCTGGGGAAGATAGAGGTAGATGACCCGTGCGCCGCCTGACCGGCTCCGGCCCTGCAAAGCCATCCGCACCTTGCGCAGGCCCTGCAATCGCGGGATAATATCGCCCTTTTCCGGGTCTTTCAGTAAGTCGTTTTGAAGTTGATTGAGGAAATGGTCATCGGTGACCTCCATGACGAGGCTGGTGAACAGCGGCAGTTCGATGAAGGTGAGTTTCATTTAACCCTTACACTGTAAGGGTATCTTTTCAAGCCGGGTCAACCTAATTTACGGGAGGCCAGCTACCCCAAAGCCGGTAAGGGCATGGCGTTGAACCAAGAGCGTTTCACGTCGCGAATTTGCGGCATGGAAACAAACGAAACGATACGAGGCGGAAGCGATTCTTCGATGGTCGAACCTTGCTCCCCGTGGGGCTCCCCGAAAATAGGATCAAACGTCACCTCGAACGCAGCCCCTATTTCTAAAAGCCAAGCGGGTGTAAGCTCGGACCACATGAAACATCCAACGGCGAGCACCGACCCAGAATCCTTTTTTATCGAGCCGGCCAGTCCACGGCAGGAAGCCCGGAAGATGGCATCGGATGTCATCTGCCTTCTGCTGATCTGGATGTCGGATGGCCGGACCCTTGAAGATCGCGGGTTGCGCGCCAGTGTCGCGCTTTACTGCATCCGCCCCGACCTGATTGACGGCATGACCCTCGACGGAATCGGCGTGCTGGCCGGATGCTCCCGGCAAGCGGTTCACAAGCTGGCAATCGCATTTCGCCAGACCACTGGCCTGCAAACATGAGCACAGTGCTTCCACCCCCACTCGCGCACGCGTCTGGCGTTGATGAAATCAACCGGCTGCACGCGGAAGCCGAAAGGTTGAGCGCCGAGTCCCGCGAGGTGCTCGACGCGGCCCTGATGGCGGCTTGGAAAGCCGGCCAACTGCTGGCGGTGGAGAAGCGGAGCGTCCGGCGCTCGATGGGACCCGGCGCATGGCAGCTTTGGCTGGGACGGTATTTTACCGGCACCCCGCGCACGGCGCAGCGTTACATGCGGCTGGCAAAAACTGTTTCGGATGTCTCGTTCCTCCGTGGCATGAGCCTGCGGCAGGTATATTTCCGGCTGGGTATTGCCACGGAGCCAAAGTCACCTGGCCGCACCGTCGTCCTCCGGCCCGTTGCCCGGCACGCGGTTTTAGCGGTGCGCCTGCTTGGCGTCCTTGAAGCAAGGACCGATCAATTTTCGCCGGAATTGCAGAAAGCTTACCAGCTCGACTTGCGACCGCTTTACGAACGCCTGCGGGCTCTGTTTGAGCCCGGTTTCCGACAAGTGGGATAGAGCGCCTCCGGTGGCGCGAATGTCTGGGATTTCGGCAACATGTGTTGCCGAAATGAGGCTGCGCGCGACTGCGCCTATTTCCGGGGTGGGCGCGGATGCGCCCACAACCGGCGGCCGGCGCGGAGTCAGGGGGACGCGACGAGCGAAGCCGAGCCATCCACCGCAGCGTGCTCGCCAAGTGGCGGCCAGCGGAGGCGGACGGCTGGCGAAAGCGAGGAGCGTCCCCATGTCTCCGCGCGCGTGCCGCACGCTCCGCGGGCTCCACGAGGGCACGCCGAAACAGCGCAGCGCGGCGTGTTTTCGTGGAGGTCGGAAAACGGGCAACTGCCCGCCGGGCGGCTGCCCGTTTTCCTCCGGAGCGCAGGTCTGCGCCGGTTGACGCGCGCGCTCAAGCGACAGACGGCATGTCGGATTTGCGAATGCCCTTCCGTTGCGGCCAGCCGCAAGGGGTAGGGTGTCTCAATCAAAAGAAACGAGACTTCGTTTCCTAAGTCATCGCCGCCAAGTCGCGCTTACGACGATGATTCAAACCAAGATTCAGTTTAACCTGAAGAATGCGAAACAGTATTTTCGCGAGCACCTGGGTGCCGGCGATTACTATTCTGAGGGACAGAAGACGGAAGGGGAATGGCTCGGCTTGGGTGCCGAGAGATTGGGTTTGAAGGGTGTCGTCGGTGAGGAGGCGTTCATCGCATTGTGTGAGGGCAAGCATCCGGAAACCGGGCTTCGGTTGGGCCAGCGGTTGAACTCGGTCCGGCGTGAGGGTGACGAGATGAAGGCCAATCGGCGCATCTTTTTCGACTTCACAATTGCACCACCGAAGAGTGTTTCGGTGGTCGGGCTTTTTCAGGATGCCCGGATCGTGGCGTTGCATGAGCGGGCGGTCCGGCAAGCCATGCTGGAACTCGAAACGCGGGCGGAGGCGCGCGTGCGTAAGTCCGGTCAAAACGGTGAGCATATGACGGGCAATCTCGTGACGGCGTGCTTCCGGCACGATACCAGCCGGGAACTGGACCCGCATCTTCACACGCATTGTGTCGTGATGAACGCCACGTTCGATCCGGTGGAAAACCGCTGGAAGGCGCTGCACCCGGCGGGCATGTATCGGGCGCACCGGTTCGCCACGAATTTTTACCGCCATGAGCTATGCAAGGGACTCCGGGCGCTGGGCTACGAAATCGAGAACCACGCTCGCGGTTTTGAAATCAAAGGCGTGCCGCAAAGCATCATTACTCGTTTTTCGAAGCGGCATCGGCAAATTGACGAGGAAACCCGTGAGCGGCTGGCGAAGGGTGAGAAGGTCGGAAACATAAAGGACCTGCGCGAGCGGGTGGCGCACGGCAACCGGCGTCGGAAGATGAAGGACTCGACGGCCGACCGGCTGCGTTCGGTCTGGAGCGGCGAAATGCAGGCAGAGGAACTTGCGGCGCTGCGGACATTGCAGACGGTGAAGCCGTGTCTGGTCCAGAAAGCCGACCTGGCAGGCATTGTGGCGTGGGCCGATGAACACATTTTCGAACGCCGGGCGGTCGTGCATGACCATGAACTCATGGCCGCCGCGTTGGAGCGTGGGCGGGGCCAGGATTTCGACCTCGGGGCGCTGCGTCAGGCCATCGACAAACGCGGCTATCTGCGGGAAAAAGATTCGGACAAACTCACGTCGCGTGAAGTCCTGACTTGGGAACTTGAGGTCGTGGTCGCGGCCCACGACGGGCGCAACCGGCACGCTGCCATGAATTCGGATTATCGGGCATCGCCGTTGCTATCGGTAGAGCAGACCGTGGCCGTCGAACAAATCCTGCGGAGCCGGGATTTCATCACGCTATTTCGCGGCGGTGCGGGCACCGGGAAAAGTTTTGCCCTGAAGGAAGTCGAGCGCGGTCTGACGGCGGCGGGTCGCCCCGTGGTCGTCCTGGCTCCGCAACGCCAGCAGGTGCAGGACTTGCAGGCCGATGGATTGGCGGCCGATACCCTCGCCCTTTTCTTGCAGCAAAAACAGCTCGCACGGGATGCCGTCGTCATCGTCGATGAAGCCGGCCAGATTGGCGCACGCCAGCTCGGCGAATTGATCCGCATCGTGCGGGCCAACCATGGCCGGCTGATCCTATCGGGCGATACTCGCCAGCATGGCGCGGTCGCGGCATCGGACGCGCTACGTGCCATTGAGAAGCACGCCGGGCTCAAGCCTGCGGTGATTCAGACCATCCGCAGGCAGGACCCTCAACTCGGCGATACAGTCCCGCAGCGGGCGTTTATTCGCGCTTACCGGGGGGCAGTGCAGGCAGCGGCAGATGGCAACGTCGCCGCGTCCTTTGACGCACTCGACCGGCTCGGCTGCATCCGCGAAGTCGGCGACGAAGGCCGGCGCGATGCGCTCGCGGCGGAATATCTCGCCGCGGTTGAACGCAAGGAACGCGCGCTGGTCGTCGCGCAAACGCGCGAGGAGGTGCGAAACGTCAACGAAGTGATCCGGGCAAAATTGCAGGAGGCCGGAAAGCTCGGTGCCGGCATGACCCTCACTACCTACCAGCCGGTCGATTTGGACGAGGCCCAGAAGCGAGATGCGCGCTTTTACCAAGCGGGGCACTACGCGTGTTTCATCCGTGGCTACGGTCGTTTCGCCAGAGGCGAACGCTATCCCGTCGTCGGGGCCAATGAGCATGGCGTCATCCTCGAAAAGAACAGCGTTCAGAGCACGATGAGCTATCGCTACGCCGACCGCTTCGCAGTCGCCACCGCGAAGGAAATGGAAATCGCCGCAGGCGACCGGCTCCAACTCAAGTTCAACGGCAAGTCCGGCGAAGGAAGCCGGCTGAATAACGGCGAACTGGTCACCGTCCGCGAGGTCGCGGCGGATGGGTCGCTCGTGGTCGAGGCCGGCGCTGGAGCGCGCAAGACGCTCGCGCCGGCCCAACGGCTCCTGGTGCGCGGCTATGCGGTCACCTCCTACGGCTCGCAGGGCAAAACCGTGGATACGGTGATTCTGGCGGATGCCGCCAGCCGCGCCGCAACGGACGCGCATCAGTGGTATGTGACGATTTCTCGCGGACGGAAACGGGTGCTCGTCTTCACCCCGGACAAGGAAGCGCTGCGCGCTCAAGTTCAGCAAGCCGGCGAACGCGAACTCGCGATGGATTTGAAACTCGAAGGCACTCCGTCTGTTGACGTGCGCCAATCAGAGTGGACCCGGCGCTCAATTGTCGCCGCCGAGCGCATCCGTCAGCACGACGCCTTTATGCGAATGACCGCCACGCAAACCAACCATCAACGCATTCATTTATGAGGATGTCTCTAAGAGATGAGGTCGCCGTCCGGCGCGGCACCAAGTTTTGCTGTGTTGAATCGTTAGATCACCCCGTCGTCATGGTCAGAATCTGCCCGTGGCAGGCCAAGGAATGGGTGCTGCCGTGGTCTCGTTTTGAAGCTTCAAGTTTCGTGCACGAAGAGGAATCCGAACGAATCGAATTCTTTTTCTCTCATTACCAGGTGATCGCAGTCGGCAAGAATTTGCGGGGAATGCTGGAGGACATTTGCCTCTGTCACATTCGTTGTTTGCGCGACCTGCCGGAAACGCTCCATCCCACATTCGACCCCACCGAACCGTTCATCACGCAATTGGAAGTGCGCCCGCTGGCTGATCCGAAGAACCGCCCTCCGGTGGGCGTTCCCTTCTGATTGAGGGGGGCCTCGAATTAGTGGACATAGACAACCGCGATGACGGGTAGCTGTTTGGTCGCTTCCGAGGACAGAAGCCGCAAAGCTTGCCGCAGGAAGCGACCAAACGGCGGAGGACACGGAGTTGATCGGTTTCGGCAACGGCGTTCTGGGGCGGTCGCATCCGCTGAGTTTGGAGCCTCAAAACGTAACATGCCTACCTCGCTCGCCTGTTCCGATTTTGGCCCCGGCCGTGTCCGGCGAATCGGAAACGACACGCACCGTGTCGTTTTCTGTCCGCCCAGTGCGATGCCTTGAAGCTCTTTAGGTCTGAATAGGGCCTCCGCTCGGCACCCCGAGCGGAGGCCCCATTCGGCAACACGTGTTTCTCATTTCCCAAAAGCAAAAAACCGCACCGGAAACCGGTGCGGCGTGATTGCGGCGGGAGGGGTCAGCCTCGGGCGGACACCTTTAATTTGGTGCGGATATGGACGGCAACATCGGACGGATCGTAATAAACGAAGTGCCCGAGGCGGTGATGCGGGATGCGCCGGAGCTTGGTCCATTCCCGCAGCGTGCGCACCGAAGGCTCCTTGCCTGCCGGGAATATCCCGCACAGGCGGAGGCCGATGATGTCCGTTAGCTGGCTCTGGTCGGGGGAGAGGATTGATTGTGTTTCCATACCCTTGTTTGCCGGTCAACCCCGGCAAGCAGGGGGTGGTTGCATCTAGGCCGCAAAGGGCACAACCGACGGCGTGTCCTCTGCCTTTTCTGATACGATGGCGGCGCGGCATGGCAGGACTCCGAAAAATTGTTCGGCCTCCTCCGTGCTTTTCAAGTCGAGGTAGTGACGGCGGATAATGCTCTCGGAATTGCCCGCTTGCAGCGCGGCCTCGCCGAGGGAGCGAAATTTCGCAACGAACATCGAAATGAACGTGTGGCGCATCACGTCGTGCGAGAGCGGAAATTTCTGGGCGACCTTCTCGCGGATGTGCTGGAGGTTGGCCGGGATGATCGGGAATTTCTTTAGCGGATAGGCGCGAAGCCAGGCCGCGAGGTTGGGCTGAATCGTGACGTTGCGCGGCTCGCGCACCTTGGAAACTTCGGCGTCGATGCGAATCATGCCGTCATCGAGTTTAACGTGGGTCGGCTGGAGCCGGAGGATTTCGCCGGTGCGGAGGCAGGGCCGGATGCCAGCGAACAGACAGATGGCGAAGAACGGCACGGCGGTAGGATAGTGCTCCTCAACGAAGGCCATGAGGTCCTTGGCCTGCTGTGCGGTGAAGGTCACCGCGCCACCGCGCCGACGGCGAATGCGCCGCTGCGGGATTTTATCGAGCGGGTTGTCGGTGACCCAATCGCGTTGTTGCGCGAACTTGAGGAAGGTCGAGACGATGCCCCGGCGATTGTTGTAGGTCTTGAGCGCCGCTTTGCGTGCCTCGAAATAGCCCACGAGGCGCGCCCCGGTCAGCTCCGCGACCGTTGCGCCGGGGAAGTGCTTTTCCAGCCGTTTTAGATCGCGCTTCATGCGCGTGAGGTGCGGCTCGGAAAGCAAGTCCTGCTCGTGTTCGTGCTGCTTGGTCGCGACGTATGCCGTGACCGCCTCCGTGAGGAGCTTTTGCGTCACTGGCTCGCGGTAGTTCGCCAGCGCGAACTCGACGTAAAACGAGAGCGGACGCGGCCGACCCGCCAAACGGCGAAACACCGCCTCGGCCTCCCGGAACTGGTCGGCGGCGAGAAACGTGGTGACGGACTGCATGCCGGACGTGGACTGCATGGCCTTCATTTCAAGGGCGGCCTTTTCGGCGGCGGCTTCCTCCTGGGTCTTGAAGTTGCGGCGGATGCGGACGCCATGGAGGCGGCCATCGACCCGCCACGAGGTCACCCCGTTGCGGTTTTCAAAACGACTGACGGCAAACGATTGTTCGTGTTTCATGCTTAGGTTGCCACGTCAACTGGGCAACCTAGCTTCAGGTTTTCTCTCCTCAGAGGAGAAAACTGGCGGAGAGGGAGGGATTCGAACCCCCGGTACCTTGCGGCACACCTGATTTCGAGTCAGGCGCATTCGACCACTCTGCCACCTCTCCTGGAAAATTAGCGCCTCAATCCGGACTGTGGCCTCATATTTCGCCTCAGCTCGCGATTTAAACGAAGGGGAAGGACCGCAGACTTAAGCGGGGACATCAAGATGTTTTCGCTGAACCGGCCGCCCAGCCTAGGAGCCGGCTTGATCGCAATCGCAAATTACTTGAGCAGAAGGGGATAAATTTCATATCAGCACCGCGATTGTTGGTCGGTTAAAACGGGGTTGGAATGGTTAATGCTTTCTTAACGCATGACCGCACGGAGCCATGAGTGGCACTAAATCCCCCTTCGCCGCCAGCCCCGCCGTATTTTGGGAGTACCTCGAGGTTTTGGTCGTGATTGCCCTGATCACGGTGGGCGGCTGGTTCATTCCGCTGAGTTATCGGGCGTTTGGCACGATCTATCTTTTGGCCGTGATCCGGCGTCATTAAAGCAACACGGATGCCAGTTAACGTAGATTTAATGTTAACAGCATTATATTAATGGTTTATTATTGGTTAATGATAATTTATCACCCCCAGTCATGGATGTAAGTTATTACATTGTAATGATTTCAATTTATTTTGTTTGGCCGTGGTTGCCGATTACTTACTGAAGTTGGGCAGGTGTAAGTTGACAGGCATAAAATCATTTTCATGCGACTGAGCGGGCTTTGTAGCATTCCGCTTTCTAGTGGACCCCTTGGATTGGACAGGGGATCGAGTAAATTAAGCTAAATAAAGAGAGGGGGTTTAAGGGGGAGAGCGGAGCTCGCCCCCTTTCGTGGATTGAGTTGGTCGGTTAGCG
>Ga0182024_10016883_pt1 | contig 13780 bp, 19 predicted proteins | sample P32metaG_FD_120480 | JGI IMG/M metagenome (GOLD analysis project Ga0182024, IMG submission 120480) | Permafrost microbial communities from Stordalen Mire, Sweden - P3-2 metaG (Illumina Assembly) | ecosystem: Environmental > Terrestrial > Soil > Wetlands > Permafrost | place: Sweden: Stordalen... | reverse complement strand
GATCGCTCAGGAGCAGGCGACCTCCCGAGATGATCATCTCCTTCTTCGACGGGATCAAATAGACGCGGTTGGCCTCCACCAACATGCCGTCCTCGACCAGGTGGATGGGCATATCGGTGTGACGCGCCAGGAGCTCGTCCATGAGACTCTTGAAGTCCGGCGAGAGGTGCTGGACGATGACGAACGCCATCCTCGTGTCACGCGGCAAGTTGTCGAAGAACGTCTCGATGGGGTCGAGCCCACCGGCGGAAGCGCCGATGCCAACGACGTGGAATTGAGGTGGGACGTCAAGGGGCGCGAGCATTCTCTGGTTTCTCCGTAACCGGTCGCGACGGGGTTCCTGACTAGCGATCCCGCCCTTAGCAGCGCGCGTGCCGATGAGGCGCGGCCGCTCGCCGCTAGAGTTTTCCCATGTATTTTCGTGCGATGGGCTGTGTCATCCCGCCACACCAGCACAGCCGTGTGGCGATTCTCACAAGCGGTAGACACGCGACTCGCCAAGGAAAACGAGCGCGTTCACTTTTCGTGCTTGGGGGGTATTGACATGAAAAACCGCTGCGTTAATCGTCTTGGCACAGGGTCGACGGGCGGCTTGCTGCGAACGCACGGACCGCGCCTCGACCCCCAGCCAAAGGAGGAGTGACCATGCTTGCCGCGTTGGATGCCGTTCCCGTGCTGGACGGCCTGTTCGATGACGTCATGGGATCTGCGTTCGGGTATGCAACGAAGACGGCGGTCTTCACGCCATCGGTGGATGTCATCGCGAAAGACCACGAACTCGTGTTCCAGGTCGACGTTCCGGGTGTGAGGCAGGAGAACCTCGAGGTCACTCTCGAGAACCACGTCCTGTCGATCAAGGGTTCACGCAAGTACGAAGCCGGCCCAAACGAGCGGCAGATGTTGCTTGGGCGCTCGTACGGTGAATTTTTGCTTCGCTATACGCTCCCCGAGACCGCGGACGGCGAGAGGCTTGCTGCGTATCTGGCCGACGGCGTGCTGACGTTGCGGGTGCCGAAGCATCGGAAGGCGCAGACCCGCAAGATCCAGATCGGCGGCGGCGGTCGTTCCCAGCTCGGTCGATAGATCGTCAACCGTGCGAGCACGGTGAGTCGTCGGTCAACCGTTCGGCGATTGGTCGCACGAGTCGGTGGCAGCAGAGCCCCAGAACGTCGCTGCGAATTGCAGCAGTTGGGTACAGTTCACCTTCACCGGGCCTTCATCTAGAGTGCCTGACGGCTGTCCCGCTGAATTGGTGGCGAGGCACTCCGCATCGCCGTTGCAATTCCAGTGGTAGTACCAGTCGCCGTTGCCACCGCCACCGGAATCCTCGCCGCTGCTACTGCCACCGCTGCTTTCCAACACACCACCGACGTTTCCGCAGTCCGAGGTATCCGTTCACGGCACTTGAAGCGCGCGCATGTTCCCGCGTGGTACGGTTGCGGATCGAGATCGTGAGGGACCTTGGAAGAGTCGCGCGACATTCCGCGGGCGGAAGCGTTCCGCGCCACCTTCGACAATGCGCCCATCGGCAACGCCATCGCTGCGCCGGACGGATCGTGGCAGCGCGTTAACGCGGCGCTCGCCGACCTGCTCGGGTACTCCGTCGAGGAATTGCAGACCACCTCGTGCTTGGCGCACACGTACCCAGGCGATCTTGCGGCGACTCACGAAGCTCCTCGACAGCTGCTCGCCGGTGAGCGCGAGAGCTCCACCCTTGAGAAACGGCTCGTGGCGAAGGATGGACACACAATCTGGGTCCACGTCACCACGCGGGCGCAGCGCGACGCCACTACCGGTGCAAAACAGCTTCTCTCCTACTTTATCGACATCACGGAGCGCAAGAACGCAGACCTCGCATTGATAGCGTCCGAGGTTCGATACCGTCGTCTGTTTGAGTCTGCCAAAGACGGCATCCTGATTCTCGATGCAGACACCGGCCTCGTCGTCGACGTCAATCCGTTCATGACCGAGCTCACGGGCTTCTCGCGCGACGAGTTCCTGGGCAAGCACCTTTGGCAGCTCGGCCCGTTCGAGGATATTGCCGCGTCGAAGGTGTCATTCGCAGAACTGCAAGCCAAAGACTACGTGCGCTACGAGGACCTTCCGCTGAAGACGCATGCCGGGCGCGAGGTCCAGGTCGAGTTCGTCAGCAACGTCTACCTCGTCAACGACCGAAGAGTGATCCAGTGCAATATCCGAGACATCACCGCTCGGAAGTCGGCCGAGACCGAGCGCCGCCTGCTGGAGCGCGCCATTGAAGCCGCGTCGCAGGGGATCGTCATAACGGACCCGACCCGCGCGGATAACCCGGTCATTTACGCGAGCCCTGGTTTCACTCGGCTGACAGGCTACGAGAGCGAGGAGATTGTCGGTCGGAACTGTCGGTTCTTGCAGGGGCCTGGCACTGACCCTGCGCTGCTTTCGACGCTGCGAGCAGCCATTCGAGAAGCACGCGCCTGCGAAGTGGAGTTGCTCAACTTCCGCAAAGACGGCGCCTCCTTTTGGAACAACGTGGCCGTCACGCCGATACGAGCCAGTTCGAACGTCGTGATGTGTACCGGCATAGGCCTCGTCCAGCTCGACGTTCGCTGTCTCAACGGTCAGTTTGCCGCCTTCGGGCATGGCGTCGCGCGCGTTGACCGCAAGGTTCATGACGATCTGCTCGACCTGGCCGGGGTCGGCTTTGACGTTCCCGAGCCCGCTCCCCGCGAGCGTCGTCAGGTCGATGTCGGCCCCGAGCAGCCGGCCGAGCATCTTCTCCATCCCGGTGAGAGTGTCGTTCAAGTTCAGTATTCTCGCATCGAGCACTTGCTGCCAGCTGAAGGTGAGGAGCTGCCGCGTGAGGTCCGTCGCGCGCACAGCAGCCGTCCTGATCTCCTCGATGTCCGCGCGCAGGGGCTCGCCGGGCTTGAGATCGCCTCCGATCATCTCGGCGTAGCTGAGGATCACGGACAAGAGGTTATTGAAATCGTGCGCGACGCCGCCCGCGAGTCGCCCGACAGCCTCCATCTTTTGCGCCTGAAGGAACTGAGCTTCCAAACGCCGCCGAGCCGTTATGTCCGTCTGCACACCGACGAAGTGCGTCACTCGACCATCGGCGTCCCTGATCGACGAATTCGAAGAGGACCGCTGCAAGAGGTTCGTGTGTCGCGAACCTCGCGCAGAGGTGCCCTACGAATCTCGAGAGGCACTCTGCAAGAGGTTCGTGTGTCGTGAACCTCTCGCAGAGGTGCTCCGCCCATTCGTAGGGGACCGCTGCTTGAGGTTCGCGTGTCAGAAACCTCTCGCAGAGATCCTCCATGAACTCGAGGAGGCGCGCTGCGAGAGCTTCGCGCGTCGCGAACCCCTCGCAGAGGCGCTCGACCCATTCGAAGCCTACCGCGGCTCATTCGAAGAGCCGCTCCGCGAGCGGCCGGCGGGTCGGAATCCTCGCGCAGAGACGCTGCCCTCCCCTCGGGAGGACCCCTCTCTCCCTCGCGAGAGTCTCTCGACCTTCTCCTCGAGGCTCCACTCGAACTCCCAGACGGCGAGGGCTCGTCGAAGGCGTCGTGCTCGACGGTTTGCTACCGGTCAGGAGAGGTGGCGCAAAGGGGACGGGCGAGCTCGGGGGCCCTACCAAGGAGGTGCAGCGATCGAATCGCGTTCCTCGCTGGACAAGGGCTGGACGAGCGCGTCGCGAGCCCTGTCGAACCGCCCACGTCCGCGCGAACGGCGATCTACACGGCGCGGTCGTCGAACAGGAACATCTGCGCGTCCTCAGAGCGCGCGTACTTCGGGACGTCCAGAGCGCACGCCTCCCCTTCCGGGCTCGCGAATGCACGCTCCATCGCTGCAAGGTGCCGACGAGGTAGACGTCGGGGGCTCCCCGCGGACTGGCGATAGGTCCCCGGCTAACTTCGTACTTCCGGAGTCCGGGGAGCTTCTTTGCCAGCGGTATGTGCACTCCAAAGTAGTGCTCCTCGAAGGCTTCGGGATTGGCAGGATGCTTGTAGATGACGATCATTTTGGCCATGTCGCTTCTCCGACTCGTTTGAATACCGGGCGCCTCAACACGGTCCACTGGCGTCCACGGACTTTTGCGCCCGCTCTCCCATAAGGACGAAGGTGCGAGGGAGAAACCTGACACGCCGAGCAACGATTTCTCGAGGATCCCGACGCCGGCCTCCCGAAGAGAGAGCATCTACCTGCGCCCACCGAGCGCAGAGGGTAAGTCTCCACGCCACCGAAGCAGACCGACCGGAGATCCCGCAGGAGCCGGAGCGCTTCCTGCACCGCACGGTCATCCAACGCGCGGCGCGGCTGATCTTCATCGACGACACCGGCATCAACCTGTCGATGACGCGGACGCACGCTCGCACGGACTCGCCGGTCGCCGCTGCTCATCTCGTCTCCACATAGGTGGCGGACGGGTCGCTATTGATCCTGCATCGTTGGTGCATGGCTCGAGGCGTGGACGAGCAAGTTCTCGCAACGGCGCATCTTCCGCGCCGGCCGGAGGGTCGAACTCCTTCCCACCTGGGCCAACGGTCAGCCGGCGTTCGGAGTCTACGTGCGCACCGCTTCCGGCGTCCACCCCGCGGCCGGCCTCTTCGTTCTTGGCCTCAGTGGCGACCGGATCTGTGCAATGACTCGCTTCGAGCACAGCGTGCTGGGATGGTTCGGCTTGCCGCCCTCGCTCAGCCGATAGCCGCCGTAATGGGACGCTCCGAGGGAGCGTGCGTCCGCAAGGCTTCTCCTGTCCGCCCCCGAGGTTCGGGCGCGCCCCACTATGGGAGCCCCCTCTCGAATCCGTCCAACATCGCTTTCAATCCCCGCTCGAAGAGCGCATCGAACTCCAGATCGAAATCGCCCAGGTCTCCGACGACCCGCGCGAACGCCGGGTACTTCCCCGATGCCGCCATCCGCGCGAACGCCTCGCCCCGCTCGCGCATCCACTCCTCGTCGCTCATCCCCGTTTCCCCGACCGCGTTCGCCTCCGCCTCGACGTTCACCGCGAGTCCCTGGACGTAGCTGTGCAGAATCACGTGCACGCGCATCTTCTCGCCCGCGTCGAGCTTCGTCTCCTCGAGCGCGCGAAACACCCAGTCGGCGAACGCGATGGCATTCGGGAGCGGCTCGGGGCGCGTGACTTTCATCACCCGCGCGAGCCACGGGTGCTGCCGAAAGACGCGCCACTCGGCGCGAGCCGCGACCTCGAGCTGTGCTCGCCAGCCCTTCGGCGGCGTCGCCGGGAGCGGCTCTCGCGCGAGCGCTGCGTCCGTCATGAAGCGGAGGAGCTCGTCCTTGTTCCGCGCATGCCGGTAGAGCGACATCACCGGTGCGCCCACCTTCGACGCAACGGCGCGGAGTGAGAGCGCGTCCAGCCCCTCCTCGTCCGCGACGCGGATCGCCGCCTCGACGATCCGCACCGTGGTGAGCTCCCGTTCTCTCCCTTCGCGCGCTTCGCGCGAAGCCGCGGCGCGCGGACCCGCGACGATCGACCCGACGCGAGGGACCACCCGGATCACGCCCTGATCGGCAAGAACGCGCAGCGCGCGCGCGGCCGTCGCCATCGCGACCTTCCACCGCTTCGCCACCTCGCGCGTCGAGGGTGCCCGATCCCCTACGGCGATCTCCCCGCGCGCGATCCGCTCGCGAATGTCAGCGGCGACGCGGAGGTATGGGCTCATCGGCGAGCGGTTTATCTCCACGCCTCTGTTCTAGTACAGAAGCGCCGCTATGCTAGTGCACATCGTCATAACTATACAACTTGATCGGATTTGCGCTCGCCATTCGCCGATGAATGCGTACGGTGTACCCATTCGGTTGCCGAGAAGGGCAGGAGCATGAAGAACGTTCTCGTTTCGGGGGCCGGCATCGCGGGCCCCTCGCTCGCTTACTGGCTCGCGCGCCGAGGGCTTCGGTGCACCGTGGTCGAGCGCGCGCCGGCGCTGCGCGTCGGCGGCCAGGCTGTCGACTTCCGCGGACCCGTTCACCGCGCGGTGCTCGAGCAGATGGGGATGTGGGGTCCGATCCATGCCCACCGAACCTCGCCCGGCGACCTCGTTCTCCTCGCGGGCGATGGTTCGCCGCTCGCGACGCTTCCTTCGCTCTTCATGGCCGGGGACGTCGAGATCGTCCGCGGCGATCTCTGCACGCTGATCTATGAGCGGACGCGCGACGCCGTCGAATACCTTTCGGCGATCACGTCACCGCGATCGCCGACCGGCGCGAGGGAGTCGACGTGACGTTGGCGTCCGGGCGACAGGAGACGTTCGACCTCGTCGTCGGCGCCGACGGTCTCCACTCGGGAGTGCGCGCACTCGCGTTCGGCGACGAACGCGGTTTCCTTCGTCATCACGGCTACCGTATTGCGAGCTTCGCGCTCCCCGGCGTCCGCGGACTGCCGCGGAGCGGCGCCGTCGTCTACAGCGTCCCCGGCCGTGCCGTGAGCCTCTCCGCGACGGGCCGCGAGGGCGAAGGTCGCGCGCTCCTTGTCTACGCGGGAGAGGCGCTCGGCGCCGATCGGCGCGACACCGAGGCGCTGAAGCGATCGATCCGCGAAACGTACGCGGGCGTGGGCTGGGAGGTCGCGCGCGTGCTCGAAGCGTTGGACGTCGCCCCCGATCTCTACGTCGACGCGATCGCGACGGTCCACGTCGATCGCTACTTCAAGGGTCGCGTCGCGCTCCTCGGCGATGCGGCCTACGGCGGGACGCTGGGCGGACAGGGAACCCCTCTCGCGATGGTGGGGGCGCATGTCCTCGCCGGCGAGATCTCGCGCGGTGCAGACCTCTCCGCCGCGCTGGCCCGGTATGAAGCCCGGATACGACCCTACGCGACGCGATGCCAGAAAGGGGCGATGAACGCGGGGATGTTCTTCGCGCCCCGTACGCGCTCCGGACTCGCGCTCCGGAACGCCTTCTACGCGGTCCTTTCTACGCGGTTCTTTCGTGGTGTGTTCGAGTGGATGGTGAAGGACGCCGCGACCGATTTCGTCCTGCCCCAGTACGGCTGATGACTCGAGTCGCGGCTTCCCCTGCGGAGATCGCAACCGTTTGAGGAAGACGCTCCAGCGTGTGCCAGTAGTAAGGCAAGTCGCGCACGTAGAATACGGAATCGAGACGCGCCTCCGTATTCGCAAACGGCTGACCGCTCTTCATGAAGGCGTACTCGGCGCGACTGTCATCAACGACCGCGACGTCCCAAGCTCCACGATCGATGCGCACACGGGAAGTGTGGCCGCGCGTGTCTCGACCGAACGCCGAGTAGAGTTCGACGAGGAATGTCTTGGCCTCGTTCAGCGACCCGAAGCGTGAGAACTTAGGGAGGGCCTGTGTTGCCCCCGCAACGTCATATGTGGCGTGGATGTCGGCGTTCTTGGCCGTGGATGCGATGTCAAGGAGCACCCGGCCCGCCTCATCCCGCCAGTTCGCGTCGGCGAGGTGGAAACGGAAGAAGGTGAGCCAGTTACCAAACGCGCACATCAGGCGGTTGTCGGCGTCACTGCGCAAGAAGTAGACGCCTCGCTCTCCTGAGCAACGGACGACCGCGCGGTAGACAACCTGCGTATAGGTGACGCCGAAGGCGCGTGGCAGAAACGCGGGACGCATCCTCTCCATCTCCGCGATCACAACGGACACGTACGCCTCGCCGTTGTGCAGGTCCGGCTCGATGGGCGTAGGGATCGCGCGGCGCATCGTCTCGGGATCGACGGCGAAATTTGCGAGAAAGCAGCGGCGGAAGACTGTCCGCATGGGGAGCGGGTGCTTGGGCATGGAGGCGACCCTCGTCCCCACGCTATAGGGCCGTTCGCCCAGCGCTTCCACGATCACCTATGCGTTCTCCGGCACATCAGGCGCCGGAACGGTAATGTGGACTCGTGGATCGCATCTCCCAAACCGTTCGCCCTGATGGACGTCCGCAAGGCTTCCAGCGGTGGCGGAAGGTCCTCTTTCTTCACTGGGAACTCCCCGTCGAGACGATCCAAAAGAGTCTGCCTCCTGGTCTCGACGTCGACACCTTCGAGGGCCGCGCGTTCGTCGGCGTGGTGCCCTTCACGATGCAAGACGTCGCCCCCTGGTGGTCGCCGTCCGTCCCCGGTGTGTCGAACTTCCATGAGCTAAACGTCCGTACATACGTCCATCGCAACGGGCGAGACCCAGCGGTGTGGTTTTACAGCCTGGATGCGGCGAGTTCGACGGCGGTTCTGGTAGCGTGCGCATTCTGGCATCTGCCGTATTACCGCGCGTCCATGCGTCTCGTGACTGCTGGTGCGGAGGTGAGCTACTCCAGCCGGCGATGGTGGCCCGAACCCCAGCCCGCGGAATTCGTCGCGCGCTACGAGATCGGCGAGCTGGTCGGCCCGAGCCTACCTGGGACACTGGAGCACTTTCTCTGCGAGCGTTACCTGCTCTACGCCAAGCGCGACGATGCCCTATTCGTGGGGCAGGTACATCACAAGCCGTATTCCGTCCATCGCGCGCGGCTGCTCGAACTCCGCGAGTCCATGGTCATCGCGGCGGGCCTCCCTGCGCCCGAGGGCGATCCGCTCGCGCACTACGCACCTGGGGTCGACGTGGACGTGTTCGCGCTTCGAAAGGTCTAGTAGATGCAAGCGAATCCCGCCGTCCCGAAGCGGCGAACAATAAGCTCGCCGGAGACCCGACGCCGAGGGCAACGGCCTTGAGCCCATGACGACCCCCACCCAGCCCATCGTCCAGCGCGTCATCTCGGGCGGTCAGACCGGCGCCGATCGCGGCGGGCTGGATGCGGCCATCGATCTCGGTCTACCCCATGGCGGCTTCTGCCCGAAGGGGCGGCTTGCGGAAGACGGAGTCATCCCGGAGCGCTACCAACTTGAGGAGACCCCGAGCGCCGAGTACGCGGAACGGACCCGAAAGAACGTCGAGGCCGCCGACGCGACCGTCGCGTTCGCCTACGGGCCGCCCACGGGTGGAAGCGCGTTCACTGTCACATGCGCCGAGACCTTGAGCCGTCCCTTTCTCGCGGTCGACCTGAATGCGTCGTCCGCCTTTGGGGCGTGCCTCCTCCTCGACGAATTCGTTAAGCGGCTTCGCCCTCGGACGCTCAACATTGCGGGATCACGGGAGAGCCTCGCGCCCGGTATCGCCAACCGCGTGCGGGAGATCGTTCGACGTGTCGTGTCGGCGGTTTCCCCGTGTGAGCACCTGCGTCCCCTCGAGGACGCGATCCTCGCAGCCGGCGTACCGTTCGCCCCGATCGTCTCCCCGTATGCCGAAAACCATACGACGTGGTTCATGTGCGACGCGACCTTCGACGAGCCGTCGCTCCGGAGGCGGCTGCTCCTGCCGGAGTTCGTGACATACACGGAGTATGACGGTCGCGTCGCCGGCTCCGATGCCACCTTCGCGTGCGCTCGCTGCGACCACGCCATCCTCGGGTGCCACCCTCTCTATGCGGCCCGAGACGTTCGGCGGGTCGGGTAGCTGCAGCGTAGTCGGATGACCAAGAAGCTCCGCGCCATGATTGCCCTCGCCAACATCGTCCCGGAGCTATCCGATCGGAGCGCCATGCCGCTGCTACCTGCGCCGCTCGTCCGTAGCTCCCACGCTCAAGGACGTCACGTCGGACTCTGGATCGAGCCCGAGCACGACATCGTCTTCCAGCCAAGGACGTCGAGCGGGATCGGGACGACTGGAGCGGTGCTCGTCGGGTGGTGAAGGCGTGGAGGCCGCAAACGGCTAGACAGGGGGGACCGCAGTCCGCAGTTGAGCGCGTACGTACTGGAGGCCGTGGTCGAACGAACCAATCACGTGGCAGTCTTGGGCCGTCAGCGCAGCTCGGACATCCGGCTCATCGAAGTCCTTCGTGTTCCTGTTGAGGAAACATGCGCGCGACGGGGCCGCCGCGAGATCAGCAAGCACTGAGGCAAGGACGATTGCATCGGGAAAGGACAGCTCGTAGGTCACCTCCGCCGCCACAGCCGCCCGGAGCACATCTGTGGTGAGCGGAAGCAGCCGGGCGATTCGCAGGAGCGACTCCCGCGCCTCAATGAACCGATCGGCGGCCTCCTGTGTGCTCCTCACAAGCAGCGCTGGCAGCGTGTTAGCCGCTGCCTCCTGAGCGAACGCCTGTGTACGCCCGATCTGGCGCAGCTCGTCCTGAATCTGGCGCTGGAGTTCGCCACGCTCGCCTCGTCGTCGGTCGAGCGTGGTGAACGGCTCGAAGAGGGAGAACGCAGGCAGCACCAGCTCAAGCTCGCCCCGCTCTGCGCTAACGACAAACTCGGCGCAGGCCGCGTACCCCTCCTGCCCAAGCACAATCTCAAGAACGAAGTTGGACTCGGCGTAGACCCTCACGCCGCGACTTCCCGAGCGATCCGGCCACCCGCTAGCGCTTCAACGAGGCCCGTCCCCTGTAGCCGATCGTCAGCCTTGCTCTCCCGAGCAATGTCCTCGAGCCACCAGGCGACCAGCAGCTCAAACGCCCCCTCGTCGATTCGGTCAGGCTGCGACTTCGAACGCTCGAAGTACGACGCCAGGATAGGGGTCGCGTCGATCTCCGTGTCGGGGCGCCCATCCATCGCCGCGCCTGCCCGCCATGTGTAGATCTTGTCCGGAGCCACGATCGCGAATAGCTCGCCTGGCGGAGGGGTGCCATGCGCCATGAGGTTGCGTCGGAAGTGCGTGGCCCACTCCGCGGAGGTCTTCGTCCGCCGCTTGGCTTCGACGACTACCGTGAGCTTCCCTGCTCGGTCGTACGCGGCAAAGTCGTATCGCACGTCGAGAATCGTAGCACGGCCGATGCTGGTGTTGGGCGGACAGTAACAATGAAACGACCGACTCCGATTGCAGCGTCGTAGGTTACGCGGCGATTGGAGCACCACGCAGAGCTACATGCGAAGGGAGTCGGTCGATGAAGACGGATAAGCGATTCGTAGGGCTTGATGTGCACAAGGACACGATCGCCGTTGCAGTGGCGTAGGTCGGTGGAGAAGTTCAGTCGCTCGGGACGATCCCGAACGAGGCAGATGCGGTGCGGAGACTGATTCGTAAGCTCGAGGGTCCCGCCGGTCTTCGCGTTTGCTACGAGGCAGGCCCGTGCGGCTACGTGCTGTACTGGCAATTGGCAAAGCTAGACGTCCACTGCGAGGTGGTGGCGCCCCCTCTCATCCCGATCAAGGCGGGCGATCGAGTGAAGACGGATCCTCGAGATGCGGAGAAGTTGGCGCGCTTGCTACGAGCGGGCGACCTCACACCGGTATGGGTAGATCTCGGTGTGCCCACCTACATGACTGTTCATTGTTTTCCACGCGTCGGCAGGGGCTGTTCTACCGGCCGTGCTGGTGATCGTAAACACGGGATTCTAATACGGGCTAAAGACTTGCGCGACCGAAGACCCCGGCTCCACGGCGTAGCTGATGAGCGGCGTATCGCGAGAGCCATCGCTCACAGCGTGGGGGGTTGGCATGTATTCGTCGTCGAATCGCAGTTCAGGTTTGGAGCGCATGCCTGGAATCCAGCTGAGCAGTCTCCTCCGAGCGGCTGGACGGGTAGACACATGTCGGACTCGATGTCACAAAAGGCGACGCCCACCTCGCAGGCACCCGACGCGCAGGGTCCGCGGGTTGGTGGCATCCGGCACGCGCCACACTGGCAAATGAGCCCCAACGCACATCCCGAAACGGCGGCGTTCTCGGAGCATGAACCGCCGATGTCTTCAGGCTTCGCGCAGGTGCCGAGGCCGCCGTCCGCGGAGAGGCCGCGACATGCGAGGCCCGGCGCGCACGTCTCGGTCGCCACCGCTCCCCAAGGCGTGGGCTCGTCGGAACGTCCGAGCGTTGGCGCCTCAGAGTCGCATCGCTGGCCGCTGTTCACGAAGGACGGGCAGCCGCCGTCCGGGCCGCCCAAAAGCTCGCCGCATGGTCTGGAAAAGCAGTAGTCGTCCACGCAGTAGGGGTCGGACGGAGCCCCCGCGTCGCCGGCGCAGTCGCTATCCGTCGTACATGCAGAAAGGGGCGACCCACTCAGCACGAAATCCGCGCAGCTTGAGCCGCCGTCGACCACTGTTGCGTCGACAGAACCGGGGCCCGCGGCTCCTGCGTCCGACAAGCAGAAGAAGGAGCCGGTGCAGTGTGGAATGTTGTACCAGAGATCGAAGCCGTGACAGGCCTGCGCCTGCAGCGCGCGCAGACAAGCTGCCTCTTCGTTCGGATCATATTCCAGGAGGCCCGCTTCGACAGCTTGCAAAAGCGCCGTGTTTGGATACGCCGGATTGGGCTGCGTGCCGGAAATGGTTCCCGCGGCGCAATCGTACCCGGCAGGGTTCGCACACCCTACATCGTTCCAAGTATCACTTTGGCTAAACGCGGTGATGCATTCGTCCACTTCATACGCTGCCATCGGGGAGCACCGGCTGAAGTAATTGCAGCGGGCTACCGCGACCGCGAAAGGAACCTGAGCGAGCGGCACGCCGCCGTCCAGGACGACTTGAGCAAGCAGCTGGGGTTCCGCTTCGTCGGAGGATGGTTGGCAAACGCTGCCGTCCCGTTTGGGAGTGCTCGCCTCGGAGCCGGCATCATCCGCCTCGCTTTCGAATGCCGCATCCGGATTGTTGTGGCTTCCGCACGACGAAGCGGCCGTAGCCATTGCGGCTGCGTAGACGCAAGCGCAGGTGATGGTCAAGGCTCCGACGGCAATCGACTGCATGCGCAACATCGGGGCGAACTATACGGGGCGCCTTGACTGCCAGCAAACCGAGGCCGGTGAGGTGAAGCGCGTCTGCTGAGCGACATTCAAGCTCCGTCATATCCGTGCCGACGTAGCCAGGCGATCGCGCGCTTGTGGACACGCCGTACGATCTCCTGAAGCTCCCTAGCGCCAGGGGCCGGGGTCGCGGCCAAGAAAGGAAGCCTGTGTCGACTCGACGGGAAGGCGTTCGCGTCTGCCCCCGCTCCGCGGCGACTGGAACGGACGACGAACTCGACCTGGACAAGTTAACCCGGTTGAAGTGGGACGGGGGTACGGCGGGACGCCTCAAGGCCCTGCAAGACGAGCCAGGACGGCACGCGTCTCGCCGCGCCTCTCCGCGAATAGGTTGAGCCTCCGCGCCGACCGATCGCGGGCAGACGCTGCCTACCCCGTCGCGGACGAGACCGGCGAATAGGAAGAACCACGGTACTCTCGGTCCCCGCGCGCCTTCGCGGCGTAGGCCGAAGCGATCGCATGGACCAGTGTGGAGGGCACGGCGACGAAGGGGTGAACGGCCCTTCCGGTGACGAACTCGAGTTCGTCGAGGGCGCGCTTGTTGCTGGGATCGGCCATGGCCAGGTAGAGGCGATCGTCGCGCAGCAGCACCGGCAAGATTCGAAACGCCTCGGCAACCTCGAGCGGCACGACGTCGAGATGGTCGAGCATGATATTCACCTGCCTCAGATCGAGCCCGGGCACCCCGCTCCGTTGTGCGAGCGCGAGCAACGCAAAAAGCTCTGCGTCTTTCGGCGCCTCACGCGGCGAACGCGGCGTCGACGAAGCACCTACCAGCGCGGCCTCGTTCTCTTCCCTCAGCGCTCCAAGCAACTCCCGCGGTACGAGCTTTCGTTGAAGGAGGATCTTGCCGAGCGGCCGCTTCGCGTCGATGGACATAGGGGTGAAGGCTTCCCCAACATAGCGGGGAACGCAGCCCTCCGGGGCATCGATCTTGAGAGAACCGCGGCGCCTCTGAAGTGGGGCCTCCCACTCAGGGCCCACTCAGGGCCCACTCAGGGCCCACTCAGGGCCCACTCAGGGCCCACTCAGGGCCCACTCAGGGCCCACTC
>Ga0182024_10016882_pt1 | contig 13780 bp, 12 predicted proteins | sample P32metaG_FD_120480 | JGI IMG/M metagenome (GOLD analysis project Ga0182024, IMG submission 120480) | Permafrost microbial communities from Stordalen Mire, Sweden - P3-2 metaG (Illumina Assembly) | ecosystem: Environmental > Terrestrial > Soil > Wetlands > Permafrost | place: Sweden: Stordalen... | reverse complement strand
GCGTAGCGCTTGCGAAGCTCCGAGCCGACGCGGCGCTTGAAATCACCGTGCAGCCCGTCGGAGTAAAACGGCGCCGCGTTCCAATCCAACGCCCACGGCTGCGCGGTGCGCGTGCTCTCAGGTTCCGCGCTGTCGCGAGGAAAGAGGTGCACGTGCAGCGCCGGATCCACATTGCCGTAAATCGCATAGTTGATGCGGGCAGCGGCGGTAATCGCCAACAGCACATCGCCGACGACCGCCATGTCGAACAGAAATTGACTGCGCGCCTCAGGGACCAGTGCATTCAAATGCGGCACCACCGGATCGGGCAGCAACAGGCAATATCCGGGCAGCACCTGCCGCTCACCCATGACCACCCAGCCGGAAGGCAGCCTGGCAATCGCCGCCGGCAAGGTGCCTGCGCGGCAGCGCTCGACCAAATCATGAATTGTTGTCATGGCCATTATTTTTCGTGCGCCTGGGCGATTGTTGCGCCATCCACCGGCGGCGCCGAGTTCCCGAAATTTGAACGAATGTACGTGAGCAATGCGGCCGCGTCTTCATCCTTCATCCAGCCGAACAGCAACATCTGGGTGGGATAGCGGCCCGCCGGAATCGTCGCGGGGCGCTTCTGACTCAATACCCACTGCGCGAGCTCTTGCGGGTCACCCGTCACAGCCGCCGATCCGGCCAGACTCGGATACACGTTCGGCACCCCCTCGCCTTTTTCGCGGTGGCAAGAGACGCAGTTTTGCATATATAGGACTGCACCTCGATCGGCGGGATCTGCAGCGGCACCGGCGCTCGTCGCCGCTGTGGGGACCGATGGCTGGCAGGCGCAGACGGTCAAGAGTAATCCGCATGGCAACAGAACTTGCAGCTTGGCTGCCGGTAGTTTCATTGCTAGCCGCGCCAGGTGCGAAACGCACCGGTATCCAAGTGGACGAAATTCGACGCGCGGTAATACCCGACGCCGCCCCGCTTCAATTCCTGCGCGCGCGCCGCCAGATCCGCGCAATCCACACCGGTCATGCGCACGTCAATGGCGCGTCCCTGCATGTGCAAACTGTGCTGCGAGACGCCGCCGCTGCGCTCGTGCAGGCGCTCGTTGGTTTCGGGCGATCGATAGCCTGAGATGACGCTGTACGCGGGCGGCGCGCGAACCTGCGCCGCGACATCGACCAGGTAGTCCAGGAGCTTGGGATCCGTGGCGTGCTTCTCACCGCTGCGAAAATCCCGCAGCAGGACATCGATCGCCGCCAGCGCGTCAGTCACGTACGCGTCATCGCGGAAGTACTCGATTTCCAGTCGCTCGCCGGTATGCAGATTTAGCAGCGCAATTCGCCGAGGCTCAAGGTTTGGATCCGGAGCACTGATCGAGGAGCGCGCCCAGAGTGCCGCCGTGCCCAAGGCTCCCGTTCCCATGAGCATGCGGCGCCGGGAAATCATCCCTGCCCTCCGACCAGCAGCCGGCCATGATCCAGCGCCAGCACGGTGGCGCGCGGGAAGAAATTGAATTCCGACGCCGAGGCCCAGGTGTAGGCGCCCATCACGCGCCCGATGACGAGATCGCCCATGTCGAGCTTGGGCAGCTCCAATTTTTCCCGGATGACATCGATGCTGTCGCAGGTCGGTCCGGCCAGCACCGATGGGAAGGTCTCCGTTCCGGGCAACAGCGCCTCGACCGGAAACACTGAGTGGTCGTACATTTGACCACTGTAGCTGCCGTACAGGCCATCATCCAAGTAGTACCACCAGCGGCCGTCGCGCAGCGCGCGTCCCATCACGGAGGCCACCGCGATCGCCGCGGGGGCAGCGATATAGCGCCCGGGTTCGGCAATCACGCGTACCGCCCGCGGCAATTTGTTGAGCGCCGCTTTGATCGGCGCACAAAACTCTTCGATGGGCATGGCGGACTTCAGGTATGCCACCGGAAATCCGCCGCCGATGTCGAGCATGTGCGGAGAATGTCCCGCCTCGGCCGCGCTTTGCAGCAGTTCGCGACACACGTTGATGGCCCTGACGATCATTCCCGAGTCGGCATTTTGCGAGCCGGTGTGAAACGACAACCCGTCGATTTTGATTTGCAGGTCCGCGGCGAGACGCAACAGATCCGCAACCGCTTCCGGATCGCAGCCGAACTTGCGCGACAGATCGACCTGGGCATCGGGGCTGCGGAAGGAAACACGGATCAGCAGCGATGCGCGGCTGCGATACTTGGTGAACTTTCGCAGCTCATCGGGATTGTCGATGACGAAGCGGGACACGCCAAAGCTCAAGGCCGTGCGGATGTCGCTGTCGCGCTTGATCGGATGGGTGTGGATGCAGCGCTCGGGCTCAACCTTCAAGCGCCGCACCAATTCGACTTCGCCGTTGGTCGCGAGATCGAAAAAAGCGCCTTCCGAATTCAGCGTGGTAATGAGCGATGAGTGCGGCAGCGGCTTCAAGGCGTAGTGCAGATCAACACCCGGCAGCGCCGCTGCCAAGCGGCGGTATTGTTGACGGACGCGTTCGGCATCGATCACGAACAGGGGGGACCCGTAGCGCGCCACCAAATGTTGAATCGCCTCTCGCGAGAAAGGGTCCTGCTTGGGATCGAGCTCCATGCGCTAGCTGACGCTCAGCTCCAAGGAGTCATCGCCCATGCCGCTGGCGCGCTGCAGGCGATCGAGAATCGCCGCCCACCGCTCATCCTGAGGCAGACTTTGCACGAAAATCCTGACGCAGCCAACCCGATCCAAGGTGCGCAAATGGTTGTACAGGTTGTGCGCGTAAGTGTCCGGCTTTTTACCGGCGTTTATCCAGGTCATATGACGTTGGGTTTGCAGTGGCGGCCGCATGGCGAGCACCGCCACTTTCTCGTCCCGCGCCACGATCTCGCCCGCTCGAACCTCGAGGTCGTCCGAGTCCACGATTTCGAGCGGTGTCGATGGCGCATAGTGCACTGCCAGATCGCCCGGAACCCGGGGAGTCGTTCCACCGACCGTAAGGGGACCCACCACCTGCTCGAGCTGCGATCGCGTGATGAATCCCGGACGCATTAGCCGCGCCTGATTATCGAGGCAGGACACGATGGTGGACTCGAGCCCGATGGGCGAATCGCCGCCGTCCAGGATCACCTTGACCGCATCGCCGAGTTCATCGCGCACATGCTCGGGCTTGGTGGGACTCAAGCGTCCATATCGATTGGCGGACGGAGCCGCAATACCGCCCCCAAAGGCATTCAGCAGCTGCTGCGCGATCGGGTGCGAGGGCACGCGAATGCCGATGCTGTCCTGGCCGCCCGTGACGATTTCATTGACGTTTTCCGCCTTGGGCAGAATCAGCGTCAAGGGTCCCGGCCAAAATTTACTGGCCAATGCCTGCGCAACCGGCGGCATATGGGAAACCCAGCGATGCAGGTAGCGCGGATCGTCCAAATGAACGATGACCGGATGATCCGGCGGGCGCCCCTTGACCTCGAAAATCTCGCGCACGGCCGGAGGATTCGACGCATTCGCGCCGAGTCCATAGACGGTCTCGGTCGGAAACACGACCAATTCTCCGGCGCGCAAAGCTTCGACCGCCGTTTCGATGTCTGTCTGTGTAGCTCGTACCACACCCTCATGATATCAAGACTGAGATACGAGCACGGGCTGCTTGGGGTTTAGGGCGACTGTTTTACAGTTGTTAACTGATTTGTAGCAGGAAGGCGACATTGTAGGAACACCAGGTCGAGCCAACGGCCGAACTTGAATCCCACTTCGTGAAAATGCCCTACATTGATGAATCCAAGGCTCTGATGCAGCTTGATCGACGCCGCGTTGTCGGCATCGACGCCCGCGATCATGACGTGCTTCTGCATGGCGGAGGCTCGATTCATCAGCTCGGTGACCAGATTACGGCCTATCCCTAAACCGCGGCAATCCGCGCGAACGTGAACACTATGCTCAACGCTATGCCGGTAGCACGGCCATGCGCGAAACTCTCCGAAGCTTCCGAAACCCGTGATTCCGGATGCATCTCGCGCGACGATCAGCGGGAAGCCGCTCGCGATCTTCGCGTCGTACCACGCTTCGCCGCGCTCGGCAGTCAACTCAAGCTCGGTATAAATGGCTGTGGAGTTGCGGATAACCTCGTTGTAGATCGCCAGAATTTCGGGAAGGTCTTGGCGAGTGGCATCCTTAATCATGCCGATCAATCGAGGTAGGCCGGCGGCTTGGGCAGCGCCTGGAAATCCCGCGGATCGTGCTGCACGATCAGCCGTCCGTGCGTGTTCTTGATGATGGTTTCAATGCGGCTCATCGAGGCGAGCGTGTCCGCGCGATCGACATTATAGACCGGCACGCGCTTGAATAGCCGATTGGTTCGCAGATGGTATAGATCGCCTGACAGAATGACGGTGCCGCTCTTTTGCAATTTCAGCTTCAGAACTTGATGCCCGGGGGTGTGTCCCGGGGTTCTCAAGATCATCACCCTGCCATCGCCGAAAACATCATAGTCGCCCTCAATCGTTTCAGTCTTGGCGGTCTTGTACGCACTCCACGTTTCAGGAAGTACCCCGCCCGGCGGGGGAAGTGTCAGCGCAGCCGCCAGTTCCATCTTGTTCATGATCCAGACCGAGTCGGCGAACTCGTTGGCATTGCCGGTGTGATCCCAATGCAGGTGCGAGAAAGCAATGAAATCGATGTTCTTGGGCGTCAATTTCAAGGATTGCAATTGGGCGATCAGCGTCACCGGCACGGTGACATGCACGCCCGGTGCAGCGTCGCTTCCCTCCTTGGGATAGTTGTAGTGATCGCCCAGGCCTGCGTCCCACAACAAATCACCCTTGGGGTGACGGACCAGAAAACACGGCGCCGCGATCTCACCCGGCTTGCCGTCATATTCGCCCGTATCCGAGAATCCACCCATGTCCTTGAAGGTTGCGTGCCCGCAATCGAGCACGTAAAGCCGCAATTCTGCGACGCTCGCCGTGCAGGGGCGAGCCGCGCTCAAGCCCAGAGCCAAGAGGGCCATCGCCAACCAAGCGCTTGGGTTCGTACTGGCGTTTTTCATGAGACTGGCCCTCCGGAGCCTCTTATACTAGACCATCAATGAGCGAACACGAACACCACTCACACGAAGCCCACGCACAGCACGCGCAGCGCGCGCTGAGTGCCATGGAGCTGCGGGTTCGCGCTTTAGAGACGCTGCTGACTGAAAAGGGCTACATCGATCCTGCGGCTCTCGATGTGCTGATCGATGCGTATCAGACAAAAATCGGGCCCCGCAATGGTGCGCGAGTCGTGGCGCGAGCGTGGTGCGACGCTGAATTTCGCCGCTGGCTGCTCGCCGACGCCACGGCCGCCATCGCATCCGTGGGGTTCACCGGCCGCCAGGGCGAGCACATGGTGGCAGTCGAGAACACACCGCAAGTGCACAACTTGGTGGTGTGCACGCTGTGCAGCTGCTACCCCTGGGCGGTGCTGGGGCTTCCGCCGACCTGGTACAAGAGTGCGCCGTATCGCGCGCGCGCCGTGAAAGATCCGCGCGGCGTTCTGAAAGAATTCGGCGTTGAACTGCCTGAAACCACGCAAATCCGCATCTGGGACTCCACCGCGGAAATCCGTTATCTGGTGTTACCGCAGCGACCGGCGGGCTCCGAGGACTTGAGCGAGCAGCAACTGGCAAATCTCGTCACGCGTGATTCCATGATCGGTACAGGATTGCCCGGCACCGCCTAAGTGAGCTACCACTCTCATGCCGACCTCGGCGGACAAGATGTCCGCGGTGCCATCGTGATGGAACCTGAAGGCGAATTGTTTCACGCTCCCTGGGAGCCGCGGGTCATGGCGCTGGTGGTGGCAATGGGTCCAACGGGGTTATCGAATATCGACATGAACCGCGCGGCACGCGAAACACTCCCCAACTATCGCGATCTCAGCTACTACGAGATCTGGCTGGCGGCGCTTGAAAAATTGTTGCTGCAAAAGGGTGTGCTGAGCGACGCCTCTCCTGCACCGAAACAGGTATTGCGTGCCGAGCTTGTCGCCACGGCAATTAGTAAGGGCACCTCCTTCTCGCGAACGCCGACTCGCCCAGCTCGTTATGCGCTGGGACAACGCGTGCGCACGATCGCCGCGCAACCTGCGCATCACACACGGCTGCCCGCCTATGCGCGGGGCAAAGCAGGCGTCATCGAGCGAGTTCATGGCGCGCACGTATTTCCGGATACCAACGCACGGGGCTTGGGCGAAACCCCGCAGTGGCTGTACACCGTCGCCTTTGATGAAAAGGAGCTGTGGGGCGCGCAAGGACTCAGTCAGCGCTCCACGATCTCGGTGGATGCCTTCGAACCGTACCTCGAGCCGTCATGATGCACGAGGCACTGGCGGGATTGCCGGGAATGCCGCTGGATGCAGACAGCCCGGTTTTCAACGAACCCTGGGAAGCCCGCGCCTTTGCCATGGTGCTGGCACTTCACCAGCGCGGTTTGTTCACCTGGCCGCAATGGGCCGCGGCGTTGTCGCGTCAGATAACCCAAGCCCACGCCACTGGAGATGCGGATCTCGGCGACACCTATTACCAACATTGGCTGCTGGCGCTCGAATCGCTGGTGACAGATCTGCCGCTGCCGGCGTTCAAGGCCTCGCCGCCGCCGTAACCTCCGGCGGATCGAGTGCAGTGCGCGTCCACGTACCGTCCTCCTGCCGGTCCAGTTCGTAGGCAGGCCAATAATGCTTGTCGAGCTTCAAGGTAATGACATCCGTCTGGCCGTTCCAACTGATGGTCTTCAGGCGCAATGAGGCCCGATCGGGTTTACCGCTCACCGCTCTGATGAAGGCGTCGAGATCAGGTGTGGCTTGACCGTTCACTTCCGTGATGCGCCGGCCGGCATACAGACCATAGTGAGTGGCGGGTGAGCCGTAAAAGAAAAACGACACAAACACACCGTAGGGAGCAATTCCGCGCTGCGCCGCCATGGCGCGATGCGGCGCCTGCAGGGTTGCGCCCGCCCAGATGAGCACCCGATCGATGTCGCGGCCGTTCAGGGCCACGGTCTTCATTTGCAGGTTTTTTTCAGCGCCATCGCGCCACACCGTCACGGACACCGTCGGACTCTGCACCGCGCGTTCAACCTCGCGGAAGCGATTCACAACTTTGCCATCAATCGCGAGCAGCAAGTCGCCTGGCTCCAGCAACGCTGCGGCGGGAGAACCGGCGACGAGGCGATTGATGCCGAGTACCTGACGGCGCTGCGGGTTGTGCTCTGCGACGCGCCGCACCCACTCGTCCGGCAATCCCAACTCACGCGCGGCGGCCAAAGACTGCACGTCGAACTCCGCTTCGAAGGAATACAGGGGCCGCCCGTCGGCAACCACACCGATCATCTCGCTGACCAGGTCGGCGGGTATGCCGCGATTGATTTGTTCCAATTCGCGCTGCGATTCGAACGCGAAACTGGACCATAGCGCCAGCACATCGCCTTTTTCATCGGTCAGCACGCCATCGTAATCGCCCGGCGGATTGATCAGGCTGACCGCTTCCAAGTTGCTGTCGCGGAAGCGCAGCGTGCGCGACAAAGGAAATGAGACCACATCGACGCTGGAGATCTGAGTTTTCTGCGAGAGGATTTTGGAGTCGGCGCGCTGGCCGACCACCCAAACATCGTCACCCGCAATTAACGGCCGCGTGACCAACGTCGCTGCGCGAACCGGCGTGTTGCCGATCGACTTCGGATCGTAGGAGACCACGGCGAGATTGTGCAAGGGATGAATGAACACGACCTTGCCCGGCACTTCGACGGTGCCTGCAAAGGTGATGCGCACATCGCCCATCGCCACCGGCACGGTATTGCGATCGATGACCACCAAACCGCGCTGCGCGTCCACGATGACACCGGTCCCGTGATAGTTCTTTTCGGTGACACCGGACGTTGAATAAGGCATGTCGAAATTCACCATCACCAATGACGGCGCCAATCGATCGATTCGCACATCGCCGGTCTTGGCAAACTGGGTGGAGGCGGATTTGGCAATGGGTGGGGAGGGTCCGGAACTGATGCCGATGCAGGGCCAGGTTCCCAAGATGTCGTCCCGCTTGCACTCTCGCGCCGGAAACCAGCGCCTGTCCATGCGAATGACCTTGAGCTGAACCGCACGGGGATCCTCAATAGTGACGTAGCGAACCGGCACTCGCGCACCATCCGCAAGCTCGGCCAGCGCCGCGGCAAATTCTGCGAGGGTTGTGACCGGCTTGCCGTTGAACGAGCTGATCAAGGCGGCGCGCGGAATGCCGGCAGCGCCAAAGACATATCCCGGATTGGCGATATACACGCCCTTGATGGGCACATTGAAATGACGCGCCTGCTGATAGGACAGCGTGTGCACCACCGCCTCGCCGAATTCGATGAATTCATCGGGCGTGATGGCGCTCAAGGACTGCACGTCGAACTCGTGCTGCATCGATTGGCTGCCGCGCTGGACTTCGACTTTCACTCGCTTGCCGACATGATTGTCGAGCACATCCTCGAGCGAGAAAAACTCAGGTATGGGCTTGCCGTCGACGGCCAACAGAATGTCGCCGGGCGCCAAAATCCCGTCGGCACCCGATCCAGGCTGCACGTCGTCAACCACCAGCATGCCGGTCAACTTCGGATACGCTTTGCGCATGCTCGCTTCCGTTTCCGAATCGAGGCCGAGGCGCTTCAGTTCATCGTAGGGCGTGTACTTGAATACGGTTTCGAGCGTGCCGCGCGGCACAGACTTGCCCTCATCGATATATTTCAGCGCGCGCACCACCGCGGTCAGCGGCAAGTAGAAACTCGATGCGGCGCCCGTGGCGCCGCCCGCATTGAGCGCCACCACGCGGCCTTCGATATCGATCACCGGCGAACCGGACGAACCGCCCGAGGTGCTCGACGCCGCCTGGAAATAAAAGGTATTGAAATCGTTGTACTTGCCGTAGCCGTATTCGGGCGCCTCGCGGTCCAGACGCGCCAGTGTGCCCGCGAGAATCGACAGTTGTTCGCCCGCATCGTTGCCGACTACGCGTATTTCGCGGCCGATGACCGCGCCCTGCGGAAACAGCGGCAGCTCAGCCGGTTGGATGAAGTGCAGTTTTGCAGGATCGTAGTGATAGATGCCGAAGTCGTGGATCGGATCGCGGTAAACCGGATACAGCTGCACCTCTTCTCTGTTCAAGAAAATGGCCTGCGCGGTCACTGGCCCGGGGGTTACGACATGCCGATTCGTCAAGATGAGTCCGCGCTTGGCGTCGATGACAAAGCCCGTGGCCTGCGCGGTGGTGTTCCATTCGGTGTCGAAGGCACGCGTGCCGTCGATTTGAATGGTGACCACACCGGTCGCGATTCGCTCCAAAGTCTGCGCCCAATTCGCTGGAGTGCCCGGAATGCCGGGGACGGGGGTGCCGGGGACGGGGGTGCCGGCGGCGGGGGTGGCAGTGGCGGACGGAGCGCTGAATGCGGGTGAGACGGACAATGCAAACAAGGACAAAAGCAGCGAAATGCGGGACATGCCGATCCTAGGAGCCTTCAATGGCCAGGTTGAATGACGATTATGCTGCAGGATCGGACAAGATCAGGAGGCAGCCGGTTCCTCCAGTCAAGCTTTCCAAGTCAAATCAAGCTGCTTTGCAGCGCGTACGTCGTCCAGCCGACGAACAGGCATTGTATGCGGCGCCAGCTTGAGTTTCTCGGGATCATGGCGCATTTCCTCCCGGATGGAGGCCATCGCATCACAAAACCGGTCCAGGTCCTCCTTGGCCTCCGTCTCCGTGGGCTCGATCAGCAAGCACTCGGGTACCAGCAAGGGGAAATAGGTGGTGGGGGCGTGAAAGCCGTAGTCCAGCAGCCGCTTCGCGACATCCATCGCCGAGACGTGGTAGGCCTTGTTTTCCTGCTTCAGGGTGATGATGAATTCGTGGCTGGCGCGACGCTCAGGGTACGCCGCTTCGAAGCCCAAGGCCTGCAGGCGCTTCATCAGGTAATTGGCATTGAGCGCGGCGAACTCCGCGACCCGCACCATGCCTTCGCGGCCCAACAGCCGCATGTAGATGTAGGCACGCAAATTCACGCCGGCGTTGCCCATGAAGCCGGACAAGCGGCCAATGGACTGCGGCAGGTCGCGCTCCGTCAGCCAGGAAAAGCGCGCGCCAACCTTGCCGACAATGGGAAGCGGCAAAAAAGGCTTCAAACGGGCGCTCACGCCCACCGCGCCGGAGCCAGGCCCGCCGCCGCCGTGCGGGGTCGAAAAAGTCTTGTGCAAATTCATGTGAATGACGTCAAAACCCATGTCGCCGGGGCGCACCTTGCCGAGAATGGCGTTCAAGTTGGCCCCGTCGTAGTAAAGAAGGCCGCCGGCATCGTGAACGATGCGTGCAATCTGCACGATCTTGCGTTCGAAGACTCCCAGCGTGGAGGGATTGGTGAGCATGATGCCGGCCGTTGCCGGGCTCACCGCGGCTTTCAATGCCTCGATCTCGACATCGCCGTTCGCATCGCAGGGAATCTCCTTGACGATGCAACCGCACATGGTCGCGGTGGCAGGATTGGTGCCGTGCGCCGCCTGCGGCACGATGATTTCGGTGCGCGCCATATCATTGCGCGCACGATGGTAGGCGCGGATCATCGCGACCCCTGCGAACTCGCCCTGCGCGCCGGCCATCGGCGTCAAGCTGACCGCCGGCATGCCCGTGATTTCCTGCAGCATCTCCTGAAGTTCGTACATGCACGCGAGAAACCCCTGTGGTTCCGGTCCCAGAGGGTGCCTTCCTAAGAACTCCGGCAGCATCGCGAAGCTGTTGCAGGCCTTCGGGTTGTACTTCATGGTGCAAGAACCCAAAGGATAGAAATGCGTGTCGATGGAGAAATTCATCTGCGACAGGCGCGTGTAGTGGCGCACCGCCTGCAACTCGGAAACTTCAGGCAATTGAGCCGGCGTCTTGCGGCGCAGATTCGCCGGCACTTGAGCGGCGCCCGCAACGCGAGGCGGAAACTGCGTGCCGGCGCCGCGTCCGGCCTTGCTCAATTCGAATATCAACGGTTCGCGCAAATTGAGTTCAGTCATGAACAATTCTCGCTAAGCGCGTATCTCGCCGATGCGCTCATCACGTCGGCCAATGCTGACCTATACGATTCGATATCGACGCCGAGTTTGGTTTCGGTCGCACACACGAGCAATGCATGGCCCAATTCCGGATAGCGCTCGCTCAAATCCAGTCCGCCGAGGATTCCCCGGCGAGATAGCGCTGCGAGAACCGCCGCGGGCGGACGATCGAGCAACAACACAGCTTCGTGGAAATGCGGGGCGGTGAAAGCTCTTTTTACGCCCGGGACTTGGGCGAGGGCCGCGATCAGATCTGCGGTGCGCTGCATGCTGGCCTGCGCGACGGCTTCCAAACCCTGCGGCCCGAGAAGACTCATGTAAATCGTGGCGGCCGTCACCATCAATCCCTGGTTGGTGCAGATATTGGAGGTCGCTTTGCTGCGGCGTATGTGCTGTTCTCGCGCCTGCAGCGTCAAACTGAATCCGGGCCGCCCTTCCACATCCACGGTGCGCCCGACGATTCGGCCCGGCATTTGGCGCACATACTGCATGCGTGTCGCCATGAAACCGAAGTACGGACCGCCCGATGCCAGCGGCACGCCCAGCGCCTGTCCCTCGCCGCAGACGATGTCGGCGCCCTGTGCGCCATCCACGGGCGCCCCCCAAAGCGCAGGCGGCTTCAGCAGCGCCAGCGAGGTCGGGTTCACCACCGCAATCAGCATGATCTTGTTCTCGTGCGCCCAATCGGTGAGTGCATCGACCTCCTCCATGCTGCCGAAAAAATTCGGCTGCTGGACCACCAGGGCCGTAAAGTCCTGGCCGCCGTGGGGTTTGAGCGCTTCGAGCAGAGTGCGTCCGGCGGATCGGTCGAAGTCCACCGGCACAAAGTTGATGTCTTGGTTGCCGGCGATGGCCTGCGCCACCTGCGCGTAGGTGGGATTGACCGCTCGCGGCATCAAAATGCGCCGCGAGGTCGAGCTGCGATTGGAACGCACCGCCATCAGGCAGGCTTCAGCCAGCGCCGAGGCACCGTCGTATAACGACGCGTTCGATACCTCCATGCCTGTGAGCGCGCACATCATGGATTGGTATTCATAAATCAGTTGCAATGTGCCCTGACTCGCCTCCGCTTGGTACGGGGTGTACGCGGAATAAAATTCGCCGCGCGTCGCGATCGCCCACACCGGTGCTGGGATGTGATGTTCATACGCCCCGGCGCCGATAAAATTCAACGGCCGTCCATCGATGGCGGCACGCTCGGTCATGAGCCGCCCAATCTCCATTTCGGACAGGGGAGACGGCACGTTGAGAGTCCGGGCGCGAAGCTCGGCGGGGATCTCGTCGAACAGGTCTTCGATGGAGCGCACGCCGATGACTTCCAGCATGCGCGCGATGTCATCGGACGTGTGAGGAATGAATGCCATATGCGTCCTTACTTGGATTCTTCTGCCAGGAACGTCTCGTAGGCGCTCGCGCTCATGAGCGAGTCTGTGGCGGAAGCGCCCGTCTCCAGGCGGAACATCCATCCGGCCCCATAGGGGTCTTCATTGAGCAGCTCTGGCTTGCCGGCTAACGCCCCGTTGTTGGCGATGACTTTGCCCGCCAGCGGACTGTAAACGTCGGATGCGGCCTTGACGGATTCGACGACCGCGCAGGCCTCACCGGCTTTCAACGCGCGGCCGACATCGGGCACCTCGACGAATACCAAATCACCGAGTGCGCTTTGCGCGTGATCGGTGATGCCGATCTCGATCGCGCCATTAGGCGCCTCGCCGTGCACTTGGCGCACCCACTCGTGGCTTTTCGTGTATTTCAGATCGCTTGGTATGTTGTTGCTCACGTTAAAAACCCCTTAGCTAATATCGATCAATGCCTTGCCATGGCGCACGAACGGCGGCTTGACGATGCGCGCCGCGTGCAATTTGCCGCGAATATCAACCTGCACCGCCGGCTGTGAAGTCTTCGGTACCCGCGCCAACGCAATGGAACGATTGAGCGTGGGTGAAAAAGTTCCGCTTGTAACCTCGCCGGAGAGGCCGGCAGTTGTGGCGCCGGCACTCAGCACTTTCTGATGACTGCGCAGCACGCCACGATCCTCGAGCAGCAGCCCGACGAGCTCGCGCCCGGATTCGCGTTGCGCACGCTCCAGTGCTTCGCGGCCGATAAAGTCCCGGTCCTTTGGCTCAAAGGCAACGGTCCATCCTAAGCCGGATTCCAGAGGATGAAAATTCTCATCCATGTCGTTGCCATACAGATTCATGCCGGCTTCCAGTCGCAGCGTATCTCTGGCACCTAAGCCCGCGGGCTTGACGCCCTGCTGCAGCAGCCGACCCCACGCATCGGCGGCTTCCGCCGCAGGGATCATGATTTCGAAGCCATCCTCGCCCGTATAGCCGGTGCGGGCCACGAACCACGATCCGAAAGGAGCGCCGAAGAAGGGTTTCAATTCGAGCACCGCGACCTGCTGCGGCGGCTGCAGCAGCGCCGCGGTCTTGCCCCGCGCATTGGGACCTTGGACGGCGATCATCGCCAATTCCTTGCGCGGGGCCACAGTGACGTCGAAGTCGATGGCGTGCTTGCGGACCCAAACCAGGTCCTTTTCGCGGGTCCCGGCATTCACAACCATGCGATACCAGGTCTCTGACATGTAATAGACGATCAGATCGTCGATCACGCCGCCGTTGGGCAGCAACATGCAGGAATACAGCGCCTTGCCAAAGGTCTTGAGGCGGCCAACGTCGTTGGCCAATAGAAGGCGCAAAAACTCGCGCACG
>Ga0182024_10016881_pt1 | contig 13781 bp, 11 predicted proteins | sample P32metaG_FD_120480 | JGI IMG/M metagenome (GOLD analysis project Ga0182024, IMG submission 120480) | Permafrost microbial communities from Stordalen Mire, Sweden - P3-2 metaG (Illumina Assembly) | ecosystem: Environmental > Terrestrial > Soil > Wetlands > Permafrost | place: Sweden: Stordalen... | reverse complement strand
TCGTACTATCTGGCGACGATTCTTGATGCGGGGCGCGCGTACGCGCTGTTTCGCGCCGACGATCCGCACTATGGGGAACTTGCCGAGCTCACCGTCGATGTTGCGACGCGCTTGCACTATAGCCCGTTGACCAATAACGACGGAGCGTTATGGTACGTGCGGCAAGCGGCGGCGTGGACGGTTAAAAACGACGTCGGCGATGCTGATCGCGCGGCAAAGGCGAACGCATTGCTTGACCGCGCGAACGCGGCCGACGAGGATTCGCAACATATCGCGCGAGCGGCCGAAGACGACGCGGTTGCCGCCGCCGCGGATTTTCGCGGCGATCCGGATGCGCTCGTGCAGGTGATCGTCGCCGACGTGCGCGCGTATCAGCTCACGCGCGATCCGCGCTACCGCGATTTGTTGCTCAAGCATGCCGCCGATGCTCGGCTCTCGTTGGAGCGCGTTCCCGCTCCCGAAGAGCAGGCTATGTTCACGATCTCCGCGCAGGCGGGCAGCGGCCTTCCCGGGTTCGGCGAGCTTGAGGTCGCCGAGGGGAAGACGATCCAAGAGCGTCGCGCGCGCATCCCTGAGCTGCAAGAGATCGGAAGCGTGCATGCGATCGCGCACGGGTTGCGCATGACGCGAACCGCGCCCGCGGACGAGTATTTCGGGAGCTTGGGATTTTCGCCGATGGGGATTGATAACGAGTTACTCCGTATCAATCGCTATCTTGACGTCGGTTGGGGAACGCGTATGGCCAAAGCTTCGTTGCGCGTCGCCGAAGCGATCGAGCACTGGCAGAAGCTTTATCCGCGGGACGCGACGTTGCCGCGGCGTATTGCGGCTTGTTACCAGGTATTGGGGCGCACGGCCGATCCGGAGACGATCGCCGCCGCAACGCGCTTGAAAAGTATGCTTTTAGTGGAGTATGCGGATACAAGTCAAGCGCGGGAGTTGTCTGAAAGCCATTCGTAGCTTACAGCGCTTTATCGGAGGTCAGGACCATTCAAGCGGGCCGATGAAGTGTATTATAATACATAATTCGGTCCGCTTGAATGGTCATGGCCTTCGAGAAAGTGCTGTATGGATAAAGATCTCGCATCATTAGGGCCAGGCGCGGGCAGCAAGGTTGAAGCGCTCAAAATCGGGAGCCGGTATTTGCGCGGCGATCTCGTCGAGCAGCTTGGCAACGAGGCTTCGCATTTGACCGAAGACGGCATTGCGCTCTTGAAGTTTCATGGTTCTTATCAACAAGAGGATCGCGATCAACGCGCCGCGCGCAAAGCCGCCGGGCAGGAAAAGGCGTGGCAGTTCATGGTCCGTTCGCGTATTCCGGGCGGGGAGATGACCTCCGCGCAATATCTCACGCATGATGATATCGCACAACGGTACGGCAACGGAACCGTTCGCCTCACCACGCGCCAAAGCATTCAGCTGCACGGCGTGTTGAAGAAAAATTTGCGTTCGACCATTCGCGAGATTAACGACGCGTTGCTTTCGACGTTAGCTGCGTGCGGCGACGTGAATCGAAACGTGATGGGATGCCCGGCGCCCTTATCAGACCGTGCGGATGCGCGCATCCACGAGACGGTGCATGCGATTATGAAGCATCTCGCGCCGCGCACGCGCGCCTATCACGAGATATGGATCGACGGGCAACGCCTGGATATGGGCAAACAGGCTGAGCCGGAGTGCGAACCGATCTACGGCTCAACGTATCTTCCGCGCAAATTTAAAGTCGGCGTCGCGCACGCGAGCGATAATTGCATCGACGTATTTACGCAAGATATCGGCTTGATCTCCGCGTTAAACGGCGGTCGCCTTGAAGGCTTCACCGTCGTGATCGGCGGCGGTATGGGCATGACGCATAATAAGCCCAATACGTATCCCTTTGCGGCCAAGCCTTTCTGCTTTGTCGAGCCGGAGGACGTGCTGCCGCTCGTTGAAGCGATCGTGACCGTGCAGCGCGATCACGGGGATCGCACGGATCGCAGACACGCGCGCATGAAGTACGTTGTCGCCGAGCGCGGCATCCCGTGGTTTCGCGAGCAAGTCGAGGCTCGTTTGGGGCGTAAGCTCCTCGATCCGCGTCCGATCGTCATAGAAAACGTCGACGATCATCTCGGCAAACATCGGCAAGCGGACGGGCGTTGGTTTTTCGGCCTTTTCATTCAAAGCGGACGCATCAAAGACGAAGGCGATTTTCGTTTGCGCACGGCGTTGCGACGTATCGCTCAAGAAGTGAATCCGGGCATGCGCATTACCGCTCAGCAGAACCTTTTGTTTACCGATCTCACCCAAGAGCAATACGCGCGGATTGAAAGTCTCTTGCGCGAGCACGGCGCGGAGGTTGATCTCGCGCGCTTGGGCGTAGCCCGGTATAGCATGGCCTGCCCCGCCGTGCCCACGTGCGGTTTGGCCGTTGCGGAGGGCGAGCGCGCGCTTCCGGCGTTGTTGGCGCAAATTGAATCGGAACTGGATGCGCTGGGGCTGGGCGATGAGCGCTTGAGCATTCGTATGACCGGATGCCCGAACGGTTGCGCGCGTCCGTATATGGGCGACGTGGGCTTGGTCGGGCGTTCGGCGGGGCTATACGACGTGTTCCTCGGCGGCGATTGGGAGAACACGCATCTCAACGCGCATTTCGCCGGCGGCATTCGGTACGAAAATATCGCGGAGTTCTTGCGTCCGCTCTTGACGAAGTGGAAGGCGGATCGGCTTGCGGGCGAGGCATTCGGGAATTACGCGCATCGAGTCGGCTTCGATGCGTTGCATAGCTTCTGAAAGGGGCGGATGAAATGGCGCGACAAGGGTTCACTGTTGGGTTATTTGTAGCGGAGTATCAGCTTTGACGGACGGACCGCTAGCGGAGACGATCGGGGCCGCGGCCGGCGTTCTTTGCACGTTGAGCTTTGTGCCGCAGGTGTACAAAGTCGTGCGCGTACGTCAGACGGCGGGAATATCGCGCGGCATGTACGCGGTTTTCATCCTGGGCGTGTTGTTGTGGTCTATCTACGGCATGATGATCGGCAGCGTGTCGATCGTTGTTTCCAATCTGGTTACGTTCGTATTGGCGAGCACGGTCCTGATCTTGAAGTTGCGCGCAGGCTAAGCGGTAGGTAGGTTGCCGGGCATCTCGCAGCGGGCAGCGGAAGGTACGCTCATACATCTGTTGTTAGTAGGGGGATTCATTGGTGCATATCTCAGATTCGCTCGTGCATCGACTCGCATGCAAGGCTTCCGCGCTCGGCGCCGTCCTTTCCCTGTGCATGGTCGCAAACGTCGCGGCGGCGGAGTTGCCGCGCGATAACATTGTGCTGAAGACCGCGATTTCCGTCGACCCGGTTGCCAATACCGTCGTTCTGCCGTTGCATGAAGGCAAAGCGAACGGGCAGACGGTTTGGTATATCGTTACCGATTCTTCAGATCGCGACGACGCGCTTGCGCGCGGCGTGCTCTACGCCCCATTGGCGGGCAACGTGGGCGTGACGCAGAACGTCGTGCAAAAAGGCGGCGCGTTGCAGTTCGTCGGAGTGCCGAACTTCGCTCCAAAACGCCTTTTCACGCCGAGCAAGGTCGGTTTCCCGCCTGTCGCGGCGCAGCCCGGCGCTGAGGCGGATAATGCATACTCGCCGTTTATCCGCATCAACGGTTCTTCGACGGTTCTCAACGCTCCGATCGTGGCGACGGGCAATGGTCCCTTTGACGTGATCACGCATACGAACACCGAAGATCGCGTGCTTTCAATTGACCCGCAGAAGAAGACGGTGATGATGTTATTGGCGCACGGCTTCTCCAGCGGTCGCGAGGTGCTCTACATTAGTACGGAGGCTTCCGATCCGGGCGTCGCGACGATTGAACGTGCGACGTACGTTCCGTCTTTGGCCCAGGCCGGCGGAAAAATTCCGCTCATCGTTTTCGAGAACGGGCAGACGGGCGCCGATAATCCGCAAGCGCAAGGGTTGGCGCACGCCGCGCTTGACACGAATCTGAGTCAAGACGCCACGTTGGACAACGCTCCAATGCTTGCGGCTCCGCGAAACATCCTCACGGCGATACCCGCCGGCGCCGCGGCCGCGGCGTATTCGCCGTTGTGGGACGTGCACATCGCGGCTTGGACTCCGCAGGCGATTGCTTCCCATGAGAATCTCTTGCAAAAGGATCAGGCGAACGTCTTTGCGCTCGTAGGCCGCAAGGCGATTACCGGCCCTGAGGGCAAGCCGCTTGGGCCGGTCGGAACGGTGGTGAATTGCCCGGTCGTCGCGGTTTTGGATACTTCGTCGTAGCTAGCGCGGCGGCAATGGAAGCGGTCCGAAATACGGATCGCTTCCATCGCACGGAGTATACGCGAGAAGCGAACCTTTAAGAAACAAACCCTCTGTACGGCGCTGCTTCCTTGAGCGCTGCGGCGAGCGTGCTTACGTGCGTCGCTTCTACGCCGAGAATCGAAGCGGCAACCTTAGCCAAACTGCGATCCGTGAACGAAGCGATAACGGAAAGATAGGTCGTTACCGCGCCTTTTTCAACTCCTTGCGCAAACTTGAGAATATCTGATTCGCTTGCGAGCGTCGGGTAGGCGACTTTCGTCGTTTCCGATGTCGGCGTTTGGCCTGCCGCTTTGATTGCGCCGATCAGCGCATCGCGGTGGGCGATGTGATCGCTCATGAAGCCTTTGGCGACGGCGAGAACGCTGGGCGAAAGCAAGCCGGTTTTCGCGGAGTCTTGGTAGGCCTTGATGCCGGCGCGTTCGAGTGCGAGCGCAACGTTGAGAATTTTGACGTCGCCTTCGCTCGCCTGCGCGGCGGCGGCGATGAACGGGGTGAGCAGGGCGGGACCGAAAGCCGCGAGCGCGGTTCCGGCGCCCAGAAATCGTACGCGAGATATATTCAACAAGGGAACTCCTAAAGGAAGATGAGATGATGCCTTGGGGCGCGACATGATATAAACCGGGACGAATCTCCTCCACCTCTCAAAGGATATGCCTCAGGATAAGACCGACTGCCGCCGCGATCAACGTGATCGCCGTCACGGTAAGCAGGCGAGGCGAACTCAATCGCTGGGCGATGCGCGGGCCGATCTGTCCGCCTATGATACCGCCGAGCGCTAGCGGAAGCGCGAGGTTCCAATCGATGTCGTGCTCGAAATGATGCGCGACGACCCCGACCGGCGAGGTGAGCAAAATCGCGAAGGTTGAAGTCGCTGTGACGGCGTGCGGGTGCATTCCTAGGAACATGAGAGCGGGAATGGCGATAAGGCCGCCGCCGATTCCGAAGAAACTCGAGGAGAAGCCCATGAGTAAGCCCGCTCCGAGCAGGAGCGGGATATTTTCGCAGTATTCGCGAGAATGTTCCCTAGGAGCGGCTCGCTTACGAAGCACGTCGATTGAGAGATAGATGAGCAACGCGCCGTACAACAGATCGAATCCCACGGCCGGAATATAACGAACGAAAATTGCTCCCAACACGCTTGCCGGAATGCCGGTCGCCGAGATAAAGCTCGCAGCGCGCATTTCAACGCGCCGTTGCCGTATGTAAGCGAAAGAAGCGCTAAGCGCATTGGCGAGTACCATTACCAATGCGGCGCCTGAAACGCCGACGGGAGCAACGGCAAAAGCTATGCGTAAAACCGGAACGGCTAAAAAGCCTCCGCCCAAGCCTACGAGCGAACCCAGCATGCCTGCCGCTGCCCCGAGTACGAACAGCTCGAAAAGCGCAAGGGGCGTCACGGCAAGCAAAAAGTGCTTGCTTAGGAGGCGACGCGGCCGATGTAGCGGCGATCTCGCGTGTCGATACGAATAACGTCGTCGACGTTGACGAAAAGCGGTACTTGCACCGTCGCGCCGGTTTCCAATGCGGCGGGCTTGCTGGCGCCGGTAGCGGTGTCGCCTTTGAAGCCGGGATCGGTTGCCGTGACGCGCAGCTCAACATGCGCCGGCAGGTCCACGCTGATCGGCACGCCTTCGTGCGTTTGTACCGCGACCTTCATGCCGTCTTTGAGGAAGTCCGCCGGGTCGCCGATCACCTCGCGTTGCATCGTGATGTTTTCGAACGTCTCGCTATCCATGAAGTGATAGCCGTCGGCGTCGTTGTAGAGCATCTGCATCTCGCGGTTGTCGACGGTCGCGCGCTCCAGTTTCTCACCGGCGCGGAACGTGCGCTCGACGGTCGCTCCGCTCTTCACGTTTTTCATGCGGGTACGGACGAACGCCGAGCCTTTCCCCGGCTTGACGTGCAGGAACTCGATAACCGTCCATAACTGGCCCTCGATGAGAATCGTAACGCCGTTACGGAAATCATTGGACGAAATCATATCCGGGCTGCATTACACGGTGAAAAGTCTGTTTTCCCGCCCCTCGCGCAAGCGCCGGATGTTTTCTCGATGCTTCCAAGCGATGAAAAGGGTCGCGCCTATCCCGAAAAGTATCTTGCTTGGGTCGCCGGCGCCCAACCAGAGCGCCGGAATCGAGAGCGCGCAGGCGATCAGCGAGGCGACCGAAGAATAGCGCGTGAGCCGCACGATCGCAAGCCACGCGAGGCCGCTGACGATAGCCGCTTGCCAGCAGAGCACGATGAGCGCTCCCAGCGCGGTCGCGACGCCCTTTCCGCCCTTACAGCGCAGCCAGGGCGAGAAACAGTGGCCTAGGATCGCCGCCGTTGCGGCGAAGACTTCGCATTGCGGCGCGATCCGCGCTGCGAGCAGGGTAGGGGCCGTCCCTTTGAGGATATCGAGAAGAAGCACGATCGTCCCGCCGACTCTTCCCAATGCGCGTAAGGCGTTGGCCGCGCCGATATTGCCGCTTCCCGATTGCCGGATGTCGGTATGAAAAAAAACGCGCCCGACGATGACGCCGAACGGAATCGAGCCTAGGAGAAAGCTGCCGAAAATCAGGCTAGCCGAGGCAGCGCCGCTCACGACGCCTCTTTGCGTTCGCGCGTGCGTTCGCGGAAATTCAGGGTGAGCGGAACGCCGGAGAAGTCGAAGTTCGCGCGCAAGGTGTTTTCCATGAAACGCTTATATGCGCCCGTCGCGAGATCAGGATCGTTGCAGTGGAAAATAAAGAGCGGCGGATGAGCGGTAACCTGGGCGCAATAATAAATGCGGAATACCTTGCCGCTTTTAGCCGGGGCCGGATGCGTCATTGCTGCGTCGTGAATCACCGCGTTGAGCTGGGCGGTGGGGATGCGCCTATCGAGATTGTCCGCTGTTTTCATCACCAGGGGCATGAGGCCGTTTAAGTGCCGTCCGGTCAAAGCTGAGAGGAACGTCACCGGAGCAAACGTCGCGAAGGGAATGTCGGCATAGATAGCTTGAATTAAGTCGGATTGTTGGAACTCGCCTTGCGCTTGCGCCAGATCCCACTTATTGGCGACGATGATCAGGCCTTTTCGCTCTTCGAGAATGATTCCGGCTAAACGCCGATCCTGCGCGGTGATTCCGCGCATCGAATCGATGAGCATGACGGCGATATCGCAGCGTGCGATCGCCGCGAGCGATCGCAAGGAGGAATAATATTCGATCGAGCCGTGCGCGGTCGAGCGTTTACGGACGCCGGCCGTATCGATGAGGCGCACGCGATGGTCGTTATAATGGAGGACCGTATCGATAGCATCGCGCGTGGTGCCGGGGATCGGCGACACGATCGAGCGTTCTTCGCCCAAGAGCGCATTGAGCAAAGAGCTTTTCCCGACGTTGGGTTGCCCCACCAGCGCCAACGCGAGTTCGCCTTCCGTCGCCGTATGCTCGTCTTGCGCGGGCAAACGTTGCACGATCGCATCGAGCAGGTCGCCCGTGCCTTCGCCGTGCAGCGCGGACACGGCGAAGGGCTCGCCCAGCCCCAAGCGTGCGAATTCTCCGGGGATCTGCAAGCGCACGCGTTCCGATTCGGCTTTGTTCGCGACCAAAAGCACCGGGCGGCGCGTTTTGCGCATGATCATCGCGACCTCCTCGTCGGGAGGGAGCAGCCCGGTGCTCGCGTCTGCCACGAACAAAATCACGTCGGCTTCTCGTGCTGCCGACTCCGCTTGCGCGCGAGTTTGCGCGGCGATGTCGTCGCCGTGCTCTTGCGGGTCGATGCCGGCGGTGTCGACGATGCTGAAGATGCGGTTTTGCCATTGCGCGAGCGCGTAGAGGCGGTCGCGCGTAACGCCGGGCGTATCATCGACGATCGCCAAACGCTTTCCTATGAGGCGATTGAAGAGCGCGCTTTTCCCAACGTTGGGACGCCCGACGACGGCAACGACGGCGGGACGAAGGGAGGCGCCTCGAGCCGTATCGTCGAGAGGGGTTGTCATGGTATCGGGTCCTTCGCCGTGCGGGGGGCGCGTACCGTGCGCGGCGCGAATCATATTTTTCGATGCGTTCGTTTCTTGCGCTTGTCGCGGCGGCATTGCTTGCCTCGTGGAGCGGTACGGCCTTCGCGGCGGTCTCCTCAGGCGGAATCTACGTCGTTTCCTTGCCCAGCGGCGCCGACGTGTGGATTGACGGAATCTATTGCGGGCGTTCTCCCGTGCTTGTCGACGCGCTGCCTCAAGGGCGCCACATGGCGACGCTGACGCGGGCGGGCTGGAACGTGCAGGAAGCCCAAGTCGATGTTTCCGGCGGCGGCGTCGTATTATGGAGCACGAGGCTGTCGGCCGGCGTGCGCGGCTCATCCGAAAAGGCAACCGGGCAAGCCGTCGTGCGGGGCTTGCCGAAAAAGTCGAAGGTGTCGATCGACGGCGCTCCGGAGAGCGAGCTGTACGGGACGGTCGCTCTGGCGGAAGGTACGCACACCGTCACGTTTGCCGGCGCGCATGGTTCCGTGACGCGGACCTTCACCGTTATGCCGGATATGACGAGCGAATTGCTTTTGCGCGAGCAACCCGTAAAGGCTTCGCCCGAGCATGTCGGCGTCATCGCGCCGGCTACGGATTATTTGCCGCCCGAGGCAATCGAGGTGAACGGGAGAACATTGCTTATTCGTTACCAAGGTCACAAGGCAATTGCGAGCTTCGATCGGATTTGGATGCGCGTCGACGGAAAGGTCGTGTCCTACAACAGCGCTCCGACCACGATCAACGGCAAACTCTACCTCCCCGTAGACCTCCTCGATCTCCTCACAAGATAAGACGTACAGTGCTTTATCGGAAGTCAGGACCATTCAAGCGGGGCTTCGAAGTGTACGATGGTACATGAGGGGCGCCGCTTGGATGGTCCTGGCTTTCGAGAAAGTGCTGTATGGCGAATATTTATATTGAAACGTTCGGATGTCAGATGAATGAAGCCGATTCCCAATATATCGCTGATCGCGCGACGGCGGCGGGATACGGGATAACGGCAGATCCGACGAAAGCGGGAATCGTGTTGCTGAACACGTGCACGGTGCGCGATAACGCGGAAACGCGCGCATATGGGCGCATGGGGCAGCTTCGTGCGCTCAAGCTTGCCGATCCCACGGTAAAATTGGTCGTTTGCGGGTGCTTGGCGGAACAGGATCGCGATCGCATGCGAAAGATCGCGCCGCATGTGGACGCCGTTTTCGGCACGAGTATCGAGGATCTCGCGCGTTTGGGCGATACGCTCGCGGCGTGGCGCCCCGATTTCAACGACGACGAGGAATATGCCGACGAACGCGCTTTATTGGAGCACATGGGCGGCAATGCGGCTGATTGCATCGCCGACGCCTTCACGCATTTGCGCGCGTTCGTCACGGTGCAGCGCGGATGTTCGTATTTCTGTACGTTCTGCATCGTACCGCACGTGCGCGGGCGTTTCGATCATCATCCGATGCATACGATCCTCGACGGAGTTCGCGCTCGCATAGCCGAGGGCGCGCGTGAAATCATGTTGGTGGGGCAAACGGTCAACGCGTGGCGCGATCCGGAAAATACCGATTTGGACTTCGGTGATCTCTGCCGGGCCGTCGCGGCGCTTGAAGGGTTGGAGCGCTTGACGTTCATTTCACCGCACCCCAAGGATTTTACCGAGAAGATCGTGCGTGATCTGCAGGATATTCCGCACCTTAATCCGCGCGTGCATCTGCCGTTGCAATCCGGCAGCGATGCGATGTTGCGGCGCATGAATCGTAAATATACGCCGGAGCAGTATCAAGAGAAGGTTGGGTTCTTCCGACGGTATTTGCCGCACTGGGCGATTACCACGGACATTATCGTCGGCTTCCCCGGCGAAACCGAGGAAGATTTTCGCTCGACGCTTGAGTATTGTGCTAACCGCACGTTCTCGCAGGCGTTCATGTTCGTGTACTCTCCGCGTCGCGGCACGCCCGCGGCGGGATGGGAACAGGTTCCCGCGGATATCGCGACCGAGCGTTTCAAACGATTGGTCGCCGCGCAAGATGCGTCTTGCCGCGCGTATCACGAACGCAAGATCGGCACGACGGTGCGCGCTTTGATTCAAGGCGTATCCAGGAAAGATCGCAAGAAGCTCGCCGCGAAATCGCTTGATAACGTGACGATGATCGCGCCGATGCCGCCGGATTACGACGCGCAGTTGTACGCGCGCGAGCCGTGGCTGGACGTGCGCGTGCAGAGCGCTTTCACATGGGGAGGCGTCGGTACGATCGTTCGGCGGGCGCGGCGCTTCGGCGACGAGGGAACAGCGGTTGAACAACCTATTCTTGATTTGGCGGCGTTGTGACGGCGACGACCGACGGCGCTCCTCCCGCGTATACCCCGATGTTCGCGCAATACTTCGGCATCAAGGAACGCTATGCGGACGCGATCGTGCTCATGCGAGTCGGCGACTTCTATGAAGCGTACGGAGACGACGCGGAAACTATCGCGCGGCGATTGCATATCGCGCTCACCTCGAAGGAAGCCGGGTCGGGAAAGCGCTTAGCGATGGCGGGAGTTCCGCATCATGCGCTTGACGTCTATCTGGCTAAACTCGTCGCGCAGCAATGCGTGGTCGCGATCGCCGATCAGCTTGAAGCGCCGATTCCCAATAAGCTCACGCGGCGGGACGTCACGCGCCTGGTGACGCCCGGTACGTTGATCGAGGAACACCTGCTGGAACGCTCGAGCAACAATTACCTCACCGCCCTCACGCAAGAGGGCGAGGCGTTGGGTATCGCGAGCGCGGATATTTCCACAGGCCGGGCTATCGTCACCGCATATAGCGGCGAGGGTTCGCTGGATGAGATGCTAGGGGAATTGTCGCGCTTGGGGCCGGCGGAAATCGTGGCCGACGCGGCGGAAAATATTCGCCGAGCCGTTATCGCGCAAATGCCCGCATTGCGCGTGACCGCGCCGCATATCTGCGCTGTGCAAACGCGCGATCGCGCGATCGTCACGGGTTTCTCGCTGGATGAATCCTTGGCGATGCACCGTGCGCTCGACGCGTTGGGGAATTTCGTACGACGCGCGGGCATCACGGCGGATGAGCTTCTTCGCGCGCCGGATTTTTATCGATCCCGCGCATTTCTATCGTTGGACGCCAACACGCGCAAGCACCTGGACATCGTGAGGACAAGCGGCTCCAATGCTAAGGCCACGTTGCTGGCGACGGTGGATCGCTGCAAAACGGCGATGGGCTCGCGCATGCTTTCGCGCATGCTTTCAGCGCCGCTGGTCGATCGCGTCGCGATTGCGTCGCGGGCCGACCGTGTCCAAACGCTCGTCGGCGACTATGCGGCGCGTGCCGGTTTGCAAGAGGTGCTCGACGGAACGTTTGATTTGGAACGGATCGCGCAAAAGGCGCGATTTCGCCGAGCTACGCCGCGGGATTTGGGTTCGTTGCGACGTACGCTCGCGCTTCTTCCGCCCCTACGGGAAGCATTGCCGCCGGCGCTCGCGTCGTTGGGCGCCTGCATTGCGGATTTGAGCGACATGCTCGCGCTTTTGGAGAAAACCCTTGTCGACGAGCCTCCGATCAGCGTCGCCGAGGGCGGAGTGATTCGTCCGCAGGCTAATCCGGAATTACAGGAATGCGCAAGCGTGCGCGGCAATGCGCGCGATCGCATTGCCGCGCTTGAAGAGCGCGAGCGCCGACGTACCGGCATCAAGACGCTCAAGGTGAAGTATGCGAGCGCCTTCGGATATGCAATCGAGATAAGCAAAAGCAATCTCGCGATGGTTCCCTCGGATTACGTGCGCAAACAAACGCTCACCGGGGCGGAACGTTTCATCACGCAAGAACTCAAGGAGCTGGAGATCGCGATTTCCGACGCGCAATCGCGGCAACTGCGTCTAGAAGAAGCCTTGTACGCGAATCTCTTGGAAAGCGTCGCCCAACGGGTGGAAGAGCTTCTTGTCGCGGCCGATGCCGTCGCTGAGTTGGACGTGTATTGCTCGCTCGCGCAAGTCGCGGGCGAACGCGGGTATGTGCGCCCGCGCTTCTCCGACGACGGCGGCATGCATATCGTCGACGGGCGTCATCCGGTTATGGAGCAGCTTGCCGGCGCCGCGTTCGTGCCGAATGATCTCCATTTGGAAGAAACGTCCTCGCGCTTTATCTTGCTCACCGGCCCGAATATGGGCGGCAAGTCGACATTCTTGCGGCAGGCGGCGTTGCTTACGATCCTCGCGCAGATCGGGTCGTTCGTACCGGCACGTTCGATGACGTCGGGCGTGGTTGAGAGCATCTTCACGCGTATCGGCGCGGGGGACGACCTTGCCTCGGGGCAATCCACGTTTTACGTTGAAATGGCTGAAATGTCGAACATTTTGCGCCGTTGCACGCGTCGCAGCTTGTTGCTCATCGACGAGGTGGGACGGGGCACCGGGACGCTCGACGGTTTGGCGATCGCGCAGGCGGTGTGCGAATATCTTCTCTGCTTGGAAGGGCAGGCGCCGATGACGCTCTTCGCGACGCATTTTCACGAACTCGTCGCATTAGCCGAGGACTGGCCGCTCGCGGCGAACTTCCATGTGACCGCCCTGGACACGGCCTGCAAATCCGGCGCCCCGGTGTTTTCGCATCGCGTCTTACCGGGAAGCACCTCGCGCTCGTTCGGCATCGAGGTTGCCAGGATGGCCGGCCTTCCGGCGGGCGTGGTCGCGCGTGCGCGCGAGATCGCCGAGAGGTTAAGCGGGAAGCCCGTTGCGGACGCGCAGGCTCCGCTGCGGGCGAGGCTCGCCGCGCCGAACCGTCATGAGGAGATGCAATTGCCGTTGGGATTGTAATTGTAGAGGAAATTTAACGGAATCCATTCATGGGCTTGACTTGCGAGCGGGTCTGCGGGAGTATGATTAGCGTATGTCGATCTTCACGACGTACCTCACGGGAATGAGTCTTCCGCCTGTGTTTGAGGAGAGCGATCCCCGTCCGATCGTGTTTGCTCGGCCTTCGGCTCTGGAATTCTTCTACCGTAGACTTGTTCGCTTGTTTCCGAACAAATAGACCGGGCTCTCCTGGCCCGGGGTCCCAAGAGCGGGGGCGCGCCTCGGTTATAAAGAGGCGCCTTTCCCAGGGGAGACTCAGCGCTTTCCGGTAGCATCGGCATACGATGAGCAAGGGATCGCGCATTCTCGTGGTTGACGATGAGCGCCATATTCGCGAGTTGCTGGAGATCGGCTTGAGCGATGAGGGGTATGAGGCGTTCTCCGCGCCGGACGGCCAGGCGGGGTTGCAGCTCGTACGCGAGCGCAACCCCGATCTCATCATCTTAGACGTGATGATGCCCAAGATCGACGGCGTCGCGTTGCTCCCGATGCTGCGGCACTTGACCGAAGCGCCGATTATCATGCTCAGCGCCAGGGGCGAAACAATCGACAAGGTCGCCGCGCTCTTACACGGCGCCGATGATTATCTTGCCAAGCCGTTTGAGATGATGGAATTGACGGCGCGCATTGAGACGG
>Ga0182024_10016880_pt1 | contig 13781 bp, 9 predicted proteins | sample P32metaG_FD_120480 | JGI IMG/M metagenome (GOLD analysis project Ga0182024, IMG submission 120480) | Permafrost microbial communities from Stordalen Mire, Sweden - P3-2 metaG (Illumina Assembly) | ecosystem: Environmental > Terrestrial > Soil > Wetlands > Permafrost | place: Sweden: Stordalen... | reverse complement strand
TTCTATATGTCGCCGATCGATCCCGAGGGCAACAACTGGCTCATCTACATCCTCAAGAACAAGCTCAAGGACTTCCAGATCCTTGGCCTGCGGGCCGCTCCGAAGAACATGCGCGGAATGAATGCCGCAAGGCCGGTCCCGGCAGGCGAACTCACCACCTAACGCCAATTGGCCGCCAGTTTTTATTGCGGCAGCAGCGGGCTTATGCGCCAACCAGGACGCGCCCGTAGCGCTTCTCCACGTACTCGTCCAGGATTACCTGAAACTCCTCGACGATTCGGTTGCCCTTCAGCGTCGTGAACAGCTTGCCATCCACATACACCGGCGCCTTTGGCTCCTCGAACGTCCCCGGCAGCGAGATACCGATGTTCGCATGCTTCGACTCGCCCGGCCCGTTCACCACACATCCCATCACCGCAAGCTTCAACTCCTCGACGCCCGCATACCGCTTCTTCCACTCCGGCATCTGCTCGACCAGATAGGCCTGAATTCGTTCTGCCAGTTCCTGGAAGTAAGTCGAAGTCGTGCGACCGCATCCGGGGCAACTCGTCACCTGCGGCATAAAGCTGCGAATTCCCAGCGACTGCAGAATCTGCTGCGCGCACCTCACCTCTTCACTGCGATCGCCGCCCGGCGTCGGTGTCAGGCTCACGCGAATCGTATCGCCAATGCCGGCAAGCAGCAACGGGCTCAGGCCGGCTGTCGAAGCCACCACGCCCTTCATGCCCATGCCGGCCTCGGTCAGCCCAAGGTGCAGCGCGTAGTCGCACCGCGACGCCAGTTCGGTATACACGTCGATCAAATCGCGTACGCCGGAAACTTTAGCGCTCAAAATAATCTGATCGCGCCTCAGCCCATAACGTTCCGCCGCCGCCGCATTATCCAGCGCCGACACCACCATCGCCTCCATCATCACGTCGCGAGCTGGAAGGGGATCGGCGGTCTTCGAATTGTCGTCCATCATCTTCGTCAGCAACGCCTGGTCCAGCGAGCCCCAGTTCACGCCGATCCGCACCGGCTTCTGGTACTCCACCGCAACCTCGACCATGGTGCGGAAGTTGTCGTCGTCCTTGCGCCCGATCGAGACGTTGCCGGGGTTGATACGGTACTTCGACAGCGCGCGCGCACACTCCGGATAGTTGCGCAGCAACTGGTGCCCGTTGTAGTGGAAGTCGCCGATAATCGGTGTCTCCCAGCCCTTTGCCCGGATGCCGTCGACGATATGCGGCACAGCCTTCGCGGCCGCGTCGTTGTTGACCGTCACTCGCACCAGCTCTGAACCGGAACGTGCCAGGGCGGCGATCTGTTGTACCGTGGATTCAACATCGGCGGTGTCCGTGTTGGTCATCGACTGCACCACAACGGGCGCATCTGACCCCACCACGACCGACCCAATCTTCACCGAAACTGCACGTCGACGCTCGATCTCAGGCATAGATTCTCCAAGACTAGTTTACCAGTTACACTAGTTCAGAGGCCCGGTAGCTCAGTTGCATAGAGCAGCGCACTCCTAACGCGAAGGTCGGCGGTTGGAATCCGCCCCGGGCCACCAAATCCAATCACAGCAACCAGATACCTCCGCAGAACCATGCGCTACGCGTGCGCCAGACTCTCCGGAGTCACCATCTTATGTTCCACGTAGTTGTACGGCGGTACGGTCTGTCCGCGCAGGATGGACAGGCCAAGATGGACCAGGCTCGGGCCATAGGACCCGGCCTCGTGCGAGACGGACCCAATCAGCGGCGAGGACGCTTTGCTCATCTCATCGACCACCTCTGCAATGCAGTCCTGGCCCACGATGGCGACATGCTTCTCGCGCTTTCGGTCGCGCACCGCGTCCAGTGCGCCCAGCGCGCTGGTATCCGTGGCGGCGGCGATCAGGATGTGCCGGTCGCGCGGATGGCGATCGAGAAAGTCCGAGATCAGCTTTCTGCTCCGGTCGCGCATTCCGCGTCCATCCATCCTCACAAAGCACTCAACCGGCAGATCGGGAATCCCACCGCGCACACCTTCGAAGGCACCCGTGATTCGGCTCTGCACCAGCAGGCCCGCCTCGGGCAGATCAAGCCCCAGCACCCAATCGACGCTGCCGCCCCATGTTTTCAGAGCATGTGCCGCGAGCACCTCGCCTGCCTCGAGCCCGACCCTGTAGTTGTCTACCCCGAAGTACGTCGCATGGGGATGAGGGATGTCGATCGCAATCATCGGGATCTTGGCTGCAGCAATCTTGTCGGCAATCACAGGCGCAGCCTCCTGCTCGATCTGAAACTCGATCACCAGATCCACGCGATTCTTCACAAACTCTTCCGCGTTGCGCATTGCGGTCGCAGCGTCGTAGCAGTTGTCCAGAATGATAAGGTCGACGCCGACTGAGGCTGCCGCAGACTTCAGGCTCTCCGTCACTTCCACGGAAAACGGCATGTCCACACTCTGCCCGCCAAAGCCAAAGCGCAGTTTCTTGGGCCGTGACACCTGGCGGTAGAGTCCGTCCGGCGATTGCGCGAGGTAACCGCGATGCACGTATGTCTTCAGCACCCGATACACGGTTGTTTTGGATATCTTGGTCTGTCGATGGATGGCCTCGAGCGTCATCGGCTGGTTTTCAGCCTGCAGCAGTTCGAGGATGTCGAGCGCCTTGGAGAGGACGGGAATCAGATAGAGGCGCCGGGATTTACGCAGTGTCATGAATGGGTTACCAGTAGGACAGCCCCATTATGCGACATTCTGGCCGATGTTTCACTATTGGAATTCACAAAAACAATAGATTTCTTGCCAGGAATCCTTCTTTCCGTATTTGGCCAGCTGCGATTACCACGGTTCGCGTCGATTCTGCGGCGTTTTCTGCGCAAGTGTGCCATCCTAAGAGGATAAGGAGATACCTTGGCTGCAATCAGCGAAATCGCGGAGCTTGTCGGCGCACTGGCATCCCCCGCGGCTTATGAGATCCTCCGTGTATCCAGCATTGAAGCGGCAACGCCCGTCGCCCTGGTCTTTGCCACGGACGCTGCCACACTCGCTGTGGCGATGAACTCTCCCGCTGGCGCCATCCTGACCCGCCCAGAACTCATAAGAACGGCGCCCGATCCGTCCGATCCCCGCCTGCTCCCGGTTGCCGATCCCCGCTATGCATTTGCGCTCGCCGCCCGCCTCCTGCGATCCCGGGAGCTTGCCCAGGGACAAGGTGGCGAGTCCTCAGGCGATCCGACAGCCAGCATTCATCCCACGGCCGCCCTCGGTGAAGGCGTCCGGCTTGGTGAACGCACGAGCATTGGTCCACACGTCGTCGTTGGAGACCGAGTTGAACTCGGCAACGACTGCACCATCCTCGCCAACGTCACCATCTACTCGGGCACTGTATTGGGGCAACGTGTAACCGTGCAGGCGGGCGCTGTTCTCGGATCCACAGGCTTCGGCTACGCGCGCAATTCCGCCACGGGGGAATACATCGCTTTTCCTCAGCAAGGCACACTGGTGATCGAAGACGACGTCGAGATCGGAGCCAACACCACAATCGATCGCGGAGCACTCGGCGAGACTCGCATTGGCGCCGGAACGAAGATCGACAACCTGGTTCATATCGCCCACAACTGCGTCCTCGGGCGCAACGTGATCATTGCTGCGCAGACGGGAATCTCCGGCTCCAGCATCATCGAGGACGGTGCGATTCTCGGCGGCCAGGTCGGACTCGGCGAACACGCCCACGTCGGCCCCGGCGTCATCCTCGGCGGCGGCGCGGGCGTTCTCAGCCACAAAAAGGTTCGCGGGCCTGGTCAGGTCTTTTGGGGCCGTCCAGCGCGGCCGCTCAAGCAATACCTGCGCGACCTGGCCCGCCTCAGCCGCAGCTGACACCCAAGCATCATGGCGATCGTTGTCATCGGCGGACACTCACAGAACATCGGCAAAGCCAGCGTCGTCTGCGCGCTGATCTCAATCATGGCGGAACATCGCTGCACCGCAATCAAGATCACCCACTTTGGCCATGGCGTCTGCTCGGCGAATGCGAGTCGCATTTGTAGCGCGAAAGCTGGCGACGATACCTGCGATCCGCTGACCCGCCTGGATCAATTTGCGTCGTCCGTCGCCGCATCCATATACGCAACGTCGAGCGCCGTCCCTTGAACCGCCACGTATTCATTGTCGATCTCGGAGCCGTCAACTGTGCTGAAGATATGCACCTGGCCACCGTATGCGGTGTAGACCTTATTGAAACTCTGCACCCAGCACAGACCCGTCAGGCTGCCATAGTAATACTGGTCATCATTCTGGTTGGGGTACTGCACCGTAACCGCCGCAACACCGCCGCCGGCCTGATTGATCGCAGGAACAATCTGCGGTGTAAGCGTTGATCCACCCAGCGGAACCATGGTGAGGCAGTTGTAATTCGCAGCTTGAGTTGTGTTGCCTGCCGCAAATAGCTTCTGGCGCTCCCCAGTAGAGCAAAACTGCGATCCAATCCACAAGGTGTTGTTGTCCGCGAACAGCATCTTGGAGTGGCTTCCGTCCGAGATGGAATACTGTCCCGTGATCGTGTTCGTCGCCTGGTCTATCGTGGTCAGGACGCCCGCGAACAGCCCGTCCGGCTGCAGTTGCTGGCCCGCTATGTACATCGTAGTTCCATCGGAGAGCGCTACAGTGACGCCGCCCGGTATGGCTACATTGGGGGGATTCAACTGCGGAGGTATGTACCCTGTATAAGGTGGCTGACCCGTTCCCACGGCGATATTGTTTTCGTTCAGCGGTCCCTGCTGCAGAAGGGTCAGGCTCGCCGTTTTTCCACCGCACTCTGGCCCGCAGTTCATCACAGACGCCGTTGTTCCATCGAGGGAGAAGTAGACGCCTGCAGGCTGGTCATAAGTGCCGGGAACCTGAACGACACAGTAAACAGGCAGCAAAGCAGGTTCACAATCCGCCGAACCCGTCGCCTGAATGGCAGCCTGTTGCGTCGGGTACTGATTCTGGTTCAGCTTGAAGATCCGGTAGAGCACGTTGGAGTTGTGCACCATCGCGAGCGCGACCGTGTCTCCCTTGTTCACGACAATTTTGTAAACATTCGGCAGGTTCAGCGCAAAGCTGCGTCCGGTCAGATTGTCGATGACCTCAAGGACGCCTGCAGCCTCCTCCGCCCCATAGTAGTGGTTGAAGTTTGGAGGAACCGCCACCGAACTGGAGCCCGACTCAAACGAGCCAACCGAGCCGGAAGAGGCCTCTGTCGAATAGTTGATGGCGGTCAGGCTGCCGTCGCTATTCGAATAGACGTATCCGTGCAACTCCGCCGGAAAATTCAGGATGGTGCCGGGATAGCCCGAAGAGTACCCGCTGATGGAAAAAAAAGGAATCGTGTTCTGGATATTGCTCCGGATGTCGCGGTACGCGTCGACGATCTGCAGACTCCCATTGCTGCCGTTCGCGGTCACGCCAATCATCACCCGCTGGGCGAGCTTGCTTGGCGGAACAGGACGGCCCGCATAGGTATATTCCGGAAACTTGTAGTAGTAGTAGCTCGCGGAGTGGCAGGAGCTGATTCCGAGCGTGGTCACAGCAAGCAACAGCCCGCAGATAATCTGCAATCCGAGGCCAACGCCCTGCAACAGCCTTTCCGGTTTTGACGCGGCTTGAATCGAGGGACCTTCCGACAACGCGCTGGGGAACGGCTGGGCGCCGGACCCGCGGACAAAGAGACTTCGATTCTTCAACGTGGACAACTCCAACCTTCGTCGTGCGAGGAAATTTCCGTGGACCTGCATCTCTAGTATACCAAAGGAAGCGCACTTATAAGTTGTAGCCGGGACGGTTTGGTATTGCCCTCAACGCGGCTTAGGATGAAGCCTTAGCTCGGGAAAACCGCGGCAAGAGAGATGCACGATTGAGCACTGCACAGACAACGACTGCACCCGCGAAAGGCAACATGCTGGATCAGATCTTTGTGGGCGCCCGTGTGCTCTGCGACGGCGCCATGGGCACAATGCTCTTTGGCCACGGCAACTTTACCGGTCGCTGCTGCGACGAACTTAATCTCTCGCAACCGGAGCGGGTTGCTTCGGTCCACGCCGACTATCTGCGCGCCGGAGCCAGGATCATCGAAACCAACACATTCGGCGGCAATGCATTTCGCCTGGACCAACACGGCCTCCGCCACAAGCTGCGTGAGATCAACCTGGCAGGTGTCCAGGTCGCAAGGCAGTCCGTGCAGCAGGCCGCAGAAAATGCGTATGTCGCGGGCGCCGTCGGACCGCTCGGCGTACGGCTCGATCCGCTTGGCAGCGTTAGTCTCCGCGAAGCCCACACCGCATTCACCGATCAGATTCGGGCGCTCGCGGAGGGCGGCCTCGGTGTCGGCGTTGACCTGCTGATGATTGAAACCATGACTTCGCTGGCGGAGGCCACCGCCGCGATCCATGCTGCCAGGGACGTCGTCCCGGAGTTGCGCATGGTTGTCATGATGACGGTCGGCCCCAGCGGTAGCTGCCTGGATGGTGCATCTCCGGAGACGGCTGCGGCACGGCTCACTGAGTTAGGCGCTGACGCGATCGGGTGCAACTGCTCAGACGGGCCAGCGGTTGTGCTAAGCGTCATCGAACGGATGCGCGCCGCGACGCACTTGCCGCTTGCCGCGATGCCAAATTCCGGCTTGCCGCTCGCAGCCGAGGGTCGCAATCTCTATGCGGTCTCGCCCCAGGATATGGCTGGCTACGCGCGCAGATTTCTCCAGGCCGGAGCCAGTCTGATCGGCGGATGCTGCGGCACAACGCCCGAGCACATCCAGGTGATGAGCGTCGCCTTGCGAGACTTTCAAGCCCACATCTTCGCCGCGAACAAGAAGGGAACAGAGGTTTAGGGGTTTTCGAGCTTCGTCACACAAAATTCGGGATAGACTGTTGATTGCAGCGAGTGAGCGGAATGGCTGGTTTCGAGAAAAAATTAGCGCAGCTGGAGACCGTGGTGGAACGGCTCGAGCGCGGAGATCTTTCGCTCGATGAGTCAGTGCGCCTGTTCGAGGAAGGCATGAAGCTGTCGCAGGCCTGCAGGGAAGATCTGGAGCAGGCTGAGGGACGAATCCAGGTGCTGGTGGAGACCAAGGGCGGCAGGATGCAGGTGGCGGAGTTGGAAGTGGAGGAGGACTTCGAGGCCGAGGCGGATGACGACGAGGACGGAGATGAGGAGCAAGTCGAGCGATAAACGGCTTCATTGAAGCGCTCGACGCCGGACGGGCGTTGGAGGAACTCCATCGACGGTCCGTTTCCGAATACTGGTTTAATTGCCGAGCCCCGGGAACGGAAATCGCAGCGCGGTTTTTCCTCAGCGACAGGCTGAACGCGTCGTTCAGATTTCCAGTTTGCGACCTGTTTCGGTAACATAAGATCAGACATGCTGTGCGGCTATCGGCCTGCGGCAACGAAACTCTGCTAAGACGAGTTTTCCATATATACTGGTAAGTACCGAATTGTTCAGTTTTGTCTCTGTCGCTGCCGAGTTTGCTTTGGCGGACGTGTCGATTCCGCACAGGATCAATCTCTGGCGCCGAAGCTGCATACCCCAAGTGTCCGTTCCGGCCGCGAAACGTAGTCCCTTCAACTGGAAGGTTGCCATGAATACATCAGAGTTCCGCCAACGCATTCCTGACCCACAAGGGCTCTATCATCCACGGAATGAGCACGATGCCTGCGGTATGGGCTTGGTCGCGAGTATCCGTGGCGAAAAGAGCCACGAGATCATCCGCAAGGGGCTCGAGGTCCTCATCAACCTGACGCACCGCGGTGCCGCCGGGTGCGATCCGGAGACGGGCGACGGTGCCGGCATTCTGATTCAGATTCCCCACGACTTTTTTGCGCAGGAGTGCGGCAAGCTGGGAATGAAGCTGGGTGACCCCGGTTCGTATGCAGCGGCGATGGTCTTCCTGCCGGTAGACAAGCACAGCCGCTTGCGGTGCGAAGGCGTGCTGGAGCGCACGGTGCAGGCGGAGGGCCTGAAGCTGCTGGGCTGGCGCGATACGCCAGTGAACGGCGACCTGATCGGCCGCGAAGCCCGCGCCTCCCAGCCCTACATCGAACAGTTGTTTGTCGGCCGCCCCGACGGCATGGACGAAGACGCCTTTGAGCGCCTCTTGTACATTGTGCGCCGACGGACCGAAAACGAGATTGCCGGGTCGGACATCGAGGACAAAGGCGACTTTTTCATTCCCTCCTTCTCCTGCCGCACCATCGTCTACAAGGGCCTGATGCTGGCTCCGCAGATTGAGAAGTTCTACTTCGAACTCGCGAATCCTCTCGTCAAGAGCGCAATCTGTCTCGTCCATCAACGTTTTTCGACCAATACTTTTCCTAGCTGGAAGCTCGCGCACCCTTACCGTTACATCTGCCACAACGGCGAAATCAACACTATCCGCGGCAACATCAGCTGGATGAACGCGCGCCAGTCTGTGCTGCAGAGTCCGCTGTACAACGGGCAGATCGACAAGCTCTATCCCGTAATCACGCCCGGCGGAAGCGACTCGGCCGCGCTCGACAATGCCGTTGAGTTCATGTTCCAGTCCGGCCGATCGCTGGCGCACGTCATGGCCATGCTCATCCCCGAAGCCTGGTCGGGCAATCCTGACATGGACGAGGAGAAGCGCGCGTTCTACGAGTACCACGCGTCGCTGATGGAGCCGTGGGACGGGCCGGCGGCGGTGGCATTCACCGATGGCCGTTTTGTGGGCGCGACGCTGGACCGAAACGGTCTACGGCCAGGCCGCTACATCGTCACCAAGGATGACCTGGTGGTTCTGGCCTCCGAGGCAGGTGTGATCGAAGTGCCTGCAGAGGATGTGCGCAAGAAGGGCAGGCTGCAGCCAGGACGCATGTTCCTGGTGGATACGTTTGAGCACCGCATCATCTCCGATGCGGAGATCAAGAAGACGCTGGCTGGACGACAGCCCTACGCCGAGTGGCTGAAGGAACAACAGGTCTCGCTGAGTCAGTTGCCGGAGCCCTGGCGCGTGATCTCGTCGGACCCTGAGACGCTGCTGCGCCGCCAGCGCGCCTCCGGTTACAGCGAGGAGGACCTCCGCGTTCTGCTGGGTCCGATGGGCGCCAAGGGTGAGGAGCCGATCGGCTCCATGGGCACCGATGTGCCGCTGGCCTGCCTCTCCGACCGGCCGCAACAGTTGTTCAGCTACTTCAAGCAACTGTTCGCGCAGGTGACGAATCCGCCTATCGATCCCATTCGCGAAGAGATGGTGATGTCGCTGATCAGCTACATCGGCACCGAGCGCAACATCCTCGACGAGTTGCCGGAGAACTGCCACACGCTGAAGCTTCCACACCCGATCCTGACCAACCGCGACCTGGAGAAGCTGCGTCGCGTCTCGTCCGGCGATCTGCTGGCGACGACCCTAGCAACGTTGTTCCGCGCCGAGGATGGAGAAGCCGGCCTCAAGCACGCCCTCGACGATCTCAGCCAGCGCGCTGCGTACGCGGTTGCCTCCGGCTACACGCTTCTCATCCTCTCCGACCGTGGCGTCAACGCGACGCTTGCTCCGATCCCGAGCCTGCTGGCCATGGCCGCGGTGCACAACCGCCTGGTGCGCGACAAGACGCGTACGCAAGTGGCGCTGATCATCGAGAGCGCAGAGCCGCGCGAAGTGATGCACTTCGCTTTGCTGATCGGATACGGCGCAAGCGCGATCAACCCGTACCTGGCGTTTGAGACGCTGCACGACCTCAAGCGGCGTGGCCTCATGCCGGACGACGTCAGCGGGGAGTACGCGGAGAAGAACTTCATCAAGGGAATTAACAAGGGTCTGCTGAAGACCTTCTCAAAAATGGGCATCAGCACCCTGCAAAGCTATCGCGGCGCGCAGGTCTTCGAAGCCGTTGGCTTGAATCAATCCTTGATCGACTCATACTTCGCCGGCACGGCGTCACGCATCGAGGGTGTAGGGCTCGACGTGCTTGCCCGCGAGGCGCAACTGAAGCACGCGTTCGCGTTCCAGCCGCTGACCGAGTCGGAGACCGATCTTGCAGTCGGCGGCCAGTACCAGTATCGCGAGGGCGGCGAATATCATCTGCTCAATCCGGCGACGATCAGCAAGCTGCAAATGGCAGTCCGGCAGAACAATCCGGCGACCTTCCAGGAATACACCGACCTGGTTGATGAGCAGAGCAAGCATCTGTGTACGCTGCGCGGGTTGATGCAGTTGAAGTACGCCGAGAAGCCTGTACCGATCGACGAAGTCGAGCCAGCCAAGGACATTGTCAAGCGCTTCACCACAGGCGCCATGAGCTTCGGCTCCATCAGCAAAGAGGCGCACGAGACCCTTGCCATTGCCATGAACCGCATCGGCGGCATGTCCAACACCGGCGAGGGCGGCGAAGATGAAGCACGCTTCAAGCGCGACGCGAACGGCGACCTGCGGCGCAGCGCGGTGAAGCAGGTGGCGAGTGGCCGCTTCGGCGTCACGACGAACTATCTGGTGAACGCGGACGAACTCCAGATCAAGATGGCGCAGGGAGCGAAGCCCGGCGAAGGTGGCCAGTTGCCCGGACACAAGGTGGACGAGATCATCGCGAAGCTGCGGTACTCGATCCCCGGCGTGGGGTTGACCTCGCCACCGCCGCACCACGACATCTACTCGATCGAAGATCTTGCGCAGTTGATCTACGACCTGAAAAACGTAAACCCGAAGGCGCGTATTGCGGTGAAGCTGGTTGCAGAGGCCGGCGTGGGCACCGTGGCTGCGGGCGTCTCGAAGGCGCACGCCGACGTCGTGCTGATCTCGGGCGATAATGGTGGCACGGGTGCATCGCCGCTGAGCTCGATCAAGCACGCGGGCCTTCCATGGGAGTTGGGCTTGGCGGAGACGCAGCAGGTCCTGCTGCTCAACGATCTGCGCAGCCGCATCAAGGTGCAGACAGACGGCAAGCTGCAAACCGGACGAGACGTGGTGATCGCCGCGCTGCTCGGAGCGGAGGAGTATGGTTTCGCGACCATGCCACTTATCTCAATGGGCTGCATCATGATGCGCAAGTGCCATCTGAACACCTGCGCGGTCGGCATCGCCACACAGGACCCGGTTCTGCGCGCTCGATTTGAGGGCCAACCAGAACACGTCATCAACTTCTTCTTCTTCATCGCTGAGCAGGTGCGCCAACATATGTCGAAGCTCGGCTTCCGCACCGTCGATGAGATGGTGGGCCGCGTGGATCGCCTCGACGCGGCCGTGGCCGATACGCACTGGAAGGCCAAAGGCATCGACCTCTCGTCGATTCTCTTTTCCCCAACGCTGCCGTCGCACGTTGGCCGGCGGCGTACGCAGGCGCAAGACCACGGCCTCGACCAGGCACTTGATCATGCGCTGATCGCCCAGGCCAGGCCAGCGCTTGAATCATTGCAGCCGGTTACCGGAAGCTTCACTATTCGCAATGTGCATCGCACCGTCGGCGCCATGCTGGGTGGCGAAATCGCACGCCGTTATGGCACCGCCGGATTGCCCGACGGAAGCATTCACTACCGCTTCCAGGGCTCGGCCGGTCAGAGCTTCGGCGCTTTCGTTCCTGCCGGGGTCACGCTTGAACTCGAGGGCGATGCGAACGACTACGTGGGCAAGGGACTCTCTGGCGGCCGCATCATCGTCTACCCGCCGAAGACCTCGAGCTTCCTCCCCGAAGAGAGCATCCTCGTCGGCAACGTGGTGCTCTACGGAGCGACCAGCGGCGAGGCCTTCCTCAGCGGCATCGCAGGCGAGCGCTTCGCAGTGCGCAACTCAGGCGCAACCGCCGTCGTTGAAGGTGTCGGCGACCACGGCTGCGAGTATATGACCAACGGCACGGTGATCGTGCTTGGCGCAACGGGCCGCAACTTCGCCGCCGGCATGAGCGGCGGCCGCGCCTATGTCTACGACGACCAGGGTGACTTTTCCTCGCGCCGTTGCAACCGTGCCGCGGTGGATCTTGAGCCGCTCACCGCCGAGGACGATCAGGAACTCGTCCGCGGACTTTTGCAGCGCCACATCGATCTGACGGGAAGCCCTCAGGCCGCGTGGATACTGGAGCACTGGGATACTACGCGGGCTCGATTCATCAAGGTCTTCCCGCACGAACACAAGCGCGTTCTCGGCGTTCCACGCGCCGAAACGGTCTACACGTCTCCGACAAATCTTTCGCCGCTGGTGGCGACCGGGCAGGTGCAGCATGGGTAAGGTAACAGGTTTTCTTGAGATTCAGCGCGAACAGCCGACCCGCCGCAATGTGGAGGACCGGCTCAAGGACTGGCGGGAGATCTACGAACCCTTCGGTGAGGAAAAGCAGCGTGAACAAGGCGCTCGCTGCATGGACTGCGGCGTGCCATTTTGCCATACCGGATGCCCGGTGAACAACCTCATCCCCGACTGGAACGACCTGGTCTACAACGGTCGTTGGGAGAACGCCATCCGGCGCCTGCATGCGACCAACAACTTCCCGGAGTTCACCGGCCGCATCTGCCCGGCTCCGTGCGAAGCCGCCTGCGTACTGGGCATCAATCAGCCAGCCGTCTCCATCAAGCTGATCGAGCGCAGCATCGTCGAGCGCGCCTGGGAAGAAGGCTGGATCCATCCCGAGCCGCCTCAGGAAAAGTCCGGCAAGCGCGTAGCCGTAGTCGGAAGCGGCCCCGCGGGCCTCGCTGCGGCGCAGCAACTGCGCCGCGCTGGTCACTCTGTGACGGTCTACGAAAAGAACGATCGCATTGGCGGCTTGCTGCGCTATGGCATTCCCAACTTCAAAATGGAGAAGGTAGTTCTTGATCGCCGCCTCGAGCAGATGCGTGCCGAGGGTGTCACCTTCGTGACCAACGCGCACATAGGCGTCAATGTCCCGGTCGAAACCCTCACCGACGAGTACGACGCAGTCCTTCTGACCGGCGGCGCCGAGCGTCCTCGCGACCTGCCGATCCCCGGGCGCGAACTGAAGGGCGTTCACTTTGCCATGGAATTCCTGCCGCAACAGAACCGCCGTTGCGAAGGCGACACGATCGACCCCGCGCTGGCAATTCTGGCGGAGGGCAAGAGCGTCATAATCCTCGGTGGTGGCGACACCGGTGCCGACTGCCTCGGCACCAGCTTGCGCCAGCGTGCCAAGGTCGTCCACCAATTTGAAATCATGCCCAAGCCGCCGGAGAAGCGCGCGGCCTCAACCCCGTGGCCGATGTGGCCCATGCAGCTTCGCACCGAGAGCAGCCACGAAGAGGGCGGCATCCGCGACTGGGGCATCAACAGCGTCAGCTTTACCGGCGATGAACACGGTCGCGTTAAGCAGTTGAACGCCGTTCGCGTAGGTCCACCGCCGACGTTTACCCCAATCCCCGGCAGCGAGTTCACCGTCGAAGCCGACCTGGTGCTGCTCGCGCTCGGCTTTCTCGGCCCGGTCCGGTCGGGCATGATTGAGCAACTCGGTCTGAAGTTGGACGCGCGCGGCAACGTCGCCACCAACGCGGACTACATGACCTCGGTGGAAGGCGTCTTCGCCGCCGGGGACATGCGCCGCGGCCAGTCGCTCGTAGTCTGGGCAATCGCGGAGGGTAGAAAGGCCGCTGAGGCCGTCGACCAGTACCTGCACACAAGTAAATCAGCGCTGCCGGTCAGCCGACGGGTCCTCGTGTAGTCACCTGTATGGTTGCCCCCAGACTACCGGGTGTATCGAGTACACTTGAACCGAAGGAAACATCCTCCCCGCCGAGCGGCTGTGCCTTCCTGTCATCCCAACGGGCGAGTAGCTCAATTGGATAGAGCACCGGCCTTCTAAGCCGGTGGTTGTGGGTTCGATCCCCGC
>Ga0182024_10016879_pt1 | contig 13781 bp, 15 predicted proteins | sample P32metaG_FD_120480 | JGI IMG/M metagenome (GOLD analysis project Ga0182024, IMG submission 120480) | Permafrost microbial communities from Stordalen Mire, Sweden - P3-2 metaG (Illumina Assembly) | ecosystem: Environmental > Terrestrial > Soil > Wetlands > Permafrost | place: Sweden: Stordalen... | reverse complement strand
GAGCAGAATCCGGGCGGCGACGCCCTCGTTCTCGCGCACCAGGCCGAGCAGGATGTGCTCGGTGCCGATGTAGTTGTGGCCGAGGCTCAACGCCTCGCGCAGCGCCAGCTCCAGCACCTTCTTGGCACGCGGGGTGAACGGGATCTGACCGGAGGTGACCTCCTCGCCGGACCCGACGATGCGCACCACCTGGGCGCGGACGCGCTCTACGGTGATGTCCAGCGACTCCAGGACACGCGCCGCGAGACCCTCCTCCTCGCGCAGCAGGCCGAGCAAAATGTGCTCCGTGCCGATGTAGTTGTGCTTGAGGGTCCGGGCCTCTTCCTGAGCCAAGACGACCACTTGACGAGCTCGTTCTGTAAATCGCTCAAACATGGGCTTCCTAATGGTTTTGTGGCTGTGCTACTGAAGGAAGTTGGTCGGGGGATTGTCCGGCGTGAGTCTCCTGCGCTGCCAGAGTCGTCGTGCGCTCAATCGGCTGGAGGGACGCGAAGACTCCGTCTCACAGATCCTATTCGGCATAAACGCCGGATTGGATGAGTTCGATCGGTTCAACCTTCGAGCCATACGTCAGTCTAACAGCCGGTCTCCGGGACCCGGACGGACCACAAGCCGCTCTGTGCGCGAGTTCACAGCCGCTTGCGCGGTCCGCGAAGCCAGGCTCCGGGCGGCACGGCGTCCGGGCGCGGGCGACGAGTCGACAGCCAGGATCCGGCGAGGATCAGGACCAGGCCGATGACCGCGCCCGCGCCCGGCCGCTCGCCGAGCAGCCACGTCCCCAGCGCCAGGGCGACCACCGGGTTCACATAGGTGATCACCGTCGCCCGGCTCGTTCCCGCCTCGCGGATCAGGACCGTGAAGATCGTGAACGCGGCCGCCGTGCAGAACACGCCGAGCGCGACCACCGCGGCCAGCGCCCCCGTGGAGGGCATCCTCCGCGGGGTATCGAGTGCGGCGAAGGGCGTCAGGATCACGGCCGCCAGGGTCAGGCTGGCTCCCATGAGCGCGCGTGGATCCAGGCCTCCCAGCCGGAGCTTGAGCAGCATCGGCCCGATCGAATAGCCGACGGCGCCTCCCAGGATCGCCAGGGCCCCCAGGAGCTCGGCCCGGCTGCCGGCAACGTCGAGGCCCACCAGCACGATCACCCCCGAGAAGCCAAGACCCAGGCCCAGCGCCCGGACCGGTGCGGGGCGCTCAGCGTGGTCGAAGCGCAGCGCCAGCACGGCGTTGATCAGGGGCACGGAGGCGATGATGATGGCCGCCAGCGACGATGCCACGTGCACCTCGCCGGCGGCGATCAGCGGGAAGGGGATCGAGATCTCGGCCACCGCGTAGGCCAGGAGCCATCGCCACCGGCCGCGCAGCGTGCCCAAGCTCCCTGACCGCCAGGCCAGTCCGGTCAGCAGGACGGCGGCGATCACCACCCGCAGCCACGCCACGTCGGGGGCCGTGAGGCCTCCCCGCACGGCGATCTCGATCAGCAGGTAGGAGACGCCCCAGAGGACCGACATGGCCGCGAACGCGGCCCAGGCCCGCCGGCTCACTGGCTCCGCTACTTGGCGCTGACGTCGATCTTCGTGATCTTGAGCTTGCGCTCTCCCCGGGGCGTCACGATGTTGACCTCCTCGCCACGCTTGTGGCCGAGCAGGGCCTTGCCCACCGGGGACTCGTTGGAGAGCTTCATCTCGGCCGGCTTGGCCTCGGCGGATCCCACGATCGTGTACTTGTTGGACTTGCCGGCCTCGTCCTTGACGTGCACGATCGAACCTACGCGCACGACATCGGTGTTCAGGTCGGAGGCATCGACGACGGTCGCCGAGCGAAGCTTGTCCTCGAGGGCCGCGATTCGCGCCTCGAGCATCGCCTGCTCGTTCTTGGCGTCGTCGTACTCGGCATTCTCGGAGATGTCGCCGAACTCACGGGCTTCCTTGATCCGAGCGGCTACCTCGCGACGGCGCGAGGTGGAGAGGTGGTCGAGCTCCGCCTTGAGATTGGCGAGGCCCTCCGTGGTGAGGATGACGTCCTTGGGCATAGCGATCAGACCTGTGGTTGGAGCGTTCGGGCGAGAAAAACCCGCCTCTCAGCGGCGGGAATTCCACCCGTACCGGCCGGGTGGGCGCATGAGTATAGACAGCGTCTGTAGGGCACTCGAAAGCTGGTGGCCGATCGCGCAAACCGCGCGCGCATTCGTGCCTTCCCGGCTGACGCGGCCCGTGTCCCTGGATCGGGGGTGAAGCTTGTCGCTAGCCGATCCCGAACAGGTCCCGAGCGGCCTGCAGCGTCTCGGCTCGCTGCAGAGCGTCCTGCAGCGCACGGTCGCCACCCAGCCGCTCCAGATACCAGGGATAGAACTTGCGCAGGTAGCGGGCCGCCCGCTCGGGCCCCAGGTGCTCGGCGGCCTGGTCGATCACCCAGTCGACCTCGGCCAGAATCTCGGTTCGGCTGGGCTCGCCGGCCCGCGAGCCCAGAAGCTGCTCGAAGAGCCACGGGTTGCCCAGGGACCCCCGGGCCAGAGCCACCGCGGCGGCCCCGGTGCGGTCAAACGCCTCGCGCACCGCCTCGGGGGTCCGCAACCCGCCGGAGATCACGACCGGGACCGCCAACGTATCGATCAGCTCGCGCGCGAGCTCGTAGTCCGGCCGGCCGCTGTGGCGCTGGGAGGCATGGCGCGGATGGAGGCACAGGCCCACGACGGCGTCCTCCTCGGCCAGGCGGCGGGCCAGCTCGATCCCGCTGTAGTCGCCCGGTCGCCCCCCGGAGCGCAGCTTGACGGTCACCGGCAGCCCGCTCCCGCGCCCCGCCGCCCGCGCCAGGGCGACCGCGCGATCGGGGTCCGCCAGCAGTGCGGCGCCGGCTCCCGTCTTGCAGACCTTGGGGACCGGACATCCCATGTTGAGATCGATCAGGTCGGCGCCCGCGGCCGCCACCCGCTCGGCGGCGGAGGCCATCACGTCCGGATCGTGTCCGAAGAGCTGGACGGCCACCGGATGCTCATCGGGGTGGATGCGCAGCAGCTCACGGCAGGTCCGCTCGTTGCGGTGGTGCACGGCGAAGCTCGAGACCATCTCCGATACCACCAGCCCGGCGCCGTGGCGCTTGGCCTGCAGGCGCACGAACCAGTTGCCGATGCCGGCCAGCGGGGCCAGCACGACGCGGTTGGCGATCGGCATGCCGCCCAGCGTCCACGGGTCGGTGAGCGCCCGCACCGGCGCCCGATCGAGAGGGCCGGGCGGGGCCTGCGGGATGTCTGCGGAAAGGACCAAGATTGATTCATGGTACGAATGCATCCATGGACATCGCCTCGTTCATCGCGCCCTGGGCGCAGCTGATGCGCGAGCAGGTCCCGGGGCTGGAGCTCTTCGATGCCCACACGCACCTGGGTCAGCACGACCCCGACGGGATGAGCCAGACCCCGGAGGAGCTGCTCGGTCAGCTCGCCACGGCCACCGCTCGGGGCGCTTTCGTGTTCCCCATGCACGAGCCCGACGGCTATCCGCCGGCCAACGACATGGTGATCGAGGCGGCCGCCCGGTCCGAGGGCCTGCTGACCCCGTTTTGCCGCGTGAGCCCCAACGGCGGCGATGCCGCCGGCGAGGCGGTGCGCGCGCTGGGCGCGGGCGCCAAGGGCATCAAGCTTCACCCCCGAGCCGAGCAGTTCACGCTCGATCATCCGGCGGTGGCCTCGCTGGCCGCGCTCGCCGACGAGCGCGAGCTTCCCATCCTGGTCCACGCCGGTCGCGGTGTTCCGGCGCTCGGCGCCCATCTGGTGGCCCTCGCGGAAGCCTACCCCCGGGCTCGCTTCATCCTCGCTCACGCGGGGATCACCGACCTCTCGTGGATCTGGCGGGTGGCCGCCGATCTCCCCAACCTGCTGTTCGACACTGCGTGGTGGATGCCGGCCGACTTGCAGGCGCTGTTCGCGCTCGTCCCTCCCGGCCAGATCCTGTTCGCCTCCGACGCCCCCTACGGGCACACGCTGATGTCGGCGATCACCCAGCTGCGATCGGCTCTCCAGGTCGGCCTCTCGGCCGCCCAGGTCCGCAGCATCGCCTCCGAGCAGTCACTGCGGATCGCCGCCGGATTCCCGCTGGAGCCGGCCGGCCCCGCGGCCGGCGAGCACGACCGAGCCTCCCACCTGCTCCTGGACCGCGTATCGGAGTTCGTCTTGCTGGGCGCGATCGCGACCATGCGCGGCAGCGGCGGACCGGAGATGCTGTCCCTGGCCCGGCTGGCCTGCGAGGTCCCCGACGACATCGACGACGCGCCGGTGTTCGCGGTGGTCCGGGGCCTGCTGGACACCTACGCCCAGGCCGAGGCGGCCGAGCCGACCAACCGCCGGCGGCTGGCCTTCCTGATCCTGGCCGCCAGCGTCGCGCGCACGCCCGACGTACCCGTGCCGGCTCCGGGCCTGACCACGCCGGCCTGAGAACCCGTACCCGGAGCCGGTTTATGAGCCGGGCTGCTACGGAGTCTAAGTAGGGCGGCGCGGGGATACGTCCTACCGCGCTCGCGCGGACAGGACCTACGGCCGGCACCCGAGGGCGCTAGCCGCGCGGGAGGAGGGATTCCCTCGATGCCTCCCCCTCGGGGGCGTTTCGCTCCCAGATCAGCCGCAGCCCGGTGAGCGTCAGCAGGTCGTCGACCTCGTCGATCGTCTCCTGCACCGAGGGCACGAGGATTCCGGCCAGACCACCGGTGGCGATCACGGTGGTGGTCGGGCCCAGCTCGGCCCGCAACCGTCGCACGATCCCGTCCACCTGACCCGCGAACCCGAACACGATCCCGCTGCGGATCGCCTCGACGGTCGACTTGCCGATCAGAGCCCGCGGCTCGGCGAGCTCGACCTTGGGGAGCTTGGCGGCCCGGTTGTACAGGGCATCGATGGATATCTCGGCCCCCGGGGTGATGATCCCGCCCAGGTACTCGCCCGCGGCGGAGACGACGTCGTAGGTGATCGCGGTCCCGAAGTCGACGACCACGCAGGTGTCCTGAACCCGCTCGTAGGCGGCGATCGCGTTGGCCAGGCGGTCGGCGCCGACCTCCCGCGGGTTGTCGTAGCGGATCGGCATCCCGGTGCGGATGGTGGGGCCCACCACCAGCATCTCGTGACCCAGATACCGCCCCGCCATCTCGGTCCACTGCTCCGAGAGCTGAGGGACGGTGGAGGAGACGATCGAGCGGTCGATGTCGGTGAAGCCGAGCCCTCGCAGCCCGAGCAGGTTGGAGAGCGCGGCCCCGAGCTCGTCCCGGGTCGATTCGCGCACGGTGGCAAACCGCCAGTGCTCGGCGACCGCTTCGGACCCGTCCAGGTAGACGCCGAAGTGCGTCTGGGTGTTGCCGACGTCGACGACCAGGAGCATCGCGCAATTACAGCAGCGGAGGGCCGACGCGGCGGACTTCCTGCCCTTGCCCGAGCGCGGCGAGCCTGGCGGCCAGGAACTCGCCTGACGGGAGGGCCATCTCGGGATCGAGCTCGAGCAGGGGCACGAGCACGAAGCGGCGGGAGCTGACCTCGGCGTGAGGCAGCGTCAGGCGCGCTGACCGGTACTCGGCGTCGCCGAGCACCAGCAGGTCGACGTCGATCACGCGCGGTCCGTGGCGGGGACCGCCGGCCGCGCGGCCGACCTCGCGCTCCACCGCCTTGCAGGCATCGAGCAGCGACTCGGGATCCAGGTCGGTCTCGATCGCCAGGCAGGCGTTGAAGAACTCGCGCTGGTCGAGCACCAGCCCCACCGGCTCTGTCTCATAGACCGAGGAGGAGGCGAGCACGCGGACGCCGTGCTCGGGGAGGGCGGCCGCCGCCGCGAGGAGATGCTCGCGCCGATCGCCGATGTTGGAGCCGAGCCCCAGGAAGCCGCGTTGGCTCAAGGGCCTATGAGCCGGACGCCTCGCGCCACACCTCGACCGACACCTCGGTCACCGGCAGAGCCAGCGGCGGCTCGGGCTTGGCCGCCTTGACCCACACCGCGTGCGGCTCGTAGCGCTCGAGCAGCCGGTCGGCGATGGCTGCGCACAGCCGCTCCAGCGTCTTGTAGGAGCGCTGCTGGGCAACCAGGTTCGCGACGTCGCAGACCTGGCCGTAATCGATCGTGTCCTCGATCCGATCGGTAATCGTGGCGTCGCACTCGCCGACGTCGATCCTCAAGTCCAAGAGCAGACGCTGTCCGACTTCTCGCTCGGCGGCGGTGACCCCCACGTGCGTGAACAGCGACAGACCGCTGATCTCGATCGTGACCTCGGGCTCTGAGGCCTCGTCCTCGTCCCCGTCTACGTCGTCGACATCGTCGAACTCGTCGGCGTCGTCGTCGGCCATGGACGACGGACCGTAGCAGCCGTGATCGCCAGCGCGTCGTGCGTCGGGCCCGCGTCGTGGACGCGGAACACGCGCGCGCCACGCTCATAGGCGAGGACGTTGGTGGCCACCGTGGCCGCATCGCGCTGCCCCACCGCGTGGCGGGTGAGCTTGCCCAGAAACGACTTGCGCGAGGTGCCGATCACGATCGGCCTCCCCAGGGCCACCAGCTCGTCCAGGCGGCGCAGCAGCTCCAGGTTGTGCTCCAGCGTCTTGCCGAAGCCGATCCCGGGATCGAGCAGGATCCGCTCCTCGGCGATCCCGTGGGCGACGGCGAAGGCCATTCGCTGCTCGAGGAAGGCCTTCACCTCCGACACCACCTCGTGGTACCGGGGATCGCGCTGCATGGTGCGCGGCTCCCCGAGCATGTGCATCAGGCAGATGTCGGCCCCGAACCCGGCCACCAGCTCCGCGATCGCGGGGTCCGCCCGGAGTGCCGTCACGTCGTTGACCAGGCCCGCGCCCGCCCGCAGCGCCGCCTCGGCCACCACCGCCTTGGAGGTGTCGATCGAGATCTGCGCGCTCGTGCCGGCGGCCTGCAGGCCCTCGATCACCGGCAGCACACGGCGCAGCTCCTCGTCGGCGGGCACCGGCTCGGCCCCGGGGCGCGTGGACTCGCCGCCCACGTCGAGGATCGCCGCTCCCTCGGCCTCGAGCTCCTCGCCGTGGGCGATGGCGGCCGCCGGCTCGAAGTACCGGCCGCCGTCGGAGAACGAGTCGGGGGTCACGTTGACGATTCCCATAACCGTGAAGTCCGCCATCGCTAGGGCTCGAACCTCGGGTCTTCGGGCTCCTCGTCGGGCCAGCGACCCGTGCGATCGAAGTACACGCGCGCCGCCTCCTCGTCCTCGCGGTCGAGGTTGCTGCGGACGCTCAGCCGGAACATCCAGTTGACCATCCAGACGATCAGCGCCACGAGCAGGAGCGCCACGCCGGCGGCGGACTCCAGCGACCGGGAGTTGGCGAGGTCCGAATAGCGCCCGTGACCGATCACGATCAGCACCACGCCGGCCACCGCGATCGCCAGCGGCAGCCAGAGCCTGGTCAGCTTGAGGATCAGGCCGCCGGGGGTGTAACGGGTGTGGGGCTCCATCGCCCGCACGTTACCGCGACCAGGCGCCGCGGATTCGGGGGCGGCGTTGCCGCCCGTCAGCTACTCGGCGGTGCCGCCGGCCAGCCCAGGCCGGGGCAGGGGCCGCGGCGCGTCGCGCCCGGCGCGCTCCGCGGGAGTGCCGGTGACCGTCGGTACCTCGGGCGGCTCGGGGGCCTCTGAGCCGAACACTTCCTCTTCGGTCGAGCCGTCGAGCAGCGCCTCGAACTGTTCCTTCTCGATCGTCTCGCGCTTGATGAGGATCTCCGACAGCTTCTCCAGCGACGCCCGCTTCTCGCTCAGGATCCCCTTGGCCTGCACGTGCGCGGTCTCGATGATGCGGCGGATCTCGTCATCGATCTCGCGGGCGATCTCGTCGGAGTAGTCGGGCTCGGCGCTGAACTCGCGGCCGAGGAAGGGCTGCCCGTGGTCGTGGCCGAACACGCGCGGACCCAGCTTGTCCGACATCCCGAAGCGCATGACCATCTGCTTGGCGGTCGCGGTGACCTTCTCCAGGTCGTTGGAGGCCCCGGTCGTGATCTCGTCGAAGCAGATCTCCTCGGCGGCGCGGCCGCCCAGGGTCATGGCCAGCGTGTCCTGCAGCTCCGCCCGCGTGGTGAGGAACTTGTCCTCGCCCGGCAGCGAGATCGTGTACCCGAGCGCCTGTCCCCGGGAGATGACGCTGATCTTGTGGATGGGATCAGAATTCGGCAAGTAGTGGCCGACGATCGCGTGGCCCATCTCGTGATAGGCCGTGATCTTGCGCTCCTTGTTGCTCATCACCCGGGTCTTCTTCTCGGGGCCCGCGATGACGCGCATGATCCCTTCCTCGAGCTCGACCTGGGTGATCTCGCGCTTGCCGTGACGGGCGGCGAGCAGGGCCGCCTCGTTGACGAGGTTGCTGAGGTCGGCGCCGGTGAACCCGGGCGTCTGGCCGGCCAGCGCATCCACGTTGATCTCACGGGCCAGCGGCTTGCCGCGCGTGTGGACCTCGAGGATCTTCTTGCGACCGAGGCGATCGGGGCGATCGACGACGATCTGGCGGTCGAAGCGGCCCGGGCGAAGCAGCGCCGGGTCGAGGATGTCGGGTCGGTTGGTGGCGGCGATCAGGATGATGTTGTCCTTCATCTCGAAGCCGTCCATCTCGACCAGCAGCTGGTTGAGCGTCTGCTCGCGCTCGTCGTGGCCACCGCCGAGCCCAGCGCCGCGGTGACGACCCACGGCGTCGATCTCGTCCATGAAGATGATGCACGGGGAGTTCTGCTTGGCCTGCTCGAACAGATCACGCACGCGCGAGGCGCCCACGCCGACGAACATCTCGACGAAGTCTGACCCGGAGATCGAGAAGAACGGCACCCCCGCCTCGCCGGCGACGGCCCGCGCCAAGAGGGTCTTGCCGGTGCCGGGAGGCCCGTACAAGAGCACGCCCTTGGGGATCCGGGCACCCAGCGCCTGGAACTTCTTGGGGTTCTCGAGGAACTCCTTGATCTCGTGCAGCTCCTCGACGGCCTCGTCGACGCCGGCCACGTCGCGGAAGGTGATCTTCGGGCTGTCGACCGACATTCGCTTGGCGCGCGACTTGCCGAACGACATCACCTTGGAGCCGCCGCCCTGGACCTGGTTCATGAGGAAGATCCAGAACCCGATGAAGATGATGAAGGGCAGGATGTAGGTCAGCAGCGACAGCCAACCGTTGGAGGACTTGCTCTGGACGTCGAAGCCGCCGGCGGTGACGTCATTCCTGGCGTCGTTGATCAGCTGCGGCGCGTAGGAGTCGGGATATCCGACCGAGTACTTGGTGCCATCGGCGAGCGTGACGCTGGCGCTGTTTGACTTCTGGTCCAGCGTCAGCTTGGAGACCGAGTGGTTGTTGAGCTGGGTCAGCAGGTCGCCGAACGTCTGTGGCGTTCCGTGACTGGAGTTCCCGATCAGCTTCTGCGCGAAGAACGCCAGGACGACGACGATCAGGATCGGAAACGCGGCGCTCTTGAAAAACCGGCTCATGATTGGATTCCCTGCGGGAGCCCGGACCCCCCCGTACGCACTCGTTTTGCGCCAGGAGAGCGGGAATCAGCAAGCGTAGCACCTGGGTTTGGGCCACAAGCGGCCCTTGCCGGGGTCCGCGGACCGGGCTTACATGCCGCTGCGCAGGGGTTTCAGTCCTTCAGCGCCGCCACATAGGGGAGGTTGCGGTATCGCTCGGCGTGGTCGAGGCCGTAGCCGATGGCGAACCGGTCCGGGATCTCGAAGCCTACGTACCGGGTCTCGAGGTCCACCTTGCGCCGGTCGGGCTTGATGAGCAGCGCGCACACCTCCAGCGAGGCGGGGTTCCGGCCCTGAAGGTTGCGCAACAGATATTGCAGGGTGAGCCCCGAGTCGACGATGTCCTCGATTATCAGCACGTCGCGCCCCTCGATCGCCGCGTCGAGATCCTTGAGGATCCGCACGACGCCGGAGGACTTGGTGGCCGAGCCGTAGGAAGCGACCGCCATGAAGTCGACCTCGACCGGTATGTCGAGGTTTCGCATGAGGTCGGAGAGGAAGAACACCGCCCCCTTGAGGACCCCGATCAGCAGCAGGTCCTTACCGGCGTAATCACGTGATACCTCCTGCGCGAGCTCGCGCACCCGGCGCTCGAGATCGTCTGCGGGGACGAGAACCTCCCCGATCGCCTCGTCGTCGCTCACGGGCCCAGTCTATGAGGTCGTCGCGACTCGTCAGAGCGTGGCCTGGGCGTGGCCCCGAAGCGCACGATCCCGTCGACCGCGGTCGCACGGACGCCGTGCGGGAGATCGAGCGCGGCGGTACCCCGGTCCTTCATCGCGGCCACCTCGTCGGCCCGACGGCCCACCCCGGCAGCCGGGCCCCCGGCCGCGGTGTCGGCCAGCCGCTGCACCACCAGCCGGCGCAGCCCGGGTCCGAGCCGGCGCAGATCGGCGAGCGCGATCTCCTCGCGGCCTTGCAGGACCGAACCCACGAGCTCGTCGAGAACCTCACCCTCCTCGCGCAGGATCGCCGCCAGCGCCAGCACATTGGCCTGAGCGGCCGGATGGACCGCGTCCAGCGCCGGCACCAGGTGGCGGCGGATGCGGTTGCGGGCGTAGGCGTCGGAGTCGTTTGACTCGTCCTCGCGCCAGCTCAGGCCACGCTCGGTGCAGTAGGCGCCCGTCTGGGCACGCGTGAACCCGAGCAGGGGGCGGATGACCAGCCCGTCGCGCATCCGCATCCCGAGCAGCGCCCGGCGGCTCGGCGAGGAGGCCAGCCGGTAGAGGATCGTCTCCACCTGATCGGAGGCGGTGTGACCGGCGGCGACCTGCGCTCCGAGCTCGGTCGCGAGCGCCGTCGCCTCGCCGTAGCGCTGGTCACGCGCCCAGGCCTGGAGGTTGCCGGCCCCCGGCCCATCGGGCCGCCGGGGACGACGTACCTCCAAGGCCACGCCCAGTCGCCGGCACAGCTCGCGGCAATGGCGCTCGTCGAGCTCCGCCGCCTCGCGCAGCCCGTAGTTGACGTGCAGCGCGGTCACCGACGACGGGCCGGCGATCGCCGCCGCCAGGTCGAGCAGGCAGGTCGAGTCCCTCCCGCCCGAGTACATGACGACGACCGGACGCCCGGGGGCGAGCAGCCCCAGGTCGCGAACCTGCTCCAGCACGGCCGGGTCACTCCTCCGCGCGCTGGCGGGCGATGAACACCTCGGTGGAGTCGGTGAACCCCTTCAGCCGCACCTCACCGATCCGCTCGAACTCGAGGTGTGTGCCGGCCTGCTCCACCACCGGCCGGGTCACCAGCACCTCTCCCCCGGCCGACCGGGCGGCGACCCGGGAGGCGATGTTGATGTCGCGACCGTAGTAGTCGCCGTCGCGGTACAGCGCCACGCCGGAGTGAATCGCGATCCGCGGCAGCGGCCGTTCGCTCTGCATGCTCTGAAAGCCGACCGCCCAATCGGTCAGCGTTCCGGCGTCGGAGCCGATGATCATCGCCTCGTCGCCGATCGTCTTGATGATGCGCGCGTCGTCGGGGAGGGTGAACTCGACCGAGTCCACGAAGCGCTCCACCGCGTCGACCGCGGTCAGCTCCCCCTCCTCCTCGGTGAGCCGCGTGTAGCCCGCCAGGTCGGCGAAGGCGATCGCCACCCGCATGCGCCCCAGGTCGATCGCGCTGCCGTCGAGATCTGACTCCATGTGCCCGACGACGTCCTGCTCGACGAAATGCTGCAGGTAGCGCTGGTGGAACTGATCGAGCACGGGCGCGGCCAGCGGCAGGAGCTGCCGGGAGATGGAATGCATCTGCTCCGCCATCTCGACCCCGGTGGAGCCCGACCGCATCAGGGGCTCGTGAACGTAGAGGTGGAACAGGCGCACCTCGGCGTCGGCCACACGCGCCATCGCCTGGCCATAAACGCGCACCAGCTGGAGCAGCGCCACGAGCGGAAAGCCCGAGTCGAGCGCAGCGGCGACGTAGCGCAGCAACTGCAGCTCGTCCTCGGAGACGCCGGTTCGCTGGCCCGGGGGGATCCCCAAACAACCGACCAGCCGCTCGATCAGGCTGGGCTCGATCCCGGTCTCACGCGCCGCCTGCTCCAGGGTGAAGCGCTTCTGGTCGCTTGGAAACAGATCCTCGAGGAAGCCGAACGCCAACCGTCCCTCCTCGGTGGCGCGCCGGATCTCGCGCAGCGTGTGTCCGCGCTCGCGCATCTTGGCGACCACGCGGGCCTGGCCGATGGCCGCCGGGCTCCACTCGCCGTCGTGCTGCGGGATCAGACCGCTCCGGGTCCAACGCCGTAGGGTCGCCGCGGTTACCCCGACGCGCTCGGAGGCCTCGGCCAGGGTCATGGCGCTCCCTCCACCCGGCCCGCAAGTCGGCGGCGGAGTCCCGGTGAGGACGAGGCCCCGCCGCCCGCGGGCGTAACGGCCCGTTGCGTCGGTCGTAGGCGCTCGTCACGTTTCCGGCGGCGCCTCGCAGTGGCGCTGCGCGCGACCACCACGTTCCGACCTGTTGCCTTGCGTGTTGCGCTAGGTCTACTCGCCATCGACAGATCTGTCAATCGCTCGTGCGAAACATCCCAACGAGAGAGCGGCCGAATCTAGAAATGGGGTCCGCCGGGGGGCGAGCCGGCGGCCACTCTAGAGCTCCAGGTGCGGATAGTCGGCGGCGATCATCTCCCGGTAGCGCGCGTACAGCGGCTTGGTGATCGGGATGATCGCGAGCGCGGCCTTGACGTCGCCCCCGGCCTTGATTCGCCGGCGGGCGATGGCGATCGCCACGTTCTCCTTGCCCTGAAAGTACTTGTTGGCGGTCTCGGAGGTCATCGCCATCTTGACCCTGGGCTCCCAATCGATGTCGTCTGACCACTCCCACACCAGATTCGGCTCGTCGGGGGCGCCGGCGCGGATGTTGGCCACCAGATCCAGGTCGGTGAACTCGAAGCGCTGGGGCGTGTCGGCATCGCGCAGCTGCGGGCCCATCTCGGGATCGTCGCTCATCAGCGCGAACGTCCGATCCATGACCTCCCGGAACTCCTGGGACGACTTGAAGTCCGCCATCGGCGGCGGAAGTCTAGGGATCCACGGGCGCAAGCACCACCGACCAGGAGACTGTGTCTAACCTCGCCGCCCGTGCCCGAGCCCGTTCACCTGCACCCGACCGCACCGCTGGCGCCCCGCGTGCTGCTGCCCGGAGATCCGGGGCGGGCACTCCGCCTGGCCCAGACCCTGCTGCGCGAGCCCAAGATGTTCAACCACAACCGGGGGCTGTGGGGTTACACGGGCGCGGCGCTGGTCGATGGGGAACCACTCACCATTCAGAGCACCGGCATGGGAGCTCCGAGCGCGGCGATCGTGATCACCGAGCTGCACGAGCTCGGCGCTCGCACGCTGGTGCGCATCGGGACCTGCGGAGCCCTCGACCCCGAGCTCGGGCTCGGGGAGCTGCTCGTCGTCGAGCACGCCCTCGCCGGGGACGGCGTCAGCCGGCGCCTGGGCACCGGACCGCGGGTCGCGGCCAGCTCCGAGCTCGTGGCGCGCCTGAGCGCCGCGGCCGGCGACGGCGTGCGGCGCGGCACGGTCGCCTCGACCGACCTCTACTACGAGGATCGCGAGAGCCACCTGGATCGCCTGGCCGCCGGCGCGATCGCGGTGGAGATGGAGGCGGCGGCTCTGTTCACGCTCGCCGCGCGCCTGAACTTCGAGGCCGGCGGAATCCTGCTCGTCTCAAACCTGATGCTTCCCGTCGAGCGCCAGATAGGTGAGGAGGCGCTGCAGGCCGCCGAGCAGCGGCTCGGCGAGGCGGCTGCCGCCGCCCTCGCCGGCTAGCTGTTGCCGGTCGATCGCTTGGCTGTCCGGG
>Ga0182024_10016878_pt1 | contig 13782 bp, 11 predicted proteins | sample P32metaG_FD_120480 | JGI IMG/M metagenome (GOLD analysis project Ga0182024, IMG submission 120480) | Permafrost microbial communities from Stordalen Mire, Sweden - P3-2 metaG (Illumina Assembly) | ecosystem: Environmental > Terrestrial > Soil > Wetlands > Permafrost | place: Sweden: Stordalen... | reverse complement strand
GATATCGGTTAAGTGTCCAGGGGCGAAAGTTCTTACCGATATCGGTGAAGTGTCCAGGGGCGAAAGTTCTTACCGATATCGGTTAAGTGTCCAGGGGCGAAAGTTCAACCGATATCGGTTAAGTGTCCAGGGCGAAAGTTCAACCGATATCGGTTAAGGATTCAAGCGGCTGAAGTTCAACCGATATCGGTTAAGGATTCAAGCGGCTGAAGTTCAACCGATATCGGTTAAGTATCCGGTGGCGAAAGTTCAACCGATATCGGTTAAGAATCCAGGGGCGAGAGTTCAACCGGTTAAGGATCCACCCGGCGAAAGTCCGACCGATGCTGGTTCGGAGCCGGGCTAAACCAAACCTGTAATAAGGGAGGAATTGCGGCATCACATCGCGGGCAGTCCGCACACGGCGAACCGCTTGCTGAACCTCGCAGGAACCGGATTGCGCCGATCAACCTAGATTGTTTCCACACCAAACTCGGTGGCATCTGCCAACTTGTGTGCGAGTGAAGAAACCCGCGCTGACAGCGTTAGATGAGTATTATCAAAGATAGGCGTAAGCTCGGTGTAAGGAAACCCCAAAGAAACTGACGCGAGAGCGATCTTTGAAAAGTGGCAACAGTTGGAACATTGACGGGTAGTCAAGCGTCGGTGATAATTGATATTAAAGACAACTCCGCTGTAAGGGTGGTGTAAATGTGAGGCTGTAAGCTCACCAGAGTCGGCTCCAGAGGTGGTTTTTGTAGATATGTCTAATGAAGCAAGCGCTAATCTTTTGAACAAACTTGCAGACGCTGCAACGGCCGAACGACCAATTACTGGCGCACCGGCGGCTTCTGTGGCAACCTTAGTTGCAACTCAAGAATCGCAGGACGAACTGGCAGCGCGCGTACGCAAAGAAGAAGACGAATTATTAGAGTTGGAAAATCGCGTCTGTTCGCACGGCGATACTGTCCACTATGCCAATCGTCCACAATTCTTCGAAACCTGTCAGGGCAGCTATTTGTATGATGGGGCGAGCAAGCCGTTCCTTGATTTACAGATGTGGTATTCGGCCGTCAATTTGGGCTATGCCAATGAGCGCGTTAACGACGCTCTGAAGAAGCAGATCGACAAGTTGCCTCAACTGGCGTGCCAATACCTTCACAAGGAGAAGGTCCAACTGGCTGACCTTCTGGTCAAAGGGATTAAGCGGAATTTCGGTGAAACTGGACGTGTGCATTTCAATGTCGGCGGAGCGCAAGCGGTGGAAGATGCCCTGAAGCTGGTGCGCAAAACAACCGGTAAGAGCCGCATGCTGGCCTTCGAAGGCGGCTATCACGGGCGCACCCTGGCAGTCTCGGCCATTACGTCATCTTATCGCTACAGAGAAAATTACGGCGAATTTGCCAGTCGCGCCGAGTTCATTCCGTTTCCATACTGCTTCCGCTGTCCTTACGGCAAGAAGAAGGAAACCTGCGGCATGTATTGCATTCAGCAGATTGAGCGCAAATTCGAGCATGAGTACACAGGTTGGTGGAATCCCAAAACCAATAAATCAGAGTTCGGCGCATTCTTTGTTGAAGTAATCCAGGGAACGGGTGGTTATGTGATACCGCCGAAGGGTTACTTCGAAGCGTTGGCCAAAATCCTCAGTGAACGGGGCATTATGTTGATCGACGACGAGATCCAAATGGGTTTCTTCCGCACCGGCAAACTTTGGGCAGCCGAGAACTTCAACATCAAACCCGACATTATCGTCTTCGGAAAGGCTCTCACCAACGGGCTGAACCCGCTTTCAGGAATTTGGGCGAAAGAGCAGTACATTAGCCCGGACAAATTTGGTCCTGGCTCGACGCACTCCACGTTCTCTTCAAATACGCTGGGAACAGCTACCGGACTGGAAGTAATGAAGATCTTCGAGGAAGGCAATTACGAAAAGAGCGTCAACGAAAAAGGTGCATACTTCCTTAATATCCTCCAAGAACTGCAGCGCAAGCATCCTGAGATTGGCGATGTGGATGGTATGGGTCTGGCGCTGCGGATGGAAATGTGCGAGTCCGATGGGTATACACCCAGTCGGGCACTGGCAGACCGGATGTTCCAAACGGGACTTGAGGGCAATCTCAAAGTCGATGGCAAGAAGATGGGATTGGTTCTTGACATTGGCGGATATTACAAGAATGTGGTCACCCTGGCGCCATCGCTAGAGATTTCGCACTCCGAAATGGACCTTGCACACGAACTTCTGGATCAACTGATCACTATTTGTAAGAAAGGCAACTAGGATGTCCACTTTTGTTGAAGTCTATTGTGATTTTGATGGAACGATCACCAGTGGTGACACCATTGACGTGCTGTTGGAACATCTGGCAGACCCAGCCTGGGAGCAAATAGAGGAGCGTTGGGTTAAAGGTGAGATCGGTTCGCGTGAATGCATGAGGCTGCAAGTACCGCTGATCAAGGGCGGCTGGGAAGCAATCCGGACGGTTCTGGACGATGTGAAAATCGATCCCTCGTTTCGCAAATTCGCCGCCTGGTGCAGAAGCAATGGCGTTTCTCTAAAGGTCGTCAGCGACGGAATCGATAAAGTCATTCATCATATTTTGAAACGCGAGGGGATCCACGTTGATAACGTCTGGGCTAACCACCTGGTCGAACATGAAGATGGAACGCTGGAGTTGACGTTTCCGCATGCTCCGCAGATCGCCGGCTGTTCGTCCGGTCTTTGCAAATGCAAAATTCTCAGCAGCGGATCCAACCGGTATATCAAAGCCGTGGTCGGTGACGGGCGCAGTGACTTTTGCTGGGTCGCTGATGCAGACTTGGTCTTTGCTAAGAAGTCCTTGCTGAAACACTGCCGTGCAGCGGGCATCAAGGCAACGGCCTATGAAGACTTTACGGCCGTTCGCGCAGTATTGCAGGAAGTGATCACCACTGTTCCTGCTGGCGAGCCGCAGCTCATTCCGGTTATTAAGACTGCCTAGTGGCTGATCAAAGCAATCCTAAGGTTTCGTCCGGGATGCTTGCGATACGCATTATGGTCGGGTTGCTATTGGTTTCTCTGGGCTGCCAATTGCTGGGCTGGATCATCAGCCTGGTGCCGCGTGCCAATGCAGAGGTCATAGTTGATGGTCCAGTGACAGTGCGGCGGCTGCCTTTAGAGGTGGCTGTCAAGTATCTCGACAATCACGATTGGCAGCAAGACAAGAAATATGGAAGCGCTTATACACATTGGGCTTTTATCGATCGCACGCAGTTTGACACAGTTTTGGCTCAGGGTCGTTCCAATAACGGACTGTATGTATTTCAAATCCAAAAGATCGAAACAGAACTGACGTTGCCGATCACGATGTGGCTGCCCTATGGGGTTTCGGCCAAGCTGCATGAACATGAGGATGGACACTGCACGATTTGTCGCGATGTCTATGGCACGGCGTCCAAAGTGGCACTGAGTTGTGCAAAAAACATGATCGCCAGATCTGTTTCCGTGCGAGCTCCCTCTTTGGATGATGCTCGTGTCCGCCTAAATCGGGACCTGTCAGCGGAATTTTCATCGTGCTACACAAAAAATACTGATGATGTTGCCCAAGAAATCTCAGTTATTTACGACAGAATCACGAATCACGGTATCAATGGCGTTGCCACCACCGATGGTGTGGTTCAAGCGACTAAGGAATACTGGCAAGGGCAGCACGGTGGGTCGCCCGCGCCCAACGACAAAGCAGGCTCCAGAGTAGAGAAACGACCTACAAGCAACGACAAGGCAGATTCCAGAGTAGAGAAAGCACTTACAAGCAACGACAAGGCAGATTCCAGCGAAGATAGACCGCTTACAAGCAACGACAAAGCAAGTTCCAGGGGGGCGAAACCAGCCGCAAGCAAGGACAAGCCAAGTTCCAGGGCGGCGAAACCAGCCGCAAGCGGAGACATCGCAGGCTCCAGGGCGGAGAATTCCGATACAAACGGAGCCAATGCAGGCTCCAGGTCCGAGAAAACAGCCACGACCAAAGCCAACCCAAGTTCCAGGCTGGATAAATCAGTCTCAAACGAAGACCACCCAAGTTCCCCTGAGGACAAAACCAAGCAGTAGTGCGATTTACTCAGCAGAGATCTGATCGAACTTGACGGCTGGATTCAATGCCGCGAGCGAGCCGGCTTGTGCATGCATGCCTTGTTGTGCCACTGCTGGTGTGGCACCGGCGGCGTGATCCGCACTCGCTACTGCCTGAGTGCTCTCTTGTGCCGCTGCATGCGCTTGGGCGTGCGATGGTGCGGCTTGGGCGATGTGATGCTGGGTTGCCGGGTTCGCTGCCGACAGATGCTGGTGAGCCTGAGCTAAGTTGACGCTGTGATGCGGGTGAACGGGCGGTCCTGCATGGGCGATCGTATGTGCGTGGGCCGCAGGCGCTGAGGCTAGATGCTGGCTTGCTGCATCAGTGCTCACGGTCAGATGCTGCCCGGGATGAATCAAACTCGGATTGGAGCCGATCAAATCTTCATTCGCATGATAGACCTCACTCCAGTGCTGTCCTCCGCCCAAGTGTGACTGCGAAATGTCCCAGAGATTATCGCCAGGTTTAACGACGTAGTCACCAGATGCGATACTATCGCTGCCCGGCAGGTGCAAAGTCGTTCCTTCGTGAATCATCGCAGGATTGTCGCCGATCACGTCTTGATTCAAATGATAGATTTCCGTCCATTTATTAGCATCGCCGAGATGTGTGCGGGCGATGTCCCAGAGATTGTCGCCATGACGGACTGTGTAATCGTGTGTGGCTGCATCGCCTTGAGCGCCGTCTGAACTGGTGTTCGCGTCCGCGACGTTGTCGGAACCGGCGGTTTGTTCAGTCGGACTCGCCGCTTCTGGAGTGGCATCATTGCTGGAGTCGAGCAGGCTTCCGCGTCCACTGGAGTGGTGACCTGAAGCCCTCGCCACCTCGTGATTGGTAGCTTTCTCCATGCCATGGGCGGCATGTGCGGGATGAGATGGCGCATGTGCTGCGTTGGCGGCGTGGCTGATAGCCGGTGGTGCTGGCGGGGTCGCCTGTGGCAGCTGAACGTTGGTCAAAGGAGGCTGGACTCCGCTCAATGTCGGACGGAAGGCGGCTGAACCTGTATCCCACGCCAGGAACTTCTCGTTAGGATCGGCATTAAAGGCAGGCTGAGAGCCATCATTCATCGACGAATTGACGGAATGCTCAAATTGGCCATTAGACAAATCGGCGTAGCCAGAGGCATTTAGCGCGTTTTTGCCGACTTCGGACATATTAGAAGTATCAAGCGATGGCGCTTTAATTAGCGAGGACGACATCTCTCCGGTGCCGGAAAGCATTGCGCCATGTGCATCAGTTGTGGCGCTAGCCAGGGAGTTCAACATCGAGTCGCCGTCTTGCGGGAATAGCTCGACGTGAATTCCCAGATGTTCAGCCGCTGAACTAATTGCATGCATCGCGCTTTCAGCATGTTGGGTCATCAGGTGAGCGGTTTCACTCAATCCACCCAGGATGTCCTGCCCCATGAAGAAATGGCCAAGGGCCTCGAAGAACGACGTCATCAGCCCCAGGTGACCAGGCATTCGCATAATCATCTGGATGAGGGGGGAGACGACCTGAGCGCCTGCTTGTTGTGCTGCTGTCATGGCGGCACCCTCTCCAGCCTTGGTCGCCATGGTCAATGCTGCACCTTCTGTAACCTTGCTCGCGAGGTGCCCAGCGAGATGGACGGCGCTAGACTCAGTGCCCGTCAAACCGGATATAGCCGGCAAGTGGGCTTCTCCACCGGTCGGCTGAAAGTAGGCATGTGCGGCTTTGACGTCCGCCGGTCCAGTCAATTGGAACTGGACGCGACTTGCGACTTCTCCGCCAGTGGCGGAAATGTCGGTTGCTTTGAGGACAGCGTCCCCACCTAGTGGCGATGGTCGCATATGGATAGCAAGTCTGCTCGGGTGTTAGTAAGTCAGGAGAATGCGGTCTTAATAATTATTCATTTTTGTACAATTGTCAAGTTAAAGCAAAAGTGTGAGTGAGTGGTGAACGCACTGTACATGGGGCTTTGTGTCGGTTATGTGGCAACGCTCCGTTGTCCCAAAGCAAGCTTCTCGCCCATTCAGGATAAATCTCTCGGGATTCAGGTTGGGAAATTTAAACCGATATCGGTTTAAGTTCTGGGGTCGGGAAACTAAACCGATATCGGTTTAAGTTCTTGGGTCGAGAAACTAAACCGATATCGGTTTAAATTCTGACGACCTACAAGCACCAGTTAATGAAACCAATCGATAAAGAACGGCAAAGCCATTAGAACAAAAATGATGAACGCAACTCCGATCGGCCAAACGTCTTGCAAAAGTAAAAGCCAGCTGCGGAAATCATTAGGCTGCTGATCGTCCGGCATTGTTTCTCCGCCTGAAGCACCTGAGAAGAGCCTACCATGCGCTCGCTCAGGTTGACACGGGGGTCGAAGACGACGGAGGGGACAAAATCGAGGATGTGCTTCGCCGAACAGGCAGACCCGCGTTGTTCCAGGCAAGCATGCCTCCGGTCAGTACTTTTACGTGGGGGAAACCTTCCGACAGGAGAATCTTGGCTGCACTTCTTGACCGACCACCCATTTTGCAGATGACGATAATCTCTTGTTCTGCATAAGGTTTTAGCTCAAGCAAGCGCTGGACGATCGCACCCACTGGTATGTGTCGGATTTCTCCCAGGTGTCCAAGCTCACTGGCAAGTTCGGAGCTTTCTCTTACATCCAGGAGCACCAAACTGTCCTTGGCGTCGAGCCTTTGTCTCAGTTCGTGAGCGGTGACTTCTGCCGGTTCTGCAAATGAGGCGCACGCGGCTGTCGCTCCCAGAGACTCGCAGGCCGAAGCATCAGCGGGAATATGCAGCCCGCCCCGCTCTCTGGTGCAGTGCACGTTAGCCTTCAGGACTTCCTTCATCCAGTCAGCCGGCCCGAGCTTCAATTCATCGACGAAGCGTATGTAGTCAGTTTGGCTACCAGTGTTGAAAAACGGATTGCGGAGTTTCTGCTCGCGCATAGTGGAGGGACGTCGATTGCGGTAGTCGTGCCCCGGATAGACCACGACGTTATCGTGCAGCTCTCTGAGGCGCTGTAAGCTCTCCCAGTGGACTGCCGCATCGCCTCCGGGCAGATCGTCGCGGCCTGCTCCGCCCTCATCGAGGAAAAGCGTATCGCCTGTCAAAATCTTGTCGGGCATGACCAGGCACAATGAATCGCCGGTGTGACCGGGGGTGTGCATTACGTGCACAAGCTCGCCGTCCAGGTAAAGCTGCGTCCCATCGCCCACTTTGTCGGTGACTTGCTTGGGCTGCGCTGTGTCGTGCATCAGGTAAGCGCAACCGGTAATGTCGGTCAGTTTAGGCGAACCGGAAATATGATCCGCGTGCGTATGCGTGTCGATCGCGAAGGCAAGCTTGAGTTTGCAAGATTCCAACACGTCCATGTACTCTTCAATGTAATCCAACACTGGATCGACGAGCCATGCTTCACCAGTTCGCGCGGAAGCGATCAGGTAAGTTTTGCAGCCGCGCGGGTTGAGTTGCTCAAAGATAAGATCCACGAAAATCCCTCCCAGTCCAGACCATTATTGTGGATGGAACGATTGCGCAGAAGCCGCCCGCGGCGAATATGCTTCTAATGAACCGTTGCCGCCTGCCCAGTACAAGGAGTGCCGGAGTGAAAATGCTCTAAAGCCGTGAGATATATACGCATTCGCGCGGTCAGCTTGGGCAAGCGGATTCCGGCCAGTCGCCACACCTGCCCGACGAAATGCGCTGATCTTTGCGCCCCTGCCTGAATCAAATCAGGCGTTCAGCAATGCTTCTGCTTCCGCTAGTCTGGCATTGACCTTGCGTGCATAACCGCTTGGATCCGCAGGGCGCTGCGAGGCTGCAGCCAGCTGTCCAGGATTGCTGTATTTTGTCTGATTTGACTTGAACACAGAGAGCGCGACGCGGGCGTTAGTGACGGGATTGTATGCTTGCTGCGGCGAAAGATTGCCGAGCTCTCCACCGCGGTGCAATTGGAACAGCCCAAAACTGGTGCCGTGATCGCCTATATTGAAACGGTCTCCGCCGCTTTCCACCAACATCGTTGCCACAGCCACAGTCGGATCGACTCCCAACTCGTTTGCCACTTTTGCCACGATCTTGGCATTGTCTTTGGCAGTCTGACTTTGGACGTAGGCGTCGCTCGGGATGTCGCCTGCATAGCTGGCGGCGGCTGCTGCGGCGATGTCGTCACCCTTGCCGACGCCGCAACGAACCAGATCCATGGCATCACGGCTGGTGTCATCGCTCAACAAGACCTTTTGCTCCGGATGATCGGCATACATGGCGTAGACGCGCAGCTCTCCGCCTTGCATTTGATATTGATATCTTGTCGTTACCTGACCATCTCGCAGCGTCTCCGACTCCAGCGGCGTGTCTCCTGAATATTTGGTCAGCACGTCGTCGCCGCGGGTGAGATGCCCGATCTTGTTGCCGTCGGCGTCGGTGACGGTGATATCGCCCCATTGATCGACATCGACAGAACGCAGTGGCTGCGTCTGATCTCCCCTGGTAACCTGCCAACCTGACTGCCCGGCAGGCTTTTGTCCTTGTTCCAGAATCGTGCCGTCGGCGCTGGTAATTTTGTAGCCGGAAATGCCGTTGGCATCATATGTGATATCAGTGGCGCGTCCGGTCGGGCTCTCGATCCGTGTGACGTGCCCTTGATTGTCATAGAGTTTCATGCTGTTGAGATAAATGTTCTTGCCGTCGAGATGGCTGCCGTCGCCTAAGTCGTTGCCGTAAGCCTTGTTGTACTGAAGCAGATGCTTGATCTCACTGGCCAATCGTTGGGCGGGCAATTGCGGATGGAGACGTTTGATCAGATCGGAAATCGTTTCGCCGGCGAGCGCCTTGATTGCCGCGACCGTATCGCTGCGACCTTCGCGCCCGTGAATCACCTGGCTGAAACGATGATGCGCGTCGTCTGTCAATGTCATATCCGGCACGGCGGCGTTGCCAGTATTGTCAGATGACCCATCGGTTTTGTGTGAGCGCAAGAGCGCGATGAAATGATGGGACAGGTGACTCTCTTGCCTCGCCGTGGCCGGCGAATCACCGTGGTCGCGAATTGAAAATCCCTGATCTATCGCCATGCAGTTGCCGACTCTGTTTACTAAACGGCGGGAGGAACCCGACTCCATTCAATATATTTGTCAGTTCTGGCAATGTCTTGGCACAGCGATTCGTCGCTGGGGTTAACGCCAGATCCGGCTGTGCGCAGGAAAAGCAGGATTCTGGCCAGTACTTTCAGGACTTGTCTCGTTGTCAAACTGCGCCAAACCCCGCTCAAGTTCCAGTGAAAATCCGGTGTGGGCTCTAAGTCGAAACCCAGTTTGCTTGATCGCGCGCTGAACTAGGCTAGTGGTGGTGGTTGAGCTGTTGCGCCGGCGCGTTGCACAGGAGGCTGTATGCACAGACTTTTTCGGGAACCCGGTCCGAACTCCAAGGGAACCCCGTTGCGAGACCCGGTGATGGCAGCAGCGCTGTCTGTAGTTCCCGGGTTGGGCCAGCTCTATAACGGGCAGTCAGCGCGAGGATTGCTGTTCATGGACGTGGCGGCGGTAAACTTCGTCATGCTCTGGCTGATTCTTTTCACCGAACCGGTTGTCCGCACGATATCTGCCTTCTCAACTGAGTTTCACGTCAGACCAAATGAAGAACTTTTGCATGCGCTCAATCAAATGCATGTGGGCACACCGGTATCGAGCGCGGTGCTACTGTTGATTTTCGGCTTCGTCTTTTACGCCGCCAGAGACGCATACGACTCGGCAAAAAAGAAGCGTTTGCAGGCGATCTATCCTGATCATGCCATTCAAATGCCTGAGGCTGCCAGTGGATCTTATCTATTGCATCTTTCGATGATTGTCACTTGCGCTTTGCTGGCGTTGTTTTTCATTTTGCCGCCGCCACCAAGAACACAAGTGACGGATATCGAATTTATCGAGACCAATCGCCAGTTGGAACGTCCGAAACACGCGACAAAGGTCTCGGACCATTCAGCCAAAGCGACTGCTGAGCACGATCCTAATCGACGAGTAGCGGTGGCGCGCTCGGAATCGAAACCCGCCAGTCATACAGCTCAACCACAGAAGGCAGTGGCTGAAACGCACGTTGCCCATCCCGTTCAGCCGAAGGTAGCGACGCCGCCCGCCGCGGTTGCCGCTCCACCCAGGCAGGTGCCGACAACGCCGGTGGCACCAACTGTTCCAGCTTTTCATCCGCATTTGGTGAATGTGACTCGGCCGGCTGTGGCGCCGGCATTACCTCCTGCGACGGTGCACACGAATGTGGCACCGCAGCCAATGCCTCAGCCCTTGAATACAGCACGTACGTCCATGCCGGCTTTGCCATTGCCGCAGCCGATGGCGCACGGCTCCAGCCAGTCGGTGCAACCGATGCCGACGGCGCAGCCGCTTCTGGCTATGGCCGGCCCAGGGCACAGCCCGGCCCCTCACGCTAGCGCCACTACGGGCAATACCGCAGCCGCTCAGCCGACTGCACCAGGGCCGGTGCATGCCACTAAACCAGGCAGCGGCACTCTGCAGCCGCAGCCGGCAGCTACGCATGGACCGATCGGACCTGCGAGTCCCGCCACTGATCCCGGTCCGGTGCCGACGCGATTTGGCCAGGACAGGCCTGGACACAATGGCAGTCCACTGGCAACGACCCCTTCGGTTGGAAACAGCATCGCTCAGCGCCCCAACTCTGATACTGCTTCGAGGGATCATGGCGACGGTCCGGCAGTCACAGAAGTGGAATTCGGGCCGTACATGGCGCTGTTGCAGCGGCGCATCAAGTCTCACTGGTTTCCACCGAGAGTCCCTACGTCTAAGCAAGTGAAGGTGATGTTTAAAATATCGCGCAGTGGAGAGCTTTCTGGCTTAAAGGTAGCGCGTAGTTCTGGACTGGCTGAAGCTGACCAGGGCGCCTTGAAAGCAGTTGAGGAGGCGGCACCATTTCCTCATCTTCCTGCCGGTGCCGACTCAACTGTCGACATTGAGTTCACCTTCGACTACAACGTTTTCGGTACTGGACAGTCTCATATGCGAATGTTTTAGCAGGAGAAACAAGCGCGTTGCGCCCGCTTTCCTTACGAAGGCGGGCGGTCGCGCATCAATGTAACTGAAGCTAAGCCGTGACGGGCCTTCGGGCACAGAAACAATATGAGAACGCGGTAATTTCAGAAGGCAGCACCAGGGGCAGTGCGGTGTATACGCGCACCATATACGGTGTCTATATCTCGAATACCCATTGCCTGGCTTAATTTGACGCTGTGCATAAATTGCGGCACACTATGGGCGGCTGAACCAACAATCGCTGTAGCCCATGACACATCAATTGCAAAACCGGGAGCCTATGGCTGTTCAATCTAGTGCTCGTCTTCGCCTGGCCGTAAATGGATCTTTCCCCGAGTTTGATTATCGATTCGGCGGTGGCATGATGAAAGGATTTGGTGAACGCTCAGTCTTGACCGAGCGCCGCCGCGCTCTCATTGGCGATATCGGCGGTGCCAGACGCCCGATCAACTTTTTGCAAACAGCCGCAACCGGTCGCCGCAACATGCACAAGCTACGCCGGTTGGAACGCAAAGTGCTTTTCGTGCACGGTCTGCGTGACTCGATCTGGAGCTTCCTTACCGCATTCGAACGTTGGAATCCTCTGCGCTCCTATGGTGATCAACTGCGTTACGGCTGCAGGTAGGATTGCCAAACTGGCTCTCAACCTGCTTTCCGGCGGCACGCCATAAAGCGTGAATCCATCTGTTTCATTCTGATGATGGCCAGCTCGTCCACCACATGTGTTGGTACGGTGCGTACCAAGATCCACGTCATGGATTGCATTGATCTTGGATCGCGATCCTGCATTTGCAGGGATCGTTTAGCAAACAGGTGTTCGCCGCGGATGACCTGCAGCCGGCGACGGCGCCGCTCCATCGCTTCAGTCATGTCTTGCTGACCCAATCTTCGGTAGAGCGGCACCATCTTGTCGAACACTCGCAACTGCAAATCGAGATCGTTCTTCAAGGCTGCGTCAACCAGGCATTGCTCATAAGCTCGTTCCGCTTCCTGCTCTTGCCCGCGCGTTTCCAGCAGTTCGGCGCGACTGAAGACGAAGTACGGAGTTTGTGCGCGCGCGCTGATCTTGCCGACTTGCCCCTCCAGTTGAACGGCATCGGCATGGCGCCCGACTGTGCGCAAGAAGGCCGCGTAATCAAGCAAGCAGTGCATGTAATCTGTCAGGGACGGACTGTAAATCGTCAACTGCAAGCTTTTCCAAATGCGATAGGCGTCTTTGTATAGCTCATCGGCCCGATGCACTTCGCCGATGATTCGATGCAAATAAGCCAGGTCGTTGAGGACGCGCGCCTGCAGGCGCAGATCTTGTCGCCGCCGCGCTTTCTCAAGCAGTAATTCATATTTCTCTTTCGCTGCGTTGAAGTCATGCATGCGGAGCGCCTCGCGGCACAACTCGATCTCGCCCCAGCGGGCTCTGCTCAATTTTGGCTTTGGTTTGCGGACGCAGCAAGCCGTAATCAGCTTCGCTAGAGGACTGATGTAAAAAGCAGCCACGGTCGGCCCGACCGCATGTAGAGCGGTTGCGCGCATATTAGTAACCTCGGTACAGCATACGTACAGGCGTTTGCCAAGCCGTTCAATTGTCCTTACTTTTCGCTTCGATGAAAACGGGAAAAACCCCAGACTGAGCTTAGGTATTCGGAACGCATGTGTGCCCAGTGTCAATCGCCAAAAGCAATAACGCTCAGTAAAACCGATTGAAGAGGGTTCCAGATTGAGCGCTTGGGGCGTCAAGGGTTGCATGACCAACAGGCAAACGCAGTCGGTCGTTCCTATTCTTTCTCTCATCGCGAGAATTGTTTGTTGTTTCAGTTGCTTCCTGGAAAGCCAAAGCACTCCGGTATTTCCGGAGTGCTTTGTTTTGCTGTTATCTTTGATCACTGCTGAGCACTTCTACCGTGGTAGTTGCTCTGAACAGCACCGATTTAGATCAGGCCTTCTACTTCTCTAATTTCATAGCGGGTTTGCTGTAGCTGGTTGAACTTAGAGTCAAGCTTTTGGCACAAGTCGTTTAGAATCGGGCGCAATTTAGGATCATTGCGTCGCTTCAAGCCATCAATCTGTCTGTTCAGATCATCTCTGTCGCGCAGTAGCTGCGACTCTCTCACGAGGAGATCGTTTCGTTGATCTTGAAGCTGGTTGTACTCTGTGGGATCGCTGATAACAGCAGCTGCTGGTTGCTGTGCGAAACCCAAAGAGATCGCACCCGCAGTAGCCAGTAGCAACAAGCTGTTTGTGAATATCGTTTTCATATCGTCCTGCCTCCTCATCAGGTTGGTAGTAGATTACCAACTTAATTGGACTTGTTGAAGTGCCACTTATATGTTTCAATGTAAGTCCACTTAAGCAAACCTTGGTAACATACATACATCGGTGTCAAGGGGCGGGAGCCCAAGACGCACTCCAGGTGGCAAATTTCACACGAATGGGATGAACGCTTTTGCTGGAATATATGCAAACTCTTGGCAGGTCAGATGATGAAGTTCAACCGATATCGGTTGAACTTCTCTCCTCAGAACCCTGCTACCACCGCAACCGTCTGTCATTTCGAGCGAGCGAACGCAGTGAGCGTAGCCGAGAAATCTCTCATAGCCTTTGTTTCGCCACGGCAAAGGTCCGAGAGATTTCTCAACTGCGGGCTGCGCCCTTCGTTCGAAATGACT
>Ga0182024_10016877_pt1 | contig 13782 bp, 12 predicted proteins | sample P32metaG_FD_120480 | JGI IMG/M metagenome (GOLD analysis project Ga0182024, IMG submission 120480) | Permafrost microbial communities from Stordalen Mire, Sweden - P3-2 metaG (Illumina Assembly) | ecosystem: Environmental > Terrestrial > Soil > Wetlands > Permafrost | place: Sweden: Stordalen... | reverse complement strand
CGGTCTCGGAAATTCCCAAAATTGAACGATTGAGGCGGTCCCCCCTTGAATCACATCCGAGGGAACGATCATTGGATCAACCCCCTGTTAACACGGCTCAACCTGGTACGAAATCGAGAAGAAGAGGATATTGCCCGGAGAGCCTACTGGAAACAGATTGAAGCATCCCAGTTGGCCGAGCGGGTTGGAAGGCTGGTCTCGGAAGTCAACCGGGAAGCCGGGTACCACGTCCTGGAAATGGTGGAATTCCTCCCACCGCAAAAGAACGTCGTGCGCGTTTCCTTTGACCGGCAACGAGTCAAACATAATTTGGAAATCGTAATCCGCGATAGTGGAGTCGTTCTGATGTTTTCCACTACGAGACGCTTTTTGACCGGATGGGGGCGTTATATTTCCACTCATTCGGGGAGAAAAAGCTCCACGCTGGTTTGGGAACAAGATATTCAACCTGACGAAATTATGGAGCAAAACATCCAGGCCTGGCTTTCCTATCTTCTTTCGGGACTCGACAAGCATTTCAGGCTGGATCAGATACTTCAATCCACTCAGACCTCAGACGCCACCCTGAGCGACGCTCTTCGCAAGCTTTCAGCATGATGAAAATTGGCCTTCTTAACGGTCTGCGGAAAAAGTAGCACAGCCACACCTGCCTGTGTGGTTTCCTCAATTTTCGCGCATCCATAACGCTATTGATTGCGAGAACCACACAGCCAGGAGTGGCTGTGCTACTCAGCATTTCTGAACAAACCTTGGGCCGCCGCCCAGTGGTCCGACGGTAATGCCAAACTGAAGATTTCCAGACACAAGTCCAATTTCATCTGTAAGATGTCGAAGTTGCGGTTCGCCTATAGGGGTCGTGCACCGATTCCCGCAACACGGGAAATCGGCCCGAAATGGGGAACGGGCAGCTCGCGCGATACTCACGTCGGAGAGATTTGCCATGTCAAAGCTTCGTCTGTCGATGGCCTGCTGGAACTACGACCGCACTCGTGCGCTGCTGGAGGAACGCATTCCCATTGACGGGATTGACCTGACCTACATCAACATCCCCGTCGAGGAAACTTTTTTCCGCATGATTCGCCATCAGGAGTTTGACGTCGCGGAAATGTCCCTTTCCTCCTACACTCTTTCGCTCTTTCGCGACCCCAAACCCTTTGTGGCCATTCCGGTATTCCCTTCGCGGTATTTCCGGCACTCCTGCATTTTCGTAAATCGCAACAGCGGCATCCGCGAGCCGAAGGATCTGATCGGAAAACGCGTCGGCAACCCGGAGTATCAGCTCACGGCATGCGTGTGGATTCGCGGCATCCTCAGCGACGAGTACAACGTCCCGGTCTCCAGCGTCACTTATTTCCGCGGCGGCGAAGAAACGCCCGGACGGACCGAAAAGCAAAGCGTTTCGCTGCCCCTTGAGATTCGCCTGGAAAATATTCCCGAGGATAAAACGCTCTCCCAGATGCTTCACGACGGAGAAATCGACGCCATCTATTCGCCGCGCACGCCTTCCTGTTTCGAGCAGGGCAAGGGAAACGTTCGTCTCTTGTTCGAGGACTACCAAACTGTGGAACGCGAATACTACAAGCGCACAAAGATATTTCCGATCATGCACACAGTGGTCATTCGCCGCGAGCTCTACGAAAAGCATCCCTGGATTGCGCAATCGCTCTACAAAGCTTTTGTGCTGGCGCAACGCGAAGTCTACGAAGACCTGTCGGAAACAGCCGCGCTGAAATTCATGCTGCCCTGGCTCATCCGCCATGCCGAAGAAACGCGCGCCCTGATGGGCAAAGATTTCTGGCCCTACGGAATCGAAGCCAACGCGCATGGCTTGAGCACCTTCCTGCGCTACTCGCACGAGCAGGGGCTAGCCAAGCGATTGTTGACGCCAGCGGAACTATTCGTGCCGGAATCGCTGGAATCTTTCAAGATTTGAAATCGCGAAATTCAAATTTGAATTGAAACCATCTGATCAATAAGCTTTGTAGATTACGGCTTCACGGGCTGCGGAAAAAATACCAAAAATTTTGTCATTCCGAGCGAAGCGAGGAATCTCTCTTGGGTTTGGGCCCAGGAAGAGAAAGAGAGATTCCTCGCTTCGCTCGGAATGACAAAATAAACTATTTTTTCCGCGGTTTGTTCAACCGTAACGTTCAGCGCGCTGAAAATCAAGGGATTCAGCCCCTGACGGCCGATCGAAGCGAGGGTCGGGCACTTATGGGATGGCGTCATTTCAGATTTGCAATTTAATCTGAAATTTCAAATTTCAATCCTGAAATTGCAGGCGTTGCTTTCACCGACCAACCGGGACAGGCCCCAGGAAGGGCCCTCAAATGGCAGAAGGCGGACAACCAAACTCGCTCCGCTGGTGGGCGCTACAGCGCGGTGACATCGACGCGACGGTTGCGCAAGTGGGCTTCAACGTCGCGCAAATGATTATCCCCGCATTTCTATTGGCTCCCGTGGGCATCGCCATGGGATTCAGCGTGGGCCACTTGCTGCCGGGCTACGCGCTGGGATTTTTCGTCGGCTCCATGGGCCTGACCATGCTCGCCGTCGGACTTGCAAAGCGCGAAGGCCGCGCCAACGTCACAGCTCACGTGTACATCAACAACGTGCCGGGAATCATCGCCTACACGTTGTCCATCATGCTGCCCGTGTATTTGCAGACGCGCGATCAGGAGCTTGCCTGGCGCATCGGCGCCGCCGCCGTGGTGTGGACGGGAATCATCAAATTGGTGGCCGCACCCCTCGCCGGCACCATTCGTCGATTTATCCCCAAGCCCGCTATGATGACGGTGTTCGGCGCGGCCATGTACACCTATCTCGCCATGGTCCTGCTGCAGCGCATCTTCGATCAGCCGCTGGTGGGAATCGTCGCTCTGGCCATTGTGGCCGTCGCGGTCCTTGCCAATGTCCCCATCACCCGGTGGAGAATTCCGCCGTTCCTCGTGGCGTGGCTTGTGCCGTTGGCCATCGGATTGTCAATCGGATACGTTCATCCCGCATGGCTGGGCTTTTCGCTGCAGCTTCCCTTCGTGCGGACTCCGGCCCTGCTGCAAGCGATGGCCCTGGCAATTCCCTACCTCTCGGTGATCGCGCCCATGTCCATTTACCAGGTGCTGCAGGACATTGCGTCGGTGGAGGGCGCCAACTCCGCCGGCGACAATTACGACGCCCGTCTGGTCGTCGCCTGCGACGGTCTGGGAACTCTCTTGAGCGGGTTAGGCGGAAGCATCATCACTCCGGTCGTCGCCGCATTGCATCCGCCGTACAAAATGATGGGAGCGCGCATCGGATTTTGCTTTTGGACGGGCGTGATTTTCCTGGCCGTGTTCATGAGCGGCATCTCGCTGTTCATGGCCCAGCTTTTCCCCTGGGCGATTCTAGCGGCCATGATCGCCTACGTGGCAATCGGAGTGGGTCGCGCCACGCTGCATCACGTGGACCACAAATACATAAACGCCGTGCTACTCGGTTTGGTGTTGCCCGCCGGGGTGGTGGTGAGTTCCGCCGTGAGTTCTGCGTTGCCCGCTCTGAAATTGTCGGCAGCAAATCCGGAAGTGCAGTCGGCGCTGAATCGTTCCATCTACTGGTCCTCGATTCAGGGACTCGGCAATGGATTTCTTTTCCTGGTGCTGGTGGTCTCCGCACTGATCACCGAAATGATCGACAGAAATTTCGGACGCGCTGCGATCTGGTGCCTGATTGCTTCGGTCTTCTCCTGGTTCGGCCTGATGCACTCCCCGATTCTTCACTGGGGCGCGCAGCCCATGTACGCCGCCGGTTGGCTGGCCGCAGCTTTTATCGTTTTCACAGCCCGCTGGTGGCGTGGCGATCTCGCCAAGTAGCACAGGCACTCCTGTGCGGTTTTCGTAATTTTCACGCATCCATAACGCTATCGGTGCCAAAAACCGCATATCCAGGAGTGGCTGTGCTACTCAATTCAATCCCCAGTGCGCACCGGATTCTACCGCAATCCTAATCCATCAGGATAGGCATGCAGAGAACAGGTTCAACGTGAAAGGCCAGCCGGTTGATCTCCTGCAACGCACAGCCCAGTTGGGCGCTGCGCGCAGTCTCCAGCGTGATGATGAACGGCAGAGCGGAATGCGGATATCCCGGCCGCTGCAACACGGCGTCGATTCCAATCCCGTAGCGCGACAAAACTGTAGCGACTGAGGCAATAATTCCGGGGCGGTCTTTTACAACAAAGCGCAGATAGTAGGGCGCTGTGAATTCTCCGCTCACGTCTTTCGGCGTTTCTACTTCCGGCATGTTTCCGGCCGGTGACACGCCGCTGCGCGCGATCGAGTACAAATCGGAAACCACGGCGACGGCCGTCGGATCGCCGCCCGCTCCGAATCCGGAAAACACCATTTGCCCTGCGTATTGCCCCGTGGCCATCACCAGATTCTTGCTGCCCTCGACGTGCGCCACGAGGGACGAAGAAGGAACCAGCGCGGGCCGCACAAACGCCCGCACGCTCAATCCATCTTCCGTTTCTTTTTTGGCCAGGGAAATTTGCCGGATGGTGCAGCCCAACTCGCGCGCGTACCCAAAATCCACGGCCTCCACGGCGGAAATCGGCCAGCAGGGAATCTGCTCGCTTTGCAATCGCACGCGCAGACCGGCCTGCGCCAGAATCACCAGCTTGGCGCGCGCATCGTAACCCTCCACATCATTCGTGGGATCGGCTTCGGCGAAGCCCAGTTCCTGCGCTTCCCTCAGTGTGGGTTCAAAGCTCGCGCCAGTCGCCTCCATTTTGGTGAGGATGAAATTGCAGGTGCCGTTCAGCACGCCCGCAATTTTGAACAGGCGATCGCCCGCCAGACCATCCTGAATGCCCATGATCGCGGGAATTCCTCCAGCAACAGACGCTCCAAATTCCAGACGCCTGCCCTCCTCGCGCGCGAGATCGACCAGTTCGGGGCCGCTCTCGGCAATCAGTTGCTTGTTCGCGGTCACAACCGATTTTCCCGCGCGCAGCGCCTTGCGAATCCAGTCTCCCGCGGGCTTCACTCCTCCGGCAAGCTCCACGAAAATGTCGATGTCCGAGGAGAGCACTTCGTTGATGCTTTCCGTCCAGCGCACGCTGGCGGGTACCCAGTCCACTTTTTTCCGTGCCACCTCGCGATTGAAAATGTGCGTCAGTTCAAACGTGTCGCTAGATTCCTGGCTTAGCAATTTCGCCACGGACCGGCCCACCGTGCCGAAACCCGCAATGGCAACCTTCAACTTTTTGCGGCGGACCACCGGATTTTTCGCGGCCACAGGTTTACTTCGCGACTTGGATTTTGCGATTTTCGATTTTGCCGCCACTACCTCACCTCGCTGGGGATTGCTTTGTGTAGCGCCCGCCTTCAGGCGGGCATGCGTATGACTCCAATGTGCCCGTCTGAAGGGGGGCGCTGCATAAGCCTCGCAAAACGGAATTCTCAGACAGACCCTTCAGGCCGGAAGGATTATAAGGTATTTTGGTGGCAGGACGCGGAAGTCTGATGCAATGGCCCGTCCCTGCGATTTTCTCAGTTGGACGGAATCGAAAACGAATGGCGCGGACCCATGGCACAAATTGACAAACGGCTCTCGCAAAATGTAGCAGGCGAATTTTTCGTGGATTCGAGCTGCATCGACTGTGACGCCTGCCGCCAGATCGCTCCGGCAAGTTTTCGCGATCACGGAGGCCAATCGAGCGTTTACCACCAGCCGCAAAATCCCGGCGAGTTGCACCGCGCCTTCATGGCCCTGGTCGCCTGCCCCACCGCTTCCATCGGCACCGTGTCCCGGCGCAGCGCTCGCTCGGGAGTCACGGCGTTTCCCGTTCACGTCGTGGATGAAGTTTATTTTTGCGGCTTCACGTCGGAAGCAAGCTTCGGCGCGTGGTCCTACCTGATCGTGCGCCCGCCTGAGCGTGGCGGAAACGTCCTTATCGATTCGCCGCGTTTCAACAATCCCCTGGTCAAGCGCATGGAAGAAATGGGCGGCGTCAATCTCATGCTGCTTTCGCATCGCGACGACATCGCCGATCACGCCAAATTTGCCGCGCACTTCCATTGCCCGCGCGTAATGCACGAAGGGGACAGCGCCGCCTCGCGCGGCATCGAGCGCGTCATCACCGGAACGTCTCCCCAGCGCATCGACGACGATCTTGAGCTTATCCCCACGCCCGGACACACACCCGGCCACCAGCTATTTCTCTATCGCAATAAAGTTCTTTTCACTGGGGATCACCTAGCATGGTCGCAAGAGCGCCAAACACTCACCGCGTTTCGCGAAGTCTGCTGGTATTCCTGGACAGAGCAGACGCGCTCCATGGAAAGACTGCTCGCTTACCAATTCGAATGGGTTCTCCCTGGCCACGGACGCATCGGCCACAGCTCCGCCGAGGACATGCACAAACATCTGGAGAGTTGTGTCGCGCGAATGAAGCGGGAATGAGCCTGCCCTGCGGTATTTCGTGGCATCGGCTTTCGTGGCGCCGGCTTCCAGCCGGCGGTCTTTTGTTGCTGCGATTCGAAATAAATCCGCCGGCGGGACGCCGGCGCCACGAAAACCTCCCGCCCTCAATACATACTTCCCATCACACGCGTTCGAGCAATATCGCGATGCCCTGCCCAACGCCGATGCACATGGACGCCAGTGCGTAGCACCCCTTGATGCGCTGAAGCTGCCGCGCCGCCGTCAAGACCAGCCTTGCCCCGCTCATCCCCAACGGGTGCCCCAGTGCAATCGCGCCGCCATTGGGATTCACTTTTTCGCTGTCGTCGGGCAAACCGAGTTCGCGAGTCACGGCCAGCGCCTGCGCGGCAAACGCTTCGTTCAATTCGAAAACGTCAACATCGTCCATGGAAATCTTCGAGCGCGCGAACAGCTTTTGAACCGCATAGATCGGCCCGATGCCCATGTAATCCGGCTCGACGCCGGCAGTCGCTCCGCCCACAACCCTGGCGATTGGCTTCAAGCCAAAGCGCGCAGCCGCTTCTTCCGAAGCCACAAACAGGGCGCAGGCTCCGTCGTTAATGCCCGAAGCGTTTCCAGCCGTCACGGTGCCATTTTCTCGAAAGGGTGTGGGCAACTTGGCCAGAGCCTCGATGGTGGTATCCGGACGAATGTGCTCGTCCTCGTAAACTGTCCTCACGGCTCCCTTCGCGCCCGCGATGTGTACGGCGACAATTTCATCGGCAAAGATTCCGCTGCGCTGCGCCGCGCCGGCTTTTTGCTGCGAGCGCAGCGCAAAGCAATCCTGCGCCGCGCGGTCAACTTTATATTTTTCGGCCACGTTTTCGGCCGTCTCAGGCATGGACGCGTTCCCATAGAGTTTCACCATGCGTGCATTGGGAAACCGCCAGCCGATGGTCGTGTCGTAGAGCTCCGTGTTTCGCGAAAACGCCGTCGCCGCCTTGGGCATCACGTAGGGAGCGCGGCTCATGCTTTCCACACCGCCTGCAATGGCCAGCGAAAATTCTCCCGCGCCGATCGCTCGCGCCGCTACCGTGACCGCTTCCATTCCAGAACCGCATAGCCGGTTCACGGTCATCGCCGGAACCGTAAAGGGAGTTCCGCTAAGCAGCAGCGCCATGCGCGCCACGTTGCGATTGTCTTCTCCTGCCTGATTGGCGCAGCCGAAAATTACTTCCTCGACGGATTCCCAGTCGCTGTTCGAAAACTCGTCCCGCAATGCCTTCAGAGGAATCGCGGCCAAGTCGTCCGTGCGCACCTGCGCGAGCGCTCCGCCATAGCGGCCGATGGGCGTGCGAACTCCCTCACAAATAAATGCGCTTGGCACGGCTGCTGATTTCCTCCCTAACCCGATGTTCCAATTTCGGCAAGCATTGTAGCGCCCGCCTTCAGGCGGGCACTCCCGCTAGCACAAAGCGCCCGTCCGCCGCAGCAGACGAGCGCTCATAAACTGCCTTCCGTATTGCCATGCCGACCTTGTAGACGCCTACTTGGCGGCCGGCGCCGGAGGAGCCCCGCTCGGCGCAGGACCATCAATGCTGACGACTTCAATCTCAAAAATGAGCGCGGCGTTCGGCCCGATCACTCCGCCCGCGCCGCGTTGGCCGTACGCCAGATTCGACGGGACGAACACCTGCCATTTGGAACCGACCGGCATAAGTTGCAAGACTTCCTTGAATCCGGGAATTACATTTTTCACTTCAAAGGGCACCGGTCCACCGGCCTTTTCGGAACTGTCAAACTCCTTGCCATCGATGAAGGTTCCCTTGTAATTGCATTTCACCGTGTCGGTCTCCACGGGCTTCTGGCCATTGCCTGCGGTCAGAATCTTGTATTGCAAGCCGTCCGGAAGGGTAACCACTCCGTCTTTCTTGCCGTTTTCCGCGAGGAAAGCGTCGCCTTTGGTCTTGTTTTCCCCCGCGGCCGCCTCCTGCAACTGCATTTGCTTCTGACGCATTTCCTGCTGCAAGGCAGTAATTACTTGTTTAAGTTCATCTTCAGACATCTGGGGCTTGGCATCCGTCAGCGCGTCCTTCAGGCCCTGTGTCATGACTGCGGAATCCACATCGAGCCCCTGGGCTTTGACGCCCTTGCCCATTTCCATGCCGATGGCATAGCTGACTTTCTCCTTTTGGGTCTTAAATCCCGCAGCAGGCGCCGCAGCCGCCGGAGCCTTTGCCTGCGGCGCGACCGCTGGCGCCTTTGCGGGCGGCGCTGCCGGCACTGCCGGCGCCTTCGCCGGAGCCTGCTGTGCTCTTACGCCGAGGGCCATCAGCCCCAGCGCCACTACTACCATCCCCATCCGCTTCATCCGTCCTCCTAGAGTGAACGACGAGCGTTGGTTTGGCGCTCATGTCCCATCCTAGACGGTAACCGATTGCCCCTCTTTCCCGCAAGTTTGCGGCTGTAAATTGTCGTTCGCAAATAGGGTTGTGCCGGCGATCGCAATGGGCCATGACTCAACGATTCAAAGTCTGAAATGCGAGAACATCTTCCGCTTCCGAATTCAGCCGGCTTGCGGCGGCGTTGATGCGCGCAAAATCACGCACATGGATTTCCCTGTTTGGCACCGCTTTAAAATGGAGGCGAAGAATTCTCTCAATGACGGCTGACCGCGAGAGTTTCGACCCGGCAATAAGGTCAACTCTTGCCAGCACATCCGAAGAAATTGAAATGACGATCTTTCTTTTCATGGAAGTACGGTGTGGCATCCCCTCATTGGCTGCTCCGGTGCAAGGTAATTTTCAAGTCGCCCGGCAGCAATAATATGATATCATGATATCGCTTTATGGGAGAGTGCCGTGGCCCAATTGGTGGTGTGAAATATCGAAGCCTCGGTGAAGACACGCTTGAAGCGCCGTGCACAGCGGCGCGGCCACAGCATGGAGGAAGAAGTACGCGACATCCTGCGCGATGCCGTTAAGGAAGAAGAAACGTCCACGGAGGGACTGGGAACCGCGATTGCCTCTTTATTCCGAAAAGTTGGATTTGACGGGGAAATTCCTGAATTGCGCGGGGACATAATCAAGCCCCCTTCCTTCGATTGATGATTATCCTCGACACTAATGTTTTGTCGGCAATTATGCGCCCGATGCCCGATGAACTGATCGTCGCGTGGCTGAACGGACAATCTCGAACATCCTTGTGGACCACTTCAGTTACGGTATTGGAAATTCAATTTGGGATAGAAATAATGCCGGTGGGCAAGCGACGAGCCGTCCTTGCGAAGGCTTTCGAAATTGCCATTACGGATGGAATTGGGCAAAGGGTTGCACCGTTCGATACGATCGCTGCGCAACATTCTGCCAACTTGATGGCCTCACGTCACAAAATTGGACGGCCAGTGGAACTGCGTGACACGATGATCGCGGGGATCGCTCAAGCGTGTCACGCCTCGCTTGCAACACGCAATGTGTCTCGCTTTGATGACCTTTCCATTCCAGTCGTAAATCCGTGGGAGCCTGAATCCTGAAACAATTTCATCGGGGATCTTGCTGACCGTTTTCTCGAAATTTTGTCCACCCAGCGCTCCCCTCGTGCAAATCCCCATTTTATGGCACAGTAGTGTGCTCTGATGGCCGAAACCGGGAACTCCTCAAACGCGGGGCGCATCGCCTTCACGTATCCTGACTTTACCCTCTACCAGTTGGCGCGATTTCTGATTGTGGCCGGGCTCGAGATGCAGTCCGTGGCGGTGGGCTGGCAGATCTACGAAATCACAAAGCGGCCGCTCGATTTGGGGCTCGTGGGGCTGGCCCAGTTTTCGCCAGGAATTCTGTTGTTTCTTGTCACTGGTCATGCAGCGGATGCCTTCAACCGTCGAAAACTGTTGATGACTTGCTACGCGGGATTTGGCGTGTGTTCCGCGCTGCTACTCTTCTACGCGCTCAGCGGATTGCGCACTGTTTTGCCCATGTACGCAATTGTGGTTCTGTTGGGCGTGGTGAGGTCGTTCAACAACCCAGCCAGCCGCTCGCTCCTGCCGCAAATCATCCCCCAGGAACATTTGCAGAATGCCATCGCCTGGAACAGCTCGGTGAATCAAGGTGGCACGATTTTGGGGCCTTCCCTCGGCGGCCTGATCTACGCCGTCGCTAAAGGCCCCGCGCCAGTTTATACCGCGTCAATGCTGGCCGCGGCGGGCGCAGTTTTCCTGATGACGCAAATCAAGCTTCATCTCAAGGCGCGGCCGAGGGAACCGCTTACCGCAAAATCCGTGTTCGCCGGGCTTCGTTATATTGCCGAAAAAAAAATCATCCTGGGTTCCATTTCGCTGGACCTGTTCGCAGTGCTGCTCGGCGGCGCGGTAGCATTGCTGCCAGTGTTTGCCTCTGAAGTTCTTCGCACTGGACCCTGGGGTCTGGGCCTCTTACGCGCGTCTCCGGCCATCGGCGCGGGCAGCATGGCGCTGCTCCTGGCGCACCGGCCGTTCCGCAGCCGTGCAGGCGTGACCATGCTGTGGTGCGTCGGCGGCTTCGGCGCGTTCACCGTCCTATTCGGTTTTTCCCGCAGTTTGATTCTGTCCATGATCGCGCTCATGCTGGTCGGCTGCATGGACATGGTCAGCGTGGTGGTCCGCTCGACACTGGTGCAGTTGGCTACTCCCGATGAAATGCGCGGTCGCGTTAGCGCCGTCGAGATGATCTTCATCGGCGCCTCCAACGAAATCGGCCAGTTCGAATCGGGCCTCACCGCGCAGTGGTTCGGCGCGGTCCCCGCCGTAATCATGGGCGGAATCGGAACACTCCTCATCACCGCTCTGTGGGCATGGAATTTCCCCGAGCTGCGCCGCGTCGAAAAGCTCAGTTCACTCAGGCCATAAGAGTTTTTATGTAGCACAGGCACTTTGCCTGCGCGGGTTTTGCTGGATTTAACAAAGGCGCACAGGCAAAGTCCCTGTGCTACTTTTTTTCGAGGGCTTCGTTGAGGGCAGGGACGATTTCGAATAGGTCGCCGACAATGCCGTAATCAGCGACTTCGAAAATCGGGGCATTCTGGTCTTTGTTGATGGCCACGATGGTGCGCGAGCCTTTCATTCCTACAACGTGCTGAATGGCGCCGCTGATGCCCAGCGCGAGATACAGCTTGGGCGCGACGGTCTGGCCGGAGCTGCCGATCTGGCGGTCCATGGGCAGCCAGCCTTCGTCGCAGATGGGGCGCGAGGCGGCCAGTTCGCCGCCAAGAAGCTTTGCCAGTTTTTCGGCGAGTGGAATATTTTCCGGCGCCTTGATGCCGCGCCCCACCGCCACAAGGATGGGTGCCTGCGTAAGATCAACAGCCTGCTTGGCCTCACGAAATAATTCCAGCGGCTTGGTTCGAATCTGTTCCGGCTTGAGCTCCACGGCAATGGATGTTACGTGCGCCTTCGTAGCGCCCTGCGTCACCAAATCCGCGCGGAACGCGCCTGCCTGGAATGTTGCGAACCAAGGGGGAGTGCCTTCGAAAACCACGTCCGCCGCGGTCCTGCCTTGAAACATCTGGCGCACAAAAATGAGCCTGCCGTTTTCCTGGCGGTAGCCCACGCAGTCGCCAATCATGCCCTTGCCGAGCGATGCGGCCAGCTTGGGCGCGAAATCGCGCACCTGATAGGTGTGCGGCAGGAGCACCAGATTGGGTGCTTCTTGCGCGATCACCTGCTTGAGAGCAACGGTGTAGCCATCGGGCGTGTACGACGCGAGCAAGTCGTGCTCCACGAGAAACACTTCATCGAGCTTGCATGCCGCAAGCTCGCCGGCCAGCGCCGCGACACCCTTGCCGATCACCACAGCAGAGAGACGGCTCCCCATTTCCGCGGCAATCTGTTGCGCCGCGGCCAGCGTCTCGAAACTGGTCTTGTTCCACAGCGCGTCGCGTTGTTCGGTGATAAGGAGAATGTTCATCGATGTAGGACCTCGCCAAACGCGCTGCGAATAATGCGCCTCACGTCTTACTCCTTACCATTTTTGTCCTTCTGAGCGAAGCGAAGAATCTCTCTTCGGATTTAGCTTGCGAAAAGAAAGAGAGATTCTTCGCTCCGCTCAGAATGACAAAACACTTCAATGTTTTTTGCGCCCTAGTCTATATCACTCGAGCTTCGTGCTTCAATTTTTCCAATAATTTTGCGGCTGCTTCTTTCGGGGTGCCGGTTATAAATTCCGTCTTTTTGGTTTTTGACGGGACGTAGATTCGCTCGATGCGCTCGGTCAATTCATGCGTGACGCCAAGCGATTCGCGTGTGACGCTGGCAATTTCTTTTTTCTTTGCCGCCATGATTCCCTTGAGCGTGGCGTATCTAACTTTATTGATACCTGACTGAATAGTTAGCACAGCAGGCATGGGCAGCTCGACCCACTGAAACCATCCAGCCTCAAGTTCGCGCTTCACGCGTAAGCCGCCGCCCTGCGCATCAATCTGCATGATGATCGTGGCGTGTGGCTGGCCCAGCAATTCTGCAAGCAGCACGCCCGTCTGGCCGAAGCCCTGATCTTCGCTCTGCAATCCTGTCAACACCAGGTCCGGCTTTTCGCGCTCGATGGCCGCCGCCAGAAATTTTGCCGCGCCCAACGGATCGAGCGTGTGCGCCTTGTCATCGGCGATATGTATGCCGCGGTCCGCGCCTTTTGCCAGCGCTTCCTTAATCGTCTGCTTCACGCGATCAGGGCCCATCGAAAGCGCAATCACTTCTCCCGTGTGCTTTTCCTTAAGGCGCAAAGCTTCCTCGAGCGCATAACTATCCGGCTCGTTCATCTCGAATCCGATGTCGGTTTCGCGGATCCAGCTTGCGTCGGTAATGGCCAGTGGAGCGTCCTTGGCGGGCACTTGCTTGATGCAGACGACGATCTTCATCGCACCTCTTGTTGTGATGCAGCGCTTCTGTAGCGCCCGCCTTCAGGCGGGCATCTTGCGGCGCCATTGAGCCAATCAGAGTGCCAACCTAAAGGTTGGCGCTACAAACCAGTGGCGAGCGTAGTAAAGCAAACCTGGGTGTTAGCGGGAATCCCAGCGCTTAAATAGCAACGCGGCATTCGTTCCGCCAAATCCAAAGGAATTCGACAACACGTGTTGGATAGCTGCTTTGCGCATGTGATTCGGGACGTAATCGAGATCGCATTCAGGATCGGGCGCTTCCTGATTGATGGTGGGAGGAAGTGCCTGATCGCGTAGCGCCAGCACGCTGATCCCAGCCTCGAGTCCGCCCGCGCCGCCCAGCAGATGTCCGGTCATGGACTTGGTCGAGCTGACCGCGAATTTCCTGGTGTGATCGCCAAACACGCGCTTCATGGCCTTGGTCTCGATGGCGTCGCCGAGCGGCGTTGAGGTGCCGTGCGCGTTGACGTAATCGAT
>Ga0182024_10016876_pt1 | contig 13782 bp, 12 predicted proteins | sample P32metaG_FD_120480 | JGI IMG/M metagenome (GOLD analysis project Ga0182024, IMG submission 120480) | Permafrost microbial communities from Stordalen Mire, Sweden - P3-2 metaG (Illumina Assembly) | ecosystem: Environmental > Terrestrial > Soil > Wetlands > Permafrost | place: Sweden: Stordalen... | reverse complement strand
CGAGTTCGAGGGTGGCGCCGCGCTTTACCAGCGCGGCGACTTCGTCCTTCACGGCTTCCGGGCACATACTATTCCCCCTTTCCGTATTTGCCGTCCCGTTGCGCTTCCAACGCCTCGCCCCGCTTGAGCGTGATGGCCTGGTCGAGCGGGAGGGGTGTGGCGCTCTCCGGCAGGTACAGGGTGTACTGCTGGTAGTCGAGATTGATTGCCGGCAAGGCAAGGATCTCCCTTGGCGTCATTTCAGGCTTGGTTGCCACGGCCCAACGCACGTTGACCCGGAACGCCAGCACCAGTTCAATGCCGAAATGCGGGGTGGTCCCTTTCTCCTTCAGGTAACTGCCCAGCGCCTGATCGAGGTTATGGATCGAGGGTCCGACGTGCCCGTGTTGGGAAATGTCATGCAGCCGATCCAGTGGTTTCTGCGGAGCGGGAGGCAGCAGATGGACACCCAGACGCTTCGCGCCCACCTCCAGAACCTCGATCAGCGGCGCGTTCACGGGTACGTCGAACTTCGCCTCGTGGCCAGCCGGCAGAATCCTGGTCGTGACATGCTCTTCATGATGATGGTGATGATGATCGCTCGTGGCGTCATCCACGGGGATTGGATGGGTAAGGACGTTCCCGCCATCCTGGTTTTCTTTCGTCTCCATTGCAAATCTCCTTGCAAAAACAGATTTGGTCATCTACAATGTGACGAAGTCGTCAAGCGTGGGGCCAAGAAAAAGGCAGGCCCTTGCCTGCACGAACTCGTCTTATGTTACTATACGTATTCGTCACAGGAAAATCAAGCACATGCCGGAAAGTTTTCCAGAGCTATTGCGCAAAACCAGGGAAGCCAAAGGATTAAGCCAGTCTGAACTCGCCCACAAGGCCGGTTTTCAACCCTCGGCCATTTCCCATTTCGAGTCTGGCAGGCGGGCTCCGTCATTCGAGAATCTCAAGCGGCTGGCGGACGCATTATCGGAAACCATTGACTATCTGCTCGGACGAGAAACGGACCCGAAGAGCGCCGGCCCGGTCGCCGAGCAACTTTTCCGCGACTTCGAGGACATGTCGTCCGACGATCAGGAGAGTCTTGCCAAGATCGCCAAGATGCTTGCCGAAAAGAACAAACAACGACGTGAAGGGACGTGATACAAGTGATCGACACCATCGATATGCTGGAAGCGGAAAGCGAAGCCGAACGCGCCATCAAGCAACACGGCTTTGCGGCATTGCCAGTTTGTCCCTTCGCCATCGCCAAGGAGGCCGACATCGTCGTCCAGCCTAAGGATTCCGACGAGCCGGGCGTTTCGGGCTTCCTGATGCGCGTCGGCAATTCCTTCGGCATCCTGTACGCGCGCCACATCGCCAGCGAAGGCTTTATCCGGTTCACTGTGGCGCATGAGCTAGGGCATTACTTCCTGCCGGGCCATCCCGAAGCCCTCTTTCCCAACGGAGACGGGCTCCATCGCTCCCGTAGCGGGTTCATTTCCCACGACCGACACGAGAGGCAAGCTGACCACTTTGCCGCAGCCCTGCTGATGCCCGAGAAACTTTTCATCGAGGCGATCGACAATGCCGGCCTGGGTTTTCCTGCCATCCAGTCTTTGGCGGAACTCTGCAAGACTTCAATCACCGCGACGGCCATCCGGTTCGCCAAATTCTCCGGCGATTCTGTTGCCATCATTGTCAGTAGCGGAACCCGCGTGGAATACTGTTTCCTCTCCGAGCGGCTGAAGGATGTCAAGGGCCTGCGATGGTTGAAGAAGGGCGACCTCATCGCGCCTAGGTCTACGACCGCAGCCTTCAATAAGAACCCGTCCAACGTTAGTGAAGCCAGGCAGGATGAGGGTTGCTGCTCGCTGGACGATTGGTTCGACGGTGCCCCCGAGGTCGAGATGAACGAAGATGTCGTCGGCCTTGGCAGCTATGGCAAAACGCTGACCGTCCTTTTTACCGACGAGACCATCGACGAAGAAGAAGACGAGTACGATGATTGAGCTGCCCGGCGCGGCAATTCAAAAGCCATGCAGCAAGACGTGAGAATTACCAGCCGCGCAAGGGCGTGCAATACGCTTCGGCAACGTGCCGAAAAATACGCCGATTGGTGACAATCAGGTACAATAGCGTGTAGCGCTGCGAAAGTTACGGAGACGTTCCGATTTCCTGTGAGGAGGCGGGTCGTGGCAGATTTACCAAGCCTGACGCCAGACCAGGTGGCTGTGCTAGTCCCGCAGGCGTTACATATCGAATACATCGCCAGTGGCGGCCAAAAGCTCGTCTTTCGCGGCACAATTGACGGCACAATCTACGCTCTCAAATTTTCAAAACTCCCTGCATCGCCCGTTGATGATCTCGATGAGTTTGCCTCAAGCGACATTGCCATCCGCGCCAAGCGAGAGGTCGAGACGATGCGCGAATGTACATCGCCTTACGTGGTCAAACTTGGGCCTCTCGGGCTCTCCTTTGGCAGCGCCGCTGGCCAGCAACTCGTGTTTTTCTCCGAAGAATACATCGTCGGTTCTGATTTGAAAACGCATCTGCGAAGCAACGGCAGGTTCGCTGCCCCAGAGGTAGCAAAGCTCGGCATACAAATCGGCTCGGCGGTCAAGGCGCTATGGGAATTTGGCAAGATCCATCGGGACATAAAGCCAGCCAATATCATGCGCCGGGACAGCAGCGGCGACTACGTCCTGCTCGATGCTGGCCTAGCATTTGATATTGATGGGGAATCGATCAGCGTCGGCCCGGTCGGCACGCCGGCTTACTTTTCTCCAGAACAATTTGAGTTCACAAATCGACGGACAGTCCTGGACTTTCGCTCTGACATGTTCTCCCTGGGCGTTACGATGTACTTTCTCGCGACAGCCACACATCCATTCTGGAGCCCGGGCGATACTACACCACAGACGCTTTATTCCAAAATCACGAGTTTTCATCCTCTCCCGCCGAGTTCCATTGTCGATGGCTTTCCTGAAGCTTTGGACGAAGTCATCATGCGGCTGCTCGGCAAATCCCCACACTTGCGCTTCAGGACGTGCGACCAGCTCATCACAGCGCTCCAAGGAGTATGACCGACTATGACGATCCTTGTTCAACACGGACATGGAAAGTCCGACAAGATCGACGACGCTCTCAACGCTGGCACGGTGCAGGGGGTGATATTCGCTCCCCGCAACGAGAAGCCAGATAATCTCGCTTTGTGCGTGCAGACCCTTGCCAACGCGTATGACTGCGAGTTGCTCATCGATCCCCAGTATTACGTTTCTACATTTGCACCTGCGAACACCCGATACCTCACCGAGTACGGGTATTTTCAGGGCGGGCTCTCGGCTAGTGACTTCACCCTTCGTCGAATCCGCACAATCGTTGCTGGGGCGATTGATTTTCAAATCAACATCGGGGCCACGTCGATCATTTCCCCGACCGTGTTGTTTGACTCATTCACTGACCGATGGTTCCAGATTGCGCTCAACCTTGCGGACGCCTCGTTGGAATACCATGCAAATTTGAACACCAACACGCCTCTGCTGTTGAGTTTTGTGCTGGCAGAGGAGGCGCTATCAGCAGAAGATGAAGTAAACCGGTTCCTCGACACCGTGACCCAAGACGGTTGGGGCATGCAAGGCTTCTACCTGATCGTCTCACGGCGCGAGAGCACGTACAACCAGGATTGCGAAAGCGCCCGCCTGGCGAGCCTTCTTTATGCGGTGCATGTCCTGGGCGAGGTAAATGCCTTGCGGGTCGTCCTCGGCTACACAGATTTTCTCGGAATCCCGTTGCGGGCGGTCGGGGCATCAGCCTTCGCATGTGGATGGTCCCAAGGTTTACGTCAATTCGTCCGCAAGAATTTCTTGCTACGGCCACCAGGTGGACAGCCAGCACGTGATCGTTATTCCAGTGGCCCGCTACTCAACTCCATCTTTTTGCAAGAACTGCAAGATGTTTTTGAATTCGGAAGGCTAGACGATGTCCTTTCCGGCGTCGATTTGGACGAGGTCATAACCAGCGCAGAAAGTCCGCAAGCGGCCTCATGGAACCTTGCCGTGGCCCAGCAACACCACTGGCAGACGCTGAATGCCCTTGATTCGGCGTTGCCGGGTCGCGCTCGCCAAAGGGTGATCGCTGTCATGGGACTGATTCGCGCCGCGCAGGGACTCTTCGCCGTTCTGGAGCGCGAGGGCGTCACGTTTGAACGATTCACGGGCAAGGATCACCTTATGAACTGGTCGAGGGCACTATCCGAATTTGCCCGGCGTGTCGGCTACGCAACCTCTTGACGCATGAGAAGGCCGATGGCCTGGATGAGGTTGGATGGGCAAGACGGCTGGCGCTTTCGCGACCATACCAATCGTTTCGATGTGCCATCGGCATCATGGCTGATCAAGCCGATGTTGAACCGCCGAAATGATTCGATCTCCTGCAACGCCCGGCCCGCCGACCGGCTTGGCATGACGACGTAGACCCGATGTGAGAAGCTCCGGTATCGACGCGCTTGCTGAAAAGCACGGCGCCAATTCTCAAGCTTAAACTCGAAGGAACAAATCTCAATTCGCGGCGTCGGAAATGCCGGGCCGATGCAAAACAGGTCTGTCCCGTCGCCCGAAACCAGTTGCAGGTCGATAAGCTGATCGAGGTGTCGGACAAACGTCCCGTGAGTTACCCCCGATTTCGCGCGGAGCACTTCGCGCGGCAATGGCGAGTCGATCTTCAATGCTGCCAATATGCGGCTGCATGTGGGCTGCTCCAGCAACGCCGCCGCGTCTCCTGGGAAAGCAAACGGCAAACCGCTCGAAATGTTTGCCCAGACCCAATCAGCACGGCCATCGGAGCAGGTGCTTTCTATCACGCTCAAGACATTTTGAGGTTCTTTCGCCCCGCACCACAGACAAGGCTGTGCATGCTTTTGAAAACTCCGCCGAAGCTGTTCTTCCCAGCGAAACGACTTCATGGATACCTCTGAACGTACTGGCAGGCCCCTGGTTTCAAGGATGGCGATTGCGCACCTTCTACGCTACCCCGAAAAATGACTATCGACCCATTGGCAATTTAAGAATCAAGGATTCCTCATCGACGGAAAAATCTACCCGGGTTCCATCCACTATTTCCGTCAATGTTAGCCGTCCGGCGCGAGTTGATGCCTTTATGGCCGATCCGGAATCAACACCCACAAGGACGCCGCAGCCTACCAAGATTGGCAGACGGCGTATACCTGGCGTATGATATGGGTTCAGCCGTGAATCGTTTACTAAACGGAGCACCTCTGATGGGGCAAACATGACCACCGCGACGGTCCCCTTCGCGCCGGACAAACCCTGATCGACGCCAGGTCGCATTCCTGCAAGATTTCGCCTCATCCATGCCGGCGACGGGGGGGCACTCATTGCCGTCCCCCGGCCCCCGGCTAGCCTTTCTCTGTTCCGCATAGAGCCAAAAGGTGGAGGACGCTGGCGTTGCCAGACGCAAGATGCAGTTCTTCGTTCGTGCCGTGAAGTCAGCCGCGCGAGCCACTTGCGATGATGCCGAGAAAGCAGTTCAGAGAGTCTTTCGCAACTTCCCAAGGCGTTCCTCGATCTCGGTCCAGCCAGGAGCCGGGCCGAAGCACAGAATTCGGCATTGCCGCTCGAACGCTGTGGCAATAACCATCCGCAGTTCATCGGAAGGAAAAAGGGCGTCGCTGTTGGCAAAGCTCATGTCTTTCGGAGCCACATAGCTTTTTGCGAAATTCTCCCGGCTTATCTTGTCGTAATCGGCTTTGATGGTTCCGTACTCATCCGACTGGAGCATCGCCAGCACTTCCGGCCGCTCCGCGAGGCAATACAGATCGTAATAATGGCGGGCATAACCGCCAATGTCTCTGCCTTCCTTCTTGTACGCCTCGACCTTGGCATGGATGGCAAACATCTTCTCAACGAATGTTCGACGAAAATGCAGCAGCCGCATTTCGAACGGTCCCTCATCCTCGGCTCCCAGACTGACACCAGTCTGCTGGAGAAACTGCCCGACATATGATTGCAGCTTGACGCGATCAGTCGGCTCCCTGCCGCTGGCTGTGCCGGCCTCAATGAATACGCGGTTACGAATGTCACCGGTGCCAGTAAACTTCTGGGCATATTCGAAACGGTCGTTACGGCCGAAGCCCCCGATGGTCTGGCTTTCCTTCTCGACGAATGTCAACCCTGGATGCTTCTCGATGGCTTGCCGCAGTTTCTTCAATTCACGGTCGATGGCTTTCTTGCCTAGGTGCGGATTGAAGGCGGTCGGGTCGAGAAAGATGTCGATGTCTTCCGAAAACCGCTGGATCAGATCCCAACCTTTCGACAGGCTGGTACCGCCCTTGAAGATCACTTTGCCGCCAGCTTCCTGCTCGATAATGCGTAGCGATTCCGTAACGAAATAGTCTTTCTCAATGATGGATTCGCGAAGGCCGCGCGGCCGGAAATGTTCCGCCGCACGGATGATCGCCTGCTCGAAATCCGCATGTTCAAACAGCCTCATGGCGACTTTCGCTCCTTCGCTTGCCATTCCCGTGCATATTTCAACACCGCCAGCGCCCCGAAGTCAAACCGAGAAAGCGGATTGATGCCCTGCCGCAATGTCGCAAGCCGGCTTTTCGCCACCCCCAGCTGCTGTGCGATGGCTCCGAGCATGGCACGAACGCGCGGAGGCTCTGAAAGGGCGACCCTGAGCAAGTCTTCCAAGAAGCCTGGGGCCCGGAAATACTGAAGCAACTTTTTCACGGTCTCCTCGGGAGGCAGCTCGCTTGACTGCCCCCGTCTGCGAAGGAAATCAAGCAGTGCGGCTTCTGTCTCAGAAAGCTTTCGCCACGACTCCGGCCGACGGGTGTGGATTACCGTTTCTTCGCCGACGATGAGTCGGGGCAGGCTGGGGCCTTCGGTCGCCACCTCGACCTTGGCGGCGTTCTGCGTTGTGAAGCCGAGCATGTTGGCGGCAGCAATGCCGGACGGAAACACTTTCCGTCGTTGAATGGGCAACGAGCGAATCTGGGCGCGGTTGGGTTTGCTAGGCCCGAATGCCGTTTGCCGTGAGCGGTAGTATAAGCCCTTGCCTAGCCGTTCAATGACGCCTTGTCGGGCCAATCTGGATAGAGCCTGGGCGACCGCCGTAAAAGGCATGCCGTCGAAATCCACGAGTCGCCAGGCCCGTTCGCCGCCTTCCTCGATACGCTTCCGGACGGTTTCGGCCGTGCCTGACTTGGATTTCTTTTGGTTGGTCCTCATGTTAGAGATTATCGCGCAAGAGCGATATTATGTCAAGTTTTTTTGATGTAAAACTTGACATAATTGCGGGTAACTTCCGCCGATTCTTGCTCCTTGCCGGCCAATTATTACAAGCTTTCCAGATACTCGATGAGGTTATCCGCTCCCACAAGCACCCGGACATTGTGCTGACCGACCTCCGCGAAGTCTGCGGCGGCCCGAGTGGCGAGGGTCGCGAACCGCCCATCCACGGTGGCAAAGGCGTTGACCCGGGTCAACATGGCCGCATGTTCGCTATCGAACCCAAGTCCGCGGGAAGGAATCTCCCCTTGCCTTGCGGCGAGCTCAAGCTCCCCCACGATAACCTTGTGCACCACATGGGGTATCAGCAGCCGCTCGCGAGCGAGGATGCGGAACAGCATTTCCAAGGTTTCGACCAATAGGTCGTCATCGTGAAAGCAACGCTCGTCTTCGGAGTCGGCGAGGAATGCAGGGGGCTGCACGTCACGTTCCATGATGCGTCGCCACTGCGCTTTGATCTGCACTAGGTCGAACGTAAGGAATAGGAAGAGTGGCTCTTGAAAGACGCTGCTCATACACTCGCCAAGTTCGACAGCACCGTAGGACCGCGCGATCATTTCCCTGTCGCGTTGCAGCCGCTGGATCAACCCGCCGTCGAGACGAACGACGGCGGCCTCGTTCTCCTCAATCTCCCGCAACAGATCGGAGAGGGATCGCCTGTCATAATCTTCCCGAATGTCAGCGCGCACCCGAAATTCCTTGGCGGCCGTGATGACATCGTCTAGGTAATCACGGGGCGACCGGGCAAAGCGTGAGTGCAAGAGCCTGCTCGTCACTTTCGTCCGCAGTACGTCGGTTACGGCGTCAGGTTGCTGGAGGTTGCGATAAGCTGCCAATAACGACAGCAAACCCAGGTAGGTCCGCTGATTCTCCTTCTCCAGCAAGCGGAACACCTTCCATGTCCGCACGCACCCTGGCGCCAAGCTGTCGAGCGCTTTCATGAAGTGCTCAACTACAACGAAAGGGTAGGCGGGGGCCATTCGCCTGCCCTCCGCGAGATGAATCAAGGTACTGGCAATGGCAACGCGTAAGTCGAGTTTTGGCGTCTGGACGAGGTTCTGGTCCTCGTCGAAATCAGCGCAGAGCATCGTTTCCAGCACCTGCGTCGGACTCGGCCAGACCTCGACGACACCACGCGCAAGGGCAGCCCCCAGCACCCTCCCCACGCGCGTAGTATTCCACGGGATTCCTTGGTTTGCCAGGTTGCTGACGACACACTGATCCAGGTACAGCTGTGGGGGCATCTCGCTCCTCTCCAACGGGCAATCAGAGATCTGCCGAACAGCTTTATTATATGCCTCCAGTTACGGTTGAGTCGGTCGTTCCGGAGCTTCCCACAGAATCCGGCTGAACCCATCGCCCAACTGATCTTGTAAGAAAAAAACAATAGAATTTCTTACGTGAGCACCGAAAGAAAATCAACTCAATCGATTGATTCCAGAATACTTGCAACGATTCATGGTCGCGGACGTGGTTCAGTATTCGTCCCGGCGGACTTCCTGGCCATTGGCAGCCGCGAGGCAATCGATATTGCCCTCCACCGACTGGCCCGGAAGGGCACTATCCGCCGGCTCGCCCGTGGGGTCTACGACTTCCCGAAAAAACACTCGGTGCTCGGACTACTCTCGCCGTCCGCCGAAGCAGTAGCCCGAGCCCTGGCGGGCCGCGACTGCACACGCCTGCAACCGGCAGGGGCCTATGCGGCAAACGCCTTGGGTCTCTCCGAGCAAGTACCCGCAAAGGCAGTGTTCCTGACCGATGGGCCGAGCCGGACGGTGAAGATCGGATCGACGACTATCCAGCTCCGGCGGACGACAGCCCGAAACATGGCGGCGGCGGGGCGGCTGAGCGGCCTTCTGATTCAAGGCCTACGCGAGGTGGGCAAAGAACATGTGACCCCAGAACGCTGCCAACACCTGAAGCGCACACTCCCCGCCGACAAGCGGCGGGAACTTATCAAGGACTTGAGGCTCGCCCCGGCATGGATGCACCCGATCTTCCGTGAACTCGCTGAGGTAGATGCCTGAGGCTCCGCTTCTTCGAGCTGCCTGTTCTTGCTTGTCAGGAAGGCGGCCATCACCTATCCTGACACTGTCGGTTTACGAAATGCCGCACGGCGGGCTTACTTTTGGTTTACAAGAAAGTTTACAAAACATGAGCGGCCGTCCGGTTTACAAAATAAAATTGACGTAAACGACTGAAAAATAGATGGTTACACCATCAGGAGAGGTGCCGGAGCGGCCGATCGGGCAGCACTGGAAATGCCGTGTGGGGGTCAAACCTCACCGCGGGTTCGAATCCCGCCCTCTCCGATGCCTATTTCAGCTCCGCTAGAAACTGCAACAGGTCCGCCAACTCCTGACGCGTGAATTCGCCGGCCAGCAATTCCGGCATCAGCGAGACGTCGCTGCGATTGCGTTCCTCGATGTCCTGTTTGCGAATCGTGAACACCTTGCCCTGAGCGTCCTTGAGCAGCAGGCGGTCGGGTTGCTCTAGAGCGATGATGCCGGCCGTCGTCTTGCCGTCCTTGGTCTGTACATTCCAGACATAATACTGTTGGCCGATCGACTGACTGGGACGGAGGATTTCGGCGAGGATCGCTTCCCGGCTCATTTTGACGCCCAGGCCATCAAGAGCTGGGCCGACGCCGGTCGCGCCGCCTTCGCCCTTGATCTTGTGGCAATTCGCACAGTTGGCTGTGGAGCGCAGGAAAACCTGTCGGCCGCGTTCGGGATTGCCCTTGAGCGCCAGGAGTTCGCGATCCGGCGGGAGCTTCTTGGGGTCGAGACGCTCCGACGCGGGCGCGGAGATTTTCGGCAGCGCTTGCTCCGTGATCTCCGGCGCGCGCCCCAGCGGGTCTTCGAGTTCGACGATGTAAACCCAGCCCTTGGCCCCGGAATCGGCCTTGACGAGAAGCCGATTGACACCGGCGCCAAGAGTCACGAGCACCGAGTCCTGGCGGGCCGCGAGGGGACGTTGCCCCGCATGTTCGTGAACCAGCTTGTTGTTGAGCCAGATCTTGATGCCCGCCGAGCTGCTGACCCAGAGACGCGTCGAGAATTCTTCCCTGGCGCTTACCAGCGTCACGGCATAGGCGCTGACGCCGGTGCGCGGCACGTGCTGGGCGGCCACGTCGATGGCCCCGTCGGCATTGGGACGAGCGCGGGTCCAGTCACGGGTTTGTTCCGGCTTTTCGGATGTTTCCGGCGAGTGGCTTTTTGCCCCGGACGATGGAAACGGCTGCGACAGCATCCACTGCGCGAGCGGTCTGGTGCCGAGCGCTCGCGACAGGGCGATCGCCTCCAGGCTCAAGGCGGGATCCTTGACAAGGCGAATAGCTGCGTCGGCAAGTTTGGATGCGTCCGGACCTTTTGTCAGGCCGCGCCATGGACCTGGCAATTTTCGGGCCAGGAGTGAAAGTGATTTGCGCAGAAGCTCTTGGGGATGGTCTTCCGCCACGAGATGTGCCAAAGCCCCGCCCGCTCTGGGATCGTTCAACCCGCCCAGCGCCTCGATGGCAATGGCGCGGGCGGCTGGCTCGCGCTTGCTGTCCAGAGCGATGGCGGTAAACGTCGGCAATGCTTCGGGCGGACCGAGAACCCACAGCAGGCCCGCCACGCGCCGGTTCCACTCGCCCTTGGTCCAGCTTTGCATCAAGGTGGGTGTTAGCGACGATTCCCGGCCGCGGAAAGCGATGCCGACGGCTTCGAGATAGTAGCGATCCTGGCCATCGTATTGGTTCGCCAGGGCAATCAGGACATCCCGTGCCTCTTCGACCGTTCCCACCGGTGGCTCGGACTGGCGCAGGGAAAGCAGAAGTTCTCGGCGCACCTGTGGCGAAGGATCTTTCACGAGAGCCGTCGCTACAGCACTCATGTCGGCGCCGTTCTGCTTCAAGCTGCGAATCGCCACGATGCGGATGTCAGCGTCCGGGTCCGCCAGAGCCGCGCGAACGTGCCTTTGGCCTTCGCCGCCCAACAAGCCCAGTTGAAAGAGCACGCGCGCCCGCAAGACACGGTCAGGAGATTTCGCGTGCGGCACGAGCACGGGCAGTGCTTCGGGGCCCAGCTCCTTGATGCGTAAGATGGCCCGCGCCCGCCGGGCCAGGTTGGGCGAGCCCAACGCTTCGATCAAACCGCCCGGCGTGGCAAGATTGAGAGGGGGAACGCGATAGCTGCCGTCGTGTCCCCTGGGAATCAGCCGATAGATCCGGCCACGCAGCGGCTGACTCAGGTCTCGACCGCCCGCGATGTGATTGTAGAAGTCGGCCACGAACAACGAGCCATCGGGCGCCACGGCGACGTCGCTCGGTCGAAACCAGCGATCCGACGATGACAGCAATTTGACCGGCGAACGAATCTCATACGGGTTGTCCGTGGCCGAACCGGGAATGCGATAGCCGGCCCCGTGTGGAGTCAACGAGAAGCCGCCGACCCAGCCCGCGCCGCACTCGGCCAGGATGGGCATGCCGCGATACCGCTCGGGCAAGAGCTTACCCTCGTAGACGCATAGGCCCGCGGGAGCGCCGGCGCCGGTGCGCATCAGGATCGGCGCGACGCCCGGCGACTCCAGGTTCCAGTCGAAATCTTTTTGATAGGGTTGCCAGCCGTAGTTGCCTCCCTCCATGACATAGAGGAAGCGGCAAAACTGATTGCCGTCATCCTCGTCGTTGTCGGACATGAACGCATTGCCGAAGGAATCGACCGCCGCCTCATAGCCGTTGCGAAAGTTGTGCCCGATGATCTCGGCCCCGGTCAGGTCATGATTCATGCGAAAGACACAGCCGCCGCGCCAGGGCTTGCCGTTGGTGACGAGATGCCGGCCATCGGGAAACTTCGTGTCGCAACCGGTGTCGCCGAAGCAACCATAGAGCCGGCCGTCGGGCCCCAGCGTGACGCTGTGCACGGAATGGTCGCCATGGATACCGCCAAAGCCCGTGAGCACGACCTCTTTCTGGCCGGCGGTCCCATCCGTCTTGATTTCGATCGTGGAGATGTTGGGCGACTGCGAAATCCAGACCCGGTTGCCGATGACGGCAAAGCCCTTCGGCGCCGTGATGTCCAGACCTTCGGCAAAGACGCGTGTCTTGCCGCACTTGCCGCTGCTATCGGTATCTTCGAGAACGACGATCCGGTCGCCGGTCTTGCGGAACGGCTTGAGACAGAAGGGAGGCTCTTTCGTCTTCGGCCCGGCCGCTCCGCGATAGTTGACTCCCTCGGCCACCCACACGCGTCCATGCTCATCGACATCGATTCCCGTTGGGCAGTAACGTTGCGGCTCCTGCGCGAATACTTGCACGCGCAGATCGGCGGCGGTCTCCAGGCTTGCTTTTTCCGGTTGCCGCCTGGGTTTTTCTTGAGCGGCGAGGTCGGAGACAGCCACGGTGATGATCGTCAGTGCGAACCAAAGCGACAGTATCCGCGGCATGGTCGCGACTCCTTGGAGCACAGGTTTTCCATACGTTCCCCGTATAGGGTACTCTGGACCCGGCTCGTCGGCGAGAACCAGACCAGCAAGGCTTGGCCTCGTAGCCGCGTTCGTGAGAACGCGGGGGGAAGCACGCAGCGACTGAACCTTTAGCCCGCGTTCTCACGAACGCGGCTCCGCGCTATGTTTATGGTGCTAGGCCGCGCCGTGTTGGTCCGCCGTGCTATCCAGCGCGCGTGGCCTATTCCGAAGTAGTATACTTTTGGACAAGACGTAACGTTAAATGAATTCTGGGTTTTTAATTGAAATTGTCTGACAGCGGCATTACTATGCGAGTGAAAGAGGACAATCACTGGTTCGGCGACTTGGCATTCGATTAATCGAACAGCGTCCAGTACAAGGTGAACTTCATGTCCCTGTCATCTCGGCGAACGGTCTGGTATGCGGTTCTGACCGTGCTTGTCGTTGCGGTCGGAGCACTGGGTTTCTGGGCATACTCGATCTACCAATCAATTGAACAACGGAAAGAACTGGAAAGCGTCACGCAGCTCGCTGGCGTCACGGTTGCCGAAAAGCCGTCGGCGCTGGCTTGGTCCGCAGACGGCAGCTACATCGCGGCCGGCACCGCGAGGTGGGACCTGAATCAAGAAGGATACGCCGGCCCGGGCAAAATATTCATCGTCGATGTCGCCAGGCAATCCGTCTCGGCCACGCTCGACACGGTCGGAGGCGTCAACAGCCTGGCCTTCTCCCCCGATGGCAAGTGGCTGGCCGTGACGAGCGTCCATAGTCCCCTCGACGAGAGCGAGCTCGTCGTGTTTGCCGTGCCGGAATTCAAGGCGAAATTCACTGCCAAGGGCAAGTTCACGTACCAGGTACTAAAGGATAAGCATAGGAGCTGGTTTTTCGACCTTGCCTGGGCACCGGACGGCAAATCCCTGTACGCCCTCGACAGTCCCTTAATATACAATCAGCAAGCAGCTATTCGACGTTGAACTAAACCGCTCTGCGGTGGTTGCTTTCCTGTCAAAGACCTGGGCGTCACCAGAGACGCCGAGGTCTTTCTGTTTTT
>Ga0182024_10016875_pt1 | contig 13783 bp, 15 predicted proteins | sample P32metaG_FD_120480 | JGI IMG/M metagenome (GOLD analysis project Ga0182024, IMG submission 120480) | Permafrost microbial communities from Stordalen Mire, Sweden - P3-2 metaG (Illumina Assembly) | ecosystem: Environmental > Terrestrial > Soil > Wetlands > Permafrost | place: Sweden: Stordalen... | reverse complement strand
GTGGTTGAGATCGCCGACAGAATGGGACAATTGAATCCGTCGACACCGAAATTGAATCCATTGCCGCTGTACGCCGGTCTACCTACCCAAGAACAATTGGCGGTATTCCAACCTGCACCAGAAGGCGAAAGGAAGGTCATCGTAGCAACAAACGTCGCCGAAGCAAGTGTCACCATCGATGGCATCGTCTACGTCGTTGACTGTGGCTTCGTCAAAGTACCCCCTCCCCCCCTCCAAATGCAAACTTTATTAACGAGTAGATGCGGGCATATAATCCCAATACAGGGATTGAATCATTGCTAGTCGCCCCGATATCACAAGCCTCGGCAGTCCAAAGAACCGGTCGCGCAGGCCGTACAAAACCAGGCAAGTCATACCGACTATACACCAAAGAAGCCTACGCCTCCCTCTCCACGACCTCGATCCCCGAAATCCAACGCACGGATCTCGCCCCCGTGATCCTCTCCCTCAAGACCCTTGGAATCGACAACGTCCTCCGGTTCGAGTACCTCTCCCCCCCCTCCGCAGAGGCCATGATCCGTGCGCTGGAGCTGTTATTCTCGCTGCAGGCGCTGGATGAGTTTGGACGGCTGACGACGCCGCTGGGACAGCGGATGGCGGAGATTCCGCTTGCGCCGGCGATGGCGAGGATGTTATTGGGCAGTCAGCGGTGGGGGTGCACGGAGGAGGTGTTGAGTATTGCGGCGATGTGTAGTGTGCAGGGGATGTGGGTTACTGCCGAGGGGGAGAAGAGGATGGAAAGTGAACGGAGGAAGTTTACTGTTGAAGAAGGCGATCATCTCACTCTTTTGAATGGTATCTACTTGAATCCCGTTACTACTACATTTGTCGTTTCTGTTCTTGATTTCCAGTTGGTTGCTTGCGTGTGGTTACTGACTTGTAGTGTACACCAGTTTTGTGACCAAAGGACAGAAGAGCAGTAAATGGGCACATCAACATTTATTGAATTTCAAGGCATTGTCCAGAGCGGTGAGTATTCGCTCCCAACTACGGCGATATCTGGAGCGGTATAATCTGTTCATAAACTCGTGTAAGGACGCCGCGAACCCCAGTGAATGTATTCGAAAATGCATTCTATCGGGATACTTCCCCAATGTCGCCAAAATGCAACCTGATGGGACTTACCGACTTGTCAAAGGCGATATCGAATTATACGTGCATCCAAGTTCGGTGATGTTCAATCGCAAGGCAAAGTGGGTTATGTTTCACGAAGTGGTCGAGACAAGCAACAAGACATTTATGAGAGACGTCACTACTATCGAAAGGGAATGGTTAACGGAACTTGCGTATGTCACTTCCTTTAAGCTTTTACTTATCGCAGACCGCACTATTACGAGATCACGGAGAAGAAACATTATCTTGATCGGTACTGAGCGTTGGAGCGGGTGGCGGGGAGTGGGGGCCGTGGGAAGGTTGAGATGATTTACAGGAGTTTGCATAGCCGTGGCAGGTAGATACCAATGGATAATTTTCAAGCTCGGCTGCTTTTAACAAGGTTGGCTTGGGCTATGTGACCCCAAATTAGCAGGTGAAACCTTCTTGCCTCCTGCCCAGAGGACGTCCAGTTTTTGGTTTTCACAGGGGTAATTGTGTCCTAACTTCCAATTGGGATCCGCAGTGGAGTGAATTTCGGGTAATGTCTCGGTAAAGTGCGGGAATTAAAAGTAAAGCACAGACGCGCTTAGGGACTTAATTGGCGGAAGTGGCCCAAGCGGGTTGCTATTATTGGCTACACCGCCTTAAAAACCGAGGGAATAAATAAAAGGTTACTGAAATGCATGCCATACGACATGTCGCAGGCCCCTGCAGAAAGGAGAGCAGCCACCTCAGGAGGCTACCTTCAGCACAGCGAATAGCCGGACGCGATGCGAGAGGACAGACAAGATGCTGCCAACGCGTCCCGGCTCGATAGGCTGCACCGACGCGGGTGGTGCTGCAGGAGACACAGCCAACCGCATCCTATTGCTTATACTTGCCCGCCATGATGCACGACTCACAGACAACGCGGCAATCGGCAGCCAGAAAACTTAATTTGGCTCGTTTTTGGATTGGAGGCGAGCCAAGGGGGCCCCGTCGACGCGCGCACAGACGGGCCAGCGCTATGCATTGGGCAATTTTCAATTAGTCGCCGGGGTTCAGCGTCATCACGGGGCCCTGGATTCGAACGCTCCTGCTGCTTCTACTCTGCTCTATTCTCCACTGCTCAGCACTCACCACGTCGCCTTGGCCCTTTGGAGACTCGATTCTCGTCGCTCACTGCTGTTTCTCTTGCTTGACGCTGGACGGAGAGCATGTCTAATCTCAGATAATTGCTATTTACGACAGACATCCCAGTAACGGTTAACTCAACCGCTTGCATGAACTGATTGTGTAGATTCGCTCTAACGAGCATGTCCTTTCTCTACACTCTTTCGCCGTTCCTACTAGGACTATCATCTCTTGTGCAAGCCATACCGCAGCTCACATTTCCGATCAATGCACAAGTTCCTCCATTGGCAGTAGTTTCACAACCTTTTTCTTTCACTTTCTCGCCCTCCACATTTTCATACGACAGTCCTGCAATAAATTACTCGATATCTAATAACACACCGTCATGGCTGACATTCGATGCCGCGACGCGAACATTCAGCGGCACGCCCGCCTCAAGCGACGTCGGAAACTTCACATTCACATTGACCGCCCGAGATGACGCTGGCAGCGCCGCAGGAGACGCAACCTTCCTCGTTGTACAGAATGATGGGGTGTCGGTTGGCCTCGATGTGGGCACTCAGTTGGTGGGATTCGGTGGAGTCGACGGCAATGGAGGGATTGTGCTCGACAATCAGAAAGCATTCAGTTGGCAATTCGCTCAGGATACGTTTAAAACCTTGGACTCTCCTATCGCGACATATTACGCCGTATCAACAGGTATTACCCCTCACCTCCTCAGCATGTTGATTTTATAGGCCACACGCCGTTGCCAAGTTGGATTAAGTTCTCAGCTGCAAATTTGACTATCTATGGAGCGGCGCCACAGGTCTTCTCGCAAGTCGCACCGCCACAGTACTTCAGTGTCACGTTGATTGCTTCAACGCATGCTGGATTCGCGTCCGCAAGCCAGTCTTTCAATGTCGTTATTGGTGCGCATTCTCTAGAGATCGATCCGACGATCCAGTACGTTAACACCACCGTTGGCGCAAACATCTCATACACGTTGCCTCTGAGCTCGATCAAACTGGACGGTAAAGAGATTGCCCCATCGAACATCAGCTCCATCAAGGCCGATCTGGGATCCGGCGGCAACTGGCTCACGTTCGATAACTCGACCATGGTGCTATCTGGCCAAACATCGAAGGGTGACGAGGGCACAACAGTCTACATTACGGTGGAAGATGTCTTCGCAGATGTCGTGCGCTCAACAGTTGTTGTGAATCTTTACAACGGACTTTTCACAACTGCGCTGCCGACTACTATGAATGCGACCCTTGGACAGTCCTTTTCATATACCCTGAATAGCACGTTTTTCGCTACATCAGATGTCCAAGTAACAGTCAACTTCAAGCCCGACAGCGGTGACAACTGGTTGACATACGACGACAGTAACAGGACCCTTTCAGGAACTCCCACCACGAATACCGCCCAAAATGTGCAAGTAGAGATCAATGCGTCTTCGTCCTCTTTGGCTCAGAAGCAGAGCGTCACCTTTGACGTTCAAACCGTCTCTTCCAGTGGGGTTCCTACTGCCCCTTCCACCTCCTCCTCTTCCAACAAATCAGCCATCATTGCAGTAGCAGTGGTGATCCCCATCGTCGCAATCGCCATCCTTGCGCTCCTCATATTCTGTTACCGTCGGCGTCGGAAATCCAGCAAATCCTCCGCCCGGGAGGGCTCTCCAATTCCGCCAATATCTCGTCCGTACAACACGACACCCGACTCGGATTGGCCGCTCGAAGAAGAGAAATCATGGGGCGAGCCCCGTCAGTTGGGTGGAATGGACTTATTCAAGCGGGGTGTATCGGGGATGTTTACTCTGAAAACCTCAGAAGTAGGCACGACCGCTGCTACCGTCGGTAACAATAATTGGGACAACGATCCGGAGAAAACACTACCTACTCCTAATATTGGAGGACCCACAGAGCCTCCAAGAGCCGCCAGGGGATCATGGCGGCGCAGTGAAGGACGAGACTGGGCATCCATTGCACGCAGTTCGGATGCAAGTTTAGCGACCGTCAGCACTAATGAAATCTTCTCTGTACGATTAGTGCAATCGCCTAATCCCAACACCGGGGGCTTAAACCCGATATCGCCAGGAGTGGGGGCAGTGTCCCCATTACTAGGAGGAATGGGGATAAGGGGAGCCGCGCCGGTTGTCAATGTACATCCTCCACCTGAGGACAATCACCCGTACGGCGAGCGAAGTCAGGAGACCATTGGCACATTTTCAGAAGGATCTTCTGGCGTCGATTACGAGGGAAATCATTGGGAGTCGGCGGATCGAATGTTTCCTCAAAGTGGACGGGCCTCAGGACTTGGACACTGGAAATCTGACCGAACGTCCATTTATTCTGAAGACTCGTTTGGTGAAAATGGCGAGTACGATGATGAGCATGGACGAGGCACGTGGTATCAGAAACGAGAGTCAAGTCGGGACACGATCGACGATGTTGTTGAATACCCCGTATCACGAATCAGTGGACCACTGAGTCCCGTGAGCCCGAACATTGAGTGGGATGGAAGCAGTGGGAAGAGTCTGCCAGGCCGGCCGCGGTTGGTAGACTTTACAAAGGAGAAGCGAGTGGAAAGTTCGAGTAGTAGTGGTCATGGAAGCGGAGAAGTAGCGTTTGTCTAAAGTAATTGTTTGTGATCATACGGCTGGGAAAGGTGGGGATAGATGGACATGAGCATGTAGTTGGCACTGTACCTAGTAATATCACGATTAAGAACACATAAATCATCATCAGAAAATGAATATTCACACATCCCAAGAGCAAGGATGCTGCCTATCCCAGACACACCTATTTAAGATAATTCCATAAACGAAAACCTTCCATCTACATCATACCGCAGCACTATTTATGCATGTGCGTTTTAAGAAACCTAAAGCTAAATACCATGAAAAAGAGAACGCGCCATCTAACGCACAAGCATTCTATCCCGTCCAGGCCCAACTCCAACCCATTCGATCTTAACTGCTAAAAGCGTCTCGATCATCTCAACGTACGCCCTCGCTTCTTGAGGTAACTGAGCATAGATAGTACAATCGGAAGTTTTCGTTTTCCATCCTTTCATCGTAACGTATTCGACTTCAATACTCTCCAAGATTTTGAGGTCGGCTGGGAAGTATGGAATCTCGTGTCCTTCGTAGAGATATTTGATTGCAACTTTGATTTCGGGGAGTTCGTCGAGGACGTCAAGTTTCGTGAGATTGATGGATGTGTAGCCGTTGATTTGGTTGGAATAACGTAACTGCACAAGATCAAGCCAACCACAGCGACGTTTGCGACCTGTTGTTGTCCCGTATTCTCGGCCTTTTTCTTGGAGGTGGGTGCCAACATCCTATGATAAGCAAGGCAATAGTGAGGGACATACATTGAGTTGCTCGGTTGGGAATGGACCAGATCCGACACGTGTAGTGTACGCCTTGACGACTCCGATGGTTTTCGAGATTTTCTGGGGTGGAATACCAAGACCAGTGCAAACTCCTCCAATAGAAGTTGGAGAGGAGGTGACGTAGGGATACGTTCCGAAATCGAGATCAAGCATGATTGCATTGGCGCCTTCGCAAAGTATTCGTTTCTGATTCACGAAAGCGGTCTGCATAAATGAAACCGCATCGACAACATAGTCTCTCAATTTCTCAGCATATCCCTACAGTTAGAGTCAATGGAGCCATGAAAGCACCTTGTATCGCTCAAGTTCGGCCTCGACATCATAGTCGAAATCTCCGTATCGCTTGTGACGACTGACGACCAAACCTCTGAATCGCCTTTCAAACTCTTCCCAGTCGAAGAGATGATGGACTCGAATACCGCTGCGCGATGCTTTGGATGAGTATGCTGGACCAATTCCTTTCTTTGTGGTGCCGATGGATTTCCCCCCTAGTTCCTGCTCCTTCAAGCCATCACAGATCTGATGAACATCAAAGACAAGATGACATCGATCAGACAAGAAAATCCTGTCCTGTGTGTTAAGGCCTTTCGCCTCAAGCGCCGTAAGCTCGTCGAAGAAGGATGGGATATGGACGACGCATCCGGAGCCGATGAGATTGATTGCGCGGGGATTAACGAGACCTGATTGTCAGCCCAATGAAGAAATGTGCGAAATCGACCTGAAGGAAGGATATGAAAGTCATACATGACATCTCCAACTACAATGGTATGGCCCGCGTTGTTCCCGCCCTAAAGAATGAGCTTGTCCGCGAGTTGAGGAGTCGTACCTGGCATCTCGCAACAATATCAACATCATCACAAAGAACATCAACTAGTTTCCCCTTTCCTTCATCTCCCCACTGTGCGCCGACTATATCGATGTCAGCAGAGCAAAAGTAAAGCGAGCTTACGGACGACGGTGACACCTCCAGACGGCAATTGTACCGTACCGTTGCTCATCTGTTTGCGACTGAGCTCGATAGCACTCAGTGAAAAAACCAACGGAAGGGAAATTTAGTGTATGGACTACCGCACCCGGAAGAGGTTAGGGTTGCTTTTTTTCCGAAACGGTGGGAAATCAGACCGCAATCAAGAGATCTGCATCTCACACGAATTCCCATGGAAAGTGAAAACTTTAAGTTTTGTATAAACCCTTTTCCCGTTTTAACTGGCCTCTGCCGCCTCATCTTCCTCAGTGCTATCTTCGATTATGACCTCTAAACACCCCGGCAGCTTTGATCTAATAAACTCCTCTCCGAGTAAGTAAATAATCGTTTGAAGCATTTCAAGTTGATGGGGTATCTCGTCTTGATTCTTATGATCATTGGACGAGACACGGCCAAAAAATATACAACGAAAGACAAGTGCCAATTCCTTCATGCACACCCTCACGACGGTGTCAGTCTGTTCAGTAACCTTACAAAGCCTAGTTGTCAGTCCTTTCATCTGACGATGTACGCATATAAATGTTCCGCAAGCTCGTTGATGAGATGAAAGTTCGAATTCGGAGAAAGAAGGAGCTGAATCTCATCCCGAGCCTGAGATCCAGCCATCTTGAGATTTCCGTGCGATTCTAAGCTCGGTCAACACTTTTGCTTCATGAGATACCTTCTAGCTTCACTAGTTCTGAGTAGAGGTTTGGAGAAATGAGTGGTTCGGGGAGGCTGCGCAGGTAGTGTAAGAGAAGACCTGCTGCGGTATGTATATCAACAGATTCGAAAAGGGCTTGATCGTCATACACTCCATCCTTGACGGATAATTCTAGGGATCAATTTAATAAGCAAGATAAATACCCCACTGAGCCTTCAATTTCGCAATCTCTGCGGGATCTCCTGATACTGAATAAACGTGTTCTGGATCAGCGGTAAACTTCCGTTCGATTGCATTGATGCACAGTCGTACAAAGTTAGGGATCAGGTCATCTTCCATCTCTAGTATATCATCCAGCGACAGTCCGAAATATCGTGTCATCACTCCTTCCCCGTTTACGGCCGTAGATCTTGGATCCATGAGCGTAAAGGTAGCAAAATAATGGTGTCTGATTGCATTATCCTGTGTATCCGCCAAATCATCCCAAACGCTCCATTCGTGTGAATGCTTCTTTGCAGCCATCTTGGCAGTCCTTAATGCTTGATCGTAGTGTTGTAAAGCGACATAAGCCTGTATAATATACTTGCTCGTACCGACTCCCCCTTTGTCAACCCCACAATGAGATTCAACAGATGCATATGCTTTTATAGCCTTGGAATACTCAGTTTTGTAGTCGCCTTCGGGATTTCTTCTCAAGAGAAGAGGTTGTCGATTGTATTCGTCTTTCGTGGGATTATATTGGGCCTTCACTGCCCTGGCGAAGTAGGCATGTCCCAGAGATGTCCTCAGTGACATGTTGCTTGGATCCTTTCTCAGAGATGTCTTATACATCTTGAGGGCCTCTGTATAGTCTCCCATTTGAGCATAGATATCGCCCAAATATTCGTACTTGTTTTCGTCCATCGATTCGTTGCCGTGCTGAAGCGCATTTCGGTAGTCGCCGTTAAAAAGAAGATTTAGCAGTGTGGGATCGGAGCAATATAGGATAGAACGCCTTGGATTCTGTGGCTTCAGGATGACGCGCTCAGCTGCTTCGATTGTCCTTGCTTGGGCTCCTTCAATCGCCGTAACCGAATGGGGTCCGCAGCCGAAATCAGGGGTTCTCGAGAGAAGAGAGCAAGCGAACTCATACAGTTTAGTCTTGGAGACATCTTTCGGAGTGTATGACTCCGTCTCGTTGTCCGCAGATAGAGCCGAGAAGTTTACTATTGTCGTGGAGGAACTGCTCCGTCTTCGCTTTATTTCTTCCGTGGCCATTGAGGTAGGCAGATTCTCGGCAACAAGGAACCATAAGTGAGCATAATGAGATCTCTTCTTGATAGCCATTTCATAAGCCTTCCTGGCACCTGCGTAAAGCTCTCTCCCGACCAATGACTTTGCCAACCATCTGTACATCTTCCAGCCTATCTCGACAGCAAGCTGGCGTGCCGTCGGCCGTCTCGAGGCGTCAATCTGCAGCATACTAGCCAAAATGACAGATAGATTCTCTCCGCCTTCACCAGGACCACGTGGGATGGGGAGCGTCAACATCTTGGAATCGGAACATTCGAGAACAGAGGAAGGCGAGGGAAACGCGACACGTTTTGTGATAAGCTCGTACAAAATGCAGCCGAGAGACCAGATGTCGGATTTTTGGGTACATGTTGAATTTCCTTGGAGGAGTTCTGGGCCACGATAACAACCAGCAGCCCGTCCTGAAAACGATAATCGCTTTGGATTCTTAGTTGCCATTTCGAAGTCGCTTATCTTCCACAATCTGTCTTTCCTTGCATACATAACTTGAATCAGCATGACAAGCAAGGAATGTACCATTGCTGATTTTTAAGTTCTGATGAATCTGGCCGCAATGATGAAGAAATGTTAGACCATTCGAAATTTGCTTGATGATACTCCAATTGTTGAATACTTTCCAGCTCTCATCGGTAAGATCGAAGGTAGATAGATCGTCGCTTGGGAAAACTGTTCTCATTGAGCTGTAGTAGTCGTAGATGTAGTTGTTTAATGTCGCTTCGCATAGTTCAAAGTCGACGCAGTAGAAAGACTGATCTGGCAACCAACCATGTGCAAGCACTGTAACGAGGTTCTCATGCGCCGTTTTTCTGAACACTTTCTCGATTGCGCGCCGTTCCTTGGACAAGTCGCCATGCCTTAATGATTTACCGTGTATCCGGACAAACTTCCTCGCAATCAACTATACAACATATTGAGTCCTTTTCTATACAAGTGGTCAGAGCGATTACCTGGACTGGTTCTTGATCACGCATCTAGTGCCTTAGCGCCGGCTTGGAAAAGCATACCTCATAGACTTCGCCAAAAACATTATCTCCCGTTTTCCGTAATTGCTGCAAGTCAATCTCATGTAACACTTCCTCCATATGGATACTCGTCTCTTTCAAAAGTCTCTGTCACGTTCAGACATTCAAGCCAAGGTTTAAGTAAACCAGGCGACTCATGCCACATCAAGTCCATCCCGATGTGGTGGCGTCGTCAAGTGTGGGGTGCAACCCGCGCTTTTCCTGGACGTTTGCGGCCTTCTTTGCCTGCGCTGGGTTTCCCGTTGGTCACAGCACGTGGGGAACGTTCGCAAATTCTTTCTAAAATGTCGAGCCTCATCCGGGCGTGTAGAAACCGTCGGCCGAGGCGTGACTATCTGGGAACACATGCGTGGCATGACGTGGGATACTGAGTGGAGGAAATTCGTCCCGCCCGCGGCTCATAAAACTCTAAATTTAATCTCCACGCAACAATTGGTAAGGAACGGTCATCCCGAACTTGTACAATCTCTTCCCGTAGGTGGTGACACAGCATAGAGGTCCCTATTTCGGCTTTCTGTTGTGGAAATAAGTTAATGATGGTGTATCTGATGCGGGAAAATTGATCTTCATAGTTGAAAGATGATCTTAGATAGTTGAGTCCAGTACGAATAAAGTTCTGTGGCACAGGACTCCTCGGCCCCCACTTCATTACCACGGGCCGTTTCACTCCCCCCTTAGAGTTATCATGCTGTCATCCATCCCAATCAATGCAAAATCCCTCACAAAGGTCGAAGACCTCTCCCTTGTTCAGGAGTCGGCGCTTTTCAACGTGATAAGGACTTTTTCAAGTGAGCTAACGAATACGCAATTCAGCGCCTTGAGACGAAATTGCGGTATGCCCAGACTTTCCCAGATAGATAAGTATCCAAATGGTGTGCTGAAGTTGAAATTCTTGGCGGGCCGGTATGTTGATAAAGTTTGCGTGGAAAGAACGACGCAGGGTACGCTGGACGTACGCTGCAAAAGCGCTGATCAATCATCTGACGAGAGGATATTGGCTATTGTCCGCACGACAGCTCCCTCATCATGATTCTTCTTTCTCATTCACTTGCTATTGCGGTTATTGTACTGTCAGCGTCGACCTGCATGCGTGCAGGCCTCGCTGGCTTGGCACGTTGAGAGACGATGCGAGTCTGCATCTGTCGGGTAGCTTTGTCCGGGACATGTGCGGTGTCCGGAACCCGCCCATGTCCAGCAATCTCTTGTGAACCACTTCAATTGCAAGCGGACCGTTTTCTAGGAAGACGACCGCGCACAGTTGGAGGGAATCCCTCATCACCGCCCCATAACGAAAGAGCTCCCCTGTGACTCTGAGAACCCGCATATAATGTAAGACATGAACAAGAATGCATGCAATTCCATGACCGATAATATTCAGTCCTCTAGATCCCTGCGCTTCGAATCTCCATTAACAAATTTTGCAGTCTCAGCCTCACTCCTCCTTCCATCTCCCCTTCTCGTCCGTCCCTCTTCCTCATCCGTTTCCTCATCATCACTAATACTAAACATTGGGGTATCCACAACCAACTCATCCAACTCATTCTCATCCTCCAATCCCTCTTCCAATCTCACAGCCCTATTCTGCCTCCCTAATTTACCCATCACAACATCTCTCAATCCCCGCGCTCCCTGTTTCCTGCGTTGACGATATACGAAAAATCCTAGGCCCAGAGCAGCGATTATTACAATTACTAGAGCGGCCGCACCAGCTTTGTAATAGGCTCTCCAGGTAGCTTGTTTCAATTTCTCTTTTTCTTGTTCTTCGGATTCTTTGGTTGTTTCGTCCACCGAGGTGGGAGGGCGATTCGTTCCGCCGCCGACTTTACTTTCTCCGTCTTCGCCGCCAATGTCTCGTATATCCACTCCGACAAATCGATCCAACATATCCCTTGTTCGGCGAGGATAGTCGAATGGTACCATGTGACTGGAGTTGTAGAATAGGACGTATGTCAGGTTGCGAGCGGATTGATAGAAGCCCGCTGATTCACCATCGAAGGACCATGGTTGACGGGGAGCCCAGGATCCTGATCCTGGAGGGTCTTCGAAGCCGGTGCCGTTAAGCCAGGTCATTTGAGAAATCATTTCTTCTGTACCCAAATGATTGCAGATGAGATCTTGGTCACCGCTGAATAGGAGGATAGGAACAGTCTCTAGAAGAGACGGTAGGAGTGTAACGGCTGGAGGAGAATTGCGTGCACGGAACGCACCCGATACCGCTCCGGAACATTCTTGCCAGCCAGACTTTTTCTTGCTGGTATCAATGTTTAGCGCCTTCACGACATCGGGTCGCTAGACATAAGATTGAATAGACAAAAGGAATTACTCTGAGATAGGGGGTAACCAACGCGAGATCGGGAGGCCATGCCATCCCACACGACGGATACGTATCCCGCAATCGTACATCGTACATATTGATACAGCCCTCCTGCACATTTCTATCATTAGCTCCATTAAACAACAAATTCATACTCATCTCTTGTAACTCGTAGGATAGTATTCAGGATATCTTCGCACTCATTGATCGAGACATGAATACCATTTTTCATGGCATTCCTACAAATCGCGAGTTGATCCTCAATCGGCTTTGCCTTCTCAGACCCCTCTTTCACAAGACCCGCTTTATATGCATATGACGCATAAGCAGGGTATTGATTAACAGGATCCGTCCAGCCATTCCCAATCAAGAGTCCCTTCAACTTGAAAGGCTACAATTATTCCCATGTCAAATAGTGACTACGTTTCCGTGTGCGGCGTTGTGTTTCACAATCTCATTGGCGATATAAGGAATATGTTGTCCTGCATACGATTCCCCCGCAATGTAAAGCTACCGTCAACAAAATTCCCGAGGTAAGCCTGTACATCGTCATCTTTATACTCCGGAAACAGTTCACTCCATTTCTCCAGAAATACCAAAAATTGCGCCGCCATCTACATCTTGTCAGCAAGGGATGGTAAAGAGGGGCACCTCAGGTAGTTCATGTATATAGCTATCCGTATTAACATAACTGAATCCCGTCCCAGCTGGTTGATCAACTACCATTATCATCTTTCTCCACAATTGCGTACCGAATAATAGATTCGCAAACTCATTCCAGCTCCCATCGTTTTCTACCAGATTCTCCCCCTTTACTCTAAATGGTCCAATCTCCATCAATGCACCCTGCCATCAACTTCATAAACAGGAAATGGGATACATCTTCGCTTGAACAGCCAGGGCCGCCGTTAATCCATATCACCTACAGATGAGATTCGCCGAACAGGACAACCAACGGTGCGACTTCGGTCTGCGATGTGTTTATTAGCAAACTGCCAGAAGAACAAGGCCCCGTCGTTGGCTTCGTCCACGGTTATATGTCTAAGCAGTTATCAAGGGGTCAATTGACCAAAATACCCAGCGTGCATCTTCACTTGCGAACCAGCCGGCTGTCCCGGCAGTTGTGAGACTTAGTAATCTGAGGCTACACGTTTAATAAGCATAGACAACGGGCAGTACATGATAAAGCGTCTATGCCGACCACCAGCAGAGCCGCTAGGGAGGTTGCAAGGACACGCATCGCAGGTAAAACGCTCCAGCCAAAGTCAGGGGAAGACGGGAAGCGGATTGCTGGGATGTAGTAGCACGAGGTTCTGTTATGCACAAGGCTTGCTTCGAAGGACTAACAAAACGTATGTCGTAGTAGCATGGGGATGGCGTTTGCGCGAGGTGGGCCTTCGAAGGCGACGATGGAAGGACACGCACGTTCCAAAATCTCTAAAATTAAACGGCTGATTCGGATTGCAACTAGATAGCGAATTTCGCGTTGATCAGATCGCAACAGTTGTCATCAGATGTTATCATCTCACCGTTAGCGGAATGTCGCAAACTATCCCTGCAAAGAGTCGGCCCCTTCAAGGTATTGGAACGCGTCGGTCAACACGACTACAAATTGGAGCTCCCGCCAACATGGAAGATTCACCCCGTTCTATCGATCAGATGGCACACCTCGAATCCCATGTTCGCGATGTTCTGTAGGAAAAAGGTCATTAACGGATACATTGCTAAGATCACCTAGTAATACCTGTTTCGGGTCCCATCACTTCATATCGAGCAAAGATCTCCCCGATACTGTTGGTATTTATACAATTCCTCTTTCATCATCTCATCGATCTCCTCCTCCTCAACCCTCTCATACTCCTCCGTCTCCAACCATTCGAACTCTTCCGCCTCACTTAGAGTAAAAACACACAACG
>Ga0182024_10016874_pt1 | contig 13783 bp, 11 predicted proteins | sample P32metaG_FD_120480 | JGI IMG/M metagenome (GOLD analysis project Ga0182024, IMG submission 120480) | Permafrost microbial communities from Stordalen Mire, Sweden - P3-2 metaG (Illumina Assembly) | ecosystem: Environmental > Terrestrial > Soil > Wetlands > Permafrost | place: Sweden: Stordalen... | reverse complement strand
GAACGCCCTCCTCGGACCTGCCCTATTAGACGGCGCGCGCAGGCTTGCTTGCCGGTCGGGAGCGGAGGCCGCGAACTTTACCGAACGGCGCGGCCGCCAGCCGAACGGATCGGCCGGAAGGCGGATACCCGCGCGAGGCTCGCGGGACTAGGATAGACCCGATGCTTTGGATCCTAGCGCTGGTGGCAGTCTGTCCGCTCGTCTCGCTCGCAGCCGAGCGCGTCGCCGTCCGCATCCCCGTGGAGACGAAACGATGAACCCGATCGTGCTCGAGCTCAGCTTGCTGGTGTTGACCGCGGTTTCGTTCTGGCTGCTCGATCGCTACGTGATCGGCTGCGAAAAGATATGACGGTCGACCTGATCGTCGGGCTGTTGCTCGCCCTTGCCGCGCTCGTCTACTTGACGTACGCGATGCTACGCCCGGAACACTTCTGAAGGAGCCCAGACCGCAATGACAATCGTCGGGTGGTTACAAGCCGCTCTCGTCTTTGCGCTCGTGTGCCTGCTGGTGAAACCGATCGGCGCGTACATGGCGCGGGTATTCGAAGGCGAGCGCGTCTTCTTGACGCCGGTGCTGGCGCCGATCGAAGGGTTGATCTATCGCCTCGCGCGGGTCAATGCGAAACGTGAAATGGGCTGGAAGGGCTACGCCTTTTCGGTGATCGCCTTCTCGCTGGTGAGCTTCGCCTATCTCTACGCGCTGCTGCGTCTGCAGGCGTTTCTGCCGCTGAATCCGCAGGGCTTCGGGAACCTCGCACCCGACCTCGCCTGGAACACCGCCATCTCGTTCATGACGAACACGAACTGGCAGTTCTACAGCGGTGAGTCGACGATGAGCTATCTCTCGCAGATGGCCGGGCTGGGCTGGCACATGTTCGTCTCGGCGTCGATCGCGATCGCGATCTGCATCGCGCTGATGCGCGCGCTGGCGCGCCGACAGATGAACACGATCGGGAACTTCTGGGTCGACCTCACCCGCTCGTGCCTCTACGTACTGCTACCGATTGCCGTCATCGGCGCGTTGCTGCTGATCTGGCAGGGTGTACCGCAGAACTTCGACGCGTACCCGACCGTGAACGCGATCGAAGGTGCGAAGCAGTCGATTCCTCAGGGCCCGATGGCGTCGATGGAGATCATCAAGGAGCTCGGCACCAACGGCGGCGGCTTCGTCAATGCGAACTCCTCCGCACCGTGGGAGAATCCCACCGGACTGAGCGATCTGATCGAGCTGGTCTGCATCTTCATGCTCGGCGGCGCGCTCACGTACACGTTCGGGCGATACGTCAAGAACCAGCGACAAGGCTGGGCGCTGTTCGCAGCGATGACGACCTTGTTCCTGGGCGGATTCATCGTCGCGTACTGGGCCGAGGCGGCCGGTAATCCGGCGATTCACGCGCTCGGCGTCTTGGGCGGGAATCTGGAAGGGAAGGAAACGCGATTCGGGATCGCGGCTTCGGCGCTGTTCGCGACGATGACGACCGATACGTCGTGCGGCGCGGTCAACGCGATGCACGACTCGTTCACCGCGATCGGCGGACTCGTCCCGATGTTCAACATGCAGATGGGCGAGGTGGTGTTCGGCGGCGTCGGTTCAGGCTTCTACGGGATCATCTACTACGCGATCCTCACCGTTTTCATCGCCGGACTGATGGTCGGCCGCACGCCGGAGTATCTCGGGAAGAAGATCGAACGCAAGGAAGTGCAGTTGGCAATCCTTGCCGCGCTGGTCGTCCCTGTTTTCGCCCTCGTCCCGGCGGGGATCGCTTCGGTTTTGCCGGCGGCGCTGGCGACGCTCAACAATGCCGGGCCGCACGGCTTCAGTGAGATCCTGTACGCGTACTCGTCCACCGTCAACAATAACGGTTCGGCGTTCGCGGGACTCTCGCCCAACACGTGGTGGAACATTTCGACCGGTGTCGTGATGCTTTTCGGACGCATCGCCATCATGATTCCCGTCCTCGCGCTTGCCGGCGCGCTGGTCCGCAAGCAAGCCGTGGCAACGACTGCCGGAACCTTTCAGACGACCACGCCGATTTTCGTCGTGCTGTTGATCGGCGTGATCTTGATCGTCGGCGCGCTGACGTTCTTCCCGGCCGACGCGCTCGGGCCGATCGTCGAACACCTGCTCAACCTTCAAGGGAAACAATTCTAATGGCAACGCGTGCTCGGTCGCTGCTCGATCCGGGGATCCTCTGGCCGGCGATCCGCGAGTCGTTCGTCAAGCTCGACCCGCGGGTGCAACTGCGCAATCCCGTCATGTTCATCGTGGAGGTCGGCGCGCTCGTCTCGATTTTCTTCGCCTTTCGCGACGCGCGCAACGGACAAGCCTCGTTCGACATTGCCATTTCGGCCTGGCTGTGGTTCACGGTGCTCTTCGCGAACTTCGCCGAAGCGATGGCCGAGGGGCGCGGCAAGGCACAGGCCGACGAGCTGCGGCGCACCAAGACCGAGACGCAGGCACGCCGCCAGGTCCCTTCGACAGGCGCAGGACAGGCGCGCGAAGAGATCGTTCCGGCGACGCAATTGCGGCGGGGCGATCGCGTGGTCGCCGAAGCGAACGAGCTGATCGCCACCGACGGAGAGATCGTCGAGGGTGCGGCGACCGTCGACGAGTCGGCGATCACCGGCGAATCGGCACCGGTGATCCGCGAGGCCGGCGGTGACCGGTCGTCGGTCACCGGCGGCACCCGCGTGCTGTCGGACCGCATCGTCTACGTCGTCAGCGCGAATCCCGGCGAAAGTTTCCTCGACCGGATGATCTCGCTGGTCGAAGGCGCGCAGCGGCAGAAGACGCCCAATGAGATCGCCCTTTCGATCCTGCTCTCGGGACTGACGATCATCTTCGTCATCGCGGTCGCGACCCTCGCCCCGTTCTCGATCTACGCCGGCGCGACGCCGAGCGTCGTCGTGCTGATCGCGCTGCTCGTGTGCCTCATCCCGACCACCATCGGAGGCTTGCTCAGCGCGATCGGGATCGCCGGGATGGATCGCGTGCTGCAGCGCAACGTGTTGGCAATGTCGGGCCGCGCGGTCGAGGCCGCCGGCGACGTCGACACGTTGCTGCTCGACAAGACGGGAACGATCACGCTGGGCAATCGTCAGGCGACCGAGATCATTGCGGCGCCCGGCGTCAGCGAGAACGTTCTCTACCGCGCCGCGTACTTTGCTTCGCTTGCCGACGAAACGCCCGAAGGCCGGTCGATCGTCCTGCTGGCCGGCTCGCGCAGCGGCGCGTTCGCCGCGGACGGTGCCGCGAGCGGCACTCCGGCCGGCGCGACGGTCGTCCCGTTCAGCGCGTACACGCGCATGTCCGGCGTCGACTACGCCGACGGCACGCAGCTGCGCAAAGGTGCGCCCGACGCGGTGCGCGCCTGGGTTGCGCAGACGCCGGCCGGCGGCGTCGCGGCCGCAACGGACGTGCTGGCTGCCGACGTGGAGAAGATCGCCCGCGCGGGCGGCACGCCGCTGCTCCTGGCCGAGCGCGGCCGCGTGCTGGGTTGCATCGCCTTGCGCGACATTCTCAAGCCGAACATGCGCACCCGGTTCGACCGCCTGCGCGCGATGGGCATTCGAACCGTGATGATCACCGGCGACAACCCGCTCACCGCCGCGGCGATCGCGCGCGACGCGGGCGTCGACGACTTCCTCGCCGAGGCGACGCCCGAAACGAAGATGTCGCTGATCAAGCGCGAGCAGAGCGAAGGGCGGCTCGTCGCCATGACCGGCGACGGAACCAACGACGCGCCCGCCCTCGCGCAAGCCGACGTCGGCGTCGCGATGAACAGCGGCACGCAGGCTGCCAAAGAAGCGGCCAACATGGTCGATCTCGACTCCGATCCCACCAAATTGATCGAGGTCGTGGAAATCGGCAAGCAGCTGCTGATGACGCGCGGTTCGCTCACCACGTTCTCGATCGCCAACGACGTCGCGAAGTACTTCGCGATCCTGCCCGCGATGTTCACCGCGGCATATCCCGCCATGGCGGCGCTCAACGTGATGCGTCTGGCGACGCCGCAGAGCGCGATCTTGTCGGCGATCATTTTCAATGCCTTGATCATCGTGGCGCTCATTCCGCTCGCCCTGCGGGGTGTCGCCTACCGGCCGCGCGGTGCGGACGCGGTACTGCGCGAGAACGTCCTCGTCTACGGTCTGGGCGGCATCATCGTCCCGTTCATCGGAATCAAAGCGATCGACCTCATCTTGGTCGGATTGCACCTTACCGGAGCTCAGTGAAACACATGGCAACCACGAACCAATCGCCCGAGGTCAGCGACAGCACGCTGCACCATATGGTGACCGCGGTGCTCTACACGATCGTCTCGATCATCGCACTCGGTCTCGTCTACCCATTCGTGATCTGGGCGATCGGCACGGCACTCTTCCACCATCAGGCGCAAGGCTCGCTCGTGTACGACACGCACGGGACCCTGGTGGGCTCGGAGCTCGTCGGCCAAAACTTCACCAAGCCGCAGTACTTTCACGGCCGACCGTCGGCGGCGGGCAAGGGCTACGATCCGACCTCGACCGGTGGAACGAACTTCGGACCGACCAGCAAGAAGCTGATCGACAGCACGAGGAGCACGATCGCGGCGCTGCGCAAGGAGAATCCCGACGCGACGGGTCCGATCCCGATGGACCTCGTAACCTCGAGCGCAAGCGGCATCGATCCCGACATTTCGCCCGAAGGGGCCTACTACCAAGTCGCGCGCGTTGCCAAAGCGCGCGGGATGACGAACGATGCCGTGCGTACCCTCGTCGCAGCGCACATCACACCGCGCCAGTTCGGCCTGCTCGGCGAACCGCGCGTGAACGTGCTCGAACTCAATCGTGCGCTGGATGCGCAAGGAGCCTCTCCGAAGTGATCCGTCCCGTCCTTTCCTCGTTCGCCGCCGTCGCGGCCGTGGTCGCCTTTTCGGCAGTCGCGTCTGCACAGACAATCCCACCCGTGTCGCCGTCACCGTCACCGTCGCCGAGCGCCGCGCCGAATCCCATCGGGCCCGCGCTCGGAAACAATGATCCGTGCACGTCGCTTTCGGCAATCGTCACGCGGCCGACGGTCACGAATTCGGTCTGCACGGTGCGGCCGAATCACGTGTTGATCGAAACCGGGTACTTGAACCTGACGTCGACCGGCGGCAACGGCAATACGGTGACCTATCCGCAGGCGGCGATCCGTATCGGCACCAAGATTCCGGCACTCGAAGTGGACGTGACGCCGCCGCAACTGACGCGTACGAACGCGGGCGGTCTGACCACCGGCTCGACCGACGTCGGCGGCGGACTCAAGTACGTCTTCGGTTACTCGCCCAAGTTCAGTTGGGGCGGCCAGGCGTCGTTCACGGAACCAACGGGCACGAACGGTTTCTCGGCCAACGGCAGCACGGAAACCTACGCGCTCAACGGAAGCTACGCGCTGACCCCGGTGTTCTCGCTCGCTACGACGCTGGCGACGAGCTCGCTCACCAACGGGCCGCAGCGCTGGTCGTCGTTCGTTCCGACGCTCGTGCTCGGCGCATCCTTGCCGAACAGCACCGGGGTGTACGCTGAAATCGCGACGTTCTCCAACGCCAACGGTCCGGGAACGCCGACGCGCACGCAATATATCTACGGTCTCTATCGCGATGTGACGCCCCGTCTCCAGCTCGACCTCTCCGCCGCCGTCTCACCGACCGCCGCGACCGGAAAATACCACGGCATCGGCTTCGGGGTCAGCTATTATTTCTGACGTTTAGCCGGGCGGAGCCGGTTCGCCGCGGCGCGGCGCGAACACCAGCAGTTCGCGCGCACCCGCGGCCAGGGCGCGGACGGCGAAGGAGCGTTTGCCGAACCAGCCACGCGGTTTGCGCGGCGACTCGATGGCGAGGACATCGCCGTCGGCGAGCATTTCGACGATGCGCACTGCGGCGTCCGGAGCGATGTCGGCGACGAAGCTGCCATGGGCTTGTGTCGTCGCCTGCGCGAGCGCATCGATCGCCGCCCGCGTCTGCACGTCGTCGCGGGGCGTGATCGCCACGACGCGCAGGTCGACGTCGAGTCGCCGCGCGAGCCGGCCGGCGCGCTGGACGAGCCTGATGTCGCGCTCGCGCGGCGCGACGCCCAGCACGATTCGCGCCAAGGGCCGCTCGCGGCGCCGTTCCGACCGTGCGCGAAGCATCTCGCGCACGGCAAGCTCGCGCAGCGCGGCGAGATTCTCGGTGCGGAAGAAGTGGGAGAGGGCGGCGTCGATCCGTTCGGCTGGATAGATCTTCCCCTCACGCAAGCGCTGGCGCAGCACGTCGGGCGTGACGTCGACGAAGATGACCTCGTCGGCGAACTCGAGCACGCTGTCGGGCAGGGTCTCGCGCACGCGCGTTCCGGTGAGCCGTTCGACCGCGTCGCCGACACCCTCGAGATGCTGGACGTTGAGCGTCGTGATCACGTCGATTCCGCTGCGCAGCACGGCGATGACGTCGTCATAGCGCTTCGCTCGCGCGCCCGCGCTCACGTTCGTATGCGCCAACTCGTCGATCAAGGCGACGCGTGGGTGACGAATGAGCAGCGTCTGCAAATCCATCTCGCCGTTCGATAGGCGCGGAATCTGCTCGATCCCGTCCAGGAGCGCCGCGGTGTCGGCCCGGCCGTGCGTCTCAACCATTGCGGCCACCACGTCGACGCCGTCATCGACGAGTTGATGTGCGCGGTCGAGCATCGCATACGTTTTGCCGCTGCCGGCAACCGAGCCGAGATAGATGTTCAATTTGCCGTAGCCGATCCGCATCCGGTCGCCCAGAGCGAAGCCATACGGATGCCGGCCGCCCTCCAGTGCCTCGCGCGCCGCAATCCGGGTTGGATCGGCGACGAGCAGTTCGCGATCGAGCGGTTGCGCCAGAATGCGGTCGGCGAGTTGTCCCTTCGGGACGATCACCAGCGAGCCGAGAACCGCGCTCAGGTTTCCGCGCTCGAGCCCGGCCGGCACCGGAACGACGCCGCCGTCGGAACGCAAGGTGACCTCGGCGAGCCGCTCGCGATCGACGCCGGCCGGTGCGCAGACTTCGAGCGCGAGGTCGAGCGCGTCCGCGAACGCCGCGGCGCGCCGCACGAACGGCTCGAAGTCGACGACGCCGGCCGCAATCGCCAGCGCCGTCGACACCTTGCTCGGCGCGATGACCGGAACGGTGAGATCGTCGACGACCCGCAGCAAGAGCTCGCGCATCATGGCCAGATTCTTCGGTTGGAAGACGCCCGCCGCGGCGCGCTCGACGTCGTCGTCGCGAACGATGCGCCCGGTTCGTAAGCGCGACTCGAGGACCGACGGCGCGACGTCGAGCGCGATGACGCGATCCGCCTTGCGCAGGAACGAGATCGGAACGAGTTCCCGAATGGGAGAACCGACGATTCGCTCGGCAACGGGTGCGACCGTGTCGAGGTGCATCACGTTGAAGGCGCCGAGCACGGATTTTCCGGCCTCACGCAGCGCCAGCGCGTCCTGCCAGCGCTTCGCGTGCGGTGCGCCGGTCGGGTTGCTGTGCGCAAGCTCGTCGAGCACGATCGTCTCGTCGTCCCGGGCCAGCGCCGCTTCGAGATCGAAGTCCTCGACCACGGTCGTCGCGAGCGGAAACGCGCGCGGCGGAATGCGCGGGAGCGCGGCGGCGAGCTGCTCGAGCTGCGGCCGGTTCTTCGTTTCGATCCAGCCGATCGCGACACGCCGGCCGGCCTTCGCTTCGCCGAGCGCATCGGTGAGCAAACGATGCGTCTTACCAGCGCCGGGCGCGCCGGCGAGATAGATGGTGAGCGTCGGCGCGAGCCCGAGCTCGGCGAGCAGCGCGGCGGCGTCCGCGCGTCTGTCGTCCCGCACGTGCGTTGCTTCGCAGGGCGGCATCGCGGCTCCCCGGAAGCGCAGCGAGTGCGCTCGCGAGCCGTCGCCATCGCCGCTTTCGCGTTGCTGGCCGTCGTATTCGTCGTCGACGCGATCACGCCGCAGACGCTCGTCATCGCGATCGTGCTCGACGTTCCAATCGTTCTCGCCGCGCTCACCCAGAGCCGCAGGCTGACCTATTCGCTGGTCGTCGCCGCCCTGATCGCCGATGCTGCCGCCGCGCTCATCAACGGCGCGCACGACGCCTACCATTGGCAGCCGGTCGGCATCGGTGACCGCCTGTTGTCGATGCTCTCGATCGTGCTCGTCGGCTACTTGAGCACCGAGGTGCAAGAACGCGCGGAACGCGTGGGACGCCTCGCCGCGCAAGAGGCGCGCGCGCGCCGCGAAGCTGCCCTTTCCGCCGCGGCCGAGCGCCTTCGCACCTCGCTCTCGCCGGCGCTGGTGACGCGCGCGATCGTTCGCGAAGCGAGGCAGCTGCTCGACGCGCAAGCCGCGTTTTGGTATCCCGCCGCCGCTGACGGCGAAGTGCTCACGGTGCGCGACGGCGCGACCGAAGTCGACGTCCTCGACGAACGCACGTCTCCCGAGATCGTATCGCTCGTCCACCGCATCGCCGACGACGGAACGGCCGGCGTCGTGCGCGCCGTCGATCCGGTCGGTCGCTTCGTCCTCGACCGGCTCGGCGCGCAGTCCGCCATCGCCGTTCCGGTCGCCGATCGGGGCACGCGCTACGGCGTTCTGATCGCGTCTTGGGCGAACGAAGCACCGGACGAAGCCACCGTGCAAACCGCGCGCGATTTTGCCGGAATCGCGGTCGACGCGCTGGAACAGGCGCGCCTCTTCGGCGAGCTGGCCGAACGCAACGAAGCGCTCAGCGAACGCCAAGACGTGATCCGCGACCTCGTCTATGCGCTTTCGCACGACCTTCGTACACCGCTCGCCGCACTGTCGATGACGCTCCGGCAAGCCGCCGACGGCGCGTACGGAACGCTGCCCGAACGCTACGCGGTCGTGCTACGCGAGAGCCTGGTATCGATCGACGACCTCGGCCGGCTCGCCGACACCCTCTTGCTCGTTGCGCGCTTTGAATCCGGTGACCGCAGCACCGAACGCGACCGCGTCGATCTCGCCGCGATCGCGCGTGAGATCGGGTCGGAGCTTGCGGCAATGGCCAAATCGCGCGGAATCACCCTCACTGTCGACGCAGCGGGCGAAGCGGCGGTCACCGCGTCGCGCGGCGATCTCAAGCGCGCCGTCGCCAACCTCGTCGCGAATGCCCTGCAGCACACGCCGAAGGACGGGACGGTTCAACTGCGTGTCGCGTTCGCACGCGCGGGCGTCGCCGTAACGGTGACCGACGATGGTTACGGCATCGACGAACGCGCGCGCGCTGCGCTGTTCCAGCGTTTTTCGACGGCATCCCGAACCGGCGGCGGGACGGGACTCGGCCTCTATATCGTGCGCCGCATCGCCGAGGAAAACGGCGGCACCGTTCGCTACGAGCCGCGCATGCCGCGCGGCTCGGTATTTACCTTGTCGCTGCCGAAAGCGGTCGCATGAGCGCGATTCGCGTTGCCATCGTCGAAGACCATGCACTGGTGCGAGCCGGCCTGCGCACCTCGCTCGAATCCGCCGGCATGGACGTCGTCGCCGAAGCCCCTGACGGGGTCGCCGCGCTCGACGTACTCGCGAACGCGAAGCCTGACGTGGCCGTCGTCGACCTCGGGCTTCCCGGCAAAGACGGGATCACGCTCACGCGCGAACTCAAGCGCTTCGCCGATCCACCGCGGGTCGTGATCCTCACCATGCACGAGCTCGACGACGAGGTGCTCGCCGCACTCTCCGCCGGCGCCGACGCCTACTGCGTGAAGTCGTCCGATCCCACCGTCGTCATCGACGCCATTCGCACCGTGGCCGCCGGCGGCGCATACTTCGATCCGCGTATCGCCCACGTCGTGTTGCGGCGACTGAGCGGCGCACCGGGCCGTCCCGGCGACTCACCGCTCACGCCCCGCGAAACGGAGATCCTCAGACTCGTCGCCGACGGCATCGGCAACAACGACATCGCGCAACAGCTCCACCTCGGACTCGGCACCGTAAAAGGCCACGTCGCCGACATCCTCGAGAAGCTGTCCGCCTCAGACCGCGCGCAAGCAGCGGTGACGGCGTATCGCCGCGGCCTGATCCCCTAAGCGTGCCGGGTCGACGACCAACCACCGAGGAGACTAGCGAACGCGCCGGTAGAACCGCTCCGTCCCGGCGAGCTCTTCGTAAGCGTGCTGGTGCGGCGTATACCGCAACGTTTCTTTCGCGGAAACGCCGAGATACCCGAGCCGGACCAAAGATTCGTAGATGACCTGGTGCGCGCGATAGGCCAGCGTGCGGTTGAAGTGCGTGACCACGCTTCGCGCGACGATGCCGTGGAACTCGTTGAACGACCCGTCACACGCGAGATTGTGCTGGGCGAAGACGATGTGCTCGCGCAGTCCCGGCTTGAACACGCCGTGCGTCCCGACCACGTCGACGTAGTCGGAGAAGCGGCGCGCACCGCCCGCCTCGACGTAGCGATGCGAGTACTCGTCGAGCAGTTCGGCCGGGAAGGCGCCGCTTTTGGCGCGCTCGATCGCAGCGTCGGAGGCGTCGGTTGCGTAGATGCGCACGCGGTGCGAAAACTGCGCTTCCCGCAGCAGGATCGCCAGCGCGTAGGCATCGTCGCCTGAGCCGATCACCCACAGGCGCGCGTGCGGGAAAGTGCGCAGCCGCGGTAAGACCGCGTCGCGGAAGGCTCGGAAGAACGGCGGTTCGCGGAACGGGGAACCCGCATTATGGGTGAGCGCGTCGACGAAGCGTCCCATCGCCGGCGGATCGTGTAGCACGCGCTCGATCAGCCCGCTGATCGTCGTGACGCCTTCGGCACGAACGCGTTCGGCGACCCGGCGTTTGACCGTCGCCGGCGAGTAATCGCGCAGATCGAAGCCTGAGACCCGGTACACCGCTTCGAGCAACAGTTGCAGCTCGAGGTCGGTGACGCCCGGCGCCACACCACTCGCGATGGATCCGTTCGCGTTCACGACAGGGCCCAGCGCCGGGTCCGTTTGCGGATCCGGCGCGGCGGCTTTACCGGGCAAAGCGGTTCCGCTTTGACCCGCAAAGCCTAGCGGGCAAAGCGGTCCCCGCTTTGACGGATAAAGCCTATCATGCGGCGACGTTGAGCCAGACGCGGATCAGCTCGACGAGCTGATCGATGTCGACCGGCTTGGAGATGTACTCCGAAGCACCGGCGGCGAGGCACTGCTCGCGATCGCCCTTCATGGCCTTGGCGGTGAGCGCGATGATCGGCAAGGACTTCCATTCGTCGCGCGCCCGGATGCGCCGAATCGTCTCGTAGCCGTCCATCTCCGGCATCATGATGTCCATCAGGACGACGTCGACCCCACCGTGGCTGCGCAAGAGGCCGATCGCGTCGGCTCCCGACTCCGCGGTGAGGACCTTCATCTCGAACTCTTCGAGCGCGCTGCGCAAGGCATAGATGTTGCGCGTGTCGTCGTCGGTGATGAGGATCGTGCGGCCTTCGAGCGTCGTGCCGTTGGTCGGAATGCCGACCGGCGGCCGCTTCGCTTTGGGCAAGCGCGCTTCGACCTGGTTGAGGAAGTACGCCGTTTCCTCGATGAGGCGTTCGGGCGACATTGCATCCTTGACGATGACCGACTCGGTGAGGCGGCGGATTCCGCTGTCTTCCTGTTCGGTCAGCTCGCGGCCGGTGTAGACGATCACCGGGACGCGCACGTGCGAAGGATGGGCCTTGATGCGCTGGATCAGCTCGGTCCCGTCGATATCGGGCAAGCCGAGGTCGACGATCACGCAGTCGAACTTCGCGTTGTCGAGGGCCGCGATCGCTTGCGTTCCGGTCGAGACGGCGGTTACCGTGACCTCGCCCGATTGGATGAGGTTCGCCATCGCCGAGAGCTGCGTCACGTCGTCCTCGATGACCAGGACGTTGCGCGACGCGGCGTCGGCGAAGCCGAGCAGGTTGTCGAAGGCCTGCGTGAGCGCATCCTCGCTGGCCGGCTTCTTGAGGTGAGCGAAGGCTCCGGAGTCGAGCGCCTTCTGCCACTGCTCTTCGCCCGAGATCACGTGCACTGGGATCCCGCGGGTTGCCGGATCGCGCTTGAGCTGGTCGAGCAGACCCCAGCCGTCGACGTCGGGAAGTCCGATATCGAGCGTGATCGCGTCGGGAACGAATTGGCGCGCGAGTGCGAGCCCGCTGTCGCCCGTGCGCGCCATCAGCCCTTTGAAGCCGCGATCCCGCGCGAGCCCGAGCAAGATGCGCGCGAAGGTCGTGTCGTCCTCGATGATGAGCACGACGCGGTCTTGCGGGCGCACGTCGTCTCGGTCGTCGTCGACGTTCTCGGCGATCGGCGTCCGCAGCCGGGCGATGCGGGGTGCGTCGTTGGAGTCAACCGGCCGGGCCGGCGAGGTGACGAATGCATCGAACGACGCGACGCGTCCGGTGCGCTCGATCGGGTGGTAGAAGGTGAACGTCGAGCCGACCCCAGGTTCGGATTCGATCGTCATGTCGCCGCCGAGGAGCCCGGCGATCTCACGCGAGATCGCCAGCCCAAGTCCCGTGCCGCCGTACTTCCGCGCGGTCGACATGTCGGCTTGCTGGAAGGCTTCGAAGATGACGTTGTGCTTGTCGGCCGGGATGCCGATCCCGGAATCGCGCACTTCAAAGGCGACGTAGCCGCCCGGCGCACCGTCGGGTCCGCGCATCCTGCGGTGCAGGCAGAGTTCGACCGCACCGTGCGCGGTGAACTTGAACGCGTTCGAAAGCAGGTTCTTGAGAATCTGCATGAGGCGCGTCTGGTCGGTTTCGAGCGACTCCGGAACGTCCTCGTCGACGTGGACGGCGAACTGCAGTCCACGCTCTTGTGCGACACCGCGGAACGTCCGCTCGACGTCGTCGCAGATATCGGTGATCCGTTGCTCGGCGATGTCGACCGAGCTGGTACCCGATTCGATCTTCGAGAGGTCGAGGATGTCGTTGATGAGCGTGAGCAGATCCGACCCGGCGCGCCGGATCGTCTGCGCCATCTCGACCTGACGGGTCGAGAGGTTCTGCTCCTTGTTGTCGCTGAGCTGCTTGGAGAGGATGAGCAGCGAGTTGAGCGGCGTGCGGAGCTCGTGCGACATGTTGGCCAAGAATTGCGACTTGTATTTGGAGGTAAGGGCGAGTTGCTCGGCTTTCCCCTCGAGCGCGCGGCGCGCTTCTTCGATCTCGCGCGTGCGCTTCTCGACCTCTTCGTTCTGCTCGGCCAGCAGGCGTGCTTTCTCTTCGAGCTCTTCGTTGGTCTGCTGGAGCTCGTCTTGCTGCGACTGCAGCTCGATGGTGAGCGACTGCGACTGTTTGAGCAGCTCTTCGGTGCGCATGTTGGCGGCGATCGTGTTGAGCACGATGCCGACCGACTGGGTGAGCTGGTCGAGGAACAGCAAGTGGTTGTCGCTGAACGCCTCGAACGACGCCAGCTCGATGACGGCTTTAATGTCGCCTTCGAACAGCACCGGCAGCACGACGACGTTGAGCGGTTGCGCGTGGCCGGACCCTGAGGTGACCTGCAGATAGTCGGCCGGCGCGTTGGTGACCAGGATGCGTTCCTTTTCGATGACGCACTGGCCGACGAGTCCTTCGCCGGGACCGAACTGCAGCGTGCCGCGGCGCCGCGGCGCGGCGAAACCGGCGGTGTACCGGAGCATCGGCGTTTCGTCGATCGGCTCGTTGAGGTAGAAGATGCCGGTCTGCGTGTTCACCAGAGGTGCCAGCTCGCTCATGATGAGCTTGGCGACCGTCTTGATGTCTTTCTGGCCCTGCAGCATGCCGGTGAAGCGCGCCAAGTTGGTCTTGAGCCAGTCCTGCTCTTGGTTCTT
>Ga0182024_10016873_pt1 | contig 13786 bp, 8 predicted proteins | sample P32metaG_FD_120480 | JGI IMG/M metagenome (GOLD analysis project Ga0182024, IMG submission 120480) | Permafrost microbial communities from Stordalen Mire, Sweden - P3-2 metaG (Illumina Assembly) | ecosystem: Environmental > Terrestrial > Soil > Wetlands > Permafrost | place: Sweden: Stordalen... | reverse complement strand
CGCCTCGGCATACGCGGTGTTCATCGCGTCGTGTTCGGAACGGACCTCGTTGTAAAACGACTGATAATTTGCACCGCTCTCACGATTGATGGAATCCGGTGCGCGACGGTCGAGATCGAGCACGATGCCCAACTTTGCCAGCGCGTTACTGACGTCGCCCTTGTGCCATGCGTCCATGGCGGCGCGATGAAGTTGCTCTTTCTCCTGACGAAGCTTTTTGTATTCCTGTTCCTGGCGATCGACCTCGGCCAGCAATTGAAGCGCGCGAGCTTCCTGCGGCCGGAGTTGCAGAACATTCTGCAGAGCCTCGCGAGCGTGCGCGTAGGCGTGATTGTCGATGTGCTGGCGGGCGAGGCGGTACCAGTTGTCGATCTGGCGTTCGCTGCGCCGGTTTTCAATTCTGCTCTTCAGAGTTAAAGCAGTGGGGTTATCGGGCTCAATTTGCAGAGCTTCCTGCAACTTCTGCAGAGCCATCGGATCTTCTTCTTCCTCGAAGCGCGCGCGGGCAGCGTCGAGCAACTGAGAAAGAGTCTTTCGCCGGACCGCGCCATCGAGTTGGCGGCGCAGTGAGCCGATGGAGGTATCCATGTGGCCTTCGGCTTCGAGTTCGCCGAGGATTTCTCCAGCAAACTGAAAATCGCCTTCATCTAAAGCCCGTGTGACGCGCTGCAATCGCGGACGAGTGCGCTCGGGATCGAAAAACTCAATGGGCTCGTTGCGCTGTGCTTTGGTCAACGTGTCGCCAAATTCGCGCGCGCTGGCGAATCGATGCCACGATTGTTTTGCCATCGCCTTGTGCAACACGCGGCTCACGGGCTGGCTTATCGTGGAATTCAGTTCGGCCGCCAGGGGCGGGATGTGCCGCAGAATCGCCTCGACCACTTCATCGGCCCGCGCGCGCTGGAACGGATTGCGGCCGGTCATGGCTTCGTAGCAAACGACGCTGAGAGAAAAAATGTCGGAAGCCGCGGTTAGCGGCTTCAATTCAATCTGCTCAGGAGACATATAGAGCAGAGTGCCTTTTTGCGCGCGTGTCGTGTGGGCATCCGCCATGTGAGCGACGCCGAAGTCGATGATCTTCACCGAGTCGTCTTCCATTACGAAGATGTTGCTCGGCTTCAAATCGCGATGCACCAGCCCGCGCTCATGCGCCGCCTGCAGGCCGCGGCAGGTCTGCGAAATGATGTCGATCGTGCGCTCGACCGTCAGTCGATGGCTGGCCTTGCGGATGAAATAATCCAGCGTGGTGCCGGGAAGCAGCGGCATCACGAAGTACGGCTTCTTCTTGCCGTCCTCTTCGAACTCGCCGATATCGAAGATCTCAACAATGTTGGGATGGCTCATGGAGGCGAGCACATCGCATTCTTTGTAGAACAGTTGAAGCGAAGCGGGATCGGGAATGTCGAGGATGGTTTTGACCGCGACTTCACGGCGCACAACCGCGTCGTAGGCCCGGTAAACAAGACCCATGCCGCCCTGGCCGAGGATCTGCCTGACCTCGTAACGGCCTGCTAGTTTTCTAGGGGAAGATGGGTTCTCCATGGCGCGCCCTGTGCGGGCATTAGCATCTTAATCGATTTTTATGAAAAGTGTACCTAGTGTTCTTCGAGGCCATAGATGCGTGATTTTGCCGCAACACTTCTGGAAATCACGGGTTAGAACCTGCGAGAGTCGCGCTAGGTCTTGTGTTACAGCAATCTAACTATCGAGGAAACAATATGAAGAAATGGCTTGCCCTGGCAGCATTGCTGCTACCGCTTTTCTTAGCCGGTTGTTCTCATCCCCATCCGGCATATGTCGAACCGCCCCCACCGCCTGATTTTCCGGCGATAGCCCAGCAAGGCTACCACGATGGCTTTGCAGCCGCACGGCACGATGCTGAGCACGGAAAGCCGCCAGAGGTTCAGCGCCATCCGAAGTTCCGCAATCCTCCCGTACCACCGCCGGCCATTGAAGAATACCGCCGCGGTTTCAGACGGGGTTACGAGATGTTCGTGCATCACGGTTAGAAGCGGCCACCGAAGCAACAGAATTTCGGAAGAAGTGAGACGACCGCGAAATGGCCTGCGATGTGCAAAACACACGCAGGCCATTCGCCGACTTACTTGCCGGTATAGCTGACTCTCCAAATCGAGCCCGATCCATCGTCGCTCACCAGCAGAGCGCCATCCGAGGTGGCCACGCCTACCGGACGCCCCCACACATTGCCATCCGGCAGCACGAAGCCGGTGAGAAAGTCTTCATACTCGCCGCTGGCGTCAGCTTTCTGATGCAGCGGCACTCGGATCACTTCGTAACCAACGCGCACCGCCTTATTCCACGAGCCATGCTGAGACGAAAAAATGTCCCCCTTATATTCAGCAGGGAATTGACCGCCCTCATAAAAGGTAAGCTCGAGCGAAGCGTTGTGCGGTTGCAGCAATACGTCAGGCACGATTGCTTTATCTTTCAACTCCGGGTGCTTGCCCTTATGCCGCGGATCCTGATGCCCGCCGATGTACCACCACGGCCATCCGTAGAACCCGCCTTCCTGCACGTGCGTGATGTAATCAGGAACGAGATTGTCGCCCAGCGCATCGCGCTCATTCACTGAGCACCAAAGTTCTCCAGTCTGCGGATTGATCGCGAGCCCTCCGCCGGCATTGCGAATGCCATAGGCATAAATGTTTAACACGCAGTTTGAGGGATCGCACTGCAGAATGTCGGCGCGATTCTTTTCGTCGGGATGAGTGTCGGGGTCATTCACGTTCGAGCCCGAACCGACGGCGACGAAGAGTTTCTTTCCATCTTGCGAGAATGCGAGCGCGCGCGTCCAATGGCCGCCAGTATTGGGAAGATCGGCGATATGTTCTGCAGAACCGGTCGCCTTCAAATCTCCTTTGTGATACGCGAAACGAACCACTTCGCCGGTGTTCCCGACATAAAGCCATTGCGGGTCAGGCCCGGGAGGATAGAAGGCCAAGCCATAGGGATGCTTCAGTCCAGTAGCAAAAACGGCAGAGAGTTCAGGTTTGCCGTCGGCAGTCAGTCCGCGAAATATTCGAATACGTCCGGCGTCGCTCTCAGTGAGAAAAATGTCGCCATTCGGCGCTGTGAGCAAGGTGCGCGGATTGTCCAAACCCGTCGCATACATCTCGACCTTGAACCCAGCGGGCGCGATCGGCCACACGTTCTCAGGGCGCGCGACCAGTTCCGGTCCCTTGTTCGCCGACGGCGTAGCGTAGGGCTCGGGAAGATCGTCCGCCGTAATTTTTCGAACGGTGCCGGGCTTTTCGTATCGGAAGTCGGTGAAGGGAGGCTTCGGCGGCGGCGCTTTTATCGTCGATCCGCCCGCATCCGCGGGAAGAGCGCTGGCTACGTGACCGGTTTGCGGCAACCCCAACGACTTTACATAACTGACAATTTGCCAGCGCTGTTTTTCAGGCAACTGCGCCCACGAGGGCATGCCGTTATCTTTATCGCCCTTGGTGATGAACCAGAAAACTTCTCCAGGCGTGGTGGTCTCAAGCTTGCCATCCACTAGGGAAGGAACGTTGCCGGAGCCTTCTCCGGATTTGCCGTGACACGAGAGGCAATTGCGAGCGTAAAGTTGCGTGCCCGCGGCGATTGCAGCGGGTTGGCCCTCGTATGGATTTTTCATCTGCTGCGCCGAATCGGGCGCGTTGTGAAATTTCGTATCGTCAGCCGCGAGCAGCAAGGCTGCGGATAGAAAAATCGCAGCCGGGATAATGAGGAGAGACTTAAAGAATGAGCGCATCGATCCTCTCAGAAAAAACAAAATAGACGGATTCAATCCACGTTTTGGATGCGCGGGCAGTTCTGCGGGATTGCGGAAAAGCGATTGCGAAGAAGCAATCGGTCGATTCAGCGGTATCGGCGTTCCGGGTCGCTCTTATCTCCAGTGACTTTCTCATACCAGAGGCGGTGATAAGTGCGCGCCCATGCGGCCGAGACGCTCCCGCGGATCATCGCATGAAACGATTCGGGCTCCATAAAGACGCTCATGTAAACGTGAATGATGAACGCTCCGATGGTCGCCAGCGCTGCCACGACGTGCACCGTCACTGCCAGATAACGCAGCCAGCGCAGGCTCCCTGGGATGGATTCGACGAACCACAGTCCCAGGCCCGAAAGCAACAACAGGATGACGCCGTAAAGCATCAGCCAGAAGAACAACTTTTGTCCGTAGTTAAAACGTCCGACCGCAGGGAGTTTCTCATCCTCGTTTTCGATGTAGTATTTGATGCCCTCGGACCAGCCCCGATCGTCGGCGCTGGTAGCCACGTCGCCCTGCCACATCTTGTACATCCAAACCATAGACACGGTGAATGCAAGGCCAAACCAGGGATGCCAGAAGCGCGCCGTCGGTCCACCGCCGACAATCGCCGCCAGCCAGTACATATAAGGCGACCAGAAGGCCAAACCAGTAATCAGGCAATAAATGTAGAAAAGCGAGCCCAGCCAATGATGAACCCGCTCGCTCAGCGTATAGCGAACAATCTCGCCGCCAGATTCGCCGGTCGTGCGCTTGGATGAAACGACGTGTGAAGCGCTCACGGTTTTCCTCCATTCACATCCTTCGCGTCTTCTTCGTGCACATCGACCGGCACTTCTTTCGGACCGTAGCGCAAATAATGCAGCGTCACGCCCAACAGTCCGCCCAGCATGGCTAGATTTCCAATCCACTTCGCCGGGCCTTTCCAGAAGCGCACCACCCACGGTATGCGAGGATCTTTCGGCAATCCTCCATACGCTTCTGGATTATTCACATCGTGCAGCACATAGATGACGCCGGTCCCGCCCACGCCCGCCGGATCATAGACACCCGCTTCTTTAATCCCGTAGTTCTCGCGAAGTTGCTTGGCGCGAGTCTCGGCCAGATCGACCATGTCTTCTTTGCTTCCAAAGTGGAGACAGCCGGTGGGGCACGATTTAATGCACGCCGGCTCCAATCCCTCGCTGACGCGATCGACGCACAGCGTGCACTTAAACATCTTCTTGGTTGTGGGATTGAACTTGGGAATATCGAACGGACATCCGCTGACGCAATAGCCGCAGCCAATACAATTCTGCTGCTGAAAGTCGACGATGCCGTTGGTGTATTGCACGATCGCGCCATCGGCTGGACACGCCTTCAGGCAGCCCGGATCGGCGCAGTGCATGCACTGATCTTTGCGCATTAGTAGCGTGATGCTGCCGTCTGCGCGCTCGTGCTCGTTGAACTTGATCAGGTTCCAGTAATTCCATGCCGTCTCCGGCATGGTCTGGTAGCTGTTGTCGAACACCGTATCGGTGAACGTATAACCGTTCCATTCGAGGCAAGCCACTTCACAAGCTTTGCAGCCGATGCACGTGGTAGTGTCGATCAGCTTGCAAACCTGGTAGTCGCGTTCCACGTTCTCGCCAGGAGCAGCGCCAGCGTGGCCGGAAATCTGTCGGATTGATAACGTCGCCTGGCTCATAAGAATTGAGTCATTTGAGCGATTGAGTGGTTGAGCCATTGAGCAAATCTGAATACCGTCGCAGCGGTTTTCAAATCACTCGATGACTCAATGGCTCAATCACTCAATCCTTTTATACTTTCTCCACCTTCACCATGAAGCCCTTAAACTCCGGCGTGTACGCGTTCGGGTCCACGACCGTTGGCGTGAGCCGGTTCAACAGCGTTTTCGCGTCCCTGCCTGCGTCTTCCTGAATGCCGCGATAACCTTGATGGATCGGAATCCCAATCTGGTAGACCTTTTTCCCATCAATCATCATCGGCTTGATGCGTTTAGTGACGAACGCCTTGGCGATGTAGTAGCTCCGTGCGCTCGTGATTCTCACTTTGTCATTGCCCTTGATTCCCAGGTCGTTCGCCAGTTCCACAGGAATCTCAATGAACGGTTCGGGAATCAGTTGCACGTTCATCTGGTTGTTCTTGGTCCAGTAATGGTAGTGCTCGGTCAGCCGATAAGTGGTGCAAACCACGTTGAATTCGTCACCCATCGTGGAGTACTTATCCATCGCCGTCTTGAGCTTCTTGACCACCGGATTATTTTGCTGATTCGGGTGCAGCGCATTTTGCACCGGACTCTCAATCGGTTCGTAAAATTCAGGGAAAGGCCCGTCAGCGAAAGCGGCGAGCGGCCCGAAGATCCTCCCGACTCCTTCCGGATTCATGATGAAAGGGCCCATGTGATCCTTGGGATTGGAATCCGGCTTAAAGTCAGGAACGTCGTTGCCCTGCCACAGTTGCGCCGACTCGTTCCACCAGACCTGCTTCCGCGTGGGATCGTACGGCTTGCCCGCGGGATCGCAGGACGCGCGGTTGTAGAGCACGCGCCGATTGGCGGGCCACGACCACGCCCAGTTCTGGTAGATGCCCTGGCCCGACGGATCTTCGGTGCCCCGGCGCAAAGTTTGATTTCCCGCCTCGGTCCAACTGCCGGAATAAATCCAGTTCCCGCACAAAGTCGTGCCGTCGTCTTTCAGCCAGGCGAATCCCGGCAACTGCTGGCCCTTCTTGATGACGACCTGCGTCTTCGGGTCGGTAAGGTCCGCCAGCGCCTTGCCGTTCAACTCTTTTAACAATTCGCCTAGGCCGGGATGCTGCGCATTGGTGTAGCCCCACGTCAGATTCAAGATCGGGTCGGGAAACTTGCCGCCCTCTTTCTGATAAAGCTCCCGCACCTTGAGGAAAATCTGCGCCACGATGTCCTGATCGAGGCGGCACTCGCCCGGCGGCGGCACGGCGGCGTTCTTCCACTGCAGCCAGCGCGCCGAGTTGGTCATCGACCCATCTTTCTCGGCGAACCCCGCGCACGCCAGGCGATAGACCGTGGTGTTGATGGTTTTCATTTCTTCGGGCGTGATTCCCGGCGACCTCCAGAATTCGCTGGTCTCGTCGGGATAAATTTCGCCCACCACCAGGAAATCGGCCTTCTTGAGCGCGTCGATGTTTTTCTGCGAGTCCGGCCCAATCGCCACGCCGTTCATGCCGAACGCGAACATCCCCTTCACTGAGCCGCGGTACATGTTGTCCCAGATCTGAGTCCAGGAATAGTTGCGATCCACCTTCGGCATGTAGTTGAAGGCGAAGTCGTTTTCCTTGGTGGCCGCGTCGCCATACACTGCTTTCAAATACGACACCACAAACTTCGGCGTGTTCGACCAATAATTGAACGAATCCCACGGTTCCGGCTTCGAAGAAGTTGGCGTGATTCGCTTCAGATAAGCGGCCAGGTCCGTGTCGGCCGGAGTCGGCACCTTCAGGTAGCCCGGCCAGATGTCGAAGATTCCACCCATATCCGTCGCGCCCTGGATGTTGGAGTGCCCGCGCAGAGCGTTGACGCCCCCGCCCGCACGCCCCACGTTGCCCAGCAGCAACTGCAACATGGCCGCGGTGCGAATGATCTGCGTTCCGAAGCTGTGCTGCGTCCAACCCACCGCGTACATGATGGTCGCCACTTTTTTCATGTCGCCATCTTTGCGCACGGAGGTGAACAGATCAGCAGCCTTCAGGAACTGGTCCTTGGGTATCCCGGTGATGCGCTCCACCATTTCCGGCGTGTAGCGCGAATATTGCTGCTTCAACAACTGAAACACGCAGCGCGGATGCTGCAAGGTCAGGTCATACGCCACCTTCGGCGGCAGCGGGGGCAGCGGCGCAGGCGTCGTGGCCGCCTGTCCCAACGTCATTCCCACGGATTTTGTTGCGGCGGAAGCTACGGGATGCGCGGGCGCAACCCCGCCAGCATCGTTGCCTTCCTCGTAAGTCCACGAGGAGCGGTCATAAGTCTGAGTGCCGGCGTCGAAGCCGGAGTACAGCCCGTCTTCTGGCAGCTTGAAGCCCTCCTTCACGATGAAGGCGGCGTTGGTGTAGTTGACGAGATACTCCTGCGCGATGCGGTTGTTCTCGATCGCGTAGCGAATCGCTCCGCCCAGAAACGCAATATCCGCTCCGGCGCGAATCTGGCAGAATAAATCGGAAGTGGCGGCCGTCCGCGTAAAGCGCGGGTCCACCACGATCAGCTTCGCGTTGCGGGTTCGCTTGGCCTCAATGGCCCATTTGAAGCCGCAAGGATGGTTCTCGGCGGGGTTTCCGCCCATGACCAACATCACGTCGGCATTCTTGATGTCGATCCAGCCATTCGTCATGGCCCCGCGTCCAAATGTTGGTCCCAAACTTGAGACCGTGGGGCCGTGTCAAACCCTGGCCTGGTTTTCCATGTACGTCAGACCCAGGGCGCGCATAGTCTTGACGACGAGATAATTAAATTCGTTGGTGTCGGTACAGCCGCCGATCCAGGCCATGCTCTCGCAGCGGTTCACGGTGCGGCCTTGCGAGTCTTGCGTAATGAAGGTGTCGTCGCGCGTCTTCTTCACGCGCTGCGCGATTTCGTCGATTGCTTGGGTCCAGGCAATATCTTCCCAGTGATCGGATCCCGGCCGCCGCACTTGCGGCTTCAGCAGCCGCCGCGGATTCAGAATGTCCTGCTCCAGCGACGCTCCCTTGGGACACAGCGTGCCGCGGTTGATGGGATGGTCCGGGTCGCCCTCGACGTGGATCACCTGCGGCGTGACATTCTTGGCTTTGTCGCCGATTGTATAAATGAGGACGCCGCAACTCACGGCACAATACGGGCAGGTCGATCGCGTCTCGGTGGCGCGCGCGATTTTCAATTCTTTGAGTTGTGCGACCGCGGGAGTCAGATCGAATCCCAGGATAGAGAAGCCCGCTCCACCAACCAGCGCGCCCTTGAGAAAATTTCTGCGGGAAAATTCCATCGCATATCCTCCGACTGCTTCGTATCACAAGCCGAGCGGACTGCACCCCAAAATTGCTCAAACTATAAACCCGCCACGCTACAGAGTCAATGTGCGGAAAGCCGAAGGTCGCAACCAGCTCCAAGCCTCACCACGGAGTCACGGAGGCACGGAGAAAATCGAAGGCCGTTCCTTTTTTCTTTTTCCTCCTTGATCTCTTCATGTTTTCTCTGTGTCTCTGTGTCTCTGTGGTGAAAAAGCCGTTGCATTTGCTTGACGCCGCTCAAAGCCCCATAATCCCTCCGTGGCCATCACTCCCTGGCAGCGGCGAATCCGGCGCGCAGAACATCTCGCCCGACAGCACGCCTTCGCGGCAGAGATTCTAGGCTTCTACATCCACGTAGCAAAATTTCAGGAAGGCCTCTACCAGCGCCTCGATCGCCTCTCCGCGCGCACTTCTTCCTCTTCTTCTTCTTCAACTGATGCCCGAAGAGACGAGGACGCGGCTGAACTCGTCGCCAGCTTCCCGCAATTTCTCTCGCTTGTCGAAGAAAAAGGGCCTGCGCCCCTCGCCCCGGTTGCACATCATCTGCGGGCTTCCGATCTCAATTCCTGGCCCAATCTGTTCACCGAATGCTGGACCCACATCGACGCGCCCACCGATCCCCAGGAATTTCTCGTGCTCGCCTTTCTTCAGCCTTACGTCGAATTCACCCGCCGCCGTGCTCCGCTAAAAGTGGACGGCTCTACGTCGTTGCTCTGCCCATTCTGCAATCGCAAACCCGCCGGCGGCATTCTCCGCCAGCAAGGCGATGGAGGCCGCCGCAGCCTGCTCTGCGGTTTCTGCCTCACCGAATGGGATTTCCGCCGCGTAATCTGCCCCGGATGCGGCGAGGAAGATCACGCCAAGCTCCCGGTCTACACCGCCGAAGAACTGCCCTACATCCGCGTCGAGTGCTGCGACACTTGCAAGACCTACATCAAAACCATCGACCTGACCAAGAACGGCCTCGCCGACCCGTTAGTCGACGAACTCGCCTCCGTCCCGCTCAACCTCTGGGCACAAGAGCACGGATACGCCAAACTCCATCCCAACTTGCTGGGAATGTGACGCCAGTAACCCGCGCCGCCCCGCACGAAAATTGTAACTTTCGGCACCACATACAACCTTCTTCGCGCAAAACTTGATCAGACAGCAATAAAGCCTATAAGCTAGGCGACAGTAAGCGCTCAGCCCCGCACCCCAGACGGAGTATTCATGCGATTTTGGAAGTGTCTGTTACCCCTCCTAGCCACAACCCTGTGCTTCGCCCAACAAGACAGAATCGCCGGACCCATCGATTCCAGCCAGATGGTCACGTTGCCCGGCCATGTCAATCGGAACGCGAAGCCGCAATACGACTTGGGCCCGGTTGAGCCATCGTCCCAGATTGGCAATCTCACGCTTGTTGCAGCCCCGTCTCCGCGTCAGCAAATTGCTCTCGCTCAGCTTCTCGCCCAGCAACAGGACCGGTCTTCTGCCTACTACCACAAGTGGCTGACTCCCGAGCAATACGCGAACCGCTTCGGCCTGAGCCAAAATGACGCCAACAAGATCTCTACGTGGCTGCAGTCTCAGGGTTTCACGGTTCTTAGGGTGGCTCGTGGGCGAAACTCCGTCGTCTTCAGTGGAACTGCGGCGCAGATCGAAAGCGCCTTCAAGACCCAAATTCACCGCTACAACGTCAACGGCGAAAAGCACGTCGCCAACTCAGCCGTGCCCTCTGTCCCTGCGGCCCTGGGCAGCGTCGTCACTGGCATTCGCGGCCTTGCCGATTTTCACCCCAAACCGATGTACGTTCGCCCTGGTCGCGGCAACAAGATTCCTGAGGCTCATCCCAGCTACACGACTTCCATCAACGGCAATACCGATTACTTCCTAGCTCCCGGCGACATCGCCACCATTTACGATCTAAACTCGCTCTACAATGCATCACCCGCCATCGACGGCACGGGGCAGAAACTTGCCATCATCGGCCAGACGGATGTTTACCTTGCCGATATCAGCGACTTCCGCGCCGGCTTCAGCCTAAACCAAATTACTGGCTGCACGACCAATGCGAGCGGCATTATTACGGCTTGCGACTCCACTAATTTTCAATACGTGCTGGTTCCCGGAATTACCGATCCAGGTACACCCAGCACATGCGGCGATTTGCCCGAGGCCGATCTCGACATCGAGTGGTCTGGAGCCACGGCGCGGAATGCGCAAATTATCTTCGTCAATGCTCCCGCCACGTTCACCTCCGACTGTTCTGGATACACCAACAACGGCGGCGTCAATGTGTCGTTGGCTTACGCTATCGATAACGTGACCGCCCCGGTCATCAGCATGAGCTATGGAAGCTGCGAGGCTGACTCCGATTCTCTGGAAACGGAACTTTTGCAGGGCAACGCCGAAGGCATCACGATCATGAACTCCTCGGGCGACACCGGCGCTGCCGGATGTGACGGCGGCCCGCCTAACAACGCCGTCAACCCACCCTTCAGTCCGGCGGTCGGAGGACTGGCCGTAAACTATCCCGCCAGCAGCCCGGAGGTCACCGGCGTTGGCGGCAGCTCCATCCCCTTGAGCGACTACACAACCACCTATTGGAATTCTAACGGTTCGGGCACCGTGAACTATGGCGGCTCGGCGCTTACAACGCTGGCGGGGCAGGAGGTCTCCTGGAACGACGATGTGGCGTTTGCCCAGTTCTGCCAAAGTGATCCCAGCAGTACGTTCTGTACCGACGGCGGTCCTCCCGCCGTGTCCGGTTGGGTCGATCTCACCTCCGCTCAGACCGCGCAAGAAGACATCTGGATTTCCGCCGGTGCAGGCGGGGTAAGCAATTGCTACGCTGAAACTGAAGAGGGAATCTGCACCAGCGGATTCGCAAAGCCTGCATGGCAGCAGACGATAACAATTCCCGGCCTTACCAGCCCGCAGAGCACCTACCGCTTCGTCCCGGACGTTTCGCTGATGGCATCACCAAACTACCCGGGCTATGTGTTCTGCACGCCGCAGGATCAGTGGCAAGATGGCGCAAGCACCTCTAGCACTTGTGTCAGCGGCATTTCGACTGCGGTTGATACCTATTTCTCGCTCGTGGGAGGCACATCGGCCTCATCGCCGATTTTTGCCGGTATTGTCGTCCTGCTCAATCAGTATCTCGGGAGCGGCGGCCTCGGGAACATCAATTCGACGCTTTATACTCTGGCTGCGACCTCATCCAACGGCGCGTTCCACCACGCCACCAGCGGCGATAACGACGTCTACTGCCAAGTGGGTACGCCCGCCGGTCAGCCTGCTGATGTGATATGTCCGTCCGGCGGTATCATCGGGTTCGACGCATCCCGCGCCGACTCAACCACGGGTTATAACCTTGTCACCGGCCTCGGGTCTGTTGATGCGAACCAGTTGGCCATAGCGTGGAAGGCCACAGAGGCGCCGGACTTCTCACTTACGCCCACCACGCTGACGCCCAGCCCTGTGTCCGCTGGAAATCAGGCGTCGGCCGTCCTAACCATTGCGCCGGTGAGCGGTTCCACCGCGATGACCGTGAACTTCGCTCCCACCAGTTGCACCGGTCTGCCCTCCGGCGCTACTTGCGCCTTTAGCCCCACAAGCGTCTATTTCGACGGCACAGGCAACGCGCCGCCCGTTACGGTGACGATCTCCACGCAGCCCAACATGGCGCCGTCGGGCCCAACGACTGTCACCATTACGCCGACCAACTCGAACGCCACTGCAACCCTCACGCTCACCGTAACTGCGACCATCGAGAGCTTTACCCTCATGACCACCACCGGCGCTACCACCTTCATCGTGTCCGCTGTCGGAGGGAATGCCCAAGTCCCGCTCATGGTCAGCAGCACCAATGGATTCATCGTCGGCACCGGCGCCGGTGCGACCACGGCCTTGCCGCTCAGCTACACCTGCACTGGCAGCAGCGCTACGGTAAGTTCTCTCCCTGCGGCGGAGATTACCTGCACACTCGCCCCCGGCAGCATCAGCCAGCCCACTAACTTCCCGACCCCGACGATCACCCTGTCAACGACGGCTCCGACGACGCAACTCCGCTCACCGCTCGGCCGCAGCCGCTTCTTCTATGCACTGCTGCTACCCGGTTTGTTCGGAGTCGTCTTCGCGGCGGGATCGCGCACGCGCGGACTGCGCCTGCTCGGCCTGATCATGGTCCTATGCTTCTCAACAATGTGGCTGGGCTCCTGCAGCGGAGGCAGCACCAACACCAGCCCGACAAATCCGGGCACGCCGACGGGAACCTACACAATAACGGTCAGCGCCACGACGGGCGGCACGAATCCCGTAACGAACTCAAACGCGCCGTTCACGTTTACGCTAGTGGTGAATTAATTAAGACAGGGACCAGGGGCTAGGGGCTAGGGGTTAGCAAAACCGAAATCACGCGGTTTCTCTGATCCCTGCTCCCTGATCCCTAAACCCTGATCCCTAAACCCTGATCTCAAACCCCGCTCCAACAGTCATGGCCTCCTGTGCAAAACGCCTTGCACTTTGGCACTTGCGCGCCTGCGCCGAGGCGAGTACCATTATCTTGTTCTCATTGGCCACGTTCCCGCGTAGGCCTTCCGCGCCCCAGGCGGTTTCCCGGCGGCGCGACGGGTTCCGATAACGGATTACCGAATACGCAAAACTTAACAAGTTGTTTTTCGCCAGTAAGAATTGCTTCACCATAGAGCGGTCGAGGAATTGTGTAATTCTGCAGTTGGGTAATTCTTAAATTGAAAACCGCCTACCCGGTAAGGGTTCCAGTTACTCAATCGCCGAATTTCCCGGTTACTCAATTAGAAAATGGCTTAGCGGCAACAGTGTGTGAGCCTGCCGCAACCAATGGGGAACCTGAAATTGTGAAGTGTTTTTCACCCTGCACCGGATCGAAAGCCGGCCTCGCAGGCTTTGAGAGGACTATGAACGCAGGACCGTCAGGACCAGGACGCGGATCAGGACAAGGATCCGGACAAGGACAAGGATCAGGAT
>Ga0182024_10016871_pt1 | contig 13787 bp, 10 predicted proteins | sample P32metaG_FD_120480 | JGI IMG/M metagenome (GOLD analysis project Ga0182024, IMG submission 120480) | Permafrost microbial communities from Stordalen Mire, Sweden - P3-2 metaG (Illumina Assembly) | ecosystem: Environmental > Terrestrial > Soil > Wetlands > Permafrost | place: Sweden: Stordalen... | reverse complement strand
CGGCCACGGGAACGGGAACGGGAACGGCCACGGGAACGGGAACGGGCAGAAGCAACCCGAGCCTGAGAAGCAGCCGCAGAGTCTCGAGCCCGTAGGGAACGGCCACGGGAACGGGAACGGGAAGAAGCAGAAGGAGTCCGTGCTCTCCAAGATCGGACTCTCAGCGGCACGCCGCCAGCGCCAGATTCGGCCACTGCAGCCCTAGAGGGCGCTGCCCCAAGTGCCGATCCTGGGCGTCTCCATACCGTCGGACCCGGTCGTCGCGCTCGCGCTGGCCGGAGTCCTCTTTGGCATCAGCCGCCCCATCATCCAGCGAGTCGCATACGCCGAGAAGAACCCGTGGCTCGTCAAGGTGTTGACTGTCAGCCTTCTTCTGCATCTGTGCGCTGCACCTGCGCAGATCTGGGTGGTCGATCACTTCTACAACGGCATCGCGGACTGGCTCCGTTACGACAACCAGGGTGCCGTTCTCTCTTCTGGGTTCCGCCACTTCAACTTCTCGCTGCCTTCCGCGATTGCCAAGACGTCTGTCGGCGACAGGTCCGTAAGCATGACCGCGGGAGGAGTGTTCGCCCTGATCGGTGTGAACCAGCTCGGCGCGTTCGTCCTGTTCAGCTGGTGCTCATGGCTCGGTCTTCTTTTCTTCTACCGGGCCTTCAGCCTCACCTTCGCCGGTGCTAATCACCGTCGGTACGCGTTGTTGCTCTTCTTCTTGCCGTCGCTCATCTTCTGGACTGCCGACGTCAGCAAAGAAGCCATCATGACGCTCTCGCTCGGGCTCGCCGCCTACGGCGCGGCCAAGATCCTGGCCCGCCGCCGGGGTGGCTTCCCGCTGCTCATCGTGGGCGCCGCCATAGGGGCATTCGTCCGACCCAACGAATTGTTGCTGGTCATGGCCGGATTCGCCATCGCCATCATCATCCTCCCCGCGGGTCCCCGTCGCACCCTCGGGGGGGTGCGACGTCTCGGCGCCATTGCGTTCCTTGGCGCGATGTTTGGTCTGTCGGTGTACCTGACGTTGCACTACATCCATAGCTCCGGAGGATCGCTCTCTTTGAGCCAGATCTCGAAGAACCTCAAGGGCTCGAACATCGGGACCGGCAGTAGCAACGTGGTCTATACACCGGGCCCCGTAGGTTTCCTGCACGATATCTATACGGTGATTCTGGATCCGCTGCTTTACAACGCCCACGGGAAGGGTGAGCTGTTGGCCTCGGTGGAGAACCTTGTCATTGTCGGAGTGATCCTCTCCTCGTGGCGACAGCTGCGGATCGTGGTGCGAGCGTCGCTCGCCCGCCCCTACCTGCTGTTATGTGGGGTCTACTCCGCAGGATTCATCTACACCTTTGCGGCACTCGGCAACCTGGGTCTGATCACGAGGGAGCGGACCCTGTTGTTCCCCTTCATGTTGGTGGTCCTCTCGATCCCGCTTTCGCCCAAAGGGGAAGAGGCTGGTTACGAGTGGGAGTTGCGTCGACGGGACCGCCTCGCGCGCCGACGCACTGGGGAGGTCGAGAAGCACGCGCCCGCTGTTACTGGTCAGGCTCCTCGCGTCGGACCGAGAATCTTCCGTCCGACGAGCCTGCCGATCCGAGAGCCAATTCGAGCTACGGCAGGGGGCTCAACCCGGCCCGAGGATCCGGGAACAGCGGACGGAGGATCGTCAACCACCGATCCGCCACCACCGACAGGCTGAAGCGCTCCACGCAGCGTGCCCGGGCTGCCTGTCCCATGGTGGCGCGAGCTCCGTGGTCTTCGAGCAGTCGGGCCATCGCGTCTACGAGGCCCCCCAGGTCGTCGGTGGCTGCCACCAGGCCCGTCTCACCGTCGGCCACGATGGTGCTCACCCCGGGCACAGCGGTCGCCACCACCGGCAGCCCACACAGACCCGCTTCAATGAGCACACCGGGCATGCCCTCTCCGGCGGGCAGGCTGGGAAACATCAACAGGTCGGCCTGGCGAAGCAACGCCGCGACATCGGAGCGTGCTCCGAGCATCTCGACCCCGACCGCCTTGGCCGGGCCGATCAGTTCCTCGTAGAGAGGTCCGTCACCAATGACCTTGGCCCGCAGCTGAATCCCCCGAGCTCGCAGTGCTGCCACCACGTCGATGAAGCGGTCAGGGCGTTTCCCAGCCGTGAGGGCACCCACGAAGACAACCGTGGGCTGTGTCGGCACAGCCCCGGGCTCACGAGGGAAAAACACAGCGGGATCCCGACCGTTGGCGGTCAGGAACACCCGCGCAGGTGGCACGCCCAGCAGGCTCGTGCATTCGGAGCGAACCTCCTCACCGCAGGCGGCCACCCGATCGGCCCGGCCGGTCAGGAACCGCCAGAGGCAGACCTGCAGACGGCGATCCCGCGGTCCCGCGTAGGTGCCGATGGCGTAGTACACGAGGGGTCGCCGCCGACCGATCATGGCCGCGACCAGGTATTTCATGGGATCGCTCCCGTGCGAGATGACGACGGTGGGGTCATGGTGGGTGAGCGCAGCTCGGAGGCGCGGGACCAGGCGCGGGTCAAATCCCGCCGCGTTCGTGGCACCGGGGAGGCCCACGGAGAAGTCCGGGGTCACTTCGGGTGAACCGTCGAACAGGCTGAGCACCTTGTGGCGGCGAACTCCTGGGGAGTCGAGCTGGTCCGCCAGAGCCCGCGCCTCACGTTGAGCGCCCCGGGCAGCCGGGGTCGGGATCACGTGCAAGATCAGCGGCGGGGTTGTTGGATTCCAGTGCTCGGTCATGCTCGGGCCTTCGTGGGCGCCGGCCATCCCGGCATCAGATCATACCGTTCTTGTACGTTGCGCCGGCTCTTCTTCACCGCCGGAGGCGCTGGGAGCAGTCGTTCCACTATCATCGCCAGTTCGGACGAATTCGCCGCGTCCCATCACGGGCGGCGCCTCCGGGAATCTGCCTAGATGGCGGAACCGGGCACCTGGACATCGATGGTTGACATCGACGGCCGGTGGGAAGATTGCATAACTCAAGGGATTGATGGCTGATGAAGATCCTGACCGTCGGGGAGTTCTTCCCTTGGCCGACCACGGGCGGTGGACTAATTCGGCTGGCAAACTCCGTCGAAGCCCTGTGCGCCCTCGGGGAGACGGATCTCTTTGCTCTCTCCCCACGGGACCGCAAACTGCCCTGCGTATTGCCCGCCGACTTGAAGGTGGAACGTCTAAAGGTTGTGCCGTATCCGAAATTCCCGTCCCGTCTTCAATGGCAGGCCGCCTGGCTTTCGCGGCGGGGTATCCCCCGAGAGGTCGTGAAGCGAAACATCGACCTCACCGCCCGACTCGAATTCGAGTCCTGGGTGGCGGACCACTATGACCTGGTTTGGTTCAGTACCGCGGCTCTCTTCGCCTGGATGGGTCGACCACATCTCGGCCCGACAGTGGTGGACTTCGTTGACCTCGAGGACGAGAAGGCGCGTCGGCGGACGCGAATCATGGCACCTTCTCGGTCTTCGAACGTTCCGGCCAGAATTCGCCAGGCGGTGGGAGCGGCTCAGGAGCGAATGAACGTTCAAGACTGGCGGCAGTTTCAGCGATCGGTGGCGGGCGAAGTTGACCGGGTAACCCTCTGCAGCGACCAAGACGTTCGCAGTTCTGGCCTGCCCAACGCCGTGGTGGTCCCCAACACATATGCTCGCCCGGCGCGAGCAGTCGGTCGCGATAAAATCGGTGATCCCCCGACCCTCCTGCTCCAGGGGACGCTCGCCTACAAGCCCAACACGGATGCAGCGAATTGGTTGGTGGGAGAGATAGCACCGCGGATTTGGTCCAGGATACCGTCGACCGAAGTCAGGCTGGTCGGGACTCCGATCCCCGAGGTCAAGCTTCTGCACCGACCGCCTGCGGTGACGGTGGTTGGCCAGGTCCCGACCATGGAGCCTGAGTTGGCCCGGGCCGACATAGCAACCGTTCCCATCCGGTTCGGAAGTGGCACCCGCGTGAAGATCCTCGAGTCGTTCGCCCACCGCGTACCGGTAGTGTCCACGACGATCGGGGCAGAGGGCTTCGATGTCGTTGATGGCGTCCACTTGTTGTTGGCGGACGACCCTGAAGCGTTCGCGTCCGCCTGCGAGCGACTACTGACCGACACCGGCCTCCGCGAGCGGATGGTCGATGCCGCGGAGCAATGGTATCTCGAGAGGCATCAGGAGTCGGTAGGACGGGATCGCCTCCAGGCTTTGGCCCGCGAGGTGGCCGGGTCCAGCACGCGCTGATACGCGGCGATCGTCCGAGCGATGACCTCGCGATCGTCGAACTCGGCTTCAGCCTTGCGGCGCGCCTTTGCTCCCATGGCGGCGCGTCGGGCCGGATCCGACGCCAGTTCGCCCACTGCCTCGGCGAGGGCGTCGACGTCATGGAGTGGCACCAACAAGCCGGTCTCGTTCGGTTCCACCACCTGGCGGCACCCTCTGATATCGGTGGCGATCACGGGGATCCCGCAGGCCGCGGCCTCCATGGCCGAGCGAGGGAAGCCTTCTCGGTACGAGGGCAGGACGAACAGGTCGAAACCGGGGTAGAGGGCCTCGACGTCGTCGCGATGACCGGTGAAGATGACGTTGCCCAGCTCCCGGGCGCGTGCGACGTCATCGGCGGTGAGGGCGTCCCCCTTGGCGGCGTCGTCGGGTCCGACGACCACGAAGACCAACTCGGGGTGGCTCCGTCGCAGACGGGCCGCCGCCGCGAAGAGCTCCTTGAAGCCCTTCTGCCACACGAGACGCCCGACGGTGCCGGCGACGACGGCGTCGGCGTCGACCCCGAGGTCGGCCCGGGCGCGGGCGATGTCGGCCGGGCTGCGCTGAGGCTGGAAGCGGACCAGGTCGACCCCGTTCCCGAGCAGGACCAACTTGTCGGCGCGAATGCCCAGGTGGCGCAGTACCGCGAGGTCCTCGGGGTTCTGGACGAGCTCGACCTGTGAGCACGAGGAGGCGATCCGCTCGAGTGTGTAGACGGCCGCCCGGCGGGCGCGCGAGTCCTCGGGGGCGGCGTAGAGGCCGTGGACGGTGTTCACGATGCCCGGGACACGGGCGGCCCGGGCGGCCAGTCGGCCGTAGAGGCCGGGCTTCGGGTTATGGGTGTGGACGATGTCGGGGGCCAGGCGGCGGAAGAGGCGTTCGAGTTCGGGGAGGGCCGCCAGGTCGTGGCGAAGGGCGACCGAGCGCGTGGCGTGGCGGAGCGGCACGTGGCGAATCCCCCACCCGGTCAACTGCTCGACAAAGGGCCCGGGGGCGGAGACGCCGATCACCTCCATGCCGGCGTCGGCGAAGGCCCGCAGCTGGGGGCCGAGCAATAGGGCCAGGCTGATGTCGGTCGTGGTGACGTGGACGAGCCGGCGTCCCGACAGCTCCGTCATGGTCTCGGGCCGGCGAGTTGGCGGTAGATGTCCTCGATCTTGGCGCTGGCCGTCCGCACGTCGAAGGCGGCGCTTCTCGCCTTGGCCCCTTCACCGAGGCGACGGCGCAACGCCGGGTCCGAACAGACGCGCACTACTGCGTCGGCGAGGGCGTCGGGACGTCCCGGCGCCACGAGAAGTCCTTCCACCCCGTCGGTGATGAACTGAGGAATACCCCCGACCGCGGTCGCCACGACCGGCAGGCCGACGCTCGTGGCCTCCATCAGAGCCACCGGTAGACCCTCATGGTGAGAGGCCAGGACGAAGACGTCGGCACCGGTCAGCAACCGCAGCACGTCATCGCGCTGACCGAGGAACGTGAAGTGCTCGCCAAGATCGAGGGCGCGGTGGCGGTCGGCGAGTTCATGTTCGAGGGGCCCCCGTCCGACGGCGACAATGCGGATGGGAAGGCCGCGATCGGCAATTAGCCGGGCCGCGGCGAGGAGGACGTCATAGCCCTTCTCTTCTCGGAGATTGGCGACGGTCATGACCAACACCTCGTCGGCGGGGACGTCGAGCTCGGAGCGCACGTCAGCTCGAATCTCGTCGCGTCGGGCGACCAAAGCGTCGGAGCGTGAGAGGTCCACCCCGTGCACCACGACCGTGGCGTGGGCCTTCAGCGAGTCGGGCAGGGCGTCGTGAGCGGCTGGAGACACCGCCACCAGCGCTTGGTCAAGCCCGATGGTGGCTCGGTTGAGGACCCTGACCGGTCCCGCGGTCTTGTGCCACAAGCTGTGCTCGGTGTACATGAGGGCCGGACGGTTGGCCCGGGGGAGAGAGGTTGCCACCAGCCGGCCCAGCGCCGCGGCGTAGGGCAGGTGAAAATGGACGATGTCGAAGTGGCCGTCGACCAACAGCCGGCGGAGCCGGGCCATCCAACGGAGGTCCCCGTTGTGATGGGCTCCGAGATCGTGCACCGGGACACCGCTGGCCCGGATTGCGGGGACGAGGGTGTTCTCAGCCGCCAGCACGTAGGCGAACTCGTAGTCGAAGGCCAGGCGGTCCCTGGTCGCCACCATGTCGACCAGGAGCCTTTCGGCGCCCCCGTATCCCATGCATTTGATGACCAGGAGCACCCGGGGCCGATCCCCCGCTTCGTGCGCACCGAACTCCCCCCGGGCGGACACAAGCCGATGCTAGCGGCCGAGGGGGGTGCGGCCGGCGGCGCCTGGAGCCCGCGGTAGCATTGTGCGGAGCTCAGGTAATCGATCGGCCCCCGGGGCCGGGCCCGGAGGGGGATGTGTCGTCGGCGGTTGAACCTAGTCCACTAGGCCAGGATTTGCTCCGAGTCACCGATGTTTCGGCAATTCCTGCCGAGCCGCCGCCCGAACTCTTCTACCACCACCGGGCCGGCATGCTCGCGTCGGCGAAGCGGCTGTGGGCGCACCGCGAGATCATCTTCACCTTGGCCGAGCGCGATTTTCGCGCCCAGTACAAGCAGGCGACGCTCGGAATCCTCTGGGCCCTGCTCAGCCCGGTGCTCACCCTTGTGATCATGATTGCCGTCTTCTCACGGGCCAAGAGTTTCGGGACCGAGGGGATCCCCTTCGCGCTTTTTTCATTCGTGGGCATCTTGTGCTGGTCCTTCTTTGCCTCGGCGCTCGGAACGGGCGGGAACTCGCTGTTGTCGAACAAGGCACTGCTCGCCAAGACACAGTTCCCCCGGGAGTGCTTCCCGTTGGAAACTATGGGGGTTACCGCGATCAACACCGTCTTGTCCTGGATACCGCTGGTCATCTTGTTCGTCATCTTTGGCCGGGCGCCGGCCGTCGCCACCTTGTGGGCGCCGCTGTTCATGGTCCTCGAAGTGGCCTTTGCCGCCGGGGTCACTATGGCGGTGGCGGGACTCATCATCCAGATGCGCGACCTGGTCCAGGTCCTCCCGGTCATCATCTCATTGGGATTGTTCGTCAACCCGGTGATCTGGCCCTTGTCGAAATTGTCTGAACCAAGCGTTCCGAAGTTCGTGCTCCCCCTCTATTGCTTCGTGAACCCGTTGGGTCCGGTCATCGACAACGTACGACGCACCATGCTGCTCGGGTTCGAACCGAACTGGTATCTCGTTGGGATCGCAACGCTTGGGGCGCTGTTCTATCTCGTTGTCGGCTACCGGCTCTTCAAGCGCTTGGAGGTGAGCTTTGCCGACATTGCCTAACGGGTCCATCCAGGTCGAGCAGGTCTGGAAGCGGTTCCGTGCCGATCTGACCGCACCGCTCTTCTACGACCAGTTGAAGCGCCTCAGGCATTCGATCGGCCCTGGGCGCCGGAACTACCGCTGGGTCCTCAAGGACATCAACCTCGAGGTCGAGCCCGGAGCCTCCGTGGCCCTGATCGGTATCAACGGCTCGGGGAAGACCACACTGCTCAAGGTGATCAGCCAGGTCACCTACCAAACGGCCGGGTATTGCAACGTCCGGGGCCGGATCGGGGCACTGCTCAGCATCACCAGCGGCCTCCACCCTGACCTGACCGGACGGGAGAACGTCTTCTTGTACGGCACGGTGCTCGGCATGAGTCGCCAGGCCATCCGGAAGAAGTTTGATGAGATTGTCGAGTTCGCCGACCTCGAGACTGCCATCAACCGCCAGGTGAAGTTCTACTCCGTCGGGATGCAGATGCGCTTGGGCTTCTCGGTCGCCGCGTTCTTGGAACCCGATGTCCTCTTAGTAGACGAGGTGCTGGCCGTCGGAGACGCCAATTTCCAACAAAAGTGTCTTCAGCGCATCGGGGAGATTGTCAGGCAGGGCACCACGCTTTTGTACGTCTCACACGACCTTGCCTCTGTTGAGGCCTCCTGTGACCGGGCCGTGTGGTTGGCCGACGCCGTCATCCAGGCGCAAGGCCCCACCAAAGATGTGGTGAGGATGTACCGCACCGCGGTCGAGCACAACGCCATGCTGGTGACCGCCAACGACGGGGAGCTACGGGTCTTAAAGGCGGAGGTCAAAGCGACCGACGGGGGCCAGATCCGCTCTGATTGCGACGTCGAGGTCATCTTGACCGTCAACGCCCGCGAGTCGCTCGATGGCAACTTCTTCATCGGCGTCTCGCAGGGCACCGCGTTCCCGATGTTCGTCGTCTACCAACATGGAACCCTTCCCGAAGGAGACTTCGAGATCCGATGCGTTCTCAACCACATTCCCTTGCCGAAGGGGCGCTATTCGATTTGGGCGGCCATGGTCGGATCGAAGAACAGCCCGTACATGCCGTGGAACCCCGTGATTTCGTTCGAAGCCTTCGGGCCCGACCAGTTCCGTCCTCCCGAGGGGGTCATGATCTTGACGCCCATCTACGTGAAGGCCGACTGGCAGGTCAACTGAGCGATCGGTGGGAGGAGCCACTCGCCGCTGCCGACCGAACATGTCCGCCCGCCCCCACGCCGGGGGCCTGCGGTGAGCCGTTAGCCTGTCGACGCCATGAATGATTCTTCGGAGGTGGCCGACCGAAGCGACGAGCGGCCGCGGTCACCGCTCGATTCGGTGACCGCGGTGGTTCTCACCCACATGCGCCCGAGGCTGGCCGGCGACCTCACGAGGTCGCTCCTCGAAGTAGAGGGGCTCCCCGCCGATCGTGTCGTCGTGGTTGTGAACGGCGTGGGTGGTCTCGACGATCCCGGGCTCGAGTCCAAGGTTCGGATGCTCCGCCTCCCTGAGAACGTCGGCCCAGCCGGCGGTTTCAGGGCCGGGATGATCGAGGCGTTCTCGGACACCTCCACGCGTTGGGCCTATCTCTGCGAGGACGACATCGGGCTCCTACCGCTTCCCGCACCACGCCTCGGGGATCTCCTCGAACGCATCAACGCCCGGGGCCCCGATCGCGTCGGAGCCGTGGTGGCCTTCGGGCGGAACTTCACCAACCGGGGGGCCCATACCGTGAACACGGTGCCACCGGTCGGGACCCCCCAGGATCTGGCCCCGGCCGACGTCAGCTCCTGGGGCGCGACCGTCGTCTCCCGTGCGGTCTTCGACGCCGGGGTGGTTCCCGACCCGGACTGGTATTTCGGCCTCGAGGACTTCGACTACTTCCTTCGGGTGAGCGCCGCGGGGTACGAGGTGCTGGTGGACGCCGAGTCGGCTCGACGGGTGGCCGTCCAACAGTCCTCGGCCGGCCGGGAGGAAGCGCTGCGCTCCCGGCGCCCGGTCGACGTCGACGAGGCCTGGCGTGCCTACTACCACGCCCGGAACTCCTTCGAGATCGCCCGCCGCTACGGGGATCCCAGCTGGCACGCCTGGCACCTCGCCTATTCGGTCCGCAAACTGCAGCGGGCCCGTAGCGGAGCCGAGCGATCGGCCATCGCCCACGGTTTGTGGGACGGCATGCGGGGCCGGTTGGGCGAGAACCCCCGCTACCGCCGGCGGGTGGGTGAGATCGACTCGTTCGACGCGGACGATGCGTCTCCGCCGGTCAAGTAGGCGAAGCTCGGCCACAACGTGAGGTCGATCTCGGGTCGGCGAGCGACCAGTGCCGCTACGTCGTCGGCGTAGAGATCCACCAGGCGGGCCCGGACGTCTTCGTCGTGGGCTCGGCGAGCGGCGTCTCGGGGTGGTCGAGCGGGTCGCTCGGAGTCGGAGAGGTAGTACTCGCTCAGACCGAGAAATTGAAAGGTCGTGGCCAGTTGACCGTCGGTATCGTTGACGCACCGCTCGTGCTGGAGCACCAGGATCTGGCTCGGGTCGAAGTGCTCCAACCACTGCGTCAGGGCCTGGTTGTACATGCCGCGTTGTACGGCTTCGGCCATGGTCGGGCCGTCGCAGCGCAAACCCAGGCGTTTTTGGTGGGCAAGTCCCGAAAAGTACCGTTCGACCGGATCCCGCAGCAGTAACAACAGTCGGGCCTGCGGCGCGGCGCGGCGGACAAGCGGTGCAACCCACGGATGGGTGAAGTAGTCCGGGGTCCATTCGCCGGCCAGGGTCCCGGGTCTGCGGGGGAACCACCCGTAGTAGTCCTCGATGTCCGAGGCGCCGAACGGCTCGTCCCCGAAGCGGTCGAAGAAGTGCCGTTCTTTGTGGATGTCAGGGCGCGAGGAGATGCCCGGGTGGGTCAACAAGAGGGTGTACCACCACGTCGTGCCGGCCTTTTGCACCCCGATACCGACAAAGTCGGGTGGGCCCGCCTCTTCTCTCGGGTCGAGCGGTGGAGGGGTGAAGTCGAATCCGGCCTCCCAGGGTGCGTAGCGGCCGAGGCCGTGAAGTGCCGAGAGGCGGACAGCCGGCGGAAGCGCAGCGAATCCGCGACGCAACACGCTCATGGTGTTTCCCTGGCCGTCACCGCACGCAGGATGCCATAGCGGGTTCGACGCCACAAACCCGCCGACCGTCGTGGCGAAGGTGGCTTGACGACACCCTCGGTTGGGCCGATGATCTCGTGATGGCCGGGCCAAAGGGGGGTGGGGCAGGGCTGAGCCGCCCGTGGCCCGGGGCCATTCCTAAGATCGGGGCCTGAGCGGTGTGCGGGATCGCTGGGCTTTTCGACCCGCGGCGGACGCTCGGTGAAGCAGAACTCGCCCGCCGGGCCGTCGAAATGGCGGGCACGCTCATCCATCGTGGCCCCGACGACGAGGGGTCATGGAGCGACCCCGAGGGACGAGTGGCCTTCGGGCACCGCCGCCTGGCCGTCGTCGGGCTTGGCCCCGAGGGTCACCAGCCGATGGTGTCGCAAAATGGGAGGTGGGTGCTCGCCTACAACGGCGAGATCTACAACTCCGGGTCAATTCGTCGCCGGCTGGAGAAAGAGGGGCTGGCCTTCCGGGGCGGGTCGGACACCGAGGTTTTGCTGGGGGCTGTCCAGCAGTGGGGGTTGGAGCCGGCGCTCGAGACATTCGAGGGGATGTTCGCCCTGGCGTTATGGGACCGCCAAGTGGGGGAGCTGCACCTGGTGCGGGACCGCTTCGGAGAAAAGCCGCTCTACTACGGATGGGTGAAGGGCCAGTTGGCCTTTGCCTCCGAGCTCAAAGCTCTGTGCTGGCTGCCCGAGTTCGCCGCGCCGCTCAATCGCGACGCGGTAGCTCTGTTTCTCCGTCACAACTGCATCCCCGCTCCCCACACGATCTACCAGGGTGTGGTGAAGCTGGCGCCGGGACATCTGGTCACGATCGAAGGTGGTCTGTCTGTCGGCGCGCTGCCCGTTCCCATGGAGTACTGGTCGGCCCGCGAAGCGGTCGAAGCGGCCCGGGCACGACCTCTCCCCGGATCGCCCGAAGAGATGGCCGACCAGTTAGAGCGCGTGCTCATGCGTTCAGTCGAGGCCCGGATGGAAGCCGACGTGCCGGTCGGCGCCTTCTTGTCAGGGGGAGTGGATTCGAGCGTGATCGTGGCGCTCATGCAACAGCAGAGCAGCCGCCCGGTGCGGACCTTCACCGTCGGTTTCGCCGATCGCGAGTTCGACGAGTCGGCCGAGGCCGCTGCCGTTGCCGCACATCTTGGGACCGAGCACACCCCGTTGCACGTCGGAGACAGCGACACCGCGGCGGTCATTCCCGAACTGGCCGACATCTGGGACGAGCCGTTCGGTGACATCTCCCAGATCCCATCTCTCCTCGTCAGCCGGTTGGCCCGGACCGAGGTCACCGTCTCTTTGTCAGGGGACGCCGGCGACGAGCTGTTCGCCGGGTACAACCGCCACGCGTGGCTGGAACGACTGTGGCACCGATCGGCCGTCCTGCCCGATCCCGTCCGTCGCTTTGCCGGATCGACCCTCGAGCGGGTGCCCCCGGGTATGGTCGACCGGGCGGCCCGGGTCACCCGGGTGCTGCCCTCTCGCTTCCAGATTCGTAATCCCGCCACCAAGGTCCAAAAGGTCGCCAAGGTCCTGGGCTCGGCCGGTCCCAACGACGCCTACCTCTCGTTGGTGTCGCATTGGGATCACCCCGAGTCCCTCGTGATCGGCGCGGGCCCCCAGTCGTCGGTGGCCATCGAGTCCTCACGGTGGCCACCGCTGTCGGGCATCACCGAGCAGATGCTGTGGCTGGATCTGGTCGGTTATCTGCCCGACGACATCTTGACCAAGCTCGATCGCGCCGCCATGGCCGCGTCGCTCGAGACGAGGGTGCCCTTCCTCGACCGCGATGTGCTCGAGACGGCATGGCGGTTGCCGATGACGGTGAAGCTGCACGGGGGGACCACCAAGTGGATCCTCCGCCAGGTCCTCTACCGTCACGTGCCGAGAGCGCTCGTCGAGCGCCCGAAGATGGGATTCGGTCTCCCCATCGGCTCCTGGCTCCGGGGCCCGCTGCGCCCGTGGGCCGAAGACCTGTTGGCCGAGCGACGCCTGCGAAACCAAGGACTACTCGACCCGGCGCCCGTCAGAGCGGCCTGGCAGCAGCACGTGGCCGGTCAGCGGGACCTCGGCTACGAGCTCTGGGACATCCTGGCCCTCCAGGCGTGGTTGGACCGCTGGATGCCGGCGCTTTCGCGGTGAGCTCGGAGCTCAACTCCCGGTTGCTCGGCTGAAATCCTCGGCGGACCAGGTCGTGAGCGGGAACTGGGCAAGCACCCGTTGCATGTCGTCGACCTGGTGCGGCGTCAACCGCCGCTTCCAGTTGTCGGGGAGGTCGGCCGCCACCCGTTGGGTGAAGAAGCCCTCCCCGGGGCGGTCGTTGCCGGCGAGGAAGGTTGCCACCGCTTCACCCCACGTGAGCCCGAGGTCGGCGTAGAGCTTCTTGAACTCCTGCTCGGGGTCGTGGCACAGCTGCTCGTGGGTGCGAACCAGCCAACCCGGGTTGCGAGCCGCGGCGGCCTCGAGCGCGGTGGTCAACACCCCAATCGAAAAGACCATGCGCTCGACAGGATCGGGCCCGGGCCGCGCCACGTCCCAGGGTTCGAGTAGGCCGGTCCGCACGGCCGGGTTCTCTTCGAGACGGACGAACTGCTCGTTCAGATTCAAGGAGATCCAACTGGAGAGCACATTGCCCGGATGTCGGAGGAGCACCAGGACGTCGACGTCGAACTGTGAGGCCAGCCACTCGACCGAAAGAGGAGCGTGGACGCTTTTCACCAGCAGCCGGCGGTCCTGGAGGTCCACACTCTTGGGGCGGCTTGGGTGGCTGGCCATCGCCCCGGCCAGGGTCATGAGCGGCACGGGTCGGCCCTGGAGGAAACGGGTCCGGCCCGGTGGCTGCACGGGCCGGAGCACCTGACTCGCCAGGCGGAGCCTCGGGCTCCTATAGGCACCACCCAGGATCCACGCCCAGAGCGCGTGGTACGCGTCGTCCCGGTCGCCCGGCCGCAGCGCAGGAAACCGTCCCGCTTTCCTCTTGGCCCAGATCGCGGGGGCCGACGCTCCTTCGTTGTCGGGCTCCATCAGCGGATGGAGGTTCGGGTCGGCCCCGAGAACCTGCATGGTCCAGGTCGTGCCCGACCGGGGAATCCCCACCAAGAGGAGAGGTCGCCGGG
>Ga0182024_10016870_pt1 | contig 13789 bp, 16 predicted proteins | sample P32metaG_FD_120480 | JGI IMG/M metagenome (GOLD analysis project Ga0182024, IMG submission 120480) | Permafrost microbial communities from Stordalen Mire, Sweden - P3-2 metaG (Illumina Assembly) | ecosystem: Environmental > Terrestrial > Soil > Wetlands > Permafrost | place: Sweden: Stordalen... | reverse complement strand
TGACAAAACGTGAACCCTAACAGATTGCGAATTGCGCTTTTGCTTTAGTGTAGTCAGAATCGTGCGGCATGGAGATGCCGTTGAAGGACACGGACGTTCAGGGGCTCAAGCATTTCACCCGCCCGCTGCCGCTGCTGGACAAGTTGAAGGACGTGGGCTGCCAGCGCGACAGCGCCGGCAACCGCAAGCTCTTTTTCGACGATTACGTCAAGCTGGTGCTGCTGTTCCTGTGGAACCCTTTGATCGGGTCAATGCGCACCTTGCAGAAGGCCGCGGCCCTTCCCAAGGTGATCAAGGCCCTGGGCGTGCGGCGTTTTTCGGCCGGCAGCTTCTCGGAGGCCACTGGCAGCAGGAGGTGCTGAACTCCGCGCAGTCGCGCCTGCTGGAGGCGCTGGAGGACGCGGTCAGCACCATTCGCGAGGCCGTGGCCGAGGGGAATGCCGACCTGGCGATGAAGCTGGTGCAGGGCTTCGGCGCCTTGCGTCGCCCCGAGCCCGGCCCGTCCGACGCGGCGCAGGTCGCCCGCCGCGTGGCCGCCGAGGAACTCCGCGAAGAAGCCGACACCCAACAAATCGAATCCGCCGCCACGGCGCCGGGCGACCGTGGAGTCATCGGTAATTTCGAGGAACATTCGCGCTAAACGCTCCCTCCACCGCTTGCGGCTTCGCGAATCAGCACACGTGCCGATTCGCGAAGCCGCAAGCGGCGGAGGGAGAAGTACACCGTTTTACCCCCGGCATCGCGCGAGTATGATCCGCGCGCTCTCAATGACGTCCCACGAATCAGGAGACAGTGATGCCCGGCTACGCCCTTCCGCAAACCCGCCGTCCTCCGAAGCTCAAGAAACGGAAGATCCAACTCGTCGCCAGCGGTGACATGCGCCTCAGCGCCAACCAGAAATGCTGGCCCGAGCAGGCGAAAATGGAAGAGGCGCTCCGCGGCGCGATCGCGGACCTGGGCTATGAAATCGTCCGCGCCCACGCCTACAAGGAATCGGAGAAACACGGCTTCATCGCTTCACAAAAGGAAGGCATCCAGGTCTTCGCCGGGGTCGATCCGGACGCGCCGCTCATCGTCGCGGAAGCGGTGTGGCAATACTCGCATCACGTGCTGGCGGGATTGCTGGCGCACCGCGGGCCGATCCTTACGGTGGCCAATTGGTCGGGCACCTGGCCGGGCCTGGTCGGCATGCTGAATCTCAACGGCTCGATGACCAAGGCGGGGATCAGATACTCGACCATCTGGAGCGAGGACTTTGTCGATGATTTCTTCCGCGATTATCTGATGCGCTGGCTGAAAGACGGCCACGCTCGCCACAAGGCCGATCACGTCACCAAGTGGAAAGACGTGCAAGTCGGCTCCAAGGAACAAAAGCTCGGCAAAGCGCTGGCCCAGGAACTTTCCCATCAGAAGGCGATCCTCGGGGTGTTCGACGAAGGATGCATGGGGATGTTCAATGCGATCATCCCCGATGCCCTGCTCAATCCTCTGGGGCTCTTCAAGGAGCGGCTCAGCCAATCCGCGCTCTATTACGAGACGACGCAAGTACACGATGACGAAGCCCGCGCGGCGCGGCAATGGATGGAAGGCCGCGGGATGCGCTTCCATACGGGGCAGAACGAGCAGGAGGATCTGACCGACGCCCAGATCGTTGGCCAGTGCAAGACCTACATCGCGGCGATGCGCATCGCCGACGATTTCGGCTGCCAGGCCATCGGCATTCAATATCAGCAGGGGCTGAAAGACCTGTTGCCGGCATCGGATCTCGCGGAAGGAACGCTGAACAACGCCGACCGCCCGCCTGTGCGATCGCGCGACGGAGGCCGGGCCCTGTACGACAGCGAGCCGCTCCCGCACTTCAACGAAGTGGACGAATGCGCGGGCGTGGATGCGCTGATGACGTATCGCGTACACAAGGCGATGGGCCAGCCGGTCGAGACGACGCTGCACGACCTGCGCTGGGGCGACGCCGATCGCTCCGGCACCGTCCCGGATTATGTCTGGGTCTTTGAGATTTCCGGCTCGGTCCCGCCCGCGCACCTGATCAACGGCTGGGCCGGCGCCACCAGCGAGCGGCAGCCGCCAATATATTTCCGCCTGGGCGGCGGGACGATCAAGGGCATCAGCCGGCCCGGCGAAATCGTCTGGAGCCGGATCTACATCGACGACGGCCGCCTGCGAATGGACCTCGGCCGCGCCGGCGTCGCCGAACTTCCCCTGGAAGAAACCCAACGCCGCTGGGACGCCACCACCCCGCAGTGGCCCATCATGCACGCCATCACCTACGGCGTCTCGCGCGACCAAATGATGGGCCGTCACAAAGCCAACCACGTCCAAGTCGTCTATGCAAATAGCGCCGACGAAGCCGATAAGGCGATGCTCGTGAAAGCCGCGATGGCCCACGAACTGGGCATCCACGTCGCGATCTGCGGGACGAAGAAGAATGGGAAGGGGTGGACGTGAGGGAGCCGTTGCAAGCTAGGTGGGGGGTCGAGGCTATTCTATATGGGAGGGCAAGGCTCCTGCCGAGCCGAAGCTCGCTCGAAAATCGCGGCTCGGCGGGAGCCTCGCCCTCCCTCCAAACGAATTGCGATCGACCGATAGGGACGGAGGCTTTTCATGACAGTTGAATCGCCACGCGTCGTCATCATTGCCGGCCCGAATGGCGCGGGGAAGTCAACGAGCGCGCCGGGCGCACTCAAGGGTGGATTGAAGGTCACCGAGTTCGTCAATGCGGACACAATCGCTCGTGGGCTCTCGGCTTTTGAGCCCGAACGCGTTGCGCTGACGGCCGGAAGAATCATGTTGGAACGCCTACGGGAGCTCGCAGCCGCAAGGGCGGACTTTGCCTTTGAAACGACCCTGGCGAGCCGATCGTTTGCGCCTTGGATTAGCGGCCTGATCTCTTCCGGGTACGAATTTCACCTCATGTACTTCTGGCTCCCCTCCCCCGAAATGGCGATTGCCCGGGTAAGCGGCCGCGTGCGAAGCGGCGGCCACAATGTGCCGCCCGAGACGGTGCAGCGCCGATACTATGGCGGGATCCGAAACTTCTTCGAGCTATATCAGCCTATAGCGGACACCTGGCGAATGTATAATAATGCTGATCCCGCCGGGGCGATGTTGATCTCCTCGGGCGGACGCATCAAGCGACAAAGGATCTATCGTGCGCAAGACTGGGAACAAATCCTCGCATACCGGGACCGTTCAGAAGGTTAAGCCGTCGCGCCCCAAGCCGCCCACGGGAGACGATGCCGCGCTCGACCGTGCCATCCGGCGGGCCACCCGTCAGGCCGTTCTCACCCACAAGAAGCTGGGACAATCGATCGTCGTCTGGCGCGGGGGAAAAGTCGTCTGGTTGAAGCCATCGGAAATCTAGAATGACTTGTGCCCGCTGCGCGACGGATCGTTCCGCTGCACCAACGCTTGATCGCCGCTTGCCCCTTCGCGGAAGTTCTCGGAATCCCCGCGAAGGGGCAAGCGACGATCCGGCCTCTTCGAAGACCGCTGTCTAAATCCCGTTTTCAGCTCCTGCGATTGCCTCGCGGCGCTTGCCGGGCGATTGCCCTCGTGTGATGATGCCCGCGCCCCGAAAGGGCGTCGGCCGGGGCACGTTCTCTACGCCCCTTGGCGGGGGTTCGCTGAGCGTCCTTGGTCCGACGCTCTTTTATTTGGGGGGCCATTGCATGGGCCACCATCGAACTCCCGCCCGGTCCGATCCGCCATCATTGCTGAATTCCGAAGAGTGGGAGGACGTGGTGGCGTCCCTGCGCCTGCCGCCGCGCCAGGCCGACATCGTCCGGCTGATTCTTCAGGGCAAGCAGGACAAGGAAATCGCCGCGGCGCTGGGTCTGCGAAGGTCCACCATCCGAACCTACCTGGCGCGAATTTTCGCTCGCCTGGGGGTGAGCGACCGCGTCCAACTGATACTTTGTATTTGCAGCGATCATCTCAAGAGCAAGCGTCAGCCGACGCGTCATCCAAATGGATGACAGCCATGCTGCGGACTGGCGGGGTGGACCGCTCCGAAACGATAATCCCGCCGGAGTTCACTGACCAACGTAGGTCATTGAGGACTCGGGAATAGATCACCCTTAGGGGGATTGCCATGTGCCTTGGGAGAGTTGGGAAGTGCGGCGCGTATCTGGCTTTGGGAATGGTGTTCGCAATGAGCGGCGCTGCTCGGGCGGACACGGTGACTTACAATTTCAACGACGGGACACTCGATGGTCTCGTGCCGGGCAGTGTTCCGAGCGGATTCTCCTATACTTTTTCCGGTGGCTCGTTGAACGTCAGCGAGGCTTCCGGGGTTGGGAATGGCGGGATTGTTTTTCAGACACCTTTCGATATCTCCGTTGACTTCACCGCTACCGTTTACGCGGCGCGAAACAACCCCGCCAATGGGGGAGATTTTGTTATTCACGCACAACTCGGATCAAGCTTCACCGGCGACACCTTCCTCGCGGGAGCCAACAGCATCTATTCCGTTGTGACCGGCCCGACCTACACGGGCAACGGAGCGAGCGACTCGTCAACATCTGCCACCCTCAGTATCAACCGGACTGGTGATACCGTAACAACGTCATATACGGACAGCTCCGGCACGACCGTCTTGCAGTCAAAAACCGATCCATCTTTGCTGGGATCGACAGCGATCACGATTTTCTTCGATCAGGAACTGGGCAACACCGCGGCGCAGTCCGGCTCGTTCGACAATCTGACGATCACCAGCGACTCGATTGTCGCCGCTCCGCTTCCCTCGTCGGTGTGGGGCGGGCTATGCCCCCTCGGTTTATTGGGCATGGGGACTCTTCTCCGCAGGCGGCGCACTCAATGCATCTGACATACTTTCCTTCACGATGCGTCTCGTAACGTGTCAATCGAGCGCGCCTCTCCGCCGCCGCTTGCCCTTCGCGGGACGGAGAGTCATCACACATCAAACGGGCATCGCTGGACGAACTGCCAATGCTGTCGGGCGAGGCCTTCCTTCTCCGGGTTGTCATTGACATATCCGATGCGATCGATCACCTCCGCATGGGTGTGAAGAAAAACTTTGTACGGTCGATGTGACCAAACAGGATGGTTGGTCGGTACGAGATCCGCGCCGCGAAGGGCAAGCGTGGCGGCTTGCGCTAAATTGCTCCAGATCACTTCCGACTTGTCGCGATGAGTACGGACCACCACATGGGCATGATTCGAGCAGATCGCGCACGCCCAGAGTGTGTAACCGCGCGAGGATGCAGCGGCGCCGAAGGCCTGCGCGATTGCGGCGCGCTGAGGACCGCGGAACCAGATTCGCTCGTGCTCCAATTGATCTTCCGCAGAGCGGAAGAACTGCCTCACGTCGTCGCTCGGGGGTTGGGGATACTGTCGCCCTGGAAGCAACTCACCGAGCGACTGGAGTTGATCTTTTCGAACGTCATCAGACCCGCTTCCGCGCAGGTCATTGGGCAACCAGTGCGCGTAGCCCGTGAAGACCAGATGCGAAGCGAGGATCGCGCGGCGAGGAAAGTTCCGGCTTCCGCGAAGGGGCAAGCGGGAAGCAGAATTTGTCGAAAGAGGTAACTTGTTCCCTTGAGGATCGTGCTCGTTCATAGGACTCGCGCCTCCGCTTGCCCTTCGCGGAAGAACCGACGACGTGTTCCAATTTTACTCCTCAAGTGCGTCGAGTTCACCTGGCGCTCGTTCCAACCGTCCGATGCGAACGTCATCCACGACCCGCTCTGCCGCAATGTCCAGCTTCAGCGCGTTTTCGTATTCGCAGGCATGAATCGCGCTTCTAATCCGTCGGACCTTGGCGCGGCGCAGGTCCGCGCCAGCCCTCAGGCGCTGCATCATGACAGCGACGAGGGCCAGATCGTCCGCGGTTGCGGTGGGGCGCCGGGGGAATGATTCGTGAGCGGGTTGGATCATGCTGAACTTCGCGAGATAGTTGGGCAATCGTCGTGACTCGACATCAAAGGCGCCGCGGCAATCCTTCGTGGGAACGAGATTAGACGAGACTATTTGCAAACCCGGCCTCCCGTGCCGGGATGAGTCTTAACACAACTGGAATCGGCGCGCTGCGCCCCATCTCTGCACCGCGACATGCGATGATTTTCGCGCGTCATCGTGTCACCGCGCGGCCGCTCTGGAATTCGCGCAAGACCGGCACGAATCGGGGCGGAACACTTTGGCGCGCCGGTCAGATTGGCGCTCGAAGATGAAAAGATGGGCGCGGCCCGAGGCGCGGTTGACGCGCGATCCGCACGGTTCATGACTGCGTTGAGCGCGGGCCGCGCGAACTCTCGAACGAGAAGCGATTGTCTATTCCGGCCCCGGCGGTCCTCCCTCCGGGGCGCCGAGCCCGGGGCGGCTCGCATCACGCCGGCGGGATTATTACAAATCCTATCGAAACTCGGAAGCAAATTGTTTAGGCTGTGTATGACCCGCCCGGCCTTCTGTTTTCATTTCCGACGCCGCAAGCCACATGGGTGGCGACGGGCCGCCGAGTGACCGGATGAGGCCCTGGGGCCTGGCATTGTAGGAGGCAAAATGTGGGTAATGACAAGCTCCGGGAGAGGGAGTAAGAGGGCCCTTCGTCTGTTTGCGATCGTTGTACCGGTCCTGGTCTCCACGTCGCTCACGCGCGCCGAAGACTGGCCGCAGTGGCGCGGCCCGCGCCTTGACGGAACTTCCCTTGAAACCAACATCCCGACGCATTGGTCTGCCACCGAAAATGTGCGGTGGAAGACGCCGATCCCCGGCAAGGGGCACTCCTCGCCGATCGTCTGGGGCGATCGGATCTTCCTCACCACGTGCCTGGAAGAGCAGCAACAGCGCATGCTGATATGCGTCGATCGCCAGTCGGGGAAGGTGCTCTGGCAGAAGGAAGTGCTCAAGTCGCCGCTGGAGCACAAGAATAAGCTGAACAGCTACGCCAGCGCCACGCCGGCCACGGACGGCAAGCACATCTTTGTCGCGTTCTTTCAGATCCCCAAGATCGAGCTGGCCTGCTACGACCTTGACGGCAACGAGGTCTGGCGGAAGTCGCCGGGCGAGTTCTATTCGGTCCACGGGTTTTGCAGCTCGCCGATCCTCTACAAGGATTGGGTGATTCTCAATTGCGACCAGGATTCGGCGGCGGCGTCCATCGTCGCCTACGACCGGAACAGCGGAGACGAGAAATGGCGCACCGAGCGGCCCAATCGCACGCGATCGTACTGCACGCCGATCATCCACGAATTGGCCGGACGCGAGCAACTCGTGCTCAGCGGAAGCAAATGCGTCGCGAGCTATGACCCGGACACCGGCCGGCAGCTTTGGATCATGGACGGGCCGACCGAGCAGTTCGTCGCCAGTCCCGTTGTGACGGACGGCGTGGTCTTTATCACCGGCGGGTTTCCGACCTATCACCTGGTGGCGATCAACCCGGGCGGAACGGGAAACATTAGCAGCAGCAAAGTCCTCTGGCACGAGCACGGCGCGGTGGCCTCATACGTTCCCTCGCCAATCGCGGCAGGCGATTGGTTCTTCGTCGTCTCCGATGGCGGCCTGGGATCGTGCTGGGACGCCAAGAGCGGGAACATGCTCTGGAAGCGCCACCTTGGCCAGCATCACAGCGCGTCGGCGGTCAGTGCCGGCGGAAACCTGTACTTCACCTCCGACAGCGGCGAGACGTTCGTATTGAAGGCGTCTCCGAAGTATGAACTGGTGAGCCAAAACCCGCTGGGGGAAGAGGTCCGCGCCTCCCCCGCCATCTCCCACGGCGAACTCTTCATCCGTGGTTTGCAAAACCTCTATTGCATTGCGGAACCAGCGGCCAGGAAGTGACCGCGGCGCGGCGGCCTATGACAGCCCGTCCCATCGTTCGGGATATTCTTGCACCTGCCTGGACTGGGGCAAGCACGGCAGAGGGATTAAATACGTTGGATTTCATTTCTGTTCTCCAGCTGTTCGTCCCTTTGCCCCGGCACGGGGCTTGCCGACTAAACGCAGGTTCAGCCAACGGAGCGATTATGGCAAATGAGCAGAAAAGCGGGAACGTGCAAAGGCAGAGCGATCGGCCGGCTGAGAGCCCGCACGATTTCTCGAAAGTCGGTCCCACGTCGATCGATGGCGTGGAAGCCAGCGATCTGCCGGACAAGGGCCGCGGAGATGTGTTTACCGATCCCGGGAAGGAAGCCGGCCGGAAGCTGCCTCAGCAAACGGGGCAGTGGGAAACGGGCGAAACCGGGCTGCGCGGCGATCCTGATGTCGCCGACGCCGATGAGCACGGAAAGCGCCGACAGGTTTGATCGGCGGCTTGGGTCAGCGGCTGAGTTCGGCAGCCGCCGTCGACGGCAGCGCGATTTTGAAATCCGACCCCTTGCCCACCTCGCTCGTGACGGTGAGCGATCCGCCATGCTCACGAATAATGCGGTGCGCGATCGCCAGCCCCAAGCCCGTACCGCTGCGCTTGGTGGAATAATACGCGTCGAAGATCCGCGACACGGTCGCCGGGTCCATTCCGCGACCGGTATCGATGACATCGAGGACGGCAATGCCGTTCTCATTTCGCGCTGAGAGGATGATCTCCCCCCCGCTGTCCGGCATGGCCTGCAGCGCATTGATCATCAAGTTGAGTATTGCCTGCTTCAGCAGACGCTCGTCCACGCTCACCACCAGTTCCGCGTCCGCGCGATGAAGCCGCAGCGGTACGCGCTGGAGCTGAGCCTGCGGCGTGTAAAAGTCCACGAGTTCTTCCAGCATCGCGTTCAGCTCGACTGGCTTGCGGACCAGTTCCATCCGCCCGGCGTAGCGGAGGAAATCGTCGAGCGTATCGCGGAGCCGGGCAGTCTCCTTCTGCACCGTGCCGAGCCGGCTCATGATCCGGCCGTACGACGGGTTCTCCGGCATGACGTCTTCGCCGAGCAGTTGCAGATTGAGTTGGATCGTGGAGAGCGGATTTTTCAACTCGTGGGCGAGGCCGCCCGTGAGCGTCCCGAGCTCGGCCAGTCGCTCGGCTTGCCGGGCGCGCTGCTGCAATCGCTCATAGCGCCGATAAGCGAACCACCCGACGCATCCCGTGATCACCAGGCTGCTGACCCAACCGGCCAACAAGCCCTCGGCAAATGCAGACATGGTGGGAAATTAGGGGCAGCGGCGGGAAAAGGGAAGCGGAGGGGTCAGGGGTCAGGGGTCAGGGGTCGGGGGTCAGAAAATACGGGCGTTGAGAAATCCTTTCGCCATTCGCGTAGCGGTCGGACCGAAGGTCGACCTGTGCCTTCATAGCAAAAGGCAAGCAGACCTTCAGTCCGAGCACTTAAAAGCAGAGATTCTCGTTTTCAAACGGTCAGGCGGCCTTCGCCTTTGGCTTGATGACCTTCACGTGAGGCCGGACGAGTTCAACGATGCGATCGAACGTGGCTGGGTCGCTGATGGCCAACTCGCTGAGCATCTTGCGATTGAGCTCAAGCCCCGCTGCGATTGCGGCAGGAATGAACCGGCTATAGCTAATGCCTCGCTCGCGCAGGGCGGCATTGAGACGCGTCACCCAGAGTTGGCGGAAGTGCCGCTTTTTCTGCCGGCGGTCGCGATAGGCATAGACGCCGGCCTTGCGGGTGAATTCCAGGGCCTGGCGGTAAATCGTTCCTGGTCCGCCGACGAAGCCTTTGGCTCGTCGGAGAACTCGTTTGCGCTTGCGGGAGTGAGTCGGCCCGCCGGTGGTACGCGGCATGAGAAGATCCTTTCAATTGGAGCCAGAGGCACTCGCCTTCTGATCGCGGGACTCATCCCGGAGTGAAGGGGGCTTGGCTGCGCCGACACGCGCCGGCGCTTGGTGCAAAAATGAATCATTAGGCCGCAGGCGCGGCGGCTTCAGCCGTGGCCTTCTCCGCCAGGGCACGCTCGTGTGCAACCTTCGCCGGTTTGAGCTTCGAGAGCCCCATGAATCTTCGCATATTGCGGGCGTGGCCCTCGTGCAAAAGCTGCGGTTTGCGGAGCTTGCGGCGCTTGGTCGCCGAGCGGCTGCTCATCAGGTGAGAGGTGAAGCCGTGATGGCCCTTCACCTTGCCCGTCTTGGTCACCTTGAAGCGCTTGGCGACGCTCTTGCTGGGCTTGTACTTGTAACCCATCGTTTCCGTCCTTCGATCAAATAAAAACCGCCCCAATCTGGAGCGGAGGGGCGGGGATACTAACAGTGACGATGGGGGATGTCCAGCGCCGAGCGTGCGCGATTACGCATCGAAACGCGCCGGAAGTTCTCCCGCCCCGTTTAGCGGTCTCGCTTGCGGGACGGGATCGGACGCGCCCCGCAAGCGGGGACGGCTAATCAAAACGACCGCTTCGCGCCGCAGGAGAATAGCTATCTCGATACCGTCTGCGGTTGCGGCGCGGGCGCGGGACGCGATACCACGGGAGCAGCAGGCGCGGGAGCTTGCGGTGCGGACGCGGGACGAGCGACGGCCGGCACCACCGGCGCAGCATCAGTTTGCGTCGCGGACGCGGGTCGCGCTGTAACCGGCGCTGCTGGAGCGGCCCCGGATTGCGGCGCGCGGGCCGGAATGTTCAAAGCGCTTCCGGCATTCAACGTACCTGCCGGCCGCGGGCCGGTTCCGGAGAACGTCGGCGGCTTGGCCGTTGCCGGGTTCTTATGGTCGGGCTGGAGGACCAATGTCATCCGGCGACCTTCCATCTTGGCGTCGCGCTCCACCTTGCTGACCAAAAACAACTCCGACTTCACCTTGTTCAGCAGATTGCGGCCCAGATCCAGGTGGGCCATCTCGCGGCCCTTGAAGCGAAGGGTGAACTGGACCTTGTTCCCCTCTTTCAAGAAATCGCGGGCGTGGTTGATCTTGATCAGAAGATCGTGCTCGCCGATGCGAACCGTGTCGATGTTGAGCTGTTTAAGCCGGCCGCCCTTGGAATTGGCCCGGGACTTGTCGTCTTTCTTCTGCTGCTGGTAGCGCCATTTGCCGTAATCCATGATCCGGCAGACGGGCGGGCGGGCGGTGGGGGCGACTTCGACCAGGTCGAGGCCGGCCTCGCGCGCCATCTTCTGGGCTTCGGCGGTGGAAATCACGCCGACCTGTTCTTCCTTGTCGTTGATGAGCCGAATCGGCGAAATGCGGATCTGCTCATTATGGCGAAATTGCGTAGAAATGGCGAACGTCTCCTCTAGGTATTCTTCTCCCGGCTGGGCACACGCCCAACTCAAGGGCAGAAGGTTGCGATTCTAATTATCGGACGGGCGATTGCACAGTAAAAAACTGGGCAATTCCGTGAGTTTCAGCAACTTCCTTACTTCCGCGGGCCCTCACTCCCCGCTTGCCCTTCGCGGCTGGCCTGACAGCATCCTCTCGGCATCGCAGTCGCTCCGCGAAGGGCAAGCGGCAGTTCGGCAGACTCGGGTCAGCACGGGTCTCAAGCCCCGCGCCCCACACATTATACGCTTATGCGGTCGCATGAGTTGTGCCTCGGGTGGAAATCTCCTGCTCACACCGCTGGATGAACTCAGTCAGCGACATGTTTCCTTGCGACTGCTCGACTCCGAACCTTCGGACGCTGACTTCGCGCTTTTCCGCTTCCTTTTCGCCAATAATCAATAGATATGGGATCTTCTGCAAGCTGGCCTCGCGGATTTTCGCGTTGATTCGGCTGGCACCGAAGTCCGCGTCCACCCGCAGCCCCTCTTTTCGGAGCATTTCCAGCACTTCCTGGGCATATGCATGGGCCTTATCGCTGATCGGCAAGACCGCCGCCTGGACTGGAGCGAGCCAAAGAGGGAAGGCACCGCCAAAATGCTCGATCAGGATGCCCATGAAGCGCTCCATCGAGCCGAACGGGGCGCGGTGGATCATCACCGGGCGGTGCGCGGTATTGTCGGAGCCGGTGTATTCGATTTTGAAGCGTTCGGGCAATACGTAGTCGAGTTGGACGGTTCCAAGCTGCCACTTGCGGCCGATGACGTCGCGAACCAGGAAATCGACCTTGGGGCCGTAGAACGCGGCCTCCCCCGCCGCTTCCACGAAATCCATTTTCATATCGGTCAGCACGTCACGAATCTCGCCCTCGGCTTGGAGCCAAACGTCTTTGTTGCCGGCGAATTTGGGGCTGTCGGGATCGTGCTTGCTGAGGCGGATCTGCACGTCCGCGAAGCCGAGGGTTTTGAAGACAAACTGCACCAGTTCGATGGTGGCCCGAAATTCAGACTTTACCTGCTCGTGGGTGCAGAAGATGTGGGCATCGTCCTGGGTGAATCCTCGGACGCGGGTCATGCCGTTCAATTCACCGGATTGCTCGAAGCGGTAAACGGTGCCGAACTCGGCCAGTCGGAGTGGCAGATCGCGGTAGCTCCGCGGCTCGCTCGAGAAGATTTTAATGTGGTGCGGGCAGTTCATTGGCTTGAGGAGATAGTCCTCACCGCTCAATGAAAGCTGTTTGGCGATGGCATAACGACGGGAAACGTCGGATTCGTTCCACGGATAGTCTTTCTGTGCAATCTTGGCCTTGGCGACCAGTTCACGTTCGGTTTCGGGAGCCAGCGGCTTTGCCTCATCGCGCAGAGCGGCAAGCGAATCCAGAAGCTCGTTCGCCTCCTCGCGGACGAATTGGATCAGCGGGAACTGGCTCTCCTTGTAATACGGATAGTGCCCGCTGGTCTTGTAAAGCTCGACCTTGCCGATATGCGGCGTGAAGACCATCTGATACCCGCGGCGGAACAGTTCCTCCTGAAGGAAGTTCTGAAGCACCGTGCGCACCATCGCCCCCTTGGGCTTCCAGAGGATCAGGCCTGGGCCGACTTGATCGTCGATGGCAAACAATCCCAGCTTCTGGCCGATCGCGCGATGATCGCGCTGCTTGGCTTCATCGAGTTGCTTGATGTGGTTGTCGAGCTCTTTCCTATCGAAGAAGGCAGTGCCGTAGATGCGCGTGAGCTGCTCGCGATTGCTGTCGCCCCGCCAATACGCCCCGGCAACGCTCAGCAGCTTGAATGCCTTGATCTTCCCCGTGCTCGGCACGTGCGGCCCGCGGCACAAATCGAGGAAATCGCCTTGGCGATAGGTCGAAACCGTCTTTTCGCCGGCGCAGGCCAGTTCGTCGATGATCTCATCCTTGAACCGCTGGTTCTCGCCATGGAGCAGTTCCTTGGCCCTGCCCGGCTCGACTTCATCGCGGGCGAAAGGCTGGTTTTGCGCGATGATCTTCTGCATCTCGGCTTCGACCTTCGGCAGGTCTTCCTGCGAGAAGGGGCTGGGGAATTCAAAGTCGTAGAAGAAGCCGTTATCGATGACCGGCCCGATGGTGTACTGCACGCCGGCTCCGTAGAGATGGCGCAGCGCCTGCGCCAGCACGTGGGCGGTGCTGTGCCGCATGACAAACAAGCCGTCGGGGTCGCGGTCGGTGATGATCTGGACATCGTGCGCGCCGGTAAGCGGGTGGGAGAGATCGACGAGCTTGCCGTCCACCTTCCCGACGATTGCCGCCTGGCCCAGCCGCTTGCCGATGGAATCGGCGAGCTGGCCGACGGTGGTTCCGTCGGCGATTTCCTTCACGCTGCCATCGGGGAGTTTTGCGGACGCCATGGGACTACTGCCTCGCTCGCGGAATCCCGCCCCGATTTAAGGGACAGGCGTGATGCTCGTTGGGTTCACCGCCGTGATGGCCGGATACCGGACGAAGTCTACGACATTAAACGTCAGTATATGGGTTAATTGGTGCGTCTCCATGACCGCGACCAGGCGGGCATCATGCACGCGTTTCCCCCGCACATCGTGGGCGGCCACCAGCCGTCGCCATGCGTCGAAGACTGTCGAAACGTCCTCCAGGA
>Ga0182024_10016869_pt1 | contig 13790 bp, 16 predicted proteins | sample P32metaG_FD_120480 | JGI IMG/M metagenome (GOLD analysis project Ga0182024, IMG submission 120480) | Permafrost microbial communities from Stordalen Mire, Sweden - P3-2 metaG (Illumina Assembly) | ecosystem: Environmental > Terrestrial > Soil > Wetlands > Permafrost | place: Sweden: Stordalen... | reverse complement strand
CTAAGGGGGCATTTTCGCGTCCAATTCCGACCCCCTGTGACGTGTTGTGTCAGCGTCCTTCTTTTCGGCCTTGATCGGCCTGGAAGGGCTGGCGGGGATGATTGGCGTGGACAAGATCGGCGATATACGGCGGGCCTATTTTGAGCAGCACTGCCCGATCAAGGAGATCGTTCGCACGCTGTCTGTGTCGCGGGCGACGGTTCGCAAGGTCATTCGCAGCCATAAGACCGAGCACAAATACGAGCGCGGCGTCCAGCCGACACCCAAGCTTGGTGATTGGCTCGAAGTTCTGACGGCGATCCTGGAGAAGGAAGGCGGCCTGCCCCGGCGGGAGCGCCGCTCGACGCAGCGTCTGTTCGAAGAGCTGCGCGGACGCGGCTATGACGGCGCTCACGACAGCGTGCATCGGTTTGTCAAAGCGTGGCGCGATGAACGTGCCCGGGTTCCGGCCCATGCCTATGTGCCGATGAGCTTTGCGCCGGGGGAAGCGTACCAGTTCGACTGGAGCCACGAGACGATCACGCTCCAGGGTCTGCCGCTGACGGTCAAGGCGGCGCACATGAAGCTATCGCACAGCCGCATGCCGTTCGTGCGGGTCTACTTCCGCGAGACCCAGGAACTGGTGTTCGACGCCCACGACAAGGCGTTCCAGTTCTATGGCGGGGTGTGCCGGCGCGGTATTTACGACAACATGAAGACGGCGGTGGAAGCGATCTTTGTCGGCAAAGCGCGCCGGTATAACCGCCGCTTCCTGCAGATGTGCTCGCATCATCTGATCGAGCCGGTGGCCTGCACGCCAGCCTCGGGCTGGGAGAAGGGCCAGGTCGAGAACCAGGTCGGCAATCTGCGTGACCAATTCTTTCGGCCCAAGCCCCGGGTGAAGAGCCTCGCCGAACTGAATGCGTGGCTGGAAGATCAATGCATCGCCTATGCGAAGCGCACCAAGCACCCCGAGTTCAAGGAACGGACGATCTGGGAGGTGTTCCAGGAAGAACGGACCAGCCTGGTAGAGCTGCGCGGTACCTTCGACGGGTTCGTCGAGAAGGCGGTGCGAGCCACCACCACATGCCTGATCATGGCCGATCACAATCGCTATAGCGTCGATGCGCGCGCCGCCGGGCGGATGGTGCTGGTGCGCTCCCATGCCGAACGCATCGTCGTGCTACTGGGCGATGAGGTGGTCGCCGATCACCCACGCCACTTCCGGCGCGACCAGATTATATACGATCCCTGGCATTATCTGCCGGTTCTGATGAAGAAGCCCGGCGCCTTGCGCAATGGTGCGCCGTTCAAAGACTGGGCTCTGCCGCCCGCGCTGACCCAGGTCCGCGCCAAGCTGAAGAGCCACACCGACGGGGACCGTCAGTTCGTCAAGGTCTTGGGCGCGGTGCTCGATCACGGCCTGGGAGCCGTTGATGCCGCTTGCGCAGAAGCGCTGGCGGCAGGCATCGCCAGCGGCGATGTGATCCTGACTGTGCTGGCGCGCCGGCGCCAACCCGCAGCACCGCTCAGCATCACCACGCCCGATGCGCTTCGTCTGAAGATCGAACCCCTGGCCGATTGTGGCCGCTACGACAGCATAAGGAAGATTGCCTGATGGAACGCCACGAGATTCTGGAAGTCATGAGCGAACTGAAGCTCTACGGCATGCGCGCCAGCTTCGATGAGGTTGCCGGCAAGGGTCTTGCCCGGCGTGACGAGATTTATCCGCTCATCGCCAGCCTGATCCGGGCCGAACGCACCCATCGTCAAGCCCGCTCGATCAGCTATCGCATCGCCGGCGCCAAGTTCCCGGTTCTCAAAGATCTGGATACGTTCGCTTTCGCCGACACGGCCGTCGATGAGGGCCTGGTTCGCGAACTCGCCGCCGGCACCTTCCTGGATGCCAAGCGCAACGCCATCTTCATCGGCGGCACCGGTACCGGCAAAACCCATCTGTGTATTGCCGTGGCCTCAGCGGTCATCCGGGAGCGTGCCAGAGGCCGCTTCTTCAACCTGGTCGATCTGGTCAATCAGCTCGAACAGGAGAAGGCCGCCGGTCGCAGTGGCCGGCTGTCGGAGAAGCTCCTGCGCTACGACATCATCGTCATCGACGAGCTAGGCTATTTGCCGTTCAGCCAGTCCGGCGGACAGTTGTTGTTCCACTTGATCAGCAAGCTTTACGAGAACACGTCTCTGCTCATCACCACAAACCTCGCCTTCGCCGATTGGCCCCAGGTGTTCGGCGACGCCAAAATGACCACCGCCATGCTCGACCGGCTGACCCACCACTGCGACATCATCGAGACCGGAAACGAAAGCTGGCGCTTCAAGAACCGCGCCTAAATATCGTCCCGACCAGGCAGTCCACAGCAACCCCCGCGCGCTTCGCTGCGCTACGCCAAGGGGCTCCGCTACGCGCGCGGGTCCCTCTGTGGACTGCTAAGCGCTCACCCGGAGGGGGTCGGAATTGGACGCGAAAAGGGGGTCACAGTTGGACGCGATTTGACAGCTCCTCCTTTCGAGTGTGGGAGGACATGGTCATATTGAGTCCACATGGCCTGGAATGCAGCATGTTGTTCGACGTTTCTTCTTCCCCACGATAACGCATTGGGATAGGCCTTCGCGATCCGTTGGCGCACTTCTGCCCGAATCACAGGTATCCCACAAAAACGGCAGTGAAAGCCGTCCCGGATCAAGAGTAACTGCTTGTCGGCCTTGGAAGGCATCCTCTCAGTCGCCTGCGCACCGCTCTGAGCCATAGCGCCGTGCGGTTCAAGCGTGATCTGCAGGTAAGGGCTGCCTCTTCCCCAGATTGATTCTGTCCATTCTCGGATAGCAGGGATGTCAGCAAGTTGTATCAGCTGCTCAGCCAAATCGGGCCGTCTGTTGAGATGAGCAGAAACCGCGGCATTGAGATATCGCGCCGCGTCAGCAATTTCTGGAATGCGCTCTCGGATGCATTTGCGAAGAGTCATCGTTCGATTATATGAATCGGACTCTGAGCATCAAGTCGCAAATTAGGGCAATGTTATAGCTAGCTGATTGAGATATTCCTCTATCTCGACCACAAGCGCAGATTCTTCAGCAGCCATATCATCTTTGATTGCGACGAGTTCTTCCTGCGCCTTTTTAAGCGTCAGCCAGGGTACATCGTCTTCAGTCATGTGCCGCTCACGGTGCCAGCCATCTAAAGCCGTGCGTCGCTCTGGCGGGAGGCCATCTGGCGCTTCGGCATAAATAATCCGTTCCGTAAATTCCCGGTATCGAGCGTCGGTAAACCTTTGGGCAATATCGTATCGTCCATGCCAAGGCCGACGACCGTCCATTTGTCTGGGCCTACACAACCGACATCGATACGCAGGGCGAAAGGGAAATCGAACAGGAACTGACCTGGTCATCGGGACATGCGCGCGAAACCTTTCAGGACATACTATCCCGCACCGAACTCGAATATGGCTTCACGGACAATTTTCAAGGCTCGTTTTATCTCAACTACGATTGGTCGCGCACACGCCCCCAAATGCCATTAGCCCCTGCGCAGACATCGAGTCTGCCGGGCGTTTCGGGGGAATTCATCTATCGCCTGCTGAATGTATATTTCGATCCGGTAGGGCTTGCCCTCTATATGGAACCGTCAATCGGCAACAGTACCCGATCGTTTGAGATCAAGCTGCTTCTTCAGAAAAACTTCCTGAACGACCTATTTCGCCTCGCCGTAAACGTGAACACGGAAGACAGGTGGGAGAAAGACAAACTTGGCCATTACGACCAGAGCAGTGCTCTCGAATTCTACTCTGGGCTTGCTTACAACGTGACGCCAGAATGGAGCATTGGCGCTGAATTTGACAACGAGCGCGGATTCGATGGCTTAATTCTTGGTGACTCGTCGAGATACTCTAATAATGCATACTTCTTAGGTCCCACCATCCAGTATGTTGGCCATCCGTTTAACGTGACTTTGGGCGCCGAGGCGCAACTCCCCTGGGCCGGCGATCCCACGCATACGCCAGGCGCATTGGACAATGGCTACCTCGCCGATGCGGAACGCTTCCGCGTACGTATGCGAATTGGCGCTGATTTCTAGGCATCCCCAACGACGGAACACTCCATGAATCTCGCCGCCCTTGTCGTACCACTCGCGCTTGCAGTGACCGCTGCCCAGGCCGCAGACACCGCGGTCACGCTGACAATAAATAATCACAGATTCACGCCGGCAGAGATTCATGTGAAGGCGAATACGCCGACAACTGTTACGCTGATCAATAATGACAGTGCGACTGAGGAGTTCGATTCAACATCGCTCAAAATCGAGAAAGTGGTTGCGGGACACACGACCGGGACGATGCGTTGGCGACCATTTTCCCATAATGCGACTTAACCCTTAAGCGCCTTACCTACATTCGCAGCCTGATGGATCTCGGTGACGAAGCGGACCGGCTAATCGGTTGATTTCTCTATTAAGGAAAACCGCGCCTAGCCCTCCGTCGGCGACCGATCATCACAGTCTCGCCGGCATCGCCTCCGTTAAGTTCGCCAATTTTCGGAATGGCTCAGTCCCACAGTGGTGCAGGCTTCTGCATCCGCGCCTGGCCGTCCTGGTCCAGACGGTTAAAGTCGTCGGCCGTCTACATCTCCGTGAAGCGGGCGATAAGTTCCGCAAGATTGCAGGGACGGTGACGGCTGTCGAGTTGCCAGCGAATCACCCGGTCCCAGCCATCCTTGCAAGCACCGTTGGAACCCGGCAGACAGAAAACCAGCGTGCCCTTCACCAGTCCAGCGCAGGCCCGGCTTTGCATGGTGGAAAGGCCCACGGTTTGAAAACTGGTCATATGCCAGACCGTTTCAAAACCCTCGATGGCTTTGTCGAACAGGGGGCGCACCGCTTCCGGGGTCACATCGCGGCCGGTCAGACCCGTACCTCCGGTAGAGATCACCACGTCCACAGCGGGATCCACGCTCCACGCCAGGATTTTTTGCTGGATGCTGACGACATCATCCTTGACGATCGCGCGACCCGCCAGCTCATGGCCGTCGCGGGCGACGCGATCCGCCAGCAATTCGCCCGAGGTATCGTTTTTTTCCTCCCGTGTATCCGAGACTGTCAGCACTGCAATCCGCAACCCGCAAAACGCTATGGTTGTATCGATGCGTCCGCCGCCCGGCGGCTCAAGTTGTCCGTTCACACAAGCTCCTTTTCCAAAGCTGTCCGCCGCTCACGGTCTTCGACACGAGGCTCAATCCAACGTGCACCCTCCTGGCCGGCTTCCTGTTTCCACAGCGGCGCGTCCGTCTTGAGGTAGTCCATCAATATGCGCACCGCTTCAAAGGCGTTTCCACGATGGGTCGCAAGCGCTGCCACCAGAACAATCGCTTCGCCGGGCGCAATGATACCTACACGGTGCACGACCAAAAGATCGGGGCAGTCGCAGCGCACGCTCACCTCTCCGGCCAGACGAGCAATCTCTTTTTCCGTAAAGCCGGGATACTGATCAATGCGCAGTTGCTGAACATGGGTCCCATCCGTCGCCGCGCGGCCCAGCCCCACGAAGCTCACCAGAGCGCTGGCATCGGCGCGCCCTGCGGCAAACACCGCGATTTGTGCTTGCGGGTCGAATGCTTCCGACACGATGCTTATTTGCATCTCAGCCTCCGCTCATGGGCGGCAGGAAGGCGATCTCATCGCCATCGGTGAGAGGGAGGGAGTGATCATGCGTCACAGATTGATTAACGATGAGACGCGTGGTCGTCGCGGCCATCGCTCGTCCAAGAACTGGTTCCTCTGACGACAGCCATTTGACCAGATCGAACAGGGTTCGCACATCGCGTGGAGGCTCAATGTCCGCAAGACCGGCGGGAGCCACATCACTGAGCTTGCCGAGAAAAACCAGTTTCAGCACTCAACCTCCCGTCATGGACATATGGCGGCCGAGCGCCGGCGCAGCGCCGCGGACTGGCAGCAGAAAGTTGTGCGATTTGGGCTTTGCGACCACGGCGCAGTCTATCGCCTCATGAAGAGCTCCGTCGTCCGCCCGTTCGCGCAAAGGCTTGCGCAGGTCTACTGCCGCCTCCTGTCCCAAGCACATGAAGAGTGTGCCAGTGCAGGTGACGCGCATGCGGCGGCAGGTATCGCAGAAGTTGTGCGTTAGAGGTGTAATGAACCCCAGCCTGCCCCCAGTCTCGGCCACGCGCACATAGCGCGCCGGCCCGCCTGTGCGCTCCGGCAGCTCGGTCAGCGTCCAGTAGGATTCCATCTCGCGCCGCACTTCGGTCAGAGACAGGAACTGGTCGGTGCGGTCCTCGTCCACCTCGCCCAGCGGCATGGTTTCGATCAGGGTGATGTCCATGTCACCCGCATGTGCCCACTGGACAAGGTGCGGCAGCTCGGCAGCATTGTCGCGCTTCAGAGCGACGGTGTTGATCTTGACCTGCAGGCCCGCATCCTGTGCCGCGGCAATGCCGTCCAGTACCTGGGAAAGCCTGTCGCCGCGCGCGATCCGCGCGAAGTTCGCGCGGTCCAGGCTGTCTAGCGAGACATTGATCCGCCGCACGCCAGCCGCGGCAAGGTCAGAGGCAAACTCGCCCAGCCGTACCCCGTTGGTGGTCAGAGTCAGCTCATGAAGCGCGCCGCTGTCCAGGTGACGCGAGAGATTATTCACCAATTCCATAATGCCGCGGCGCAATAGCGGCTCGCCGCCGGTCAGGCGCAAATGCGTCACGCCCCTTTCGATAAAGACGACGCAGAGCCGGTCGATCTCCTCAAGGCTGAGAAGGTCGGCCTTGGGCAAGAAGCGCATGTCCTCGCTCATGCAGTAGGTGCAGCGAAGGTTGCAGCGGTCCGTCACCGAGACGCGCAGGTAATCCACCACCCGGCCAAACGGGTCCACCATCGGCCCGCTGCGGAAATTACCGAGCGCGACAGGTTTCATGAGCAGACCATCGGGCCAGCGGTCCTGACGTTCGAGGCGCCAGACATCCGGTCAATCCATGCCTGCGCCTCAGCCATGTCGGACTGGGAATTGATATTGAAGAAGGGATCGCCGCCGGGACCATCCCCTAAATCCGAGAAATCTGCGGAGCAAGCCTTCAGGTGGGCCAGCGCGCCGTGCAGGCTGCGAATGCCCGACTCGAAGGCCGCCTGGATTTTTGGCAGCGATGAAGTCTTCCACAAAGCGCAAGTCGGGTGTGCAGCGCCGCCATGAAGCGCCACGGCGCAATCGCAATCCGGCCCCAGCGCGCGGCGCAGGCGTATGACCAGGTCGGACGGCAGAAATGGCGTATCGCAGGAAAAAGTGGCAACCAGCTCAAGCTTGCGTTCGTTCGCCCAGGTCAGGATGGACAGCAGCGCCGGCAATGGACCGCCATGCGGCACGGCATCTGGGATGACATGAAGATTAAGCCCCTGACGACCAGCGCCGCTTGTGGTGAGTGTGGACACCTGGCCAGCAACCTGCGACGCAACTCGCTGCACCATCGTGATTCCACCCAGCCGAGCCATCGCCTTGTCGTGGCCATAGCGCCGCGAGGCGCCCCCGGCCAGGATTACGCCCAGGACCGGCGCGTTGCGTTCGGCGTTTTCTAGCGGGTCATGGACCATGTGATCATCTCGCCCAGACACGCGCCCGCGGGCGACTGTGAACCCTGGATACAACCGATAAGCTTGACCCAAGACTCATCGTCAGCCCGGTTTGTGAAGGCATGCACCGCCTTGAGGGCGACGCCACAAGGATCATCGGCTGTATCGCGCGCCTTCTCGTCCAGCTTGGCAACCAGTGTTGCGTTGCCGGACTCCAGCAGCAAGCCATAAACCTCGTTGCGGTCATGCAACTGATCCAGGATTTCTCCGAGTGTCGTCATGCCGCCCGAACCCCCGTCGCGCTGCGAGTGGACAGGTCAACGCCCTCGATCTGCGCCTGACTGACAAGCCGGTCGATATAGGCAGCGACATCGCGGCGCCATTGCTGCTCCGCCAGATAGCTTTCAATCTGCTCGTGCACATACTCGAACGGAAGAATTTCCCCCGCGCCGCGGGCGTCGAGTTTGAGGACATGTGCGCCAAACCACGACTTTACCGGCGTTGCTGCAATTTGGCCCTCCTCTAGCCCTTGCAGAGCTTTCTCAAATTCCGGGACAGTCTCGCCCCGCACGATTTGGCCAAGACGGCCGCCATTTGCGCGCGAATCGCACTCGGATTGTTCCCTTGCGATCACCTCGAACCGTCCGGGCGACTGGGCCAATTCCGCGATGATGGCCTCTGCGCGCGCCACCGCCCCGGCATAGGCTTGCGCATCGTGCGGATGCGCCAGGAAGAGAATGTGAGAGGCTTCAAAAAGGTCCGGACTGCGGAAGCGGGACGGGGACGCGTCATAAAGCGCGCGGCATTGGCTCTCATCCGGCTCAATCACCGGGATGCGGGCCTCTATGAGGGCCCGAATGCGGGCCTCATCATCGAGTTCGCGCTTGCCTGGCACGACTAATTTCGGTTCGGCGGCGATGGCATTGCGCTTGGCCTCCTCCAGCAACAGTGTGCGCACAATGAGGGCCCGTGCTGCAGCCTGGAATGCTGCTGCGGGCGTTTGCGATGGATGATGTTGTGCTTCCGCCGCAATCATGTGCGAAGGCAACACGACACCATTGAGCTTGATCGGGGGACGGGGCGCCATGGGTCAAACCTTTCCGAGCCGTTTGGTCCGCACGATCTGGTAACCGCGTCTACCGAGATGCCAGATTGGGGCACTCAAAATATGGACGAGCCGCGTGAACGGGAAAAGCAAGAAAATTGTCATGCCCAATACCAGATGGACCTTAAAGATTGGGGAGACGTTGGCGACAAAATCAGCCGCTCCGGGCCGTAACGTGACAATGTGCTGCGCCCATTTCATCAGGAGGACCATTTCAGTACCATCCAGATGATTGAGCGACACAAAGATTGTGCTAAGGCCGAGCAGCAGCTGCACCAGAAGGATGACCAGAACGGCGGTGTCTGCGAATGATGAGTTTCGACGGATACGCGGGTCCAAAAGCCGACGATGCAACAACATCAGGAGTCCTACTAGGCACACAATGCCTGCGACGCCGCCGACAACGATGGCGGTCAACTGCTTCGCAGTATGAGAAATGCCCAGCGCTTCAAATATGACGATGGGGGTCAGCAGTCCGCCAGTGTGCCCAAAGAGAATAACCAGAATTCCGATATGGAACAGATTGCTGCCCCATATGAACTGGCGGCGCCGTAAAAACTGACTGGACTGGCTGCGCCAAGTATACTGCTCCCGGTCAAAGCGGATCAGACTGCCGATCAGGAACACTGACAGGCAGATGTAGGGGTAGATTCCAAAAAAATAGCTATTGATCCACTGGCTCATATGCCAACCCCCAAGAGTGGTTCGGATAAGGGTCTTTCGGCCGGAACATCCATTCGCTGCAAAATGTCACTGGCGCGCGGGCAACCGTCGGAGGCTGCATCGCCGGGACCAAAACGTACTTCCGCTTCCTCCCAAGCTTTGTCCAGGGCGACGAGATCGCCTGGATCCTCGATTTTCTCTTGCCGCAATTCGGCCAGGACGTCCTTGCTGGGAGCAATTTCCGACAGCACAACAAGGGCTTCGAGGGCTGCGGCATAATCGCTGCTGCGCCGGCGCAATCTCTCACCGAGCGCAGCGAGAATATGCGCAGGTTCGGCTAGATTGGTGCGCGCCACGGCATCATCCAGCGTGGACAGGAATTCCAGGAACAAGGGGATATAATCGGGCAATTCATGCGCCGCGACATCCAGTCCTGCCAACTGATAGCGTTCCAGAAGGGAGACCATCGCCTGCCCGCGATCGCGGGATTCGCCATGGACATGTTCGAACAAGTGCAACGAGAGCGACCGCGTGCGGTCGAACAGATCGACATAACGGGATTGGGCTTCCAGCAGATCGATGGCTGCAATGTGTTCGATCAGCGCGCCAACAGCAGTTCGGTGATTGGCAGGTAACAGTTGTTCCTCGTTTAGCGCGAAGATAAGTTCCCGAGCCGCACCTTGAAGTTCGGCGGTGGGGTAAGACAATACGGCGCTCAATACTTTATAGGTCGCGCTCATGGTCAGGCTCCTGCCGGATCAGGCAATCTGTGCTTTTTGGGTATGTTGAATATATTAGTCTTGCTGAAGCCGTCGGAGCAGCCATTGCCGAAGCTGAATCCGCAGCTGCCACGTAAATCGAGGGCATCTTCTGAGTTTTCGTGGTGTGCCGTCGGAATGACGAAGCGGTCCTCATAATTGGCGATGGCCATTGTACGATACATGTCCTCAATCTGCGCGGGCGTGAGACCGACCTTTGCGGCCACACCTTCGTCAATCACGCCGTCCACGGACTTGGCGCGCATATAACTGCGCATCGCCATCATGCGTTCGAGCGCTTGCACCACGGGCCCCTCCTTGCCGGCGGTAAGCATGTTCGCCAGATATTTCACGGGAATCCGGAGCGAACGAACGTCCGGCATATCGCCTTCGAGGTCGATCTGCCCTTTCTCGGCCGCGGACTGAATCGGCGACAGCGGCGGCACATACCAGACCATCGGCAAGGTGCGGTATTCGGGATGCAGCGGGAATGCCACCCGCCAGTCCATCGCCATTTTCCAGACCGGCGACTTCTTGGCCACCTCGATCCAGCTGTGTGCGATGCCGTCAGCGGCGGCTTGGACCTGCACCTTCGGATCGAAAGGGTCGAGAAAAACGGGCATCTGTGCTTCGTATAGGTCGGCCTCGTCAGGCGTCGCGGCGGCTTCGGCAATGCGGTCGGCGTCATAGAGGACGACACCCAAATAGCGGATGCGGCCGACACAGGTTTCCGAGCATACCGTCGGCTGGCCGACTTCAAGCCTCGGATAGCACATGATGCACTTTTCTGATTTTCCGGATTGCCAGTTGTAATAGACTTTCTTGTAGGGGCAGCCGGAGACGCACATGCGCCAGCCACGGCACTTGTCCTGGTCGATCAGAACAATGCCGTCCTCCTCTCGCTTATAGATGGCGCCGGACGGGCACACCGCGACGCAAGCCGGATTGAGGCAATGTTCGCAAAGCCGCGGCAAGTACATCATGAAGGTGTTTTCAAACTGTCCGTAGATTTCCTTCTGAATGCCCTCGAAATTCGCGTCCTTGGAGCGCTTTGAAAATTCGCCGCCGAGAATTTCCTCCCAGTTCGGACCTCCTTCTATTTTTTCCATGCGCTGGCCGGTCACCAGCGAGCGCGGACGCGCCGTCGGCATTGTCTTGGAGTCCGGTGCGGTGTGCAGATGCTGATAGTCGAAGGTGAAAGGCTCGTAATAGTCGTCGATTTCCGGCATGTCCGGATTGGCAAAAATGTTGGCGAGGATGCGCCACTTGGCGCCCATACGCGGCTGTATCTTGCCGTTTTTCTTGCGCAGCCAGCCGCCGCTCCAGCGTTTCTGGTTTTCCCATTCCTTGGGATATCCGACGCCGGGCTTGGTCTCAACATTGTTGAACCATGCATATTCGACGCCTTCGCGCGACGTCCACACATTCTTGCAGGTCACCGAGCAGGTATGGCACCCGATACACTTGTCCAGATTGAGCACCATCGCAATTTGCGCACGTACCTTCATGACACCCTCTCCAGTACGCCTGCCGGCGCCAGCTCTTCCAACCAGTCAGTCTTCGCCTGCTTGCGGATGATGACGAACTCGTCGCGATTGGAACCGACGGTGCCATAGTAATTGAAGCCGTAGCTTTGATGGGCATAGCCGCCGACCATGTGGGTGGGCTTGAGAACGGTGCGCGTGACGGAATTGTGAATGCCGCCGCGCTGACCGGTGACTTCGGACCCTGGCACGTTCACGATCTTTTCCTGCGCGTGATACATCATGACCATGCCTTCGGGCACACGCTGTGACACCACCGCACGCGCCACCAGCGCGCCATTCAGATTGTAGGCCTCGATCCAGTCATTATCCTCGATACCGACCTTCTGAGCATCGGTCTCGCTGATCCACACAATGGGGCCGCCGCGCGAGAGCGTGAGCATCAAAAGATTGTCGGTATAAGTCGAGTGGATACCCCATTTCTGGTGCGGCGTGATGAAGTTGAGGACGATCTGTTTGTGGCCGTTCTCTTTGGTATCGATGATCGGCTTAATCGTCTTGGTATCGATCGGCGGACGATAGACCACCAACTGTTCGCCAAAAGCACGCATCCAGGGATGGTCTTGGAAGAGTTGCTGACGGCCCGTCAGGGTGCGCCACGGGATCAACTCATGCACATTGGTGTAGCCGGCGTTGTAGCATACTTTTTCGGACTCGATGCCGGACCATGTCGGCGACGAAATGATCTTGCGTGGCTGTGCCTGGATGTCGCGAAAGCGGATCTTTTCGTCTTCCTTGCCCTCGGCAAGATGGCCGTGTTCACGGCCGGTCAACTCGCTGAGCGCACTCCACGCCTTCATGGCGACTTCGCCATTGGTCTCCGGCGCGAGAGACAGAATGACTTCGCTGGCGTCGATATCCGTCTCGATGCGGGGCAATCCTTTCGTGACACCCTCTTCCGAGACGATGCCATTGAGCCTGCCGAGCAGTTCGACTTCAGGCTCGGTATTCCACGCAATACCCTTGCCGCCATTTCCGACAGAGGTCATGAGCGGCCCCAAAGCCGTGAATCGCTTGTAGACGTTCGGATAGTCCCGCTCGATAACCGATATAGAAGCCATCGTCTTGCCCGGGATCGGTGCGACCTGTCCCTTTGACCATTCCTTGACGTCCAATGGTTGAGCGAGTTCGCCCGGCGTGTCGTGCTGCATCGGTGTCAGGACGAGATCTTTTTCCTTGCCCAGCACTTCGGGAGCGATTTCGGAGAAGCGCTTGGCAAGACCCTTGTAGATGTCCCAGTCGGTGCGGCTCTCCCAGACCGGATCGACCGCCGCGCTCAACGGATGGATAAAAGGATGCATGTCGGAAGTGTTGAGATCGTTCTTCTCGTACCAGGAGGCCGTAGGCAGCACGATGTCGGAATAGACGCAGGTGGTGGACATGCGGAAGTCGAGCGTAACCAGCAGGTCGAGCTTTCCCTCCGGCGCATCCTCGTGCCAGATCACTTCCGAAGGCTTTTGTTCGCCGGTATGGCCGAGATCCTTGCCCTGCACGCCATGTGCGGTGCCCAGCAGATGCTTCAGGAAATATTCGTGTCCCTTGCCGCTGGAGCCCAGAATGTTCGAGCGCCAGACAAAGAGGTTGCGCGGCCAGTTAGCCGGATTGTCGGGATCGTCGCAGGACAGTTTGAGGCGGCCCGCTCGTATTTCGTCGCGCGCGAAATCCTTCGGGTCCTGTCCCGCCACTTCGGCGGCCTTCACGACGTCGAGGGGATTAGTCTGCAGTTGCGGCGCCGAAGGCAGCCAGCCCATGCGCTCGGCACGGACATTGAAATCGATCAGGCTGCCTTTCCATTCGTCCTTGTTCGCGAGCGGGGAAAGAATTTCATCGATGCCCAGGGTTTCGTAGCGCCACTGGTCGGAATGGGCGTACCAGTAGGACGTCGCGTTCATGTGGCGCGGCGGCCGTGCCCAATCCAGGGCAAAGGCCAGTGGCGTCCACCCGGTTTGCGGCCGCAATTTCTCCTGCCCGACATAATGGGCCCAGCCACCGCCTTCTTGGCCGACACAACCGCACATCACCAGCATGTTGATGATGCCGCGATAGGTCATATCCATGTGGTACCAGTGATTAATACCCGCGCCGAGAATGACCATGGACTTGCCCTTGGTCTTTTCAGCATTGCGCGCAAACGCGCGAGCGACCGAAATCACTGAGTCCCGTTT
>Ga0182024_10016868_pt1 | contig 13790 bp, 13 predicted proteins | sample P32metaG_FD_120480 | JGI IMG/M metagenome (GOLD analysis project Ga0182024, IMG submission 120480) | Permafrost microbial communities from Stordalen Mire, Sweden - P3-2 metaG (Illumina Assembly) | ecosystem: Environmental > Terrestrial > Soil > Wetlands > Permafrost | place: Sweden: Stordalen... | reverse complement strand
TGTTGTCGAGCGCCTGATGGTAGGCTGTACGCATATCCGTACAACCATAGCAGAGGGAAGGGCGTTCCCGAAACCCCGACGTAGGCACCGCCCCGTGCAAACCCTCATCGTCGAGCGCGCCGGAGCCGTCGCCGTCGTCACGCTGAACCGGCCCGATGTCTTAAATGCTCTTAACCTTCGGATGCTGGCGGAACTGCGCGAAGCGATCGCGGGCTTCGATGCCGACGACAGCTTGCGAGCGGTCATTCTGACTGGAGCCGGAGCCAAGGCCTTCGCGGCCGGCGCCGATATCGCGGAGCTCAACGCGCTGGGCGGCGCCCGCGCGGGTGAGGAGCAGGCCCGTCGCGGCCAGGCCCTCACCACGTCGCTGGAACGCTTGCGCGTGCCGGTGATCGCCGCGGTCAACGGATTCGCGCTGGGCGGGGGCTGCGAGCTCGCGTTGGCCTGCGACGTGCGCATCGCGGCCGCGAACGCGCGCTTCGGTCAACCGGAGGTCAACCTCGGCGCGCTTCCCGGTTACGGTGGAACCCAGCGCCTGACGCGCCTCGTCGGCGAGGGTTGGGCAATGTACCTCTGCCTCACCGGCGAGATGATCGACGCACAAGAAGCGCTGCGCATCAGCCTGGTGCAGCGCGTCACCGCGCCGGAGGCGCTGCTCGACGAAGCACATCGCGTCGCCGCACTGATCGCCGCCAAGGGACCCTTCGCAGTCGCTGCCGCAAAACGTGCGATCGTCGACGGTGCGGCGCTGTCGCTCGCCGACGGTCTAGCGCTCGAAGCGCTTCGCTTCGGCGCAGCCGTCGCGACCGACGATTTTCGGGAAGGGACGCGCGCCTTTCTCGACAAGCGCGCAGCGCACTTCACGGGCCGCTAGCGTAACGCGCGACGGCCGCGCTCATCGCGTGCTCGATCGCCGGGTCGAAACCGATGCCGATCACGTGGACGCGGGCGTGCGGATCGATCGCCACCAGCGTCGGAAAGCCGCTGACGCCGAACGCGTGCGCGGCGGTCTCATCGGGGTCGAGCACGACCCCCCGCATGCCGAAGCGTGACGCGAACGGTCGGACGAGCGCCGCCGGCTCGCCGACGTCGACCGAGATGACCTCGACGTCGGGATGATCGCGACGAAAGCGCTGGACCAGCGGGATCGAATCGCGGCACGGATCGCACCAAGTCGCCCAAAAGTCGAGGAAGACGACCCGCTGACGGTGAGCAGCCACCGCGAAGGGCGGCCCGTCCAGCGACGCCAGGGTCAGCGCCGGCGCGCTGATCGCGGCGGCGTGCAGACGCGGCAGGACGGCGAAACGGGCCACTGCGGCCACGACGACGACGACCGCCGCAATGTCGAGCGCACGCGTGGCCCAACGGCGCTGCAAAGGCACCCGGCGCGGTTCCGCCGCAGGGAAAGTGCCCCCTGCGGAGCATCCCAGCAACCGATGCCCACCCTCCGCGCGCCGGCCGTCACGATTGACGCGCGCACGCTGCCTGCCCAAAACCGTAGCGCGCGGATTTTCGAGGCTTTCGACAAGTTGCCGGTCGGCGGAATCCTCGAGCTGAACGAGGAGAGCGATCCGCGCTCGCTGCGGAACGAGTTCGGGCAATATCGGCCCGGTCGGTTCTCGTGGGATGCCCGCAATCTCGGCAGCGGCCGCTGGACGATTCGCCTCGAGCGGATCGACGACCGCGCCGACACCGCGACCTTTCTGTCGCACTGCGCGCCGTTTGCGAGTGCCAAGACGTCAACGATCCAAGAGCTGGCGACGGTGGCGACCGAGCGATCCTACCGGACCGGCGAGACGATCTTCGACGAGGGCGAACTGTGGCCGTACTTGGGGTTCGTGCGCAGCGGAAAGGTCGTGTACACGCTGCTCTCGCCGGACGGCAAAACGCACGCGCTCGGCGAGCGTCTGACGCACGATCCGATCAACGAGTCCGGCACGTTCGACGGTGGCGGCGCGACGACGCGCGCGGAAGCGCTGACCGACTGCAGCCTCACCTTGGTGCCGACCGAGGCGGTTCTGCATGCCGTCCGCAACGACGCCGAGCTCGCGCTCGGCTTTCTGGCCGCGGCGTCGCAGGCACGCCGCCGCTCGATCGACACGATCGCCGACCTCGCCTTCGCGCACGTCCTCCAGCGCGTGGCGAAGTTCCTGATGTCGTACGCCCCGGCAACGATCGGCATGGCGCCGGGTTTGCCCGGCGTTGAAAACCTCTCCCAAGCGCAGATCGCGGCGGCGGCCGGAACCGTGCGCGACATGGCCGCGCGAGCACTGATTCGGTTGAAGAACGCGGCCGCCGTCGAACTCGATCGCGGGCGCGTGCGCTCGATCGATCGAGCTCGGCTCGAAGCCTTCGCGCACGGCGTTCAGGCACCGCCGGTCTGATCCGCCCGCTTCCACCGTTCACCGTGTTGCGCTCACATCTCGGAAAGAATCAGGAGACATCGTTTTGACGCGCCGCATCGCCCTCGCCATCGCTGCCGTCCTCATCGCCGTCCCCGCGGCAGCGGCGGCACTGCACTATCCGGACGCACCGCGCGGAACCGTCACCGACACGTACTTCGGAACCACGGTGGCCGACCCGTACCGCTGGATGGAAGACGTCGATTCAGCGCAGACGACCGCCTGGGTCAAAGCTGAGGGCGACTTGACCCGCGCTTATCTGGACGCCATCCCGCAGCGCGCTGCGATCCGCGACGCATACCGCAACGTCATCAACTACGAAAAAGTGAGCGCGCCGTTCCATGAGGGCCGCTGGTGGTTCTTCACCCGCAATAGCGGCCTGCAGAATCAGAGCGTGCTGTACGTTCGCGACGGTGAAATGGGGACGCCACGGGTCCTGATCGATCCCAACCGCCTCGCGGCCGACGGCACCGTCGCACTCGCCGGCGAGCCGTTCACACGGGACGGTCGCTACCTGGCCTACGCGACGCAATCGTCCGGCTCCGATTGGCAAACCTGGCACGTCAAGGAGGTGGCCAGCGGGCGCGATCTTCCCGACGTGCTGGAATGGACGAAGTTTACCGGCGCGACTTGGGTCGATGACGCAGGCTTCTACTACGCCGCGTATGACAAGCCGACGGCGGCGAACGCCATCCTGAGCGCGGTGGGCCTGCAGAAACTCTACTACCATCGGCTGCGCACGCCGCAATCGGCGGATCGGCTCGTCTACGCCGCGCCGAAGCACCCCGACGAATTCGTCGGCGCGGACAGCACCGAGGACCAAAAGTACTTCTTCTTCATGCGCGCCAAGGTCAGCAGCAATAGCCTGGCCTGGAAACGCGGCGGCGAACCCGCCGGCGCTTTCCGCGAGATCTTTCCGCTCGACCTGGTCACCCAGTACTCCGTCGTCGGCGACGACGGGAACCGTCTCTACATCCAGACGAATCGCAACGCGCCCCGCAGCCGGCTCGCCTACGTGGACGTAACCGATCCCACGCATGCGCTGCACGACATCGTCCCGCAGAGCGCCGACACCCTCGAAGGCGTGTCGCTGATCGGGAACCGGTTCTACGTCGGATATCTCCACGACGCCCACTCGGTCGTGAAGATCTTCGATCTGAAGGGACGGCCCGCAGGCGCGATCGTTCTTCCCGGCATCGGGAGCGGTGGGCTTCCCGGCGCGCATCGGGCTGACCGCTTCGCCTATTACTCATTTGCGTCGTTCACCTATCCGAGCACGATCTATCGCTACGACACCCGAACCGGGAACAGCACTGTCGCGATCAAACCCAAAGTCGCTTTCGATGCCGCTCCGTTTGTCACCGAGCAGATTTTCGCAGTCTCGAAGGACGGAACGCGCGTGCCCGTGTTCGTCACTCATCGGAAAGACATCGTGCTCGACGGATCGACTCCGACGATCCTGTACGGATACGGCGGCTTCGATATCTCGCTCACGCCGTATTTCTCGTCCAGCGTGGCGGTGTGGCTGCAGATGGGCGGCGCCTACGCGGTGGCGACACTGCGCGGGGGCGGTGAATATGGAGAAGCCTGGCACGACGCCGGCAAACTGGGCAACAAGCAGCACGTCTTCGACGACTTCATCGCCGCCGCACAGCTGCTGATCGACCAGAAGATCACCTCGACGCCCCGGCTGGCGATCAACGGCGGTTCGAACGGCGGAACGCTCGTGGCCGTAACGGAGCTGCAGCGCCCCGACCTCTTTGGGGCAGCGATCCCCGAGGTCGGCGTGCTCGACATGCTGCGCTATCAAGACTTCACTGCCGGCAAGGCATGGATTCCGGAGTACGGATCCAGCTCGGATTCAGCGGCGGCCTTCGCGTGGCTGTACGCTTACTCACCGGACCACAACGTCAAGGACGGCACGCACTATCCGCCCACGCTGGTGATGACCTCCGATCACGACGACCGCGTCTTCCCCGCCCATTCCTTCAAGTTCGCGGCGCTGCTGCAGCACGCGCAAGCCGGCGATGCGCCGATTCTGTTACGGGTCGAATCGAAAGGCGGACATGGCGGCGGTCGTCCGACCGACAAGATCGTCGACGACGCGGCCGACCGCTTCGCTTTTCTGGTGAAGAACCTCGGTTTCGTACCTACGCTGCCGTCAACGCCGTAATCTTCTCGTCGCCGATTCACCGATACTCGCCGAGGAGATCGGCCAGAATCCATGCTGCTCCGGCAATCGCGAAGGTCTCGGCGGTTTCGCTCCAATTCGCATGATTGTGAGGATCCGAAAGAAGCAGCGGTACCCACACGAGCAACCCAAAGATCACGATCATCATTGTCAGCAGGCGAGTCGCGAGACGTGCCATGCGATTCGTAAGCAGAGCCACGGCCGCGAGTGCGAACGCAACAGTCGTCGTTACCGCCCAAAACATCTGACTTGGCGGAAGCCACTTCGGAACAAGATGAGCGGTAGCGTCAAGATACATCGCCTGTTCGAGGGTAAAGGAAGCGCCGCCGAAGATCTGGGCAGCGGTTGCGGCGTAGACAAGGACCCGGCCATCTTGAGCGTTCCAAATGGAACGCAGTTGAAGCCAGTCGTCGATGTCGGGCCACGCCAGCGTGAAGAGGCCAAAGCCGCTACTCCAAACACATGCCGGCCGAGATTCGAACCCGGCGTTGATACGGTCATTTGTTTTCAATCCCGTTCACGAAGCTGTGCCACGATGCGGGACGGTCGATCGGTAATCCGTATTCGAACCTACGTAGCTTGCGGTTCGAGTACGACTTTGATATAGCCGTCGCTCCGGGCATCAAATTTGGCGAATGCGTCAGCGGCGTCACGAAGAGGGACTCGATGCGAGACGACGGCGCCGGGCTTGAGCCGTCCGCTCACGATGGCGTCGCGCAGATGATCGTTGTAGCGTTTGTCGTGATCGCGACCCATCCCGACGGTGACGCCTTTCTTGAAAAGTGTCCCCCAGGGGATCGGGTAGTCGCCGCGCCGCGCAGCCTCGTCGGGAGCTTTCGGGTCGCTGTCGAGGAATACACCGATGATGCCCAGCCGGCCGTTCGGCGCGATGATGCGCGCGAGATCGTGGATGACGGTCGCCGGTTTCTCGACGGCGTAATCGTGCGGATCTCGGGCTTGAAATCCGATCGCGTCGATTCCTACCGTCGCACCCAGGTTCGCCTCCTCGCCGCGCCACGCGACCCCACTTCGCTCCCGCGCAATCTGCTCGAGAATGCGTTCGGCCGCATCGCCTTGGCGCATATCGATCGGCTGCGCGCCGAGTTCCCCAGCCTTATCGAGCCGCTCAGGAATCGCATCCACGACGAAGACCTGGACCGCGCCCCGCATGAACGCACACATCGTCGCCAAAAGCCCGATCGCGCCGGCACCGTATATCACGACGATGTCGCCTGGGGCGATCCGGGTGAACTCCGTGGCGTGAAAAGCCGTCGGCAAGGCGTCGGCGAGCATCACGAAATCGTGTTCCCACCGGTCGCCGGGCTCGCCGGGCAGCCGCAAACAATTGGCGTCCCCGAACGGAACACGCAGGAGCTCGGTCTGCGCACCCGTGTAGCCGCCCATGCCGGGGTAGCCGTATGCAGCGCCCCATTTCCCGGGGTTGTTCGTGAGACATGCGCCCGAGAAGCCGTGCACGCAGTTCGGGCAGAAGCCGCAACAGATGTGCGTCGGTACGGTAACGCGATCGCCGACGCGCACGTTTACGACGGCGTTCCCGACCTGCTCGACGACGCCGAGCGGCTCGTGTCCGATGACCAGCCGTTCGCCGCCGCCCAGCCGCCCTTCGTACATATGCAAGTCGGTACCGCAGATCGCGGTCGATGTCAGCCTGAGAAGCACGTCGGTCGGAGCTCGGAGCGTCGGCTCGTCGATCGCTTCGATGCAAATCTCGCGCGGCTTGGTGAGTACGACAGCTTTCATCGGTCCCGTCCCCTGGCCGAGTTTCCGGGATTGGACGTGCGGTTATGAAAAGGCTTCTTCCTTAGACGGATTCGAGTTCGGCGGTCTCGTGCTCGTTTTGCGCGTCGAACGCGGCGCGCTTCGATTTGGCCGCGGCGTCGGCAAGCGAACCTGATGCGGATGCGGACGGTACCGCGGCGGTCTTCGCCGCGGTCAGGGCCTCGATGCCCTTTTTCACCGAACCCAGTGCACCGCTGAGCCGCACGTCGAGGTCGGTCAGGACGGCAGCCGCGTACGCGTCGGCACCCTCGCGGACGCGGAGCGCCTTCTGCTCGGCTTCGCGCAGGACCATTTCAGCAGTCGCCCGGGCGCGCTGAACGATCGCATTGTCGTCGATCAGCGCAGACTGCGTCTGCGAGGCCTCGACGACGATTGCCTGCGCCTTCTCCTGCGCCTCGCGCACGAGGCGGTCGCCGTTCTTCGCGATCGAACGTGCCCGGCCGACCTCTTCGGGCAGCGAAGCGCGCAGCTTCTCGATCAGCTCGAGCAGCTTTTCTTCGCTGACGATGCGGTAGCCGAGCGGCAGGACGGTGCCCGCTCTCACGGACGTCTCGAGCTTGTCGATCACGCGGTAAACGGACATCAGGCGGACTCCTATCGTTCGTTGGGGCGGGGGGCAGGACGTTTCGAGAGCATTACGGCGAGCACGGCCGGCGGAACGTATTCCGTCACGTCGGCGCCGAGGTTGTAGACCTCTTTGACCAGCGACGAACTGACGAACGACCAGCGCGGATCGCTCGGCAGAAATACCGTATCGACACCCGAGAGGGAGCGGTTCATCAGCGCGGTCGACATCTCGTTCTCAAAATCGGAAACGACGCGCAGCCCCTTGACGATCACGGTTGCCTCATGATGCCGCACGAAGTCCGCCAGCAGGCCGCGGAAGTGGTCGACCGCGACGTTGGGAAGATGCTCGACCGACCGCCGGATCATCGCTTCGCGCTCGTCGAGCGTGAAGAGCGATTCACGTTTTTGCGGGTTGACGACGACGGCGACGGTGACGCGGTCGAAGATCACGGCGGCCCGCTCGATGACGTCGAGGTGCCCGCGCGTGAGAGGATCGAACGAACCGGGGTAGATCGCGGAGTGGCCCGCGCCGATGCTGCCGTTCACGCTGCTCCGGCGACCGGCCGCAGGAACGCCAACGCAACCTCGCCGTACCGTTCGGCGCGCTCGAGCCGCATCGCCGGATCGCTCGGCGCAGCGCTGCGTGCGGCGTGTTCGTAGACGACCGTCGTAGCTGCATCGATGGTGTGCGATTCGCGCAGGGCCGCAAACAGCGCGGCCGGATATGCCTGGGCGTACGGCGGGTCCGCAAAGACCAGATCGAAGCGGCCGTCGAGCCGGCCGGGCGCGCGCTGGGCGTCGGCCGAGATGACCGCGACCTGCCCGTCGACGCCGAGCGTTCGCGCGACGGAGCGCAGCGCATCCGCCGTCGAACGGTGACGTTCGACGAACGTCACCTCGGCGGCACCGCGCGAGAGCGCCTCAAATCCCAGTGCACCGCTGCCTGCGAACAGATCCAGCACGCGCGCGCGCTCGACGCGGGAACCGAGGATCGAGAACAGCGCCTCCTTGACTCGGGAAGGCGTCGGTCGCACCGCGCGGCCCGGAGGCGTCGGCACCCGCCGGCTGCGGAGCGTTCCCCCGGTAATCGTGAGCGTCCCCATATCAGTTATGGGGCGACCGTGTTCTCGATGAACGCCTCGAGCTCCCGCAGGGCATGGATGGACCACGTCGGCGGAGGCAGGTCGGCCGGGTACGTCTGACCGTCCACATCGAACCAGATCGCTCGCAGACCCGCCGCGAGCGCACCGCCGACGTCGGCGCGCGCGTTATCGCCGACGTACCAGATATCGTCGCGCACCGCTCCGAACGCCGCAACGAGCGCGTCGAACGCGGCGAGCTCGGGCTTCGCGACGCCCAGCTGGTCGCTGACCAGAATGGTGTCGACGGCGTGCGGACCCAGCGCGCGCGCGATTTTCATCTGCTGCAGCGGCGACCAGCCGTTGGTGAGAATTGCGACGGGGATCGCGCGCCGCCGCAAGGCCGCCATCAGCTCGGTCGCACCGGGCACGGGACGCACCAGCGCGTCGACGAGCGCGTAACAGTGCGCCCGCCAGGCGTCGGGGTCGACGCTCCGAACGCCCAGCTCATCGGCGAAACGAGCCAGCATCTCGTCCAGGTCGAACTCGCCGCCGCGAAACGCGGCCAGCAGCCCGTCCAGCTGCGTGCGCCGGTGCTGATCCTGGGGTGGGATCGGCCGGCCGAGGTCCGCTGCGAGCAGAAACAGCGCGCGGCATTCGAGCCCGTTGTCGACGCCCAGCGTGTGGTCGAAATCGAACCCGACCGCGGCGAAGGATCCGCACATCACGCGGTCACCAGCAGCGCCCGCGCCGATGCGTTTTCGTCGAGCAGCCGGAGCAGCGGTGCGTGTTCCGGTTCGCGGAGTTCCGGGTCGGCGGCGACGATCGCGTCGGCGGCGATCTTCGCGCGCGCGTAGAGGCGAAAGTCGTCGACGATATCACCGATCAGCGCCATGTCTCCCGCCTGCTGCGTTCCGGCCAGTTCGCCGGCCTTCCGCAGGCGCAGATCCGCTTCGGCGATCGCGAACCCGTCGTTGGTGCTCGCCAGGACACCCAGCCGTTCGATCTCGCCGACGTCGTCGGGCGCGATCACGATGCAGAACGACTCGGCAACGCCGCGCCCGACCCGACCGCGGAGCTGATGCAGCTGCGCCAGACCGAACCGGTGACCGTCGAGAACGATCATCAGCGACGCGTTCGGGACGTCGACCCCGACCTCGACCACGGTCGTCGCGACCAGCACGTCGGTCTCGCCGCGCGCGAACCGCTCCATGGCGCGGTCTTTGTCGCGCGTCGCGAGTTTGCCGTGCAGCAAGTCGACTCGCAGGTCGGGAAAGACCACCGTACGCAGCGTTTCGGCTTCGGCGAGCGCACCGGTGAGCGCCGTCTCGGTGCCGTCGATCGCCGGCGCGACGACGTAGACTTGCCGCCCCGCGGCGACGTTCTTGCGAGCGAATTCATAGGCGTCCGCTTTGTATCGCTCACGCAGCACGAAGGTGCGGATCGGGGTGCGTCCCGGCGGGAGTTCGTCGATGATCGACTGGTCCATGTCGGCAAAACGAATTTGCGCCAGTGTCCGCGGTATCGGCGTGGCCGTCATCGCCAGCGTGTGCGGAACGCCGCTTTTGCCGCGCAACCGCGCGCGCTGCGCCACCCCGAAGCGATGCTGTTCGTCGATGATCGCGAGACCCAGCGAGCGGAAGGTCACGCTTTCGGTGAGCAGCGCATGCGTCCCGACCGCGAGACCGGCTTCACCCGAGGCGATGCGATCCTCGGCCCGCCGCCGTTCCCGGGCGCCCAGCGAGCCGAACACCGCCTCGACCGTCACGCCGAACGGCAGCAGCAGCGGGGCCAGTTTCGCTGCGTGCTGGGCTGCCAGAATCTCGGTCGGCGCCATCAGCGCCGATTGGACGCCGCCGGCATGGGCCAGGACGATCGCGGCGGCTGCCGCCAACGTCTTTCCGCTGCCGACATCGCCCTGGAGCAGGCGGTTCATCGGAGCGGTGCGGCCGAGGTCCCTCCAGATCTCTTCGATCACGCGCTGCTGCGCGCCGGTCGGCGCAAACGGCAGTTGCGCCACGAACGCCGCGAAGAAACCGCCGGGCAGCGGCAGCGCCGTCGCGCCGCCGGTCGATTCGCGCCGGGCACGCTTGAGCGCCGCGGCCAGCGCGATCGCGAAGAACTCGTCGAACACGATGCGCTCCCGCGCCCGCGCGGTCGCTTCCGGGTCGCTCGGAACGTGGACCTCGCGCCAGGCGCGCGGCAGCGCCGGAAACTGCAAGCTGCGAACCAGCTCGGACGGCAGCGCGTCTTGGCGGCCGGCGATCAGCGCGTCGAGGTTGCGCGCGATGACGCCGCGGATCGTCTTCGACGGCAGGTCCTTCGTCGCGCCGTACACGGGCACGATCTCTCCGCGCCATACGTCGCCCTCCCGCAGAATGCGGTGGGCCGTGACATTGAGCTGCGGCAGCAGACCGCCTCGCGCCACGCGTCCGGCGACGAACATGCGGTCGCCCGCGGCAAGCTTCCCGAACAAAAAGCTGCGCCCGAACAGCTTCGCTTCGAGGCGCCCCGTCCCGTCGTCCAGCACCACCGTCACCAGCGCTAAGCGGCCCTTGCGTTCGTGGACGTGCACGACGTCGCCGACGACGATCGTCTCGCCGTCGCTCTCGCGCAGGCTGCCGATCGGCGTCGGCGTGCGCCAATCACGGTAGGCGCGAGGGATGTGTTTGAGCAGTTCGTCCGGCGTGGTGATGCCGAGTTCGGTGAACTTGGACGCGGTCTGCGGGCCGACGCCGGCCAGCGCGCTCAGTCCGGTGCGGCTCAGGTCGCCGGCGCGGCGCGTCGCGATAGCTCGGCTCCTACAGCGTCGAGTTCGATCCCGCGCTCGCGCAGCAGAACCAGCAAGTGGTACAGCAAGTCCGCGCTTTCCCACACCAGCTGCGCGGGATCGTCGTTCTTCGCCGCGATCACGACCTCGGTCGCTTCTTCGCCGATCTTCTTGCCGATGCGATCGACTCCGCCGGCGAAGAGTTCGGCCGTGTACGAACCGGGTCCGGCGGCGCGGCGGCGCGCGGCGATCGTCCGCGCGAGTTCGGTGACCGCGCGGCTGAATTCGGCCCCGCCGGCCGGCTCGTCCGCCGGCGCCGCCAGGAGCGGCGTCGCGAAACAGGACATCGCGCCGGTATGACACGCCGGACCCGCCGGCACGACGCGGTACAGCAGCGCGTCGCCGTCGCAATCCAGGGCGACCGACACGACCCGCTGGGTGTTGCCCGACTCCTCGCCCTTGTTCCAAAGCCTGCCGCGAGAGCGGCTCCAAAGCCAGGTCGAGCGCGTCTCCAGCGTTCGTTCGACTGCTGTTTGGTTCGCGTACGCGAGGGTCAGCACCCTACCGGTGTCCGCGTCGGCGATCACCACCGGGACCAGCCCGCTCGCGTCCCACCGTACGGCGGCCAGCGGTCCGTTCATACGGGGACCGGGTCGCGCCGCACGACGATTCCCGCATGAGCGAGCCCCGTCTTGAGGTCGCCGATCGCGAGTTCGGCGTAGTGGAACAGGCTCGCAGCCAGGGCCGCGTCGGCGTCGGCGTCGCGAAAGACCGCGACGAAATCCGCCACCGAACCGGCGCCGCCCGAGGCGATGAGCGGGAGGTTCACGACCTCGCGCATCGCGCGCATGAGCCGTAGATCGTAGCCGTCCTTCGTCCCGTCACGATCGATCGAGGTGACCAGCAGTTCGCCCGCACCCAGCGCCTCCGCCTCGCGCGCCCACCCGACGGCGTCGCGACCAGTCGCGGTACGCCCGCCGTCGATGACCACTTCAAAACCGGATGGTACCGCCGTCGAACGGCGGGCATCGATCGCCACCACGATGCACTGCGCGCCGAAACGGTGCGCTGATTCGCGGATCAGGCCCGGATCCCGCACGGCGGCGGAATTGAGGCTCACCTTGTCGCAGCCCGCGCGCAGCAGGTCGTTCACGTCCTCGACGCCGCGCACGCCGCCGCCGACCGCGAACGGGATCGTGAGCTCGCGCGCGACCGCGCGAACGACCTCGAGCGTGGCGCGGCGTCCTTCGACCGTCGCGGTGATGTCGAGGAAGACCAGTTCGTCCGCGCCTTCTTCCTCGTAGCGGCGGGCGAGCGCGGCCGGATCGCCGGCGTCGGCCAACGCGACGAAGCGGACGCCTTTGACGACACGGCCGTCTTTGATGTCGAGGCAGGGGATGATCCGGCGGGCGAGCACGACCCAGCGCTGTTCGCCGCCGGCATCATCCGTTCTTCGGCCGTCAGGAGCCGGTCTGGTTCGCGTCCAGCGCGTCGAAGGGCGTATCGATCCCATCCTGCTGGATCACGCGCAGCGCGACGATCGCCAGGTCGTCCTGCACGCCGCCGCTGTAGTCGTCGGCCGAGATGACCAGCAGGTCGCAGAGCGCTTGCGGATCGGCGGGCGCTTCGCGCAGGAGGGCAATGATGCGCTCTTCACCGAGCATCTCGCCTTGCGTATCGCGCGCCTCGCTCAGCCCGTCGGTCGCCAGCAGCACGACGTCGCCGACCGCCAGCGGGACCGTCTCGGTCGCATACTCGGCATCGCGCTGCAGGCCGATGACGATTCCGGTCGGCGGCAGTTCTTCGATCACCGTGCCGCGCCGCACGTACGCCGTGCCGTGGCCGGCGCTCGCATACTGCAGGATCTGCGTCGAGGCTTCGAACGACGCCAGAAACAGGACGATGAACGCTTGCGGATCGTCGATCGTGTCGAGGAAGAGCCGATTGAAACGCGCCACGACCTCGGCCGGGTCGTCGGCATCTGCCGCCAGGGCGCGGATCGCGTACTGCGCGAAGGCTGCGTGGCGCGCCGCCTCGATGCCTTTGCCGCTCGCGTCGGCGATCAAGAACCAGCCCCGGTCGGGCGTTGCGCGCCAGGCATCGAGCAGATCGCCGCCGACCAGCGCCTCACGTGTCGCCGACGCATAGGCGAACCCCATCTGGGTGCGCGCGAGGTGCTGTCCGGTCACCCGCAGCGTGCGCTGCAGCGCGTCGACCAGCGACTGCTCGCGCGCCAACCGGGTCATCGCGTTGGCCCGCCCGGCGGCGTAGGAGAGCGCCAGAATCGCGAACAGGGTGACGATCCCCGCGCTGACCGCGACGGTCGCGTTGATGCGCCGGGCCAGCGTCGCCTGCACACTCGAGCCGGCCGCGGTGAGCGCGAGGCGTACCTGGTTTGCATCGCGGCTCATCGCGTCGGTGAGAAACTTCCCTTGCGCCTGCTGGACGTAGGCGTCGCGCGATCCCGGATCCCGCATCAGCGGCAGCGCCACCGCCTGCTCCCATTGCAGGTGCAGCGCGCGCATGTCCTCGACGGCTTCGGGCCCGTGCTCCAGTCGCGCCGCCCGCAGGTGCGATTCGAGCTCGAGCGCCAGGCGGTCGAATTCGGGATCGGGCGGCTTCTCGGACTCGAGAAACTGCGGATCGCGGGTCGAGATGTACCCGCGCACGCCCGTTTCTTCGGCCAGCTGCGTGCGCAGCAGACTGTCGAGGTCGGCGCGCGCGTCCGCCAGTCGGACTTGCGCGTTCGAGGCGGCGTCGAGAAGACGAATGCCGATCAGCGGGCCGGCGACCGCGGTCGCCAGGAACGCAAGCACGAGCAGAATGATTGGAGGCGACGCCCAGAATCGAACTGGGGGTGGAGCTTTTGCAGAGCTCTGCCTTACCACTTGGCTACGTCGCCGGTCGCGCTTGGAGCGGGTGGCGGGAATCGAACCCGCGCGTCAACCTTGGGAAGGTCGCAGGCTACCATTACATCACAC
>Ga0182024_10016867_pt1 | contig 13791 bp, 6 predicted proteins | sample P32metaG_FD_120480 | JGI IMG/M metagenome (GOLD analysis project Ga0182024, IMG submission 120480) | Permafrost microbial communities from Stordalen Mire, Sweden - P3-2 metaG (Illumina Assembly) | ecosystem: Environmental > Terrestrial > Soil > Wetlands > Permafrost | place: Sweden: Stordalen... | reverse complement strand
TCGCCCGCGCTATCGGCTGGCCAAGGGGCGCAACCCCGACAGCCGCGCCGGGACTTGCGGTGAGCGCATATGCGACCGGACTCGATCACCCAAGGTGGTTGCACGTGCTGCCGAACGGCGACGTACTGGTCGTTGAGAGTGACGCGCCGTCCACACCCGACGAGGACCGCGGTATCACTGACTGGATCGAGGAACGGGTTATGAAAGCTGTCGGCCAGACACCGAGCGCGGATCGCATCACGCTGCTGCGCGGCATCGGAGCGAACGGTGTCGCCCAGACGCGCAGCGTCTTTCTGCGAGGACTGCATTCTCCTTTCGGCATGGCCCTGGTGGGCTCGGATCTGTACGTCGCGAACACCGATGCGATCGTCCGGTTCCCGTACGCCTCCGGCGACACGCAGATCACGGCGCCAGGCGTCAAGATATTCGATCTTCCAGCGGAATCGGGCGGCCACTGGACGAGGGATCTGATCGCGAGCCGCGACGGCTCGCGCCTCTATGTGACGGTCGGATCAGAGAGCAACGTCGGCGAACGCGGCATGAACAACGAGGTCGGTCGTGCCGCAATCCACGAAATCGATCCCGCCACCGGTCACTCTCGTGTCTTCGCATCCGGCCTGCGCAATCCCAACGGCCTCGCCTGGGAACCGCACAGCGGCGCGCTGTGGGTGGCAGTCAACGAACGCGACGAGTTGGGTAGCGACCTCGTTCCTGACTACATGACCTCCGTTCGGGACGGCGGATTCTATGGGTGGCCCTATAGTTATTACGGCCAGCACGTCGACGAGCGCGTTCAGCCAGAGCGGCCGGATCTCGTGGCGACCGCAATCGTGCCCGACTACGCGCTCGGCGCTCACACTGCCTCGCTCGGGCTCGCGTTCTATGAAGCTGATGCGTTACCGGGCAAGTATGAGGGTGGCGCATTTATCGGCCAACACGGGTCTTGGAACCGAAATCCACGCAGTGGGTATAAGGTGATCTTCGTTCCCTTCGCCGATGGCCGCCCCGCGGGACCGCCCGAGGACGTGCTGACCGACTTTCTGAGCGCGGACGGCCAAGCCTTTGGTCGGCCGGTGGGCGTCGTGGTGGACCGCGCCGGAGCCTTGCTGGTAGCGGACGATGTCGGCAACGTCGTGTGGCGCGTCACAAGATCCACCCCGCTTATGTAAACCGCGTTGCTGCCTGGCATCGGCGCGTAATTGATGTCACTAGTCACGTTCGTCACGCTGCGATGCAGATTCAGGTCGACTCCAAGAGACGCCGAGAGCCGATGCTGCCGGTTGCTTAGGACACCGGCGGCGTGGACGACGCCGTCAACAGACTCCGATTGGGGGTGGTTGACCTCCACGTCGCAAGCTGCAGCGGGTCAAAGGGGATTATGCTTGGCAACTCGCAGTGCGCGGATCGCCGACATGCCCACGATATCCCGAAGACTATGAAGATTTCCGATTCTCCCGCGACGAAGAAATTTGCGGTTGCGCACGTGTTTATTGGCAAGCTCGTGGCCGCGAGCCTCTTCGCTGCCGCGCCTGTCTCGGTCAGTTCGGAGATCGTGACGAGCGCGCCTGCGACCGTCACTCTAAGTGCCATCCCGACGACCATCGGACCCGGGACGACGACGACACTCGTCTGGAGTTCTACGAATGCAACCGCCTGCGCAGCCTCGGGGGGTTGGAGCGGTGCCAAGCAGACGAGTGGCAGGACTTCGACGCGTGCACTTTCGGTTACTACGAGTTTTTCGTTGGCCTGCTCGGGAGCGGGCGGCGGCAACTCGGCAACCATCTCGGTCAGCGTTTCGAGCTCAAATCTAATCACGGTTAAACCGCAGATCGCGCCGCTTACTCGCTCGCAGTCGCAACAGTTCTCGGCCACTGTTCCGGGCGGGGGTGCCGCGACGTGGAGTGTTGAAGGAGTGCCGGGCGGCAATGCGGCTTTCGGCACGATCAACTCAAACGGGTTGTATTCGCCAGGAAGCGCCGTCGGCAGGCACACTATCGCTGCCACCAGTGTTGTCAATCCTTCGCAGTCAGGAACCGCTGTGGCGGCGCTCACCAACCTCGCCGGTGTCTACACGTATCACAACGACATCGCCCGCACCGGCCAAAACCTGCAGGAATACGCCCTGACGCCGGCGACGGTAGCGAGCGCGAAGTTTGGCAAACTTTGGGCGTGTACACTGGATGGTGATGTCTATGCGCAGCCGCTGTACGTCGCGCACCTTACCATCGCAGACGCCGTGCACAACGTCGTCTTTATCGCGACCGAGCACGACAGCGTGTATGCCTTCGATGCCGACGCCTCCACCTGCGTGATCTATTGGCACGTGAGCTTTGTGAACGCCACGACTATCACACCCGTGCCGGCGTCCGTCGCATACCAGTCAACACAGCTGCAGAACTGGGACATCCTGAATGAAATCGGGATCACTGGAACGCCAGTGATCAGCGCCGTCGAACGCACGCTGTACGTAGTGGCGAAGACCCAGGTGACGAACGCGAACAATGACGTCAGCTATCACGATCACCTGCACGCGCTTGCTCTCGCCACGGGCCGCGAACAAACTAACTCGCCGGTCGATATTAGCGCCACGACTGTTAGCAAATCCGGGAAGCTGACCTTCAGCTCGATTATTCAGAACCAACGCCCCGCGTTGCTCCTGGCCAATTACACGAACGGTGCGGCGGTCTATATCGCCTGGTCTTCCTTCAGCGATCTTGGCGCCTACCATGGGTGGGTCGTGGGCTACGACGCTCAGACCCTGGCGCAGGTGGCTGCTTGGAGCGACACGCCCAATGGCGTCAAGGGCGGCATCTGGATGTCGGGTGACGGCATCGCCAGCGACAGCAGCGGTAGTCTCTTTCTGAGCACCGGCAATGGCACTTTCGACGACTCGGCTGACATCGTGCCGCCGCTCGCGCCGAACAACGACTTCGGTGAAAGCTTTGTGAAGCTCGACCCGTCGGAGCTTACGGTCAGCGACTACTACACGCCGTCGCAGAACGCCACATGGACCGCAAAGGATGAGGATCTCGCAAGTAGCGGGGTGGCCATACTGCCGGATGGCGTCGGACCGACCGGGCATCCGAATGTGTTCGTGGCCTCCGACAAGGAAGGACACCTGTGGCTCATTGATCGTGACCTCATGAGTCGCTTCAGCCCAACCTCGGACAACACGGTGCAGTACCTCACGCTGCCGGGCATTGCCGCCTGTGATCTGAATTGCACATTCTCAACTCCAGCTTACTACAACGGCACGGTCTACATTGGTGAGGTGGTGAACCCGGTCATGGCGTTTGCACTCACCGACGGCCTCTTCAGCGAGAGCGCAGGAATTGCGAACGCGTCTTCGGTGAGTAGCGAGCTTTATGGGTTCCCCGGAACAACGCCTGCGATCTCGGCATCCCCGGCTGGCGATGCAATCGTGTGGGTACTCGACACCAATGCGAACGGCACCTACACCCAATCTCCCTTCGCGGCCCTGGGCCCCGCGGTGCTTCGCGCCTACAGCGCGACAAATCTTGCAAAGACGCTGTATAGCAGCTCGAGGCTCGCCCGCGACACTGCGGGCAATGCCGTTAAGTTTGCAACACCCGTAATTGCCAATGGCCACGTCTACGTGGTGGGCTCGCATCAGCTCACCGTCTATGGACTGATGCCGTAAAGCGCTCGCAAGCTCGAAATGCTCGCCAAGAAGAGGGCTTGCGCTCAGAGGAGCGCCCGCGTTCTGGGTTGCGGCCAGCGGCGTTGCCATACGCGTGGGTTTTGGCGTATAGATGCTTTGAGAAGTAGAAGAACTCGCGGTAGGTGAGTCATGCGACTGCGCGACAGCACTTTTGGAGTGTTACGAGGACGCCCGTGCGCGGTGTGGCTCATCGCGGCAATCGCTCTGGCCAGCTTGTGGAGCCAACCTGCACAGGCGGTGCCTCCGGTTCTGCAGCGTGGCTATGACGCGGGCGTCTCCGGTGCGACGCTCGCCGAGACCATTCTCGACACGGCCAACGTCGCTGAGAGCACATTCGGTCTGGTATTCAAGTTGCCCGTCGATGATGCCATCTTTGCACAGCCGCTGTATGTGCCGAACGTGGTCATCCGCAACAAGGGGGCGCACAACGTAGTCTACGTCGCGACGATGAGCGACACGCTGTACGCGTTCGACGCCGATGCCGGGGGAGCGGCCCTGTGGTCGGTCAATCTCGCAACCTTGGTGGGCGCAGTTCCCGTACCGTACGCAAGGTTTGCTTTTTCCGGAAACAAAAACATCGTGGGTAACCTCGGGATCTTAAGCACCCCGGTGATCGATGCGAGCACCCACATCATTTACGTCGTTGCCTGCACGCTTGAAAACAACACGATGGCATACCGCCTGCATGCGCTCGACATCACGACTGGGGCCGAGCCATATGGTCCGGGAGTGCTGATTTCGGGTAGTTATGCCGGAATGACTTTTTCTGCGCTCAACCAGACGCAACGCGTTTCGCTGACGCTCACGGGTAACCTCGTCGTGTTCGGCTTTGGTGCCCTCGAATCGGAGTCGGCGGACGGATATGCAGGATGGGTAATGGCGTACGACAAGCAGACGCTCGTACAAAACAGCGCCTTTGCAACGGTCACGAAGGGCAACGGCGGCGGCGGGGTGTGGCAGTCCGGCCGGCCGCCCGTCGTCGACAGCGCGGGGTACGTTTACGTGTTCACCGGTAACGCGTACGGCGATGGCTATGACGGCGTCAATAATTTCAGTGAAAGCGCTCTGAAGCTCGATCCGTCAAATCGCCTGAAGCTCATCGACTGGTTTACGCCCAGCAATTGGAGCGATCTTGATACGGACGATCGCGATGTATCCAGCTCAGGCCCGATGCTCATTCCCAGCGCGAACCTGCTCGTCGGCGGTGGCAAGGTCGGCCTCCTCTATGTGCTAAGAACGGCCAACCTCGGAAAGTACACGTCCACCGACAGTGGAGCGCTTCAGGAAATACAGATTGCCAACCAGGGCTTTCGCGGGGGCCCGGTGCTTTGGCAGCGTTCGGCGGCAAACGGTGGCCCGTGGCTCTACGACTGGGGTACGTCGGACGCGCTCAAGGCGTATCCGTTTAACGGCACGAAGTTCGCAACCGCTCCGATCAGCCAGGGAGGCGGCAGCAGTCAGATCTGGCCAGGCGGCATCCTCACGCTCTCGGCCAACGGCGCACAATCCGGAACCGGCGTGGTGTGGGCGACGGTCGTGATCAGCGGCAGTGCCGAGGGGGATCCTCCAGTACCCGGAGAATTGCGGGCATTCGATGCCGAGGATCTCACGCACGAACTGTGGAATTCCCAGATGGACGCGGCGCGCGATTCATTCGGCAATTTCGGAAAGCTTGTGCCGCCGCTGGTTGCAAACGGCAAGGTCTATGTGGCGACCTGGTCCAATCAGGTCGCAGTCTACGGACTGCTCTCAAACTACACGGTGGCGCCGACATCTTTGATGTTTGGCAGCCAGCCACAAGGTACGCGCAGTGCGGCTCAGGCGGTAACGCTGACCAATACCGGCACTCAGGCTCTGCCCATCACGAGCATCATGCTCTCAGGCGGGAACCTGCATGAATTCATGCAGACGAATACCTGCGGGACATCTGTGGCGGTTGGATCCAACTGTACCGTTAACGTCGTGTTCAAGCCGAGCGCGACCGGGTTGAAGAGAACGAATCTTATCGTCGACGCCGGTGGGGCGGGCACGCAATCTGTGGCGCTGAGCGGCAGCGGCGTTATCGCGTCCTACACGCTGTCACCGGCATCCTTAAATTTTGGCAGCCAGCCGCATGGCACGAGCAGTGTGGCGCAGCCGGTGACGCTGACCAACACCGGCACTGAGGCGTTGCCCATCACAAGCATCACAATCTCAGGTACGAACCTGCATCTGTTCTCGCAGACGAATACCTGCGGGGCGTCTGTTGCGGTCGGGTCCAATTGCACGATCAGCGTGGTGTTCACGCCGGCCTCAAAGGGGCTCAAGGCCGCGCAGCTCAACGTCAACAGCAGCAGCGCCGGGTTACAGACCGCGACACTCAGCGGTACCGGTAGCTAGTGAGCAGGCCTCGCGAGCGCGCGATGCAAACTTCAATCAGCGATCAGGCGGCCAGGTTAGCGCTGAGTCTTTGGCACGCAGCAGCGTCGTCGCATGGACCATACCGGTCTCATCAATCGTACCGCGGACCAGGGCAGCGTGGCCGACCGCTGGCGGAGCGGCTTGAAAATTAGCAAACGCCGAACTGCCATCCACCGTAATGAGATCTCCCGCGCGGTTCACGAGCGTGAGAGTTGAGCCGTCAACGGCTTGCACGATTCCGGAGATCTCATGCTCGTTGGCCGGCGACAAGGAGCTGAGCGTTTCACCATCACGGCGCACTGAGGTGTTTGTAGCTGCGGCTCCCGCCCCCAAACCGTAAATGGCCAGCGCCTTGTAACTTGCGACGTAGACTTTTCCGTTGGCAACGACCGGGACGACGTTGGCGTTGCCACCAAGATTTGGCCAGGTGCCCGGAACTCCGGAGAACAACTGATTCCCATGTTCGGCAAATGCATACAGGCGCAGGTCATTGGTGCTGTCCGCCGGCCGGCCGACTGCCCAGATCACGACGCTCTTGCTGCCATTGGAGGAGACGGTCGTGAAAAAGCCCGGATCCTGCACACCTCCCTGGACTGCGCTCGAGCTTGCGACTCGGGTCAGCGGCGGTGTGGCCCCGCCCGTGACTTTCCACACGATGGCCTGACCGCCACCGCTTGAGACAATGCGTCCGAAGCCATCATCAGCCGTGTAGTACGAGGACACGCACCAACAGCCGCCGCCGATGTTCTGCGCCTGCAGTGCGCTGCCGGTGGCACTCGCGGAGCCATTGCGCAGGCTGTCCGCATTGAGCAGATACATGATGCCGACTTTGCCCACCGCGGCCGCAAGATTGCTCGCCGCGCCGTTTTGCGGCGGCAACAGCAGCACGCCGCCAGAAGCAAAATCAAGATCTTCCTGGTCGAGCACGACGTGGCCGTAGTTCGCACCGACTGGCGTGAATATGCTCTTGACGCTCGAGAGGTCCGAGGACATCTGCACGACGCTTTCGGAAATGTTGTTGGTCGAGCTGTAGGCGTTGCCGCTGGGGTCGGAGTTGCCAGTGACGAAGTAGAGGTCGCCGCTGGCACTGGCGGCAATTCCGCTGCCCGACATCCACACCGAGGACAGGTAGAAGCGATCCTGGTCCAGGGCAGATTTATCGGTCAACTCATTGGCCGCCAACGGAGTAAGCGACCCGGCCTGCCAGCCGAGCACCCAGCCGCGCGACAGATTGGCATTGATGTCGCAAAAACTGGCGAAGCCCGCATAAACGTTGCCATTAGCCAACAGCAGGCCGGCGCGCTGGCGGTTGGCGGCAGGGTTAAATTTGTAGGTCGTGTTATTGGCGAGTTTTGCAGAAGCGCTGATCACGACCGCCGGGACCGAGTCGGTGAGCGTATCGATCTTTAGTGCATGCAGATAATAGATCGGCCTTTTGTTCGTATACGTATAGGCGATGACATACAGGATTCCCGCCGCAGAATCGATGACGGGAGTGCCGTTGATGCCAACGCTTGCGGAGTTGTTGCCGCATTGACCGGGCAGTGCCGATATCGGCACGGGCGTGCCGAGGCTTGTTTGCAGCAGGATAGCGCCGCTCGCCGCGTCCAGGGCATAGAGCGTATCGTTTTCGGTGGCGACGTACACGACATCGTGCTGCCCTCCGGCGATCTTCTGGCCCGTGACGAGGAGGGGCTGCGCGTCGACCTGCTCGTCAAGCGGCACGGAGGCGAGTAGCCCAAATGAGGCGCTGCGAACCGCGTTCGGAGTCAGAACGGTTTCGCTCTGATTCCAGCCCGTGCGCATATTGTCGTAGTGATGAGTCGTCACATTGGCTGCCTGCACGGTAGCGACGCTCATGAGGACGACGCAAAAAATAGAGATCTTCTTAAGATTGGTGAGCGACAACGTAGCGTCCCCCGGTATTGATTGTTGTACGACACTTTATCCTACCGCAGATGCAGCGCTTGCGCGTACGCTGCATCAAGCAACAGCAAGGATTCTGTCAAATGCAAACAGGCCGTTGCGACAACCTGGAATCACGAAGGGGCGCTAAGGGCGCTTTACGATGAGCTCGCGAATGGCGCCGCGAATTCTTGCTGCTACGGCGACCGTGGTTTTATGTAATGGCGGCGTTTATGCTGTGTTTGACGCCCCAATCAGGACGCGCTAGAAAGCCGGCGCCTGACCATTAAAACATCGGGAAAGTGTAGGCGTTGCGTTTCAAGAGCGGCGTGGGCTTAAACTCCGCAGCCGAGCCACGCGATCTCTTCTAATGAAAGACCGCGCAGGGGCTGCGCCACAGGTTTTGATAATGATTTGCATCGTAGTTTTACCTCTTCCGTGCATTCGAGCGCGAGCCACCTCGCCATGACTGCCGCTGTTGCCCAGCCGAGCGCGAGTCATCTGTGCGTCTGCGGCAGCGGCCTCACGCGCGCGCGCTGCTGTGAATTGAATCTTGCGACCCTCGGCGCGCGCGAGGCGAGCAGGCACCTGGCGCCGCTCGAACAACGCGCGGCGGAGGCGCACGGCAGCGGTAGCGCGGCGGAGGCTGAACGCTTGGCGCTCGACGTCCTTGAGCTTGCCCCGGGTCGCACCCGGGCCCTTGCGGTGCTGTATGAAATCCGCAAGGCGCAGGGAAAATCGGACGCCAGCGCAGCGCTGATCGGACGGATCGTCGCACTCGAGCCGAATAATTTCTGGGCCACCAACGAGATAACGCTCCTGCGCCTCGGCAGGGGCAATGTCATCGACGCTGAGCGTCACGCCCGCAACGCGGTGCGCATCGCGCCGGAAAACGCACAAGCACATTACCTCATGGGCATGGTGCTCACTGAAGCGCACCGTCCGGCGGTGGGCGAATATCACTATGGCCGCGCGCTGCAACTCTCCGCTGCGCGCGATCCAGTGGTGCTGGCGAATTTTGCGCTGTGCCTAAAAAACCAGGGCAAGATGAGCGCCGCGCGCGCCCTCTATGAGGAATCGCTCGCCGCAGCTCCGAAGAGTCTGCACACGCTCCTCGGCTTCGCGCGCCTGGAGGAGGCGGATCGCAATCTTGGCGCGGCGTTGGCTCTCATCGAGCGCGCCGCACAGGACTTTCCCGATAATCCAAATGTACTGCTGCTGCGCGCAACGGTGCTCGGCCGCATGCGCCAGGTCGATGCGGCACTCGCCGTTCTGGATAAGATGGCTGCGGCCAACGCATCCTTGGGGGCCGTCGAATGGCTCGAAAAAGGGCGACTGCTCGATCGCATGGGCCGCTACGAGGAGGCCTTTGCCGCCTTCGACGCGGGCAGGAAGCGCCTGCGCGAGGTCTCTGGTCAAAGCTATCTGCAGGCTCACGCGGAGCAGCTCGTGGCGCGGCTCAAGAGTTTCTTCGTCGCGAAGCGCCTTGCGACGCTGCCGCGCGCCACGCGCCGCACGGATGTTGCACAGCCGCTCTTCGTGCTCGGCTTTCCGCGCTCGGGCACGACGCTCCTGGAGCAGACCTTAAGCGCTCACCCGCGCATTGCCGCCGGGGATGAGCTGCCCTTCATCGCCGAGATCGCCGAGCTCATGCCGCGCCTGCTCGAAAGTCCGCTTGCTTACCCCGAGGCGCTCGCGGAACTGTGGATGGGAGATCATCGCGAGGATCTCAACAATCTGCGCGACCACTACTTACGCAAGGTCGCGCAGCTTGGGATCGTGCCGCCGGGCGCTGCCTGGTTCACGGACAAGATGCCGCTCAACGAGACGCATCTCGGGCTCATCGGCCTCCTGTTTCCCGAGTCGCCGCTCTTGCACGTGACGCGCCATCCTCTCGACGTTGTGCTCTCCGTTTACTCGAATCTGCTGACGCACGGCCACTACTGCGCGTATGCGCTTGAGAGCGCGGCGCGTCACTTCGCTCTCGTGACGGATCTCGTCGAGCACTACAGCCGCGAGATGCCGCTCAACTACCTGCGCGTGCGCTACGAGGACATGGTGGAAGATCAGGAGGGAAGTATCCGTCGGGTGCTGGCCTTCATTGGCGAGGAGTTCGATCCCAGCTGTCTTGCCTTTCACGAAAATCGCCGCTACGCGCGCACGGCGAGCTACGCACAGGTGACGGAGCGACTCTACGATCGCTCGCGTTACCGCTACCAGCATTACCTGCCGCAGCTGCAGCCCGTCATTCCCATCCTTCAAAGCACGATCGAGCGGCTCGGCTACGCCATATAGTCGAGCGCAGCGCCGCTTCCTTAAGCGCAGCAGCATTTACAGTAGATTGCATCCCTCGCCGGGGAACCGGCGTGCCGGCCTATCCGTTAACCCCAGGCTACTCTCGATGGAGAAACTTATGCGAGTCCCCTTACCTCAAGTCGCAAGCGCAATGCAGCGGGCGCTGCTCGGCGCCGTGGTCGTCATTGCGCTCGGGGGTTGCGTCGCGACCGTGCGGGCGCCGGGCCCGGGCCCCGTTTATTACGGCGTAGATGTGGATGTTGCGCCTCCTCCACCGCGCGTGGTCGAGTATCCGGCAGCGCGCGCTGGATTTGTCTGGGCTCCGGGATACTGGAACTGGAATGGGCATGAGCATGTTTGGGCCGAAGGACGCTGGATTGCAGAGCGACCCGGCTATCGCTGGGCACCCGACCGCTGGGAGCAGCACAATGGTCACTGGCGGCTCGCCAAGGGCCATTGGGAGCGCTGACCTTGAGCGCGCGTTGTTAACGCACATCAGTCAGTAGTGGGTTTCGCGTCGGCAAACGGCAGGAGCACGAATGCGCCATTCACATCGTTGGTGAAGACGTAGGTCGTATTCTGGCCAGTCCCGATCGTGATGTTGACGGGTCCGAGAATGATGTCGGATGTGCCAGTGTTCGCAAAGTACACCTGATAAGTGCCCGCCACCACCTGCAGGTACGCCGTGGATGCCTTGAATGCGACCGCCGGATAGTTGGGCGGCGGGCGGTTGGAGTTGTCGGCATCGATGTTGAATACCACACTCGGTGGGTTCAGATAGATGTCTACAGCCGGGCCGTACTGCAGCGTCCATGCCGCGTTCAGGAAGCGGAATTCCCCCTGCGTCGGCACGCTGCGCCGATCGTCCAGCAGGACGACGCCGGATATATATTGCAGCGGACCGACCGCGTATTCCGTGTAGCTTTCGTCGGCCTGCGCGGAGAACGAGACGAGAAACGTGTAATCGGTCGGATCGGAGGTGGGCGCCGCGATTGTGCCGGCAACGCCCGAATTCACAGCGCCGTAGCCTGACTTTTGGTTGAAGCCAATATCGGTCGCGAGCGGGGTCTTCAAGTTCAAGCCGCCGATGACGTTGTAGGGCGGTGCATTGGCGGTCACGTTTGCAAAGGCAATTTCGGAATCATCGTTGGGATTGGCAAACTGCGTCCCCGAAGCCGCGGCTCCCGTCGGGCTGTCGAGCGCATCGACCACGATAGGTGTGGATCCCGGGCCAATGTTATCGGCGATGACAAACAGCAGGCGATCCTGCTCGTTGACTGACAACGTGTTTGCCGGCACTAAGACTTCACCCGTGTCAGCGTTTACCAGTTCGATAGTGACATTGACGCTGACAATGGCGGAGGTGTTCAGAAGGCCCGTGGGAGGGATGATATTGAGCGTGGTTTCGATAGTGCTGTCACCGAAGCTCAATCTCGCGACCTCGAGCGGAGAGTTGATGCCCGCCTCCGGCGCGGTGATGTACACGATGACCGGCGGGCCCTTGGTGGATGCGTCGATGATCTTATATACAACCTGATCGCCAGGCACGACACCTGGAAGACTCGTGTCGGGGATGACGAGGTACTGCGGGTCCGCTACCACGCCATAGGCGATCACGGTGTAGTCTGAGCCGGCGACTAAGTTTTCCGTTACAGGTGTCCCGAAGGCGGTGTAAGTCGCCTGCGGCTGTGTGACGAGGTTCGATGCGGTAACGCCCGCGACTTGAATCGCATGACTTCCCGGGTGCACACCGATAAGAGGCGTCATGTTGCCGTAAAGCACGGAGGCCACATCGGCGGTTGAGTCGATGGTCAGCTCGAGATCGGGGGAGTTGCTGATAAGATCGACCGCCCGTACATAGGCGACATTGTTATTGCTGCCGCCCAAGCATGAGCTCAACGCCAGGCCCGCAAGAAGAGTCGGAACAACATGGCGCAGCTGTTTCACGGCACCGCCAATCAAGCCGCGGCTAGAAAGCCTGGCCAATCGAGAACTGGAAGTGTTCAATATCGTCTCCATAATTCAGCAACGTGTCATGATGATATTTGAGCGGAATCGCGTAACTGAATTTGAATAGTCCGAGGGGCGCAAGCCACTGGACTGCCAAGCCAGTCGACGTCACAAAATTCTTCGGCGTGAAGGCGTAGTCCACGGGGTAGTCACCTTTGTCCGTGAAGAGCACATTGCCCTTGTAGGCGACCTGACCGAAGTCGTAGAACAAGGTGGCGCGCGCGGTGGAGGAGAATTTCTCCGGCACCGGCAGGATCGCCTCTACCTGTCCAGTGAACGCCAAATTACCACCGTACGGATTGCCGTGCGAATCGCGCGGCCCGAGCGTGCCCTCGCGAATGCCGCGCAGCGAGTCCGGACCGCCCAGGTAGAAGTTCGAGAACGGCGGCACCGCAGTGGTGTTGCCTTCCGCGTACGCCTGCGCGAGCCTGCCGCTGATGCTGATGGGATACCTCGCGAGCCACGGCAGGTGAAAGAACTGCTGGAACTCGTAGCTTGCCACCCCGTACTGCACGTCGAGCCCCGGCACCGTCTGCTGCAGACTGAGCGCGTGGCGCGCGCCCGAGGTCGGAAAGAGCGTGCGATTGCGCGTATCGAAGCTCCACCCGGTCGAGAGCTGCACGTCGGTGAAGCGCGTGCCGTAGATATAATAGGTAATGCCGTTCGTATAGATCGTGTCCGTGTAAGGGTGACCGTTGCGCTGCACCCAGTCGATGGCCTGCAGTGCGCTGCCGGATGCCGAGGTGAGAAGCTGCGATGTCTGCAGCGCGCCGCCCAAGCGGAACACCTGATACTCGGTGAGCGGATAGGCGTACTCGAGTCCGAGCTGCAGCGTCTTTGACGATAGCGCCGAGGCGTTCGCCGTGAACTGCGTAATGTCGCGGTAGCTTAAGGTCGTGATGCGCTGGATGCCATCGACGGTTGCGTACGGATTGGTCTGCGACAGCGAGTAGACTTTGCTGTAGAGACCGCCCTGCAGTTCGAGCGCCACACGCTCGCCGCTGCCCAAGAAGTTCGCATCGGCGTAGCTGCCGTTCAGTATGAACTTCTGCGATTCCGAATAGCCGATGCCGCCGCTCAACTGCGCGCTCGGACCCTCCTCGACCTGGAAGTTGACGTCGACCATGTCCGCGGAGCCGGGCACGGGTGTCGTCTCATAGGTCACGGTCTTGACGTAGGAGAGGCGCTGAATGCGCTGCTTGGAGCGATCGAGCGCGGTGTTCGACAGCCATCCCCCCTCGAGCTGGCGCATCTCGCGCCGCAGCACTTCGTCGTTGATGCGGTTCTGGCCGGCGAAAGTAATGTTGCGCACGTACACACGGTTGCCCGGATCGACGAAGAACGTGAGGCTCACCTTCTTCGTCTGCTCGTCGGTAGTCGGCACCGGGTCGACTTTCGCAAACGCGTAGCCGTCCTGGCCCATGCGGTTCTGCATCAACTCCTGAGTGCTAGTGATGAGCTTGCGGGAGAAGATCTGGCCCGGCTGAATGAGGAGGAGC